>Ga0214921_10012413_pt1 | contig 10186 bp, 7 predicted proteins | sample LL1505_MetaG_FD_177992 | JGI IMG/M metagenome (GOLD analysis project Ga0214921, IMG submission 177992) | Freshwater microbial communities from Lake Lanier, Atlanta, Georgia, United States - LL-1505 | ecosystem: Environmental > Aquatic > Freshwater > Lake | place: USA: Georgia | collected 2015-05-28
TCCCCTTGCTCGATCCCGACACCAACTTCTCAAACATCGCCAGGCCCCTCTCCAAGGTTTTCGAGAACGAAGCCTCCTCCGCCGAAAGAACCGCCCGAATATCTTTCTCCCGCGCCTTCAGTTCCGGGAAAGCGTCTCCCATTGTTCGGATCAGGGGCGCCACCAGTTCGGAAAGGAAACCGTCCGGCAAATTGAAACGTCGCCCGAACATCACCGCCCGTCGCAGGATTCTCCTTAATACATAGTTTCGACCCTCGTTCCCGGGTACAATCCCGTCAGCGATCGAAAACGAGAGTGTTCGCACATGATCCGCTAAGACCCGGAAGATACAATCGTTCATCTCTTCCTCGCTCACTTCTTCCCGATTCTTGGGCACTCGCGCCCCGTACTTCTTGCCCGACATCTTCTCGATCTCGGAAAAAATCGGGGCAAACAGATCGCTCGCATAGTTGGAGGGATCTTTTTTGAAATCCTTGAACCCATCCGAAACGGCAAAGATCCCCGCTACCCGCTCCAATCCCATTCCCGTGTCCACATGACGCTCTGGCAATGGCTTAAACTTCCCCCCTGGCTCGGCGTTGAACTGAATGAAGACGAGATTCCAGATTTCCAGACAGCGCGGATCGCCCTGGTTCACCAGCTTCCCCTGCGTCTTTCCTTCTGGCGTCAGATCCACATGCACTTCCGAGCACGGTCCGCAAGGACCCGTCTCTCCCATCATCCAAAAATTGTCCTTTGCATTTCCCATCACCACGTGAACGGCCGGATCCAACCCCACTTTCTTGAACTTCTCCACCCAGTAGCTGTGCGCCTCGGAATCAAACTCGGCCGGATCCCCAGGTCCGGGCTTGTAAACCGTGGCGTAAAGTCTGGCGGGGGGGAATTTCCAAATATCGACCAAAAGCTCCCAGGCCCAGTCGATCGACTCCTTTTTAAAATAATCCCCGAACGACCAGTTCCCCAACATCTCGAAAAAGGTATGGTGGTAGGTGTCGAAACCGACATCTTCCAAGTCGTTGTGTTTACCGCCCGCTCGGATGCACTTTTGCGTGTCAGCGGCCCGGGCCGGAGAGTTTGGAAATTTGGCCTGCCCCAGAAAAATCGGAACGAACTGATTCATCCCCGCATTGGTGAACAGGAGATTCGGTGAAGTCGGCATCAAACTGGCCGAGGGCACGATCGTGTGGCTCTTCCGACGGAAGAACTCCAAGTACCCTTTTCTGACTTCAGCCGATTTCATAGAACTAATTGATAATCATATCTTAACCCCCCTTCTTCCTCAAGCCCCCGTTACTCGGCGACTCGCTGAATACCACCCCACGAAAAGCTTTCGCTTCAATCAGCAAACGCGATAATCAAGCTATGAAAAGACGCTCCTTCTTCCAACTCCTCCTTGGCTCCTCCATCACCTCCCGCTTCCTGCCGTTCTCTCTCGTTGCGGCGGAACCAACTGCAGCTCAGCAAGGCTTGCCGAGACTGAGCGAAGGAGGGCCCTTCACTTTCCCCCCTCTTCCCTACGCAGCCAATGCCCTCGAGCCTTATATCGATGCAGAGACGATGACTCTGCATCACGACAAACACCACGCTGCCTACGTCAACAATCTCAACAAAGCCATCGCCCCTTATCCCGATCTCCAGAAAAAATCCCTCGAGGAACTTTTAGGAAACCTAGATTCTGTTCCCGCCGAAATCCGTACTACCGTCCGCAACAACGCTGGAGGCCACTCGAACCACTCCATCCTTTGGAAAACCCTTTCCAACCCCGGCAAGAAACCGGAAGGTAAACTAGCCAAGGAGATCGATGATACCTTTGGCAGTTATGAAAAGTGGAAGGAAGAGATGACCAAATGCGCGATGGGTATCTTTGGAAGTGGCTGGGCGTGGTTCGGACGAGGCAAAGACGGAAAACTTTTTATCGAACCCTTCCCAAACCAAGACTCCCCCCTGATGACTGGTAGAACCCCCATCTACGGGATCGACGTCTGGGAGCACGCCTACTACTTGAAACACCAGAACCGCCGTGCCGACTACGTCAAAACCTGCTTGGAAATCACCTGCTGGTCGGCTTAAGGGCTGGGTTTGAGTTTCGCCCGGACCTCCGGAATCGTAACCACCAGCTTCTCTGAGTTTAGCACAATCAATTTTACCCCTTGATCCAAACCGAGCCCTGTTACGACCCCTTGATAGACTGGAGCAATCTGCTCCCAAATCCACGCTCCCCCACTCGCACCTACTGAGAAAGGTCCGATTTTTCCTCCCGTGGCTTTCAATGAAAGCTCCTGATCCGGCAAAGGACACGCGAAAGAAACTCGGACCGGAAGGGAAATCCATTTCAGAGGGACCTCGACCCCAATTTCGATCCCCGAATCCCCTCCGATAGCCGTAACACGGGTGAGCCTAGGCACCCAAGCCGTAGAACCGGCATCAGGATTTTTCATACTCCCGACAATTTGCTCAAGAAAGATTCTAGAAGGGATCTCGATTTTTTCCGCGAAACGCGTCACCTCCTTATCTTTTGCATTCACCAAAGCCACCCATAACCCACGCGTTTCCGCGTTGGCCCCACTACCCACCTCCACCCCGCTTACGCGTTCGGATAAGAACAGCAGGAATAAACAAATTCCAGCCGCAGCACCGATTCCCAACCAAAGACCCGCACCGAGCCAAGCACGCTCTTGCAGAAGGGGCATAAAACGTGTCAGGCCATGCAACGCCACCATGAGGGGAACAAGAAAAAGGACCCAAGCTAAAGCCGTAAGCGCAGATCCGGAAGCAGACGGATCGATAGCCAATATCACTTCTGGTTCCTTCTTACCCTCTAGGCTCCCCGGCATCGCCACATCCGCCGGCAGGGCGAGACAACGCTTCCAGAATTCAGACGCTTTTTCGTAATTCGGTATTTTTGCTAGATCTGATTTCTCAAGTTTTTCGCAACCTTGAGTCACATCCTCGATCTCCTGTCGGGTACGAAACCCCAGATAGTTAGCCACTTTACCCTTGGCCAAATCAATTTGTCGGGATTTTTCCGCTTCCTTGGCCGCGATCTCTGAATCCGCCTGTTCTTTCGCGGCTTGCCGGATCTTAGACTCCTCTTCTTCCTGTTTTTTTCTTCGCTCGTCTTCCTGATGCTTCAGGATTCCATCAATTCTTCCCTGCCATTTTTGCAGCGTAACCTCGGAAACTTCCGACCGTTTAGGCCAATCAGCCCGGTTGGCCTGAAGAACTTTCATCGCCGCTCGGAGATTTTCAACCGATACGCCTGAATCCTCGGCTGGTAAGATCGGTAGGATGGCCTGCACTTTTTCCCATGGAATTATCAGATCCGGTTTACCAGTTTGCTGAAAATCTGCTGTTTCCCCCTCCACCTTTCCACCCGTCACAACCCTCTCCTCCACTTGACCAGGAATCGCCCCTTCAAAAATGATCTGCTGCTCAAAGGGTAGCGCAAGTGCTTGGGCTTCAGGCTTGGCCCAAGTACTGGAAATGACGGCCAAACAACCAACAAGAACCGCACCCAGAATCCTCATGCGAAAGCCTTGCCCCACTTTTCTGATTCTAAAAGCTTTCTTTTCCCTACTCACAAATCTCCACCGGACACTCAGGGAGAATCTTTAAAAAACTCTTCCCATAGGCCCGACTCAAAATCCTCCCGTCCAGTACCGCAATCTGACCCCGGTCCTCCCGGCTCCGAATTAACCTCCCCACTCCCTGCCGAAACTTTAAAATCGCCTCAGGCAACTGCAACTCGCGAAACGGCTCTCCACCCTTCTCCTTAATCCTCTCACACCTCGCCTCGAACAAGGGCTCATCGGGCACCGAAAATGGCAACCTCGTCAAAATCACATTCGAAAGCGCCTCTCCTGGAACATCCACCCCCTGCCAAAAGCTGTCCGTTCCAAATAAGACACTATCCCGATCCTCCTTAAACTCCTTCAAGAGTCGAGTTCTCGAGTTTCCCTTATCCTGCACAAGCAACCGAAGTCCCTGCTCCTCAAACCATCCCGCCATCCCCTCCGCCGTCTTTCGGAGCATCGCTCGACTTGTAAACAGTACAAACGCCTTCCCCTTGGTCATTCCCACAAACCGCTGAATCCATCCCTCCAACGCCTCCTGAAATCTCTGCCCTTCGGAAGGTTCCGGCATCCCCTTGGGCAGATATACCCGCATCTGACTCTCATAATCAAAGGGCGACTCGACCAAAAGTGTCTCCGCCTCTTGCGCCCCCACTCGTTTTGCAAAAAACTCCAATCCCCTTCCCACATCCAGAGTCGCACTCGTCATAATCGTGGTGCTGTCAGGCCGAAAAACTAGCTCCTCCAATCTTTCCGCTACCTCCACTGGGGAAGCGTGCAGACTCATCTCCCCCCGGTGCGCTCTGCCCTCCTCGGGTAGCCTCCTCTCCACCCAGTACGCATGCCCTTCCCGACTCATTTTCAAAAACTCCCCTAACCCAAAGGCGCTCGCCTCCAACCTTCTCGCATGATCTTTCAACTCGTTTCTCTCCTCCCCATCCCCAGCATCCTCCGCCAGCTTCAGCAACTGAGCTCGCACATCCATCAATCGTGGCCCCAACTCGCTCTTCACACCGAGTGGTTGCCTGACCCGTTTCTGGCCCGAAGCCCCTAGGCCCGCACTTTCTAAAATCTCTTCAAACGCCCCCTCCAAAATCCCCAGCACTCCCAACGTGGATTTCACCGCATTTCCATCGCCAATCCTCGTTAAAACTCCCTTCTTGGTTCGGGGATGAACCAACCGCTGCAAAAGAAACCGTAACGAACCCAGCCTCACCTCCAAACCCAAAGCCTTCGCCGCCACGTCCTCCACCTCATGAGCCTCGTCCAGCACCAAGAAATCGTTCGGGAAAAGATACCCCTCGCTTGGACCTTCCTCACTCTCCTCCGCTCCCGCCAGCAACCCAAAAAGGAGCGCATGATTTAGAATCACCACGTTCGCATCCAGCACCTTCGTCCTCGCCATCTGGTAAAAACATCCTGTTGGCCCCCCACAATGCCTTGGAGTACAGGCGAACGCCTCGCTGCACACTTGCGCCCAGACCGCAGCATCCACCTGAAAATCGATATCTGAAAGGGTTCCATCCTTCGTCCGCCGTGCCCACTCCACTAACCCCTTCAACTGCTCCGCCTGACCTGTCGCAAAAAGATCCCCCTGATGCTGCTGCGCTTTTTTCAACCGATGCGGACAAAGGTAGTTCTGTCTTCCCTTGAGAAGAGCCGCCGTGAATTCAAACGGCACCAGCGATTGAACGATCGGCACATCCTTGCCGAACAGCTGCTCCTGCAGATGAATCGTATAAGTGCTGATGATCGCTTTTTTGCCCAGCTCCTGCGCGGCATAAGCAGCTGGGACCAGATAGGCCAAGCTTTTGCCCGTTCCCGTTCCCGCCTCAACGACCAGGTGCTTTCGATCCTCAATAATCTCTGCTACCCGCTCCGCCATCTTTGCCTGCCCAGGCCTCGACTCATATCCCTTCGCCTTTCCCAGCTTACCCCCGTCGGAAAAGAATTCCCCCATCCGAAAGGCCAGGTTTCCTTGAGCCTCGTGACTCATCGGCAACCTCCGCGGAGCTTGGATTTAACCTTGGGCGGGAACATGCTTCTCTAGGTATGGAAGCTCTGGAATCACTTTGCGAGTCCTGCCTCCAAGCAGGTGGTAGCGACCTTTTCCTCCGCGAAGGGGCAATCCCCTTTATCCGCTTGGGCGACCAACTCCTTGCGTTGGAAACCGGGCAAGCCACCGAGGAACTCCTGAAACACCTTTGGTCCGCCTGTGGAGCCAAACCCGATGCTACCGACCACGATGCCAGTTTCGTCACCCGCTCCGGGCTTCGCTTCCGCGTGAATCTCTACCAACAACTAGGACTTCGGGGCGCCGTCCTCCGGAGCATCAAGACTCAGATTCCGTCCATGGAGGAGTTGGGCCTGCCCGTTGCCGTTTTCCAGAAGTGGCTCTCCCGTTCTTCCGGTCTCATTTTGGTGACAGGATCCACCGGTTCGGGAAAATCCACCACCATGGCTGCGGGGTTGGAATGGCTGAACCAAACGGCAACCCGCCACATCATCACCATTGAAGACCCTGTCGAATACCTGTTCCAAGATCATCTCTGTCGCTTTACCCAGCGGGAAGTTGGGGCCGATACTCCTAGCTTTGCCGAGGGCCTTCGTCGCGCACTTCGCCAAAGCCCCGACATCATCTTGCTGGGTGAGATCCGGGACGCCGTCTCGGCCAACACCGCCCTCCAAGCGGCGGAAACCGGCCATCTCGTCATCACCTCGCTCCATAGCAGCAGCGCAACGGAAGCGGTGGAGCGGCTTCACCGTATCTTCACGCCCGAGGAAAGGGAGGATGCCTCTTCCCTCCTTGCCGCCCAGTTGATCGGGGTTTTAACACAACAACTCGTTCCCGGATTAAAAAAGAATCTTTTCCTTGTGGCCGAGCATTTTGAAAATCAGGCCGCCACCCGGCAATGGATCCGTCGCGGAGGAGGAACGGAACTTGCGGATTTCATACAGAATTCTCAATCCGAGGAAAATCAATCCATGACAAATTTGCTGGTTCAGGCTCTCCGGGAAGGATATGTCTCGATGGAGCACGCCCTAGCCGCCGCACCTGTCGCCGACGAATTCCGCCGGGCAGCCATGGGTATCTCCAGCGCCGCTTTTCAAAGGGAACAGGATTAACCATGGAAGAAATCAATATTCTTCAACTCCTCTCCGAAGCGAGTCAGCGCGGGGCTTCCGACCTTCATTTTACGGCCGGACAACCGCCCGCCTGTAGGGTGGAAGGAGTGATCCAATCTCTTCCCTATCCCCCCATGACCCCCCGGCAATGCCGGGAACTGACCTTCAGCGTCCTCACGGAAACCCAACGGGCCAAACTGGAATCAGAACTCGATCTCGATTTTTCCATGGAGGTGGCCGGGATCGGACGTCTTCGGGGAAACGCCCACTTTGCCCGAGGCACGGTCGAGGCAGCCTTCCGCTTTATCAATCGTTCCAATCCATCCCTGGAAGAACTCGGCCTTCCCCCGGTCGTCAAAACCTTTTGCCAGCTCCCCGAGGGTTTGATTCTGATCACCGGGGCCACCGGCTCGGGAAAATCCACTACCATGGCGGCCATGATCGAAGAGATTTCCCGGACACGCTCGGGCGTGATCGTTGTTTTGGAGGACCCGATCGAATATGTGTATCCCCCCGCTCTTTCGCTGATCAAACAAAGGGAAATCGGCCGTGATACCCGCTCTTTTTCATCCGGTCTCCGCCACGCCTTGCGACAGGATCCCGATGTTATTGCGGTGACCGAACTCCGGGATCAGGACTCCGTCCAAATCGCCCTTCAGGCGGCGGAAACCGGACATCTTGTTCTCGCCACGTTCCATGCCGCAGATCCCGTCAAGGCTCTCGACCGCATTCTAGAAATGTTCGGCGCTGAAATGCTCCCGCAAATCCGCGCCCAAATGGGCAATGGCCTGAAAGCCGTGGTTTCTCAGCGCCTCTTGCCGCGTGCGGATGGACGAGGAAGGGTTCTCGCCTCGGAGATTCTAACCGTCTCGCCGGCTATCTCCTCCTGTTTACGTCTGGGCCGGATGGAACAGATTGTCGGCATTATGGAAATCGGAGCGAAAGACGGGATGAGAACCATCGATGCCAGCCTGGATGAGTTGGTCGAAAAAGGTCTTATCACCTCGGAGGAAGCCCTGCAAAACGCCCGTGACCCGTCCCGAGTCGCCCTCGCGAAACCAAAGAAAAAAGGCCTCTTCAGTTAACCTTCCACACGACTCCAAAACATTCCGCACGGACCCGTGCACAGCATGGGAACTGCCTTAGCCGCATCCATCGGTCGATCTCCAGCCCAGAGGACTGTCTTCAAGCAGCGTCTCTTACAATTTTCCTCGATCACCCTTCCAGGCATATCTCCTGTTCGCGATACCTTGTTCCGAACCCGCTCGGTCTGCTTCGCCAATGCATCATCCCATGTTTGAAATTTTAGTTTTCCGTTTTTCCATGCCTCAGTATTTCCCCACATGCCAGGATAAATAACCTCCATCACCTCACGAAACTCCGTCACGCTCTTGGCTTCATACAGCCAACCCGAAACTAGATTCCCTTCACTTCGAAGAGGTCGATACTTTCCCTGCTCATCCCAACGCACCACCTCCTCCAACTCGTCCAGAGTCGCTACTCTGCGTAACTGTCCAACTGCATCTTGATCCTGAATATGCCTGACCTCCCAACCCTTCTCTTTTTTAATCCAACACACTTGCCCCATTTCGCCTGCTTTAGACACAGTTTCCATGACTATTTACTTTCAAGCATTGGCTACTGCCAATTCGATAATCATTTCTTCAACCTCTTCCGGCCGGCCCAAGGGCTCGCCATAACCCACTTCACCCTTTTCAGATTCATACCAACCCTCTCCCGCCCCCGATATCCCCAAAAGTTCCGGCACATCCTCCGAACCATGCAACCCCCCAGCCAAAAAGTGAGGCAATACCACCACCGGCCCTTCCTGAATGAGAACTCTCCAGTCCGCAATCTTTGGTTCCTCCTCCAGAAATACAGCCCTAGCTGCCCGATAACCGTCTTTCGCTAATTGCTCGGCTAAATCTACCGCCGCCAATCGTGAACCTGCATGCAGTGGGGTTCCATGACTCGCCACCAGAAGGCTCACCTGATTAGGTTTCAAACTCTTCGCCGCCAACAAGCGTTCTGCCCGCTTTTGAAAATGACTAAGTATCTCTGACCTCATTCCGATCGGTTCTGTCACTCGGCACTCCACATTCAATGTGTCCACAAATTCCCGCTGCAAAATCTTCGTTGTAAAATACCCGTTCGCCAGAAACCACGGGACCACCACCACCTTTTTTCTTTTCAACCCTTGGATTGCATCCGCATAGGAAGGTTGCTCCTTCCAGAAAGCAGACCGTACCTCACCAAAAATCTCCCTCTCCCTGATTCTGTGCGCTGTCTCCCTCGTGAACCGACTGGACTCTGCATTTTTGGTCGAGCCATGCCCTGCCAAAATGAGTGCTACATCCTTAAACTGCATGGGGGAGCTTACTCCAAATCGTCTAAAACAAGAACCTACCGCACAACAGGCGGTGAGAGTTAGCGGTTTGCTTTGACCGGCACCCCTTGAGAGGCTGGCCCGCCAGAGGGATTAGGGAAAAGTGGTGCGGGTTCGACAATCCGCGAGCTTTCAGGGCGTGCCGAAACAGTAATCGTAAATACCTGCTCTTTTCCGTCTCGCTTGACCCGAACTGGAACTTTCCCCCCCACCTCCGAAAAAAACGCAGCATCCAAAATATCGGAGGGCTCATGCACAGGTCGCCCTCCAATTGAAATCACCTCATCCCCCATCTTCAACCCACTCTTTTCAGCAGGAGTACCTTTATAAAGTCGATCCACAAAAACTGGCGCACCCCGCTCAGGCCGGCTTCGATCAGGCATCACCCCTACTCCCATCCATCCGTGACGTGGCTCCCCAAACTCCTGAATATCTGCCGCAACTTTTGAAGCCGCCTCAATCGGAAGAGCATAACACGCCTTACCCTCATCGATTTCCAGCATAAGGACACCCACCACTTTCCCTTGGCTGTCCAAAAGCGGCCCACCAATCTGTCCTGGTTTAATTGGCAGATTCGCACGCAGGTGAGTCGTAGCAAAAAACCGTGTCAGATACTTCACATCAAACCCAGCAACAAATCCGAATGTTGGCTCCGCTTTAAGATCATAGGGAAACGCAACACTCACCACGGCCGAAGCAGGTCGCAACCTCATTCCCTCCCCAAAAGCCAAATGGGGAGTCTGAGTCGCTGGAATTTTGAGCACAGCCACTCCACTACGCGGATCCCGACCTAAAATTTTTGCCGTAAAGGTTCTTCCATTCACATCCACCGATACGGAGTCAGCCTGACCGACCACCGCATACGCCGTCAGAATTGTGCCCTGCCCATCAATAAAAAATCCTGTACCTGCCAACTGCTCTGCCCCATCTGTGGCCCGCAAACGCACAACGGTGGGTACAGCCTGCTCGTAAACCCCACTCACCTCGGCGGCGATCTGGTCAAAAACTCCACTCCCCTGCGACATTGGAGCCTTGGGCGCTGAGGGCTCGAAAGAAGCAGACGCAGGAGGAACTAAATCTTGGGTGCCTGAAACGGAGACAG
>Ga0214921_10012414_pt1 | contig 10185 bp, 10 predicted proteins | sample LL1505_MetaG_FD_177992 | JGI IMG/M metagenome (GOLD analysis project Ga0214921, IMG submission 177992) | Freshwater microbial communities from Lake Lanier, Atlanta, Georgia, United States - LL-1505 | ecosystem: Environmental > Aquatic > Freshwater > Lake | place: USA: Georgia | collected...
TCAGCAGTTGTTGTTTCCCAGCCTGAGGGTGATGGAATCGCTATAGCGATTCGTGACCGTCTTAAGCGTGCCTCTAGCGGGAGGGATCAAAGTAGTCGAGCCTGATACCATAGGAGTATGAGTCAGGTCGTTTTACTCGGCACTGTTGGGTCCGATGTGCACAGCGTTGCAAATACCCTCTTAGAGAAGGCATTGGACGATTCAGGATTGAAAGTTCATAATTTAGGCGTCGCCGTTCCTGAACACGAATGGTTGAGCGTAGCAACGTATTTAAGACCAGATTTAGTTTTGATTGGAAGCATGAATGGTGACCTCGTCCCACTACACAATGTTATAAGAAAACTAATTGAAATCATGCCGGCACATAGGATTTTAATCGGGGGGAAGTTGAATTTGGGAAGTGAGGGAATTAGTAACGCTCCATTTATCAAGGCCATGGGTGTTGGAGTATTGCAGAATGACGAGGTATCTTTTCAAGAAATAATTAGTCACTGTAGATTATTACTTGCAGAAAAGAATGGTTTTGATTTCCAAAGAATTCAAGATGCAAGATAGTTCTACAAGATATGCAACTGGAAAGACTTTAATTCAACCCAGAGGCGGCAGAACTACTGAATTTAGGCAAAAAATGCTTTGGGATGCACTTATAGAAGCAGGATGTGACCTTCTTCCACTGACAATTGACTCAAAGACACGCCTAGGTCAAATTGAATTTGCGTCTTCTGCCTATGAAAATTCAAAAATTTCAGGGCTAGAGAGTTTGAATGGTTTTCCCCTACTTTCTGTTGAAATATCCAGTGCACGAGAGCTGATTTCATCAGCCAAACTACCGGTCTCACTTAGACATGGGACCCCTTACGCCTATGATCTAATCAGTCGAGCTATCGATTTAGGAGTATCAGAAATTGAGGGCGGGCCGCTTTCGTATTCACTACCTTACTCGCGCGACTCAGATTTAGTGAAAGTTATAAATTCATGGAAAGAATCCGAGATTTGTTGCAGAAATGCCTCTGAATTAGTAATTAGGGAAACTTTTGGAATCTTAACTGCTTGCCTCGTGCCTCCAGTGATCGCGATTATGGTGAACGTACTTGAGTGCGCGTTCATAGACACTTTCTCTTCGGGTATACCCATGGCGAGTTTTGGTGCCACTGGCTCTCCTTACCAAGATGTTGCGACTATCCAAGCTTTTCGAGAGATTTATCCATGGTTCAGAGAGAGAATGGGATTGACTGAATCAACAACTTTGATCGCTTATCACCACTGGATGGGCCCCTTCCCAAAGGATAGGAAGTTAGCAGAAGAAATAATTTCCACCGGTACTTACTTAGCAAGAATCACTAAATCAAACAAAGTAGTGACTAAAACCATCGATGAAGCTCTAGGTGTTCCTACGGATAAAACTAATGCTAATGGAGTTAGATTGACAAAGGCTGTGTTAAGCGGGGATCACGATGCACTTAATGTCTTTATTGATGAAGGAAAAAGTCAAGAAGAAACTGAAGTTCTGATTCATGAATGCAAACTACAGCTAGAGAAATTATTGGATAAGACTCCAAATGTAAGTCAAATGTTGCTTGACTCTGTTCAAAGTGGTCTAATTGACCCACCATTCGCTCCACATCGTTCTTGTATTGGAAAGCTTAAGGCATTACGGGCAATCGATGGCTCGGTGCGAGTGACTTCAGACCAACCAGGAATACTCTCCGAAGCATTCATAAAATACGAAGCATCATTTCTAGGTAGAAAGAAATTTTGGAAATATGTTTCATCTGATGAGGTAAAGTTAGATCTCCAGTATCCATTTGTTTCGAAGAATGATGAATCAAAATGAGTAAGAATGTCACTCGTACTGAACAAACTTTGGTTTCCGCTCTCTTTCAGGTGAATGTTCTCGAAGGGGACTATTTGAATTTAGGCGAGATACTAGATTCACTTGATCGATTAGAAGTTATCAGTTTCTGCGAGTCTGAATTACAAATGGATTTAACAAGAGTACTGATTGAACCAGATTGTTGGATTACGTTTAAAACTTTGGCGGCCTCAATTAATTCTGAGATAGAGGAATCTAATGAATAAGGTAGTTTATGAGTTATTCCACAGAAATGCAGTTGAAAATCCGGAAAAACTTGCCTTCGTAGACAAATCTTTGGAATTAGATTGGCAACATGCATTTAAGCTTGTTGTGATTATCAGCCGTGAAATCAAGAAAAAGATAAAGGAAACAAATCCTTCCCAAAGTTGTAATATGATCGTAGTTAAAGGCGATGGCTCTGTTCTTCATGTGCTATTGATCTTCGCGATTATTCTGGGTAGGCTTGTGTATATCCCTCATAACAGAACACTTGACAGAAACAAGGACCACCAATTCAACAAATTTCCACATGTGGAAGTGTCCAAAAATTCCATTTTTTATCTCAACGAAACGTGGACTTTCGAGAGGTTGGAAAATATCGAGTGGGTTGAGCAGAAGACATTCGACACGCATGAAGTCCCCGCAGCTTTCTACTACACAAGCGGAACAACCGGAGTACCAAAGGTCATCGTAAATTCCGACACAAATATACTTAGAGGGGCTAAGTTTGTTTCAGAAGCATTGCACTTGAAAAAAAGTGATGTGATTGCGGGAACTTTACTTCTTGACTTTGACTATGGGGTGAATCAGATTTTTTGTGCCTTGTATTTAGGGACTACATACATCGCGGCACCATTCTCATCAACAGACATTCATTGGTTGAAAATGGTTTATAAGTATCGCCCAACAATTATTCCGGCCATGCCATTTTTGATCGAAAACTACTTTACGCAGGGAGAGAAATCATCTTTTGACTTTGTTCGTATGTGCACTTCTTCAGGAGCACCTTTTACTAAAGAGCATGCTAATAAAGTGGCAGGACTTTTTCCAAAAGCAACGATTGTTCCCATGTATGGCCTTAGCGAGGGGTTTCGAGCAACAATCATGCCCCCTGGCGAGTATGAATCAAGACCTTCTTCGGTAGGAAAGTCAATAGGTGACACGCAAATACGTATTGTTAAAAATGGGTTTGAGGAATGTGCTTTAATGGAAGTTGGAGAGATAATTCAAAGCTCAGGGTGCACTTCTTGGGGATATTTTGAAGATTTAACTTCGACTGAGGAAAAATTTGTACGGGACCCTGACTTTCCAAATAGACTTTGGATTAAGAGTGGTGACCTAGGGTATTTAGATGAAGAAAATTATTTATATATAAATGGTCGAGTCGAATCTCAAATCAAGCTATTTGGAATTCGCATCTCAATAGATGAAATTGAATCAAGATATAAACAAATTCCAGGAATTCTTAACGCAGTGGTGATTCCGATTAGCGCAAATGAGACTGAGTCAAACTTCGGAGTAGCCGTAGTTAGCAAGTTAACCCTAGATGAAGTCAAGAAATCAACTTTTGGGCTCCCGAGAGAATATAGGACTAGAAATATTCAAATTGTTCCTGAGATCTTAGGTAACTATAACGGTGGAAAGCCAGATCGCAAACTCATTTACGAAAGATACTTTCGTGATTAGTGAAGTGCTGGATGCTATTGGTGATTATTTCGCGAAAGACGAAAGTCGTAAAATAAATCGAGTATTCGTATTTTCAAGTCTTGTGTCAATGAGACTTAGTTACGAGGACCAAAAGAATTTCATTTTGAGCATCATGGAGCGCTTTAGCAGCAAAACAATCTATATCCCCGCCTACACCTACAATTCTCGAAGACTTATTCCATATAGTGACAGTGAATGTCCATCTCCTCAAAATGGGTCGCTATCTCGAATTGTATTTAAGGAAGAGCTACATAAGGGAGTCAGGACATTAGATGAGGATTACTCCTATTTTGTCATAGGAAGTGAAAATAGAAGCGAAATTCAAGCCGCGCGAGAATCTGAGTGGAAATCAAAGTCCTTTGGCAGTAATTCTCATCATGAAGCACTTTATCTTGAGCCAGCAATTTTTCTGACCGTCGGCAATGGATTCAGGGATGGTTTCACGCCAGCGATGCACTTCGAAGCCTTAAACAATGTAGACTATCGTGAGTATCTCGATATTCCTTCACAAGCCATTAAAGGCCAGTTCAAAAAGTATTATGCAAAAAAAGTTGATGGTAACCTCGATTTTGGGAAAAAAGGTCGTGAGAAGTTAGCGGCAGAGTTTAAGGACTCTCCAAAAACTAGCTTCAAGGCCTACTCGATTCAAGGAAAAGCCGAAATCTATGCGTTCACTTTGGATGAACTTACCGCTGTGACAAGCTCAGCATTACGTAGAAATAAGAATTTCTTTTTGACGTAGAATCAAGTTATGAGGGACGTTTATGAAAGCGGCTACGGCAACCTTTTTCCAGATTCGAATTTATTGAGCATTGTTATACCGGAAATACGTTATTTCCAGGAAACAAGAAAAACTGATGAAAGCAAATTTAGGATATTAGATATTGGGTGCGGTATTGGCTCGAATCTATTAATTGTTAATGAATTTGTAGATGTCCTATACGAAGGAATAGATTTAAGCAAGCATGCTGGTGAAATTGCAAGAAGGCGAATCAAGGCAATGAATTTGAACCAAAGAGCAAGAATTCACGTCTTGTCGACAGAACAGTTTCTCGCAAGTGAAAATGAATCTTGGGATCTGATTTTAGACCGCGCATCTTTACAACATCACGAAGTACTCCATGATGACATTAGTAGAGAGAAGTTCTTGGCTGACTTGTGTTCTAAGTTAGCTCCCGAAGGAAAATTGGTATCACTATGGGCTGGGGAAAAGAACTGCAATACTGATTTAAGATTTTCTAGTTTTGTCCCATTTGAAGAGATTAAGCCAGTTTTTGAGGGGGTCCTGAATATCGTTTCGCTAAAGCAAATTTCGAGATTTGATTTGAATTCTAAACAACATCAACTGGTGGCTGAAGAATACTTAGTCGTAGCGAAGAAAGGGACAGATTATAATGTTTAATTTTATGCAATTCTGTAAGGACATGTTTCCAGTGAATCGCAGCTTACTGGGTGAAGGCAACCTCAAGACACTAATGTATATAAAGAGCATTGTTCCCGAGTTAGTGATCTCAAAGGTTCCGACTGGATTTAAAGCATTTGATTGGGAGGTTCCTGATCAGTGGGAATTGTATGAAGCATTTATAGAGGATATCCACGGAAATCGATTGATTGATATCAAAGATTCCAATCTTCATGTGATTAGTTACTCGACCCCTATTGACGAGGTAATGGAGTTTTCGGAACTTAAAAACAACTTGTTTACCCATAGTGAGCTCAGTGATGCGATACCTTATCTAACAAGTTATTATTCGAGGAAATGGGGATTTTGCCTTTCTAAAGAGCAAATGTCACGTTTCAAGGAGAATCAGGAATATCGAGTTGTTATAAACTCGAAGCTCTTCCCCGGGAATCTCCATTCAGGTGAAATTATATTTGTTGGCGAAACAAATAAAGAGATTCTATTGTCTACATATATATGTCATCCCTCTATGGCAAATAATGAACTTTCAGGTCCAGCGGTCTTGACAGCACTCAGCCTTTGGCTTTCGCAAATAGACAATAGGCACTACACCTATCGAATAACTTTTCACTCTGAAACGCTTGGTGCCTTGGTTTATATTAAGAACAACGAAGAAAAATTAAAGGCAAATGTCGTCGCTAGTTGGAATTTCACTTGCATGGGAGGTCCGGATGCGATAACCGTACTTCCTAGTCAATTTGGAAACACGCTACCTGACAAAGTCACATGGAGCGCTTTGAAAGAACTTGGAATAAATCCAAAGGTTAAGAGTTTCTTGACTAGAGGCTCAGACGAAAGACAATTTTCATCACCAAGACTTGGCATACCAATGGTATCAATCATGAAGTCAGCTTACGCTGAGTATAAAGAATATCACACTTCTCTCGACAATCTTGAATTCATCTCTGAAGAAAGTTTGAATGAGACATTCAATGTGATGAAGCAAGTTGTTTTGGTGCTTGAGAGGGAAAAGTTCCCTCGACAAACATTCTTGGGAGAAGCACACTTAAGTAGATATGGACTTTATGAAACTTTTGAGAATTTTCTGCCCGAGTATAAATCTCGAGATGTTATGAATGTGACACAGTTTTGTGACGGAACTAATAGCGCTATTGAAATATCTAAACTCACTGATTTGAATGTAGATCTTGTCGAGGGCATTCTTAAAATTCTCTTGAGAGAAAAAATTGTAGAATGACTGATCATTCGAACGTATTCGAACGCGTAAGGGACCATTTAGCTGCGAGATATGAAAAATGCGGTATACCGGATAATCGCGCCATCGCAGATTACTTAACCTCAACAATGCAATTACCTATGTTTTTCAGTTCTGTCCAGGTTAAGTTAAGCGACAAAAGTCTAATTTCTACGCTGAAAGATGCTAAGAATACAACCAGCAAGATTAAATTTTTTTTGAAAAGCTTTATCTCTGGCTCAGTTATGCTTATCGTCCTTGTGCTTCATGTCTTTTCGGGTCTCAAACGAAGAGAAAAAGTACACATTGTATTTTCTTTAACGCAACAGCAAGTCAAAAGCCTGAATGAGATTCGCGAATTTTTATCCGAATCTAGGTTTAATATGAGAATCTTAAACCATCATCTCATTCTACTCGAAGACAGGAATTCAAAACAAGATTTTGATGGAAATACATTATTGGTGCGCGACTCAATGTGCTGGCTATATATGAATACATTTACAAGATTTCAAAAAATCCACTGCCTCTATGATATCTTCTTGGAGATTTTCCGATCTTTATTGGGAATCAGAAGAATAAGGATTTGCCTTTTCAGGCAACTCATTATTGATAAGCAGATCTTTAGACACGCTCAAATGAATATGACAATACTCTCACTTTCAACTACGCAGTCACATCTCCAAAGGCTCCCTATAAGTTTCTATCTGGCTGAGGGGACACGAGTTCCCCGATATATGTTTTGGTATTCGGATAATTCTTGGGTGTTTGAACGCGAGAATACATTTACAGCCTTTGACCACTCAAGATATAAAAGAGATTTTATCGATATACATTTCTGTTGGAGTCTTGAATGGCAAGCTTATCTTGAAAGTTTTGGCATGAGCAGTAAAATTTTTGCTTCGGGATCAATTTTGTTCTATTCGCAAGAGACTAGACATCAGATGGCGCAAAAGAGTTATGATGTTTTAATTTTTGATGTTACACCGGGCGTTGCCATGAATGAGTATGATTTTTACTCCCAGGACGCTCTCAATTCTTTTTACGATGGAATTAAGTCTGCTATTGACACTAGCAAAGCGCGAGGTCTAAAGATTTCGATAAAGAATAAGAGAAAGCTTAACCAGAGACTCGATACCTGGGCAGAATCAAATAGGGCAAGCATGCTCGACCCCAACGCTAATCTATATGAATTGGTAAACGAGGCCCGATTGGTAATTGGGCTACCTTTAGTTTCACCAATTAGAATTGCAAAGGAACTAGGTGTTTCCTGTGCATACTATTATCCGGATACAAGCGAGGAATGGATCTTGCCTTTAGAGCACGCTGGTGTCCCAATATTCCGTAAGTTTTCAGATTTGAGCGAATGGATTTCAAAGAATGTTTAGTCCATCCAACCACTTTTGGCCAAGAACTTGATTGGATGAACATTCTGAGGTTTGATAAGCATAGAGTCCTGGGCAAACTCCAATTTAGGGCGAATTGGAGAATGTCTCCTGAATAAGTAGACTAAGGTTGTAGGGCCTATAGCTCAGTCGGTAGAGCAACGGACTTTTAATCCGTGGGTCGACGGTTCGAGCCCGTCTGGGCCCACCGCGAAATTTAGTCCCTAGCCAACATTTCTTTGAAGCCTAGAAATAATCTTAAACCACATTATGGTGCAGTTGCGATCGAATTTTTTACAGATTCGTACAACAACCCTATGCTCTTAAAGGTCAACTTGGCTCCTGATGTAATCAAAAAATTCTCGGAGTGAGCGGACTGTGCAATTCCGACTGCTGGAATCTCAGCTGCAACCGCAGCCAATACATCTTCTTTGCGATCACCAATCATTATGACATTTGTGCTTTTCAGTGCGGCCATACAACGGTGAATCACTTCAGGATCAGGTTTTGGCGGAAAATCATCAGTACCTTGGATAAAATCGATCTTCCCTTTGATCTCGGAATTTTGTATCACCCGATTTGCCAAGTAAGTAGGTTTACTCGTAGCTATCGCAACTCTTATGCCACAATTACGAATTAGCATTATTAGATCAACTGCACCAGCGAACAAGTGATTAGAGAAAGAAATTTGTTTTGCTAATTCTGTTCTAAAATAATCAATAAATTCATCCTGCATACTTTGGGACATTTCTAAGTCTGAAAAGAGTTCCCTGATAGGAAGCCCCAAATTAGCAAAAACTAGCCCCTTTGGTGTCTTTTCGTATCCAAAGTTGACTCGAGTAATGTTGAGCGATGTCTCTATTTGACCTAAAGAATCAACAAGGGTTCCATCCAAGTCAAAAATATATGCATCAAAGCCCCTCCAGCCGATTTCTTTATCCGGAAACATCAAATCAATGCTTCTAGGAGTTTGATTATCTTTCGCTGCTCCCGACCCTTTAGGCTAGGAAACAATGGAATTGTCAGCGCTTCCTCATAGTAAGCAAAAGAATTGGGAATATCAGAAATACTATATCCAAGTTGTTTATAAAAAGGTTGCGCTGGAATAGGAATGTAATGGACCTGCGAACTAACTCCATTTTCTTTAAGGTGTGACATGAGTTCGCTTCTTGAAGTAGATGAGCTAGCAAAATTTATTCGAATTGGAAAAATATGGTTGGCACTTCCAGTATTGCTAATCTTCTGTGCAGGAGAAAACTTGGAACTATTCCTCATCAAATCTTTATATCTTTCAACCAGTTTTACTCGCCTTGAAATAAAACTATCTAGTCTCTTCATTTGAGAGATTCCCAAAACCGCTTGAATTTCAGTGAGCCTGAAATTGAATCCCAACTCAATCATTTCGTAGTACCACGGATTGACTATGCCTGCCGTCATAGACAGAATTGGATTTCTAAATTCATCATCTAACTTATTAATCCCGTGACTTCGTAGGCGTATAAGTTTTTTGTATAATTCATAGTCGTTAGTTGTCACCATCCCGCCTTCTCCAGTCGTAATTGATTTAACTGGGTGGAAGGAAAACACTGTCATATCGGAGAAAGAGCATGATCCCACTTTTTGACCATTCGCATATGAGGCTCCCAATGCATGAGCCGCATCTTCAATAACGCGAATACCCCTTGCCTTGGCTACTTGGTTTAGCCTGCTCATGTCGCAAGGTAAGCCTGCAAAATGCACTGGAATGATCCCTCGAATTTCAGGGTCCAGCTGGACCTGTTCTTCTAGTAGTTCCAAATCTACGTTAAGCGTATCGGTGTCAATATCAACAAAGAGTGGATTATGTCCGGCATAAATTATTGAATTTGATGAAGCAACAAATGAAATAGGGGAAGTAATAACTTTTGAATTCTGAGGCAAATCTAGAGCTAGCATTGCAATATGCAAGCCTGCAGTCGCGCTAGAGACAGCCACTGCATAATTTGCTCCAACATATTTAGCTACTAGCCTCTCGAATTCCTCTATTTTCGAACCTTGTGTGAGTGAATGAAAGCGAACTTGCCATGCAACCTTGACCGCTTCAGAAAGCCTGACATTATGTTTTCCATATGGAATCAATTTAAAATTCCGTTTTCCTTTAGGACTTTAAGGAATGAGTCATCTGTATGCCAAATTTTGTTGTTATCACTTGAAAATCTGAACCCCTCCGCAACTTTAGTGCCAATCTTTTCATAATCACCCAGCATTTTTAGAGCTGGCGAAATTATTGCAAAGTACTTTTCGAACTCGTATGTGCTGTGTGCGTCGTCTTCGGTGATCATCACTTCATGAAGTTTTTCTCCCGGGCGAATTCCCACCACATGCGTTGGGATACCTGGACAAACCACTCGTGCCACATCCGTAACTTTGAAGCTAGGAATCTTTGGCACAAAAATTTCCCCTCCGTGCATTCTTTCAAAGCTATCCAGCACAAACTGAACACCTTCCTGAATAGTTAACCAAAAACGAGTCATACGCTCATCTGTGATGGGGATTGATCCAGTTTTTGCTTTGTCAAGAAAAAAGGGGATTACGCTTCCCCTTG
>Ga0214921_10012415_pt1 | contig 10184 bp, 15 predicted proteins | sample LL1505_MetaG_FD_177992 | JGI IMG/M metagenome (GOLD analysis project Ga0214921, IMG submission 177992) | Freshwater microbial communities from Lake Lanier, Atlanta, Georgia, United States - LL-1505 | ecosystem: Environmental > Aquatic > Freshwater > Lake | place: USA: Georgia | collected...
CAACCTGAGAACAAATCTTCGATAGCATTGGCAAAGTCTTGTGGTTTTAAAAAAGAAGGTTTCAGCCCTAAATTTATTAAAAAAGGTGGCAAATGGAAAGACCACGAGCGCTGGGCATTATTAAACACATAGGGGATCAAAGACCTTTAAATTTGCACCCATACCCGCTCCTCCACGTAATCTGCTGCTGGGGAAGGAAATCCAGCTGCAACTAGCCAGCCGCAAACGTCCAGCTACATTGGGCTAACCTCTAATAGAGCAGGCGGTTCAGATGAAAATGTCGATTTATTCATAGAATCTATAATACTGTATAAAATAACAGTATCGCAAGTCATGTGTACGAACTTCACGCCAACTCGCAACGCACAGTGGGTGAAAGCGCAGTTCGGCGTCGATTTGCCTGAATCTGAATATCCCGCAGAAGCCTATCCTGGCTATGCAGCGCCTATTGTTTTGAAGAGCCATCAAACTGGACGAGTTGCGTGCGGTCTTGCACGGTTTGGTTTGATTCCTTCTTGGGCCAAGGACGACAAGATCAGTCGGCACACCTATAACGCTCGTGCTGAAACGGCAAATGAGAAGCCGAGCTACCGGACAGCTTGGCGGCAAAGAAGGTATGCCATCGCTCTACTCGAGAACTTCTACGAGCCAAGTTACCTTACTGGCAAAGCAGAGAGATGGAAGATAGAACTGGCGTCAAAGGAGCCATTCGGAATTGCCAGCCTTTGGGATACATGGACAGACCCAAACTCTGGCGAAGTTGTAACGAGTTTCACAATGCTCACAGTAAATGCTGATGAGCACCCAGTCATGAAGCAATTTCATAAGGATGGAGATGAAAAAAGAACCCCAGTGGTTTTAGCCTCACATCAGTTCGATGAATGGTTAGATGCCCAAGAGTCGAAGGCTAGAGAGATGATGAGCTGGAATCAGATGCCAGATCTAAAAAGTGAAAGTTCATCTAGACTCTAAGAACTATTATGAATAACTCTAGGTTGCAAATAAGGCTATTTGATCAGCCTAAATTGCCCTAGTGAGGACTAACAGAAAGAGTTAATCTCCATGAATCTAAAAAAATACATATATTTAATAATTTGCATAACAGCCTCAGTCTTCACTTACGCAAGTGACTTATCAGATAAGCTGAAATCTTCAGACTACGTTCTACTGATGCGACACACGCTAGCGCCAGGCATAGGAGATCCCGTAAATTACACACTAAGCGAATGTAAATCGCAACGAAATCTCAGTACCGAAGGTAAAGAACAAGCTGTTTTTATTGGAAACTGGTTAAAAAAACAAGGCGTTCTAACAGCTGAAGTCCACTCAAGCGCATGGTGCAGGTGCAAAGACACTGCTCAACTCTTAAACTTTGGAGAATTCAAAGTAGAACCTGCATTGGCATCTTTTTTTGATGACATGTCATTCGCTAAAGAAAGCAACATTAAGCTTCAAAAATTTATTTCAAATAGGATCAAATCCAAAGGTAACAAAGCTTTGATACTTGTGACTCATCACGTAAATATTTTGGAGTACGTAGGCGAAAATGTTGCCTCAGGCGATATGGTTCTAGCAAAAGCAAATCAACTCGGAGAACTCATTTCTTACAAACTCATCCCGAGACCAGAATAAAAATCGTTTAGGAACTTTTGAAATCAAAAATCAACACCCAAATAAACGAACTCAAAACAACTAGGTTAAGTAAAACACTAAGAGCATGAAGAAAATGAAATTTTCTTGTGTTGCCAAAATCTCGTGCTTCATTGATTTTTGGGGTTAACCAAGAAAAAGATAGGAACAGCACTACTGAACAAATTGAAAGAACTACCAACACGCGCATTTCATTAGCAAAAAATGTAGCGACAAGCGACAATACTGATAGAGAAAGATAGTACCTAGGAAAGAATGCGCGAACATATTTTGCTGCCCATTCAGCAGGTAAAACCTTAAAAATAGACGGCGCAACTGCGATTGTGAAAAACGTCATGATGCCAACGCAAGCGGCAAGTAAAAGATGGCAGACATATTGGTTCATGGTAAATCTCAAATTGGTATTGAAAATTAGTGTTCCAGCTAGTTTCTTATCAAAGCAATCTATTGAAGCTCTTTCAACTCAAAATCTTCTTGCCACAGTTACCGCTGAAGATGAGCCGAATTGAACAACAGAGCACCAAATTCGTAGAGCTAAGGACAAAGGTGATGTGATCATTACTCTTGCTTCATTTTGATGTGCGATCTCGTCAGCTTGACAACGCATCAGGAGTTTCAGCAATACATTATTCGCACCGTCTTTTTGCAAATAATCAATTTGCGATTGGTAGTGCTTTTCTACAAAAGTTTCAACAGCTGCAATGGTTGCATAAACTGCATTACGACCCGCCAAAGCGGGTAAAGCACCGATTAGCCATCCTGCTATTCGCCAGAGAACAATTAGTCGACTTTGAAGTTTATTTGCTAGAACCGATTCAATTAGCGTCAAGTGTTCCGCCTCAGTAGCACCATGCTCTTTTGCTAGAGTTAAAAGCTCCATGTCTTTTCTTATTTTTGCAATCGCGGCAATACCCTTGTAGATGAAAACAGCACCTGTTTCACCAGCGTGGTTTGAGCGCAACTCTCGTTCTAAATAATCAGTCATGGTTTTTATCTAAAAATGGTTAGGCTTTACTCATGCATTATTTGCTTAAGCACAACACCAAGCCTTTGCAGAGACTTGCTTACTGGCTGAAGTGAAGTTAGGTTGTTTCGGTGTTGTCATCCTCAGTCGAATCTTCATGAATGTTGATGATTCTTTTAGGAATAATGCTGTCGTCATAAATAATAGGCCCCTTGTAAGTAAAGGTTGCTTGCTCAAGAAATTCATCTGAGCAATGGCGCTGCTCAATGTGTAGGTTAGCAAGCGTTAATCTGCATTCTCGGATTCTCTTTTTGAGCTTGGCGAATACAGACAACATTTGATTCACATCTTCAATTTGATGAATCCATTGCCACGCCTGTCCACTTGGTACCGTTCTACCTTTGCCAGATTTGTTGCAAAGCATGTAAGAAATTTTCATATTGGCAGGAAGGCGCTGAAGCGATGTAGGCGATCACCTTTACTCCGTGAAGAGATCTTGTGTTCTACATTAAGCTGATTTGACGTATTTTGAATAGATAATTTAACAGCAAAACAGATTTATTTCTATACAATTACCAATAATTAAATGAATTACTTACGCATTATCTACTCAATTTGCAAAAATGAATGAAGCACAACTACCTGATAGCCCAGTTCACAAAATTGGAGCAGTAGCAAGCCTGAGTGGGGTTCCCACACCAACGCTGCGTATTTGGGAGATCCGCTACGGAACTTTTACACCCCACAAAACGCTGGGCAACCACCGCCTTTACACAGACGATGATGTCCTTAAAGCTACCCTTCTTAAAAGATTGACTGAACAAGGTCATGGCATCAGCAATATTGCCAAGTTGCCGTCGCGCGCGCTTAACAAGTTACTTCAGCAACAACAGGCCTCTAACCAATTCAAGGCTCGGGCAATGAATGAAGATCAATCCGTATCGCTTGCTGTTGTGGGTCTAACACTGGCTGGACGCATTGAATCTAAAAAATTTACGCATAGCTTTAATAATCAGGCCATACGCGTTACTGATATTTTCAATGACCTTCAAGACGCGCTTGGGGCAAAGTTTGAAAAATCGCCTGAAATATTGCTCGTAAAAGTGAACTCCTTACATGCTGGTGTCCAAGTAGGAATTCATAAATTAGCGCAAAGCTGCCGCGCACTTCAAACTATTGTTTTGTATAACTTTGGGCAAGAAAAAATCATTGAGTCTCTGAAACTCACTGGTGTGTTGGTGAAAAGAGAGCCAATTGCAGACTCCGAACTAGCTGACCTGATTAACTCAGTTTTGCTGGTTGATACCAAACAAGCCGCAAATAATTTAAAAGCTGGCACAGTCATTCCCCAGCGCAAGTACAGCGATAACACTTTGCTTAAGGTTTCAGGTATTTCTACCAATGTACTGTGCGAGTGCCCAAGACATGTTGCTGAAATTATTTCTCTATTGGTTAGTTTCGAACAATACAGCCACGATTGCCTGAACAAATCTAGCGAAGACGCGCACTTACACGCTTACCTAAGTTCGGTATCCGGATCCGCACGCGCTTTATTTGAATCTGCTTTGGAAGTAATCGCGCAGCATGAAGGCATTGATCTAAACGAGAGTGATAAATGAAAAAGAATAAATTTAAGATTCTTTTCGTTTGTATGGGAAACATATGTAGAAGCCCAACGGCTGAAGGTGTGTTCAGAAAAAAGGTAGAGGAACTCGGTTTGTCTGAGGCCATTCATATTGATTCAGCAGGAACACACAACTATCATCCAAACTCTCCACCTGACGCTCGTAGCCAAAAACATGCTCTCATGCGAGGCTATGACCTCTCCAAGTTGAGAGCTAGAGCAGTCGAAGATAAAGATTTTCAAGAGTTTGACCTCCTATTTACTATGGATTGGGAAAATCGTGCGCTTCTAGAAGAGCGTTGCCCAAGTAAGCATCTAAAAAAAATCAAGGGCTTCACAGAATTTCTAACTACAACACAGGCGACTGTTGTCCCTGATCCATATTACGAAGGAACCGAAGGTTTTGAATATGTCCTAGACTTAATTGAAGAAGCCTCTGAAGGACTCCTTAAAGTAGTTAGTGAGAAAGTATCCCAATGAAATCCGATTCCTTGAACGTACTTGGCACCGCATTAGTACCCTGTTCATTCGACCCATTGACCGGATTCTTTAGAGATGGATGCTGCAACACAGACCAAAACGACCAAGGCAGCCATGTCATATGCGCAAAAGTGACGCAAGAATTCTTGGATTTTTCACTTCAACAAGGTAATGACTTGATAACTCCCCGTCCAGAGTTTCGATTTAAAGGTCTTAAGGCTGGCGATCGGTGGTGTCTTTGTGCAATGCGATGGAAGCAGGCTTATGAGGCAGGTTTTGCGCCAAAAGTAATCCTAGAAAGTACACATATCCGTGCTCTCGATTTCATAAGTTTTGAGGAGCTGCAATCATGAAAGTCCAAGTAACAATTGAAACACATGATGTCAAATTGACAGCTAATAATGAACCCTAATAATGTCTATAAAAGTAACCAAACTATCTACAGGTGATATTTCGGCTGTCATACAAATGGCATGGGAAGATAGAACAACATTCGAAACAATCAAAGAGCGCATTGGGCTTAGCGAGTCTGATGTAATCAAAATCATGCGAACAGCGCTTAGACCTGATTCTTTCAAGCTTTGGCGAAAGAGAATGAAGGGCAGAATCACAAAACATCGCTCACTGCGTTCACCTGAAATGAAATATTCAGATCACACTATCGCTGACCACAGACGCGCTAATTGTTAAACCTGGAAATTATTAAGTATTGGAATTTAAATGAATAGCGATCCAAGATGTTGCGGAACAGGCACGTGCATTATCAATTCCGAAGGAATTTGCTGGTGCGGACAAGTGTGGGATGGTGAAAAAATGTGTATGCCCAAACTTAAGGATAAGGATATGAAATCTATCTATGACTTTGAAGCGAAATCTATACAAGGCGACGTGATACCGCTAGCAAACTACTCTGGTAAAGTTTTACTAGTGGTCAACACCGCAAGCCAATGTGGGTTTACGCCGCAATTCAAAGGCCTTGAGAGTCTTCACAAAACATTGGGGCCCAAAGGATTGGTAGTTCTCGGTTTTCCTTGTAACCAATTTGGAAGCCAAGATCCTGGCAGTAATGCAGACATTGACACTTTTTGCCAAACTAACTATGGCGTGAGCTTTCAAATGATGGAAAAGATCGACGTCAACGGCAAGAATGCTCACCCCCTCTATGCATGGCTCAAAGAGGAAGCACCCGGTATCTTGGGCAGTGAAGGTATCAAATGGAATTTCACCAAGTTTTTGGTGGGTCGTAATGGACAAGTGATCAAACGCTATGCCCCGCAAGACAACCCAGAGAGCATTGCATCTGATATCGAAGCAGCACTAGCCAAAATCTGACTTGATAGCAGCTTCTAAAGATTCAATGAAAAATACAGCATCGATAGCGATACTTCTAATAACTCTTGTAGCGGTGTTTTTTCAGCATATTGAATGGAAGTCATCTGAAAATGGGTCCTTACTAGTTATCGACAACAAAGAGTTTGATCTTCTTGGATCTATCGATAACCAATGGAATCGTTTCACTAGAAGTTGTAAAACAGTTACCCAGTTATCGCCATCTCAAGAAAATTACCATACATCAGAGAGACTCATAAAAAATTACAGCCCACCTCAATCAAAGACTGCAAATATTGCAAGTGCATGGTCTGCTGAAGATTGGATATTGGTTGAAGTTGAATTTACTGATTTGCTTCCAGCGGTAGTACTCATTCAAACCAAAGACAATCAGTCTTACATTGTGCCCAATGCGGTATGGATCGGTTATACAAAACCTTGGAAATCAGCGCCCTACATTAGAAAATATATTTCTAAAAATGGCAACGGGATGCCCTCACCTCTGACTGACTGCTTTGAACCTCAATCACAGTCGTTTCAATAATTAACTTTGCCAATAATCCCTATGAAACAACCCACGCCTACAGCTAAGCTTCTTGGTTATGCAGGACTAATTCCATTTGTGGCGCTTTCTGCACTCCAATATTTCTTATATACCTCACCTCACCGCGATATTTTTGTGCTCAGTCTGATTGCTTATGGAGCGGGTATTGTTAGCTTCTTAGGTGCCATTCATTGGGGATTTGCGATGCAGCAAGTCGCTCCCAATCGGTTACTTTTTTTATGGGGTGTCGTGCCAAGCCTGTTGGGTTGGCTTAGTGTGGTGTTAGGTTCAACAAGTGGCTTATTGATTCTTACATCAACACTTTGGCTTTGCTTTGTCGTAGATTACAGAATTTATCCAAAATTCGAACTTGCAAAATGGCTAGTCATGCGGTTTATTTTGACTGCAGTAGCCAGTGTTTCGTTAGTTGCGCCCATACTTTTGCAGTGATTATTTTTTCAATATGAAAGAAATCAAGCCCAAATACGATGAAGTTAGCGACATAAACACTTTGATTGACAAAAGAGGCTTTTGTGTATTTGATGCTTTGACAGTCAGGCAATTGACAGATTGCACACATGTCGAGCTTGATGACTTGTCCCAGACGTGGGGGAATTTACCAAAAGATCAATTTTTAAAAGATGGAGGTACTTATCGACACCGTAGACATGGCAGTTTCATCTATCACAATGATTCACTAAAACAAGTACCACACCGCGCTCATTGGCAACCAGTTGACTACAACGCCCTACACGGCGGAATCTTGAGGTTATTCGAGCCTGTACTCGAAGAGACAATTGTTAAACCAGCTTGGAACAAAATTCTACGTAAATTAGCTCTGATTGCTTCTGACTTGCGAAGAAACGAAAAAATCAAATGGTGTATCGAAGCCCATCAGTTCCGCATTGATACGATAGGTGGAATAGGCAGACCGACACCCGAAGGAGCCCATCGCGATGGAGTCGACTTTGTAGCCGTGTTTATGGTTAATAGACAAGACATCAAAGGCGGAGAAACACGGGTTTTTGAGAGTAACGGCCCCATAGGTGAAAGATTTACTCTAAATGAACCTTGGTCTATGTTACTTTTAGATGACAGCAAAGTTATCCATGAAAGCACTCCTATTCAACCCCTAGAGCAGAATGGATTTAGAGACACTTTAGTCATAACTCTCAGAGAAAATTATTTTCAAGATCCAAAAGTTGAAACCGCATAAATTGATTCAGCCCTAGTAACTAATTAACTCGTACATTGGCTAAGTTAACGAATTTTCTCAAACCCGTTTAGCAAAACATTAATGATCACTATCGTAATTGCCTCCTATGGCTACGGACATCTAGCCGCTCACTGTATAGAGTCCGTTCTCTCACAAACAGTTTTACCGTCAAAGATATTATTTGTTGATGACGGTGCGCATGATTGTTTGCATCTCGAAAGTCTTTACCCTGAAATTGAATTCTTTCATCGACAGGAAAATCTAGGCACGGTTGCTAACTTTCAAGATATGTTGTTGCGTGTTGACACGGAATATGTGATGTTTATCGGTGCAGATAATTGGCTTAGATCCGACACGATCGAACTATTGTCAAAAGAAAAAGCAGATATCGTCACCTATGACATAGTTGTTACTGGTGAATTGAAGGATGAAATACTTACGCGCGTTCCAGGCGAATGTTTTGCACTCAACGGGGATTATTACTGGAATCGAAAAGGTAAGCATCATGGATCCATGATGTACAGGACCAATCTTGGTAAACAGGTTCGATATGAAAAGCGTTACCCAGACAGCACCTCTCACTCACAAGAGGATTGGCGGCTGTGGGAAATGATGCTTGCTAACGGAGCCACCGTGAGTAGCATTTCTGAGGGTCTACTTTTCTACAGAAGGCATAGAGAAAACTTTTTGAAGTACAAGTCCGAAAGCTCATTAAAAAAAATTGATGGCTTGCAACAAGTGGAGACCTTATAGCCAGATTGACCCACTTACGATGCTCTTTAAAAGTTAGATACAAGGTTCCTAATTCATTCTTTTGTTTTGTCAGTTTTAACTTTTGAACATCTAGTCATTCCAGTTTCGTTTTTACACAAAATTTTTATTTGTGAATTTTCAGTAAGCGAAGTATCTTGATTTGATGCGCAGCCACAAACAGAAATTAAAAAAATTATGCTTAAGTTTTTCATCGATGCCATTATTTGGATCCTTCCTCCTCCTAGGGAAAACGTTTCATATACCTAAATGCATTTCCACAAAATCAATGGTTAGCGCATAAAATTTAAAAGTGATAACAGACATTAAAAACCTCATAAAACCATTGGCATTTGAAGCCATAGGTAAAAGCCTACAAAACATCACGGGAGCAAATAGCTCGTTGGAGGCTTTTAAGTTACCAAAAGGTGATCCTGGGCTCTTCGGGCCCAATTCTATTGTTTGGAAAGTTCACGCAGATTTCACAGCGATGATGGTTGGAGGTCTATCGTCTTTAATGGTCCAAGCTTTACATCCGCGTGCATTGGCAGCTGTTTGGGATCACTCAAACTTTCGAAACCAGTTAAAAGCTAGGCTGGGTAGAACAGCATTGTTTATTGCAACCATCACGTATGGTGGCGTAGATCATGCCATGGAAAGTATTCATCGCGTCAACTCTATCCACGAAAAAATCCATGGATTTGATTTAAATGGTCAACCATATCGTGCAAATGAACCAGATCTCATTCGATGGATTCACTTGGTTGAAACTATCTCATTTCTTACCGCTTATCAACACTTAGCTCTTTGTCCATTATCGAAATCTGACTGCGACCGTTACGTTGTGGAGATGAACAAGATTGGATACTTTCTGGGTGCAAATGACTTACCAGTAACGGCAACTGACGTAAAGCGTGCAATCATGGAATACGACTCGACGTTACTCTTTGATCAACGAACGCGTGAGACGCTCAATTCCATTGAGTCATACTCAGTTAATTTTGCTCAGAAACCGTTCTTCGCCTTGGTTTTAGATTCATCCTTCGACATCATTCCAAATTGGCTATTGGTAAAGTTACAAAAGAAACAAGACTTGCGCATTCGCGTGAACGCTCGTAGACTGGCTTTGCAAGTCGCCTCACATCCAATTCAATGGATGCTTAATGAACAAGGCGTATCCGCAGTATCTAGATTTCGTGCAGCCACTTAGTTTTAACTATTTCGATTAACAATTACTATTATTGTGACTATAACGGTAGCAATTGCAGAGAATACGAAAATACCAACAGCATAGTAAATGGCTGTTTTATTTTTGAGTTTTGTTGCAAGTTATTCATTCATTTATGTAGATCCGAACAAATAGCCATTACTGGTTCGAGCCCCAACCCTAGCGTCTAACATTTGCGTGCAAAATGACAGCGTTGAACGTAAATTTGCGTGTTTTGGCCGGAAAGTTACATTATGTAACTTTTGGGGTTATTACACGAAATATTACACGTATATTAAAAACACCTATAAGTCGTTGATTTATAATACTTTTTAAGAAGCCTGGCTTTCTGTTAATCCGTAGGTCCCTGGTTCGAGCCCAGGTCGAGGAGCCACTTCAAAGAAACACCGCTACTACGCG
>Ga0214921_10012416_pt1 | contig 10184 bp, 10 predicted proteins | sample LL1505_MetaG_FD_177992 | JGI IMG/M metagenome (GOLD analysis project Ga0214921, IMG submission 177992) | Freshwater microbial communities from Lake Lanier, Atlanta, Georgia, United States - LL-1505 | ecosystem: Environmental > Aquatic > Freshwater > Lake | place: USA: Georgia | collected...
GCGGTGGTTTCAGTGGGTACGCCAATCAGCATGGGCGAGTCCTCGTGTTGGGTTGAGTTGGTCGCCGGTCTGGCGCTTACAAGAGTTTACATGGGGATAATCCGCCCATGGACTTGCGATGGAAACCCAGCGTCACCGTGGCCGCCGTCATTGAGCGCGACGGCCTGTTTCTGATGGTGGAGGAGCACACCCCCGAAGGCCTGCGCCTGAACAACCCGGCCGGCCACCTGGACCCGGGGGAAAGCCCGGCCCAGGCCTGCGCCCGCGAAACCCTGGAGGAAACCGCGCACAGCTTTGAGCCAACCGCGCTGGTGGGGGTGTATCTGGCACGCTTTGAGCGCCCAGCCAGTGCCGAGCGTGCGACTGAGGACATCACCTACCTGCGCTTTGCCTTTTGCGGCCAACTCGGCCAGTTTCACCCCGATCGCCAGCTCGACACCGGCATCGTGCGCGCACTGTGGCTGACGCCCGAGGCACTGCGGGCCAGCCAAGCCCGCCACCGCAGCCCGCTGGTGCTGCGCTGCATGGACGATTACCTGGCCGGGCAGCGTCATCCGCTCGATCTGATCTACACCGACCGCTCGGTGTACGACCGAGGCGGATAATTGCGGGCTGATGAAGCAACAGCAATCCAGGCAGCGGGTGGTGGTGGGTTTGAGCGGCGGGGTGGACTCGGCCGTCACCGCCTGGCTGCTCAAGCAGCAGGGCCACGAGGTGGTCGGCATCTTCATGAAGAATTGGGAAGATGACGACGACAGTGCCTACTGCTCGTCCAACATCGACTTTGTCGATGCCGCAGCGGTGGCCGACGTGCTGGGCATCGAGATTGAACACGTCAACTTCGCCGCCGACTACAAAGACCGGGTGTTTGCCGAATTTTTGCGCGAGTACCAGGCCGGGCGCACGCCCAACCCCGACATCCTGTGCAACGCCGAAATCAAGTTCAAGGCCTTTCTGGACCACGCGATGCGCCTGGGCGCGGACAAGATCGCCACCGGCCATTACGCCCGGGTGCGGCCCAATGCCGCCACGGGCGACGTTGAACTGCTCAAGGGCCTAGACCCGACCAAGGACCAAAGCTACTTTTTGCACCGCCTGACCCAGGCACAGCTGGCCAAGACCCTGTTCCCGATTGGGGAACTGCATAAAACCGAGGTGCGTAAGCTGGCTGACGAGATTGGCCTGCCCAATGCCCGTAAAAAAGATTCCACCGGCATCTGCTTCATCGGCGAGCGGCCGTTTCGGGAGTTTTTGAACCGCTACATCGCCAAGGAACCCGGCCCCATCAAAGACGAACGCGGCCGCACCATCGGCCAGCACGTGGGCTTGAGTTTTTATACCCTGGGCCAACGCCAGGGCCTGGGCATCGGCGGCCTCAAGGCCAAAGGTGCGCAGCGCGGTGGCGGGGAGCACGCCCCCTGGTTTGTAGCGCGCAAGGACATGGCGGCCAACACCCTGTGGGTGGTGCAGGGCCATGAGCACCCCTGGCTGCAGTCGACCCAGCTGACCGCGCAAGACGCCAGCTGGGTCAGCGGCCATGCGCCGGATGCAGGCCTCTTGGCGGCCAAGACCCGCTACCGGCAGGCCGACGCGCCCTGCGACCTGATGGCGCCCAGCATCGGCAGCTTTGCGCTGGACTTCAGCACCCCGCAGTGGGCGGTGACACCCGGGCAGTCCGCCGTGTTGTATGACGGTGAGGTGTGCTTAGGGGGCGGGGTGATCGGCGGCAATGGCCTGATTGCCTAGGGACAGCTTTGAAGGTGGGCTCAACAAGCATTCAGGATCCAAGCAAAAGAAAAAGCATGTATGCGTAGACGGGTATTGTGACCATCCAGCCCCATGAGTCCTCATACCGAAACGCAAGAATTAGCACTCCTATAAATAGAAGAAGTAATGCCGAATAGCGGTAAAGTCCATCCCTGAAATCTGTACCCAGTTTTTCCCAGTAACTTGGGAATTGCTCAATACCAAATTTATTTGTGCGATCGAAACGCCGCTTTCGTCTTACCAACGTAAGTACTATGCCAAGGGCAATCAATAATGCACCTATGTATTCTGTACCCCACGCCATCTTTGCTCTTCCTATTTTCGTCAATTCATCTTGTGCCAAGGCCAAGACTTGCTGGGCATCACTTGCTGAGCTTAGAAAAGATGTGAGAAACCTACTTTGCCACCATGTCTGCAGCGCGGTAAATTGAGGCAAAGGCGGGCTCGGCCGCTTTGTCTACACCATCTCTCAGGCTCTCTAGAACATCCGATTTCTAGGTCGCATCTACTTAAATAACATCCAGACAACGTAAAGGACAAAAAGATGTCCGATGATTTCTAACCATAATATGGCATCGAATATTATTTTTACTACTTTAGTAAAAAGATCCATAAAGCCTTTTCATTAGTATGAAAGCAAATTTATATCGGAATTATTGTATTTCCTTCCGTTTCGGGCGACGAAAGACGAGTACAAACCCCATGACCGCAATCACACCGACTGCTACGATGAGGGCAAACTTAAGCACCGAAAACCAGACAGATATTTGCCCCAGCGTCACTGCAAAGGCCATCAATCCTGCAAATGCCGTAAATATCCAGAACATTGTTGACTTCTTTTCATGGCAACAGCGCCATGAGTAGAAGATACCGGAGCTGAACGACAGGTGATGTCGTTTGATCGCTGTGCAACGACCCGTCGTCGATTGAAGTCGATTTTTTGTTGTGCCGAAGGCTAAGGCAGCCCAACCGTGCGTTAAGGAACCGGGCTTGGTTTGGAAGGTTATCCCGTCTTTGGTAACCCAAGTGAGGGCAACCTAGTCTCTGGCGCTTGTTCCTAGCAGGTTAGATGGGGCGACATCGCCTTTGGTGATCTATGTGGGCGCAGCTCAGTAAAGAGGTGCCCTTGCTGTAGGGGCTAGATACCTAACTGGCAGATCGGCACCTGCGTCATTTTTTGACCGACCATAACCTGGGCGCTTGCCGAAGAACATTTCGTGCCTGATCCTGTATTGCTTGCTATAGGCGACCCCTAACGCAGCGGGATGACAGGTTGTGTCGTTTTTTTTTGCTGGCTCTGCAGTGGTTATCGCAGCTGTGTTTTACTGGTCCTCAGATAAGATACCAGTCCCTCCTCAAGTTTTTGCTGCATAGCAATCGGCTCCAAAATTCTCACATGAGGTATCCAGTACCGAATAATGGGCAATACCTCCTCTGCTTGCGCTACGGTGGTGGAAACCAAAATATCGCCGCCAAATAACTCTTTCTCAATTTCTTGATTGGGAAGCAGATTACGCCGCCTGAAAAATGTAGCTACCTGACTGTCGACTTGGATCAGTACGCGCCATCGATCTACGCCAAGCCATATCCCATCGCTTTTGGCCAAGTCCTCTTTAACCTGCTCCCTGGGAACGAAGGTTGTTTCCTCCACCATCAGTGCTGCCATTCGGGATACTGCAAAGGACTTCAACTTCCCTTCATCCCAAGCGGCTAGATACCAGATGCCCTTCTGGTTGATCAACTTGTAGGGCTCCACTGAGTCGCGGATCCTGGTCTCACCGCTTGCCTTGTTGTACCGAAATTGAACCTTATGGTTGTTGATGATGGCCTGCTCCAAGTCTGCAAACAGAGAGCGATGGTCCCGTAGATCTTCGTAGTTGTGCCCCTTCACAACCCACGCATCTTGGACGTTGGACGCAAGTACATCCTGTAAGAACTGGGCGCTCATATCTGGAAACAGCCCATTGATTCCTGAAAATACCGCGAACCGCTCGATGTCCCGGACAGAAAATTTTCCAAGGCATGCGCCGTCCATCGTGTAACGACCATTCACCTTGACCAATGGCAGGCCAGCAAATCGAACGTTCAAATCGCGCTGTATGGTTCGCAAATTGACCCCAAACTCATCAGCGAGGGCTTGCGGATCAAGCGACTCACCTTGGTTGAGTTTGGTGAGCACCTGGGACAGCCGATACACAAGCGTGTCATGGGCTCTGGGTTGGCGTTTCATTTAGAAGTGCAGTTCGGTCAGCTTAGGGCTCGCAATCATAAATCCCTGCGCCATACCGCAATGATGCGTTGAAGGAAGGCAAGGAAGTGCAGTAACCATTTGGTTCTGAAGATGCCTTTAACATGGAAATGCTACGTCACACACTTTCTCCGAATAGATAAATGCTGCTAAAGGTAGCCTTATCTAAACCTTCTGAGGCGCAGGTTTCTCGGGTATGCTTGAAGCGCGATAGAGGAATCCTCTCCCTCTGATTTCAATAACATTTGCCTCCACAATAATGCGCGTTTTACTCGTTGTAATCGTCCGCTACCTGATGCGCTACCTAGCGTCATTGGTGCTGATCATTGCCGTGCTGCTGCTAGGACGTTTTGCCTGGAGCATCTGGGATGATTTGCAGTCAATACGGGCTGAGTCCTTTCTGCTCAGCAATGCCAACCAAGAAATACGAGCTTCTCTTGCAAAGGTAGTGCAAGGTGTCAACGCCCGTGCTTCCCAGCTAAGGGGGGCCGGGTTGGCTAAGCTCGATGCAAGCATCGCCGAGGTGGATAAAAAAATCGTACAAAAACAGATAGAACGCCAGCAGTTGACGGGACTGAGGCCAATCCTTGCTGGTGAATCCATCGCTCAGGCGCAACTACACGCTTTAGAGATTGACGGCACGATAGGTCTGCTTCAGCAAGAACGCAATTGGTTGCAAGACTCGAAAGTGCTGCTGCTGGCCACGCAGGCTGCTGTGGAGATTAGCAAAGAGCGTGAACGCCTGCGACTGCGGCATGTTTATTTATACGATCAATGGAAAGCAGCCAAGGAAGAGCGCGATTCGTTTCAAAGGGCTCACCCAGTCAAGATCCTTCTGCCAGCCGCAGGCGAGTACCAGCAACTTAAGCGTCTTGAAGCAAGGGTGGCGCAGCTATTAGCGGACAACCAAAGCGCCAAAGCCGACTACGACCGTGTGGATGCCTTGGTGAAAGGTACTCGCACCCCGAAGCCACCCCCCGAGCTACCGCTGCCCCCAAACGGCGAAGACCCTTGGCTCAAGCCGATAGGTACGCGTATAGACGAGCTACGCAAAGCCGAGATGGACAACTGGATCGGGAAGTTGTGGCGGCCAGTGCACGAAATATTGCCAACCGCACTGTTGCTACTGGTCGGCGCCATCCTCACGCCCATCGCAATCAAGGCATTCTTCTATTTTGTGCTTGCGCCACTAGCCGCTAGTCGGCCACCGATCAGACTGCTACCGAGCGCTCAAGGTTTTGTGACCCTGGAAACTGGTCACTCTTCGGTTTCAAGAGCTGTCACCGTCGACTCCGTGAATGAACTATTGGTGCACCCAGATTTCTTGAAAATTATCTCAAAAAACGGGGAGGAGAAGACTCAATGGCTGCTCAACTGGCGCTTTCCACTGACCAGCTTGTCGGCTGGTATGGTCGCGCTGACAAGAATCCGCTGCAATACACCTGAAACATTCGTGATCTCGGCAACACGCAACCCACTGGCCGAGATTGGCGTGCTAGATTTGCCAGCAGGCAGCGCGTTGGTGATGCAGCCGCACAACCTCGTCGGCGTCATCCAAGCGCGCGATAAGCCTTTACGAATAACAGCTCACTGGCAGTTGACCAGCCTTCACGCTTGGCTGACGCTGCAGTTGCGCTACATGGTGCTCCACGGCCCAGCCCGGCTAATTGTGCAGGGTTGCCGAGGCATTCAGTTGGAGCCTGGCAATGAGGGCCGCGCTATTAACCAGGCCGCAACTCTTGCGTTCAGCGCCAACTTACCCTATTCCACGCACCGCTGCGAAACTTTTACAGCATACTTGCGGGGCCAGAAAGAGTTGCTAAACGACTGCTTTGGAACTTCGGGACACGCCAGCGGCGGATTCTTCGTCTACGAGGAACTGCCGAACGGCGACCGAAAGGCTGGCGTTACCGGCCGTGGCCTGGAAGGCCTCACAGACTCGCTATTGAAGGTATTCGGTATCTGACGGCCGACGGTCCAGTCAGCTGACCATTCAGTCGTCCGGAGGTGAAATGTGCCCAGTGATTGCCATAGTGCAGATGCCGCATGTAACCTGAGGTGACAAGTAGAGTTTTCAAAGTGATCTGGCCTTAGGTTTGCATTTGCTGAAGTGGACCCATCATCGAGACAGAGCTGACGGTAGTTTAAGCCGCACCGTCAGGATTAGTTTGGGGAACCAGCCACAACAGCGCGACGGAGGGATTAAGGACAAAGTTCACGCACGCCCCTCCTCGATGAGCGCCTTGAGGTTGACACCCGGCACTGGCTGACGCGAGCGCATGAAGGCTCGCATATTCTCTGCAGCAGTCGCAGCGTCCGAACGCTTATGGCCTTGTGCTGGTACCAGATCTGCGACCGCCTCGCCCCGCAGGGTAATGGTGTAGTGCTTGCCGCTTTGCACGCCTCGCAGCAATTCCGGCTGCTTTGTCTTGGCTTCGTAAGACCCAACTTCGATATTCATTTGGCTAACCCCTTTGGCACTAATAGACCAATATACAGACTAGTCTTGTATTCTGCAGCCGAGAAGTCCGCGGCGGCCCTTTTTGTGTGCTGCTCAACTGTGAAGTGGCCGGCGACAATGGCGGGCGACGGTGATTGGCAGTATGCGATTTGGGTACAAATTGGCCCGCAGGGCTTGTTCTGATTGACTTTTATGCTATTTATTTATGAGCATTTGGCAGGTTGATCCAATAGTCTCCCGCGCTGGGTTTTGCGCTTGTCCCCATCACTGTCGCCGGCGCCAGGCTGGCGGTGCTGCTTCGCGCACAGCACCGGCACGACTTAGAACGGAATATCGTCATCCATGTCATCAAACCCGCTGGACGGCTTGGCGGCAGTCTGGGCGGGCGCCTGGCGCTGCGCTGGCGCCGAGGGCCGGGATGCCGGCGCCGGGCGCGAGTAGCTGCCACCACCACCGCCCCCCTCGTCAGGGCCACCCATGCCTTCGCGTTTGCCCAGCAGCTGCATCTCGGTGGCAATGATGTCCACCGTGTTCTTTTCCACGCCCGACTGGTCGGTGTACTTGCCGTATTTCAACCGGCCTTCCACATAGATGGGCTGGCCCTTCTTGACATATTCGCCGGCGATCTCGGCCAGGCGGTCGTAAAAAGTCACGCGGTGCCACTGGGTGTCTTCGATGGTCTCGCCGGAATTTTTGTCCTTGCGCCGTGACGAGGTGGCCACGCTGACGTTGGCCACGGCCTGGCCCGAGGGCAGGTAACGGATTTCGGGGTCGCGGCCACAGTTGCCGACGAGAATGACTTTATTGACGGATGCCATGGTACGTTCCTCCAGAGTTGCGTCCATTATCTCCAACCTTTTGCGCGGCAGCCACAGTAAAGTCCTGCTTCATGAAACGCCTCCCTCCCCTCAATGCCCTGCGCGCTTTTGAAGCCGCCGCCCGCACTGCCAGCTTTACCAAGGCGGGCGAATTGCTGCACGTGACACAGGGCGCCATCAGCCGGCAGGTCAAACAACTGGAAGACTGGCTGGGCAAGCCCGTGTTCATCCGCCACGCCCATGGTTTGGTGCTGACGCCGGCCGGCAGCGTGCTGGCCAAGAGCATCGAAGCGGCGTTCGGCCACCTGGCGCAGGCGGTGGACCAGATTCAACATCTGGGCGCCCGACAACGGATTTCGGTGAACGTACCGGAAACCTTTGCCTCCCGCTGGCTGGCACCTCGACTGCGTGCCTTTCACAGCCGGCACCCGGACATTGACCTAGCGATCACCACCAACGCCGTGGCCAACCTGCGCGAAGCCCGGCAGTACGACTGCCTGGTGATGTACCTGGCCGAACCCTGGGCGTCCTGCGACTGCCGCCTGCTGCGCCAGGAGCAGCACATTGCGGTGGCCAGCCCCGAGCTGTGGGACGCGGGCCGCGCGCCCAACCTGGCCAAGGTCACGCTGCTGCACATCCTGGCCGGCGCCAAACGGCTGCCGGTGTGGGAGAACTGGCTGGCCTCCAAGGGCCTGCGCCAGCTGGACGCCCGCCCGGGCATTGCCTTTTCCACCATGGACCAGGCCATCAACGCCGCCGTCTCCGGCGCCGGCGTGGCAGTCGTCGATGCCCCCATGGTGGAGCGCGACCTGCGTGAACGCCGCCTGCGCCGGCTCGACGACCACGAGCTGATCGGCCCGCAGGGCTACTGGTTTGTCGAGCCGCGGGAGCGCGCCATCCAGGACGCCGCCCACAGCGCCGTGGTGGCGCTGTTTCAGGCCTGGCTGCTGGAGGTGAGCCGCGCTCAGTAACCGGGCACTACCACACCGCGCCCAGCGATGGCCAGGGGGATGGTGGCGTAGGTGGTGGCGCCAAAGACACGATCGGCCAGATCGACCGCGACCGCGGGGTTAGGTGCCGCCAACTCATCGGCCAGTGATGGTGGCGTGACACTGCCGGCATTTTTGTCATAATAAAAAGTGCCTCCCGCCGAGGTGCAGGCGTTGGTTGGCGCGTAGGTGATGTTGGAGGAGCTTGCTGCCTCCCCCGTGGGCCGCCACTTACCAGTGGTGTCATTGAAGCTGATGTTCTGGCGCTGGAAATAGTCCTTCAATGTGTGGTCGTTGCCGGGACCCGCCCAGTTGCAGATAAAGCCCTTGATGGTGCCGGTACTGCTGGCAATGTGGTCGCCGTAGCCAAAGTAAGCCTCACCGTCTCGCGCCTCAGTCGTCGCGTTGAAATTCAGACCGATGTTGAACACCCGCGAGTTGCTGTCCAGGTCACCCGCCTGCCAGCCAAAGGTGTAGTTGCCCTTGAGCGTCGTCGGGTCGTAGACCGCGCCAAAGCGGTTGAAGTTGTTGGCCCAGCCCTTGGTGCCGCTCCATTTACCCAGCGGGTCCAACTGCCCATCGCTGGAAAAATCGGCGTAGCTGGTGGCCAGCGGGGTGGCGGTGCCAACGCCGCAGTAGTTGCCCTCGCGCTGGACCAGTGTCATCGCGGTACGGGCGGTGCGTGTGTATTTCAGGGTGCCGACATCGACCGTGCCAAGGGCTTTGCCGTTGCAATTGCGCAGGTCAGATCCGCCACGGGTCACCGCATAGGTGAGCAGGCCGCTGTACTCATTCTTGCTGGCACCTGGCGCGTGGCTCAGGCGGATCTCGGCATTGCGGGTGCCCGAGCTATGGGTGAAGCTGAAAGCGACCGAATAGCTGTAGGAGCCAGCCACCGGTTGAGAGATCTCGGCTTTGGTGAAGGTTACATCCGGGCTGAAGGCCACGTTCATTTCCGTTTTGAGATCCACCGTGGCGCCCACTGCAGGCAAGCTTTTGCCGGCGGTGTTGGCCACGTTGATCAGGCTGGCCAGCGTCATCAGGCTGGTGTTGCTGCGCAGGGCCACACCATCCATGCGGGCGTCCAGCTGCGCCGCAGCGCAGGCCCAGTCGGTGGCGGTGTCGACGGCGCTCCAGATGCCCAGATCGCCGCTGGGCAGCGTGCCATCGGCAGCCGGCGTCCCAGACACCCAGTCCGGATGACCCTGGTAGAGCACGGATGGCCCATAGCAACCGGCATTGACCGGTGTCTTGAGGAACTTGTCTGCATTGAACCCCACACCGGCACGTGGTGTGCTGGTGCCGGTCAGCAAAGCGTTGACCGCGTTAGCAGATTTGAGGTAGCGCGGCGACCGGGAAGCGGCTGCCTGCGCGTCGGACATGGGCAAGAGCTGGCTCGCCGCGTGTCCTGCCGCACGCAAATCGCCCTGCGCCAAAGCCAGTGCGAGTGCCCGAAAACGGACCGAGGGCGCGGCCTGGGCCAGCGTTGCCGCTGTGCTTTCCATACCCACCGGTGAGGCCACCGCTAGCCCGGCGGGGAACACGGTTGCGCCGTCAATGGCGGAAACCGGGGTGTTAATGGGTGCACCACCGCTACCTCCTCCGCCACCGCCACAACCAGACAGGCCCAGCAGCAGAGCTGCGCCCAAAGACGATGAAACAAGCATGGATGCAATCTTCATTCCCCCGCTCCTTTTAAGTTTCTTGCATTGTGTGCGGCCATTTTCCGTTTGTCAACACGGACCCGGCACGTCGCTTCACACGCGTCATTCGGCGTGAGCCGGCAAGATGAGCGCCTACCGAGCGCCTATGATGCGAGGTTGTCTGCGCCGCCCATGCCCATGCCCGAATCTGAAACCGATCCCCTGCGTCTGCCCCAGCCCCACCACGCCCACCAGATC
>Ga0214921_10012417_pt1 | contig 10183 bp, 5 predicted proteins | sample LL1505_MetaG_FD_177992 | JGI IMG/M metagenome (GOLD analysis project Ga0214921, IMG submission 177992) | Freshwater microbial communities from Lake Lanier, Atlanta, Georgia, United States - LL-1505 | ecosystem: Environmental > Aquatic > Freshwater > Lake | place: USA: Georgia | collected 2015-05-28
AGTGCCGGCCTTCGGAACCCCCGAAGAGCTTTTGGCGCGAGATGACATCGAACTGGTGGTCAACCTCACTATCCCCAAGGCCCACGAAGAGGTAACGATTGCGGCACTAATGTCGGGCAAGCACGTATGGAGCGAAAAGCCCCTAGCGCTTGACAAAGTTTCCGCTGCTCGCATCAAGCACCAGGCACTGATGAGTGGTCGCGAGGTGTGCTGTGCTCCCGACACTTTCTTAGGCCCAGGTATTCAAACTGGTTTGCGCCTAGTGGCAGAGGGCAGAATCGGCAAAGTAACAGGCGCGACAACCGCTTTCGAAGTTCTGGGGCCGGAGAGCTGGCACCCAAACCCCGACTTTCTCTATGCCAAGGGCGGTGGACCAATTTTTGACATGGGTCCCTACTACTTGACGGCTCTGGTTTGCGCCCTGGGGCCGGTTTCTCGAGTTGTCGCTCGATCCTCGCAGGCGCGCGACTTTAGAGTCATCGGCTCAGGCCCTCGTGCTGGAGAGAGATTTCCAGTTGAGGTGCCCACCAATGTCATCGCCTTGATTGACTTCGTTGGCGGTCAGATTGCTCAAAGCAGTTTCAGTTTTGACTGCGCCAGACCCCGCGCCGGCGTTGTTGAAATACACGGCACCGAAGGCACGCTGGTCTTTCCCGACCCAAACTCTCACGAGGGCACACTTCAACTCTTCAAAGTCGACTCCAACGATTCCGAGCCTGAACTGATCTTCTGCGTTGGAGAGGTCATGCAACGTGGTGTCGGTGTTATAGAAATGGCACTGGCAATTCGCGAAGGCCGACCACCGCGCGCGGGTATCGACTTAGCGGCTCACGTGGTGGAGGTTTTGCAGGCACTCGAAGAGGCAGCTACCGCCGGTGGCGAAGTGAGCGTTACCTCTATTGCAAACTCACCTGAACTTCTTGCGCCAACTTTCAATCCGTGGGTTACCGTAATCTAATGTCCACCGTTAGTAATTCTCGAGTAGTCGCTGCCCTAGTGGGGTCCGGCTTCATGGGCGGGGTGCACTCGCGGGCGCTGAGAGCGGCAGGAATTGAAATCGCCGGCATACTCTCGTCTAGCCCAGAGCGCAGCAGGCAGGCGGCGAAAGACCTCGGAATCGCTCGACCTTATGAGAACTTGGATGAATTGCTCGCCGATGCGACCGTCACCGTGGTGCATGTTCTCACCCCGAACAACAGCCATGCGGAGCTCGTGCGGCTAGCGCTCGACGCCGGCAAGCACGTCGTGTGCGAGAAACCGCTGGCTACCTCTGCTGCGCTGTCCACTGATTTGGCCGAGCACGCTCGAGCACTTGGTTTAATCGGCGCAGTTCCCTTCGTCTATCGCTACCACCCGATGGTGAGGGAGGCAAAGAGTCGCGTTGATTCCGGCAGCTTGGGAACCATCTTCAGCGTCAAGGGCGAATATTTGCAGGATTGGTTGCTCAGTCAACACGACACCAACTGGCGAGTCAGCCAAGATCAGGGCGGTGCGTCGCGAGCATTCGCCGACATCGGAATCCATCTGTGCGATTTGGTCGAGTTCATTTCGGGTCAACGTATTGTCAGGTTGGTTGCGAGCGTTCAAACCGCCTATTCGGAACGCGCGGGCAGTTCGGTGTCCACCGAAGATCTAGCGATGGTGATTGCCAAGCTGGAGGGCGGGGCGATCGTGAGCCTCATGGTGTCACAGGTTGCTGCCGGCCACAAGAACGGTCTCACGATAGAACTTCACGGCAGTGCCGAGTCGCTTCGCTTCGAGCAGGAAAACCCGGAAAGCCTTTGGGTTGGGCTGAAAGACGGCAGTAGAACCATCATGAGAGACCCTTCCGCACTCTCCCCTGAAGCCAGCCGCTTGACTCAGCTTCCCGCGGGACATCCGGAGGGCTATTTCGATGCTTTTGTGTCATTCATGCGAGATGTGCAAGATGCAATACTGACCACCGAGCCGAGCGGCATGCCGACTTTCGAAGATGGAGCCAGGGCAGCGGTGCTCACCGAAGCTGTTCTGCTGTCAGCATCCGAGGGCTCTTGGGTAGATGTCGCCCCACCTACCGCTTAGTAGGTAGCCCTGCCACCGCTGATGTCATAGACAGCGCCGGTTGAGAAGCTGACCTTGTCCGAACAGAGCCAGGCCACCAACTCGGCAACCTCTTCGGCTTTTCCAATTCTCTTCATGGGAATCAGCGAGGCCAGATGGGCCAGAACTTCTGCTGAAGTGTTTTGGTTCATCGGCGTTTCGATAACCGCCGGAGCGATTGCGTTGACCAAAACGCCCGTGGTTGCGAGCTCTTTGCCGACCGACTTTGTCAGAGCCACGACTGCAGCTTTGGTGGCCGAGTAAACCGATAGGTTGGGGTTTCCGTCTTTCGCGGCCATGCTGGCAAAAGTAACAATCCTGCCCCAGTGGTTTTCAACCATGCCAGGTGCGAAGGCCTTTATAAAAGAAGCGGTGCCGAGAACATTGATGTCAAACACCGACTTCCACTGCTGCTCGGTGGTCTCCAGAAGCGGGATGTTCGGGCCAACCACTCCGGCCGAGGTAACCAAAATGTCGATCCTCGGTAACTGAGCTGGAAGTTTGGCAACCGCATCGAAATCGGTTACGTCCATCTGAAAATCGGCACCATCAGCGATGTCAACGGTGAAAACCTTGACCCCGTCTTCGCGCAAACGCTTAGCAGCGGCCGCTCCCAGGCCACTGAGGCCTCCGGTTACCAGTGCCGTGCGAGTCTCGTGTTGCGACATTTAGCTCTTCCTTCCAAACTCAACTATGAAATCACTCAGATAAAGGTGCTGGTCACCGGCCATGTCTTTGAACCAAAGTCGTGAGAACTTTCCAAGCTTCAGGCAGGTGCGCTTTAGAGCGATTGACTCGGGTGAATCATCCGGTTGAAGCGATGGATACCAGAGAGTGTGGCCCGGGCGATCTACGATTTCAACCGGAGTCGACCACTGCTGCGAGTTGTCGCCCGCGCCTAGATCCTTGTTGGTGTTGATGCTCAGAAAAAGCTTGCCGCCAACCCAGAATGGCCCATCGACTCGACCCATGAGCATTACCCAGCATTGAAGCTCGTCGTTCCAGCTAACCGACGGACCCCAGTAGTAAAACTCATCCCCCTGCGATACCGCGCCACCACCCTGGTTTCGAGGGATTTGAAGCGACGCAATCGGGCGGCCCGCTCCATTCCAATCAGCGCTAAAGCTTTGGCCATTCCAACGTTTTGCGCCCTTGGCGGGGTTGTCCAAGTCGGCCAGAGGAATTCGGGCCACGCTGACGCACTGACCTGCAGCTTCCTCTTCGGATGTCCAGGTGTCTTGCGAATAGGGGCCGGGATAGGCGTATTCACCATAAAAGACATACAAAAAGTCTCCGTTGGCAATCGCGCTGGGGTCGCCGACGCCGCCCGGAAAACAGTAGTTCTTGTTGATCGGTAGCCGAATCATGCGGTCGTTGGTGTCTTCGAGGATGATTCCTAGGTTTTTCCAACTGTCACCGCCGTCCACCGACTTCATGATTCCGATGCGCGGGGCAGCTTGAATGGACGAGTCTCCCTGAAGCCCGGGCGGCCAGTTGTCGTCGCTCATGCCCTCGCCGGTTTCTGGCTTGTATATGAGGGTGCTCGGGTAGTTTTCGTTGTGATACAGCGAGTAGAGCGTCTTGCCAGATGAGTCGCTTGGCAGTTGGTAGATGCTCTCAAACCAAACCGCGCCGTGAAGACCGTCTTCTTCGGGTTTAACCACCGGCGGCAGGTTGGTTCGCACGAAAGCCTCGGGTGGAAGTGAGAATGCCTCGCTTACCGTTGCGCCCTCGCCAATTTTGAGTTCGTGGCCGTCACCCCACACGGGGTCTTCACCATACTTACCCGGAAAGATTCTGAACCGGTCACCAACCCAAGCGGTAGACATGTTGCAGTCGATAAAACTACCAAACACCTGCCGCTCAGTTGAGTGCAAACGCACCAATATGTCGTCAACGCCTGTTTCGATCTCCACAAAATCGTTCACTTGCTGACTCCCTTCGGCTGGGATGTTTCGAAGAGCACCTGACCAGACACCCGCTGGGCCGGCAGCCGATATTTTGGCAGCACCCCGGGGCCACAGGCGGCCGTGCCGACACCGGAGCAGGCAAAGTCGATTACCACGTGAGATGAATCGCTAGCCGGCAGTAGGTGATCGTGAGTTGTTCGCTCAACCAGGTGGGTAGACCAAGGCCTAACAGTGAGCCCGACCGGTGAGGCGAAACTCGCGCTTATGCAGTGCCCGATTTTTGCCGAGGTCACTCCTGCTCTCCTGCTCGACTCCTGCGGTCTAACCGTTCTCTCTTGAAGTTGCGCCACCGTCGCTGAATACCATCCGAGCTTGGCAGATTGTCCTGTGTCGGGGTATGCCGGTCCGGGCCCTTGCCCAAACCAATCGACCAGAGCATCCGGTGATTGATCAATCGAAAACTCGATAGCCACTCTTGCCCAGTGAGAGGTCCACTCGGTCGGCCAGTGTGAGTTAGGAGTGACATCCAGGTTTAGCTCGACGCCGCCTGGAACGAGCGACCAGGTCCAAGTGCAGTCAACGGCAGTATTTGTGGCAGCCGCCCCAACGTGAGTTTTCACCTGCACGGAATGCGCCGAAATGTTCTCGATCGATACCAAGCGAGAGGTGAGCCTGTCTAAGCCCATCCGAGTCCAACGCTCGGCAACCGGCGGAAACTCGCCCTCTCTCCAGGCAGCCCTCAGGTCGTTGTCGGTTGGAGCCCGCCACAAACTCAGCGACCAGCCCTTGATCTCAGTGCCGCCAAGCTTGAGCAGGTTGCCGGTTTCTGGGCAGAGGTCTATTTGCTCGGTGAGCGTTTTTGATGCATCCAACGGCTCGATCTGCCAAGACTTTTGTTTTTGGGCGCCCTTCGATGACACCTGCTGCGCGCTTGAGACCATCCAGCCGGAAGGCACAGCCCAAGTGTCGGCCTGAGTCTGCAACCAAACCGTGAGCACACCCGAGTCCTCTCTAAGTGCGCTCAGCGCATCCTCGGGCAGATCGATAACCTTGGCTTCCCTGGCCGAAAGCGGCTCGTAGGCGATTGCTCCAGATTTCACCACGGATGCCTCGTGCCTCATCTCCCAGTGCAATGCGAGGTTCGAGGTGTCGGTGTGATCGAGTTTGCTGGTCAATTCCAAGCGCGCGCCGTCATCGGTGAATCTCATGGTTACCGGTGCGTAGACCGCTGCGAGATCTAGCAACCCCGCTCGCGGCTGTCGATCTGAACTCACCAAACCGTCGATAACGAAGTTGCCGTCGTGAACCAGTTCGCCAAAGTCTCCGCCGTAGTTGGTCTTTGCCACGCCGTTTTCAACAGTGGTGATGCCGTGTTCCAGCCACTCCCAGATGAACCCACCAACCAGCCTCGGATACTTGTCGAAAACTTCCTGATATTCACTCAATCCGCCAGGGCCGGTGCCCATCGCATGCGCGTATTCGCAGAGCACCAGTGGCATCTTTCGGCGGCGTGCCTCTAAACCTGGGTCGCTCAGCGCCTCTTCGGTTCCTTGCCCCACTTGCTCAACAAAGTTGACGGGCGGATACATCATGCTCCACAGGTCAACGTATTCGCAGGTTTGATCACCTTCGTAGTGAATTGGCCGAGACGAATCGATGGCTTTGATGGCCTTGGCCATGGCCCCTAAATTGCGACCGACCCCAGCCTCGTTGCCCAACGACCACATCACGATGCACGGATGATTCTTGTCACGCTCAACCATTCGGCGAGCTCGATCGACTATCGCCGACTCCCAGTTTGGGTCATCGGTGGGGTTGCCCACCCAGCCCACGTCTCCGAATCCGTGCGTCTCCAAGTCGCATTCGTCGATAACCCAAAACCCGAGCTCGTCTGCCAAATCAAGCAGCAGGGTGCTAGGTGGGTAGTGCGAGGTGCGAATGGCGTTGATGTTGCAGCGCTTCATGAGCGCAAGTTCTTCGCGCACGGTCTGTTCGGGCACCGTTCTTCCAAAAAGCGGATGGTGCTCGTGCCGGTTTACCCCTCTGAGCTGAGTTGGCACGCCGTTCACGCAAAACACCGAGTCGACGATTTCAACGGTTCTAAACCCGAACTTTACTTCGACGGTCTCGCCGTCTTGCGACCCGATGCCCGAGGTAACACGCAACGTATATAGGTTGGGAGACTCGGCGCTCCAAGCCAGAGCATCCGGAATTACCGTGACGCTGCCCACTTGCAATGATGTTTCGGTCTCCAGTAGCTCTATTCGCACCGGGCTGGAGCCCTCGGCCCCAGACGTTGCAACCTCAACTTGCAAACTCGCTACGCCATCGATCCAGTTGGCCTTGATGGCGACATCGTCGATCGAGGAAACGGGTCTGGCAATCACCGATACATCCCTGATGATGCCCGGCAGCCACCACTCGTCTTGGTCTTCCAAATAGGAGGCAGCGCTGAATGTGTAAACCCGCAAGGTCAGCGTGTTTTTCTCGTTGGTCAGGCCGGTTAGGTCAAACTCGCTAGGTAAACGGCTGCCTCTCGTCGAGCCGATGTAGCGATCGTTCCACCAAACGTCGGCGGCACCTTCGATGCCGTCAAACCTGAGCACCGCTCGGGCGGGAGGAGTGGCCCAGCTAACCTCCCGCTGATACTCGCCCACACCGTTTTCATCGGGCGGATAGGGAGGGTCGATGGCAAAGGGATACTTTACGTTCGTGTAGCTGGGTAGGCCGTGTGGCTGCTTGAGAAAGTTATCGAGGTGCGGCATTACGAAGCTGGCGGGCACCGGAATCAGCTCGTCGTGATGCTCATTGAATTGTGGAACCACGTTCGCATCGGCCACCCGCGGCAGCCAGCGGAATTTCCAAAGCCCATTCAGATTAGTGGTCTCGGCAGTTGTCTTCAGAGCGGCCCGAGGTGCAAGCGTGTTCCACCCCGGTTCGATGCTCTCTACCGGTTGAACCTTGGAGTCGGCTGTTGAGCTAGCCAATTTTGAGACCAGAAACCCTGAGAGTAACTACCTGGAAGGGTCTGAAGTCGAGTTCTATCGAACTGCCTTGAGCGGTGTCGGTCGATATCGGCACTTCCAAGAAGTCGGTGAGCGCGATGCTTTCGGCAGAGCCGGCGAACCCGATGCGGCTGCTGCATCTCGAACCGGTTGACTCATATAGTCGAACGATCAGATCACCGCTGGCATCCTCGGCAAGTTTCACAGTCTCGATTATCACCTGCGAAGCACTGGAGTTGACCAGCGGCTCTACTTCTCGATTGCCGAGCACCTCCGTGGCCGAGGTGTTTAGGTCATAACCCAGGTGAACGGCGTCTTGTATTGTCGCTGCCGGGCGAATCTTGAAACGCATCGAGTGCAATCCCTGATCGGCTTCTGGGTCTGGAAACTTAGGCGCTCGCAGTAGAGAAAATCTGACATTGGTGACGGTAGCGCCATTCGACTCGGTGTTCCTTTGCACGTCGAAACCGTAGGTTGAGTCGTTTGCGAAGGCGATCCCCCAGCCTCGCTCTTCAAGAAAAAGGTACTTGTGCTGGGATAACTCGAAACGAGCAAAATCCCAGCTGGTGTTTATGTGAGTGGGGCGCTTTACAAAACCAAACTGCGTTTCGGCGGCAACCTCTTCGGCATGAATATCGATTGGAAAGGCTAATTTCAAGAACTTCTCTGATTCGTGCCAGTCGACTTCTACGCCGATCTCAATCGCGTTTGCACCCGGCTCTAGGCGCAAGGTTTGAACAATGGTGCTCTTTGGTCGGCCGGGAGACGCAATGTGGCGCTTTGTCTCGATGACCGCGGTACCTTCTTCGATCCGGGCATTAAACTCGTCAACTTGATCTAGAACTACTTTGGTATTGCGATAGTTTTCGTCGACATCCCACGCATCCCAGCGGGTGGGGTTGTCTTTGTGCATCTGGAACTCGTTGGCCGGAATTCCGGGAGCGATGGCTTCACGGTTGTTCGAAAGCGAAACAAGTGAAGTAACTCGACCGGTACGGTCGACGCTCACGCGCAATATGCCGTTGTCAATAACCGTGAGCTCGCCAGAATCGGCGATCCTGGCTGGCTCTGCCGAGTTCTCGATTGTGCCAATGCTCAGGGCCTGTAGGTTGTGCTTCGCTGCGGGCGTCGAGTTGGCTCGCATCAGTGAGGCTGCCGCATTTGAGGAGGCATCGTTGGCCAGCAACGCAAGCGAAGAGCCAATCATCTCGCGAAGTTCTTGGCTTATCTGCGCGTGCCGATTCTCGACTTCTCTATAGACCCAGGCAATGGCGGTGCCGGGCAGAATATCGTGAAACTGCATCAGCAGAACGCTTTCCCAAATCTCTGCGAGTTTTTCACTCGGATAAGCGACGCCCAACTTGAGGGTCGCATAACTTGCCCACAACTCTGCTTCTCGAAGCAGGGCTTCGTTCCTCTGGTTGCCATGTTTTGTGCGATGTTGAGTGGTCAGCACTCCCCGGTGCAGTTCCAAATACATCTCGCCTCGCCAAACGGGAAAGTTGTCGTACTCGGCTTTGGCTTGATCAAAGAATTCGTCTGCCGAACCCATCTTGACCTTGGGCGAACCCTCGAGGTTGGCGGTTCGTTGAGCAGCCGCAATCATCTCTCGGGTCGGGCCACCGCCACCGTCGCCCCAGCCAAACGGAACCAGCGAGATAGTTGAGCGTCCCTTATCGGAGAAATTTGCTTCGGTGTGCGCGAGTTCCGCACCGGAGAGCTCCGAGTTGTAGCTGTCGGCTGGAGGAAAGTGCGTGAACACTCGAGTGCCGTCGATGCCCTCCCACCAAAACGTGTGGTGTGGCATCCGGTTTACCTGGTTCCACGACATCTTTTGGCTTAGGAAGGATGAAATGCCAGACTGCCTAACGATTTGAGGCAGGGCACCCGAGTAGCCGAAAGAGTCGGGCAACCAGGCCTCGTTGGCTTGCAGGCCAAAGTTCTCACGAAAGAATTTTTGGCCATAGACGAACTGTCTAACCATGGCTTCAGACCCTGGAAGGTTTCCGTCGCACTCCACCCACATGCCACCGACCGGCTTCCATTGCCCAGTCTTCACCTTTTCTTGGATGCCCGCGAAGACGCTCGGGTAGTTCTCCTTTATCCACTTGTAGTGCTGCGCGGATGAAGCCGAGAAGACAAAATCTTCGTACTCATCCATGAGGCTCAAAACGTTGCTAAATGTGCGAGCACACTTGCGAACCGTTTCCCTGATCGGCCACAGCCAGGCCGAGTCGATGTGCGCGTGACCGGTGGCAATCACTCGATGGCTGGAGAAATTTGCCGGCGCGCTCAAAACGGGGGCGAGCTTGGCTCTCGCAACAGTCGCAGTGTTCGAGACATCGTTGGGGTCAACTGCATCCAGCATGTCTTCGATGGCTCTTGCGATCACGTGTCGGCGCGTGTTCTCTGCGGCCAGGGCCAGCATCAAGCCGCGAAGCGTCCAAACATCCTGGGTCAGTTGCCAAACCTCAACGTCTCGTCGGGCTAGGTGCAACTTTTTGAGTTCGTAGAGCGGAGCTTCGGTCGCGGTTTCCCAGTCACCCAGTGCCGTAGGCTCCCAGGTGTAATCACCGGCGACGTCTGGGTTGGCTGCGACCTCAAGGTAGAACTCCACGGTTTTGTCGGTATAAGCCCAGGGCAACCAAGAATTTTTTGGAGAAATGGCCTTTATTGGCTTCCCACCGAGGTCGTAGGCGAGCGCCTCAGCCTGAAAGCCAGAACGCGAGGTGTTGTAGCCAAAATCGATGACGATCTCCGCCGCATACGAACTCTCTTGGTCGTCCTGCCACTGCGTCGGAAGCTCACCAGAGACTTTCAGCCAAATCGTTGACCAGGCCCTGCCAAATCGCCAACCCAGCGGGACATCTTCAAACTGCTGCCCGGTGGCAAAATCAAACGACACCGGTTCACGGGGCGCTTGCCAAGCCTCGATCGAAAGCTCGACATGGTCGCGGTAGATCGCCGGCTCAAGCTTGTCTCGAACAAATCGGTCGAGCCTTTCTTCGAGAGCCTTCGTGCCTTGGTGCATCAGCTAGCAGCATCTTTCGGTCGTATTTCCAAAATCCAAGAACTCGCTCCACCGGCTAGTTGCGCAAGAGCCTCAGAAGTGATCTCCTTACCAAGCAAAGTAGCAGAGTCCTTTGTCTCCAGGTCGGTCACTAGATATTGTTTGTCGGCGAGCAGATG
>Ga0214921_10012418_pt1 | contig 10182 bp, 7 predicted proteins | sample LL1505_MetaG_FD_177992 | JGI IMG/M metagenome (GOLD analysis project Ga0214921, IMG submission 177992) | Freshwater microbial communities from Lake Lanier, Atlanta, Georgia, United States - LL-1505 | ecosystem: Environmental > Aquatic > Freshwater > Lake | place: USA: Georgia | collected 2015-05-28
TGCTCTCCTCAGGTGACCACTGAATCTCCTCGCCCCGCCTCCAACCCATTCTCAATTTTACCTCCACCCCACTCTGCACGCTCCCGTTTCCACCCGCTGCCACCGCCGCGGACACCTTCTGGATCTCCGCTTGAGCACTTTGGAGAGCCACACCAAACTCCTTTTCACTTAACTCCCCCTTCTCCATCGCTTTTCGAAGCCGCTGCGCCAACACTCTCGCCACCACACTTCCCGGATGCTCCTGCCCATCCGACCTCTTATCGACCAGATCCTGAAGGGTCATCCCATACAACCAGCACTTTCCCTTCGCCGTCGCCGTCGCACTTCTTGAAAGTCCCTGCAATACGCCCATCTCCCCCACCACATCTCCAGGCCCTACTTTCGCCAGCTCGGTCGTCGATCCATTCGCCTCCCGGGTCAAGACCACCTGACCACTCCGAATAATATAAAACTTATCACTCGGTTCCCCCTGCCGAAAAATCACCTGCCCATCCCCAAATCCCGCCGTCGCTTTTCGGATTTCCGCATTCACCGCCTCCGTTCTTACGTACGACCACAAAAACCGCCCGATCAATCCCACCGATCCCCCCGCTGTTACCGCCAGACAGTTGGTTACAAAATCTCCCGACCAGTCGGTCGTACGCCCGAAAATCGGTTGAATTAGCTCCAGTGCCGCACTCATTCCCGCCACTCCCACCAATCCAAAAGGCCAAAGCATGGGCCTCAACCCCATAATCATCAGTCCACCCAACATCGTGTAACCAACAAAATGGACGATCTTGTCCATCTCCACCGCTTTTCCCTTTTCTGCCATCAAGCTACCAATCACCGCACAAATCATTCCCGCTAGAGCAATGACAATCAGAACATTTCGCGTGTGCGGAGGAATGTCTAGGTGCGGGCTGCCACCCGATCTCTTAGGGGGTCCACTCGGCCCCTTTCCCGATGGGCCATTGCGGCCCGTCCCGCCTACTGAACTCTTTTTTTCCACTGCTTCAACTCTTTTTGAACACCCGTAAAACTCGGCGCACCCACAACCGTACCCCTAGCTTGCAAAGCCCTCTTAACCCTCGCCACTGGAGATCCCTCCAACACCTCCTCAACAATTCGACCCATCCCTGGCGCTAAATTCTCCCAAACCTGTCGACTCAATCGATCAATCCGCGTCCCCGCCTCCTCCGCTTGCCGTACCGCCGCCCCCACGACCTGATGAGCCTTGCGAAATGGCAACCCCGCTCGCACCAGCGCATCCGCCACATCGGTCGCCAGTAACTCCGGAGCGGAAACCGCATACAAACACGCGGCTCCATCCACCTCTAGCGAGGCCACCGCATGCGCCATCACCTCCAGGGAGGCCCGAACGGTATCCGCCGCATCAAACACACATTCCTTATCCTCTTGCAGATCCCGATTATAGGTCAGCGGCAACCCCTTGAGAACCGTCAGGAGAGCCACAAGATGCCCCGTCAACCTTCCACTCTTTCCCCTCACCAACTCAGCCATGTCCGGATTCCGCTTTTGCGGCATCAAACTCGATCCCGTCGTAAACGCCTCCCCAAACCGCACAAACCCGAACTCAGCCGATGAAAATAAAATCAGATCCTCCGCTAGCCGTGAAAGATGCACTCCCACCAAAGCCGCCGCCGCCAAATACTCCACCAAGAAATCTCGATCCGACACCGCATCCATCGAATTTGCTGAGACCTTATCGAACTTCAAAAGCTTCCTCGTGATCTCTCGATTCAGCTTCAATGTGCTGCCCGCCAACGCCCCCGAGCCGAGCGGCATCACATCCGCCCGCTTCGCCGTATCGACCCATCTTCCATAATCCCTCTCCAGCATCTCCACATAGGCCAATAAATGGTGCGCCAATGTGACGGGCTGACCTCTCTGAAGATGTGTATACCCAGGCAAGATCACCTCTTGATTTTTCTCCCCCAAATTTAAAAGGGCCTTCTGCAGATTCCGCACAGCCTGCAGATCCCCAGCAATCTGCTCCCGAATCCATAATCGGAGATCGGTCGCCACCTGATCATTGCGGCTCCGCCCCGTATGCAATTTTGCTCCCGCTGGGACACGCGCCGTCAACGCTGCCTCCAGATTCATATGCACATCTTCCAATGAATCCTTCCACCGAAACTTTCCCGCCTCAATCTCCCGCTCAATCCGATTCAACCCCTTGAGAATCGCGGCAGCCTCTTTTCGCGTTAGAACTCCGATCTTACCCAGCATCGTCGCGTGAGCCCGACTCCCTTCAAGATCGTGCTTGGCGAGCCGATGATCAAAGTGGACCGATCGACTAAACTGAGCCGCCCGCGGATCCGGTTTTCCAGAAAATCTTCCCTTCCCTGCAGCTCTCACGTTTTCGTCTCCAGTTTTCTCTGATCGTGTGCCGACAAAACACGCCACCCCCCTGGTACCAGCTGGCCCAGCTCCAACCCACCGATCCGTGTTCTTTTCAACCTCTCCACGGTAAAACCAAGACAGCGGAACATCAATCGGATCTGTCTCTTCATCCCCTGCCTTAAAACCATCCTCACTTCCTTGCCACCCAAAAGCTGGATTCTCTCCGCCCGCGCCATTCCTTCCTCGAGCCGAACCCCTTTCTCTAACTGCTTTAATGCCGCCACGTCAGGAACGCGATCTAGCTTCACTCGGTACTCCTTTTCGACCTTGTTTTTGGGATGGGCCAACCTCTGAGCCAAATCCCCCTGATTGGTGAGCAAAAGGAGCCCCTCACTCTCCGCATCCAAACGGCCCACCGTAAAGAGCCTGCCGAAGGACCGTGGCATGAGATCGGTAATGATCGGCCTCTTATCTTGTGCCGACGCCGTACAAACGACTCCCCTTGGCTTGTGGAGGGCTATCACTACGGCTTGAGAGGTTCGAATAGGTCGACCATCCACCGTGACTTGAGCGTCGTCTGGAACACGTTCCGCAGGACTTTCCGCCTGTCGTTTATTAATCCGTACCCGTCTTTCAGTGATGAGAGCTTCGCAACCCCTTCGAGAGCCCAGACCAGCGGCGGCTAAATATCGGTTGAGCCTCATCCCCTCCCCGCTGGGGGCGGGATCGGCAGGCATCACTCGGGCTTGGTTTTGGGGAGGCCGGTCGACTTCATTCCAGCTTTCCACTGACCACGCTTCTTCAACAAGGTAACCCGCTCAAAACGCTTTAAAACATTGCGCTTCGCCGCCGTCGAACCACCCGAACGCAAACTACGATGTAAGGACATGGGAAAGTTATATTCAGAAAACCTACCGCGAGCAATCCCGATGACGGCTTGCCTTGAACTAGGTAGGGGCGGTTGTTCGCCCCACACCCACCCCTGGCCCAATCTATTTTTGCCTCCGGCAAGTCAGATCACCAAAAATGTCTCTTTGCAAAAGCATGACCAGACCCCGACTTTAAGTAGGTTTCGAAAATATCCGCTTTCGCCTCATCAGAAAATTCGACTACCACGACGACTTCCCAAGGCTTAAAGCGCGCCGTATGAGGTGCTCTGCCAGAATTATGTTCTTCAAGCCTGCGAGCAAAATCGGTTGTCACCCCGACATAGGTCCGATTCGGATTCGATAAACTTCTTAGTAGGTATACGGTTTTCAACACACATCACTGCCCTACTTTGCTCCGCTTTCGCAGAGCTTCGAAGGGCGACCCTCCTTCGTTTTTTGTTCAAGCGAATCCCTCCGAAGCGCCTCTCGAACTGATCGCTCGGGCGGAGCCCTCCGAAGCACCTCTCGAACACATTCGCTTGGGCGGAGCCCTCCGAAGCGCCTCCCCGGTAGGGCTAGGCGCGAAGGAGGGTCGGAGCGGTGGGATTTGAACCCACGACAGCCAGCTCCCAAAGCTGGTACTCTACCAAGCTGAGCTACGCTCCGGATTAACTCTTGCAATCTGCCCCGATTCGAACATAATGCAAAGCTTTCCCAAACCATTATGAGAAGCGAACTTGTCAATTTAGCCCTAGCCAAAGTCAGTAGCCCACAGATCCTTATCAACGTGGTCTCCAAACGCGTCCGCCAACTCGGCCTCGGCTACCGCCCCATGATCGCCGTCACCCCCCGAATGACCTTTATGGATGTCGCCCTGCACGAAGTCGCCGATGGTAAACTCGGCTACGAAGTCCTCGGTGGTCCCTCCAAAGACGCCCCCGATAAGCCCGCGCGTAAAACCCGCGCTAAGAAGTCCTCCTAACGCCCCCTGAGGCGACGGGGTCAAGCACCCTGAAAACGATTGAAATCCAAAACCGGAAAGCCGGACACAACTTCGCCATATCCGAGTCGGTCGAGGCTGGCATCGTCCTTACGGGCGCGGAAATTAAGTCCCTTCGCGCGGGCGGTGGCGATCTCGCTCACGCCTACGGAAAAATCGAAAACGGCGAGGCATGGCTCTACTCCTTTCACATCGCCCCTTACAGCCATGGCAACCGCGCCAATCTCGAAACGGAGCGCCCCCGCAAACTTCTCCTTCATCGCACTGAAATCATCCGCTTTCTTGGCCAAATCGAGAAAAAGGGCAGCCGCGCTCTCGTTCCCCTCAAGGGATATCTTAAAAATGGTCGCTTCAAAATCCTCGTCGGCCTTGGCACTGGAAAAACCCATCGGGATCGCCGCCAAGACCTCATCAAACGTCAATCGGATCGAGAGGTAAACCGCGTCCTCGCCGACCACCGTCGCAAATGAAAAATCCTCTTCGCACCCTTTCTCGACTCCTACCCAAAGGCACTCTTCGTTTCGACTCGGCTACACTTCACTCCAACTCCACCGACGCTTGGGTAGCTTCCGCCCTTCCCACCGCTGTCGCCTTTCCCCGTACCACCGAACAAGTCTCCAAAATTCTCGCCTTCACCCACCGCTACCGTATTCCCGTCACCACCCGCGGCGCAGGTCGAGGCTACGTGGGCGGTTGCGTCCCCGTTCGCGGTGGCCTTGTCGTCTCTCTCGTCAAAATGAACCGTATTCTCCAAATATCGCCTGCCGATGGGGTGGCCGTTGTCCAACCTGGCGTGATCACCGCCAAACTTGGCTCTGCCGCCATGCGCCGAAATCTATTCTACCCTCCCGACCCCGCCAGCCTCAAAGAATCCACCTTGGGTGGAAACATCGCCACTAATGCAGGCGGTCCCCGTTGCCTCAAATACGGAGTCACCCGCAACTATGTCTTAGGATTAGAAGTTGTCTTGGGCGACGGCACGATCGTCCGCCTCGGCGGGCGTACTCACAAAAATCGTACCGGTTTCGATCTCATCGGCCTCTTCACAGGTTCCGAAGGAATGCTCGGCCTGGTTACCGAGGCTACCCTGCGCCTGATCCCTCTTCCGCCCACCCGCTCCTGCTTGCGGGCCGAGTTCTCCTCCGTTGCCAAAGCGGCAGCGGGAGTCCAAAAGATTCTCGGTTCTGGACTTCTCCCCTGCGCCCTCGAGATTGCTGATCCTTTCACCCTCGCCGCCGCCCGAAAAGCGATTCCCAACACTCCCAACTGCGATTCGATGCTTATCGTCGAATTTGACGGCCAGCCCTCCTCAGTCAGAAGCGAACTCGCCGCAGCCACAAAAGTTCTTCGCGCTTCCTCATCCAGGATCGTCACTGCGCACGGCAACACCGCTTGTGAAAAGATCTGGGAGATTCGCAGAGGCTTTAGCTACGCCCTACGCGATACAGGCCTCGTGAAGCTTAATGAAGATGTCACAGTACCACGGGGTAAAGTCGTGGATCTCTTTCGCTTAACCGCTCGACTCCAAAAAAAGCACGGCGTTCCTATTTCCAGCTTCGGTCATGCGGGTGACGGAAACATTCACGTCAACCTGATGGCTCCTGTTGGGACAAAGCCGGACGATCGTAGGATGCATCGAATCCTCGACGAACTGTTCCGTGGCGTTTTGCAGATGGGCGGCGTCATCAGTGGTGAGCACGGCATCGGCCTTGCCAAAAAACCTTGGTGGAACTCCGCCACCACCCCCGCCCTTCGCTCCCTCCACACAAGAATCAAACGCACCCTCGACCCCCGCAACCTCCTCAACCCCGGCAAATATCTCTAAACACTCGGGGTATCGCTTTTAATAGGCAACGGTTGCACTAATTTCAGCTCGATTATTCGCTTTGCTTCCCGGCGGGGTTTTCATCAACTGCCAACCCCAATCAAACTGCACACTGACAAAACGGTCTATATTGTAGCGTAATCCGGGGCCTGCCCCCATCAGGTACGTGCCAACTTGACCCGGTAGCGTTTGGTGAAACCCTACGTACCCGTAATCAAAGAACCCTAAGAATTGAATCTTGTCCTCCACGTCCTGAATATCAAAAATCTGAAAGATACTTCCTGGCGGAGTTCTGAATTCAACGTTGAGTACGTAGGCATTATCTCCGTTGGCTACACGCTCATCATAGCCTCGCACTGTATTGTATCCACCCAACCCGTACTGCTCTGTCGGCATCAGATTGGTTGAGGCAATCTGGCCATTGAGTGCCCCAGTCAGACTGAAGTTAAGTGGAAGAATAAAACCCCTTTTGATCGATCCCCTGCCGTACCCATATTCGGGGTCCGACCCCGTTCGTATTGTGGTGTATGTCGACTGGTTATTTAAATCCCCAATCCCCCCTGGACTATAAAATCCGCCAAACTCAAAATTAGTTGAACCGATTGGGTCGGGTAGGCTTCCGCTATAGCCACCCGCAAACTGGATTACATTATATGTGCCAAAGCCACCTCCACTGCCGATCGAGGTGTTAAAGATAAGAAGGGAATTTGATGCCTGCTTAAAATCAAACCCCACATAAAGTTCATGCGTATACTGCTCAATCAGAGGCAAGGGAATATTGTAACGACCACTTACCTGCCAACTGCTCCCTGTTAACTGCCCTTCGGGCTGTATATCCGCCTTGGAACCAGCGTAGGCACCATAAACCGTAAATAAATGCCTCCATGGCAGCGGAACAATCCAGCTCCCTGAATAGACATTTAAACTATTAAAAATCTGCTGGGTTGTCGTTGTGTACTGAAAGTTCACCTGTTGTTCTTCATTAAAAAGGTTCCCAAAGTTAAACCCTGTGGAGAGGCGGTTTTTGCCAGTCAGATCGATTCCATAGTTGTCATATGTAAAAAAAGCGCGAATCGGCAAGCGGTCATTTACTTCTAAGATCACGTCCGTCGTTCCAGGACTCTCTCCCGGTTGAAACGCCAGGCTAGTCGATCGAAAAGGATTCGTATTCAACCACCGAATATCCTCCTGCAACTGCTCCCCATCCACCTTATCGCCTTCCCGCAGACCCACCTCATTCTTCAGTTTATCAGGATTAAACCAGCGCGCCCCCTCCACAATCACCTTTCCCACCTTTGCTTCCGTAACCACAATCTGAACCAAGCCATCACGAACCGTTTGCCTCGGAATAATGACGTTCACAACGGGGAACCCCATCTTGCGATAATACTCAATCACACTTCGGGTTAGTTTATTGAGCGACCCTAAGGTCGCGGGTTTGCCGAAATATTCTTTGAGTAGATCTTGGAAGTCTTGGTTTTTCAGGATTTCAATATCCGTAACGATTCCGCTGACTCCACTCATTCCATCCGGTTTGACGAGGTCCCCACTATTGAGAAATACAAGGGCCTTTAATTCAGCTGTAATTACGGATTCTTTCGCAGCACCGCCTTCGGGAGAAACCACCTTAGAATCAACTTTAACCTTTCCATCTGCAGGTTGGGGCATGCTTGGAGCAACAGATTGGAAGCCTTGTCCGAACTGCACGCTTGGCCCCTCCGAACGAGTCGGATAAGGAACCCCATTTTGTTCAGGAGATAAATCCTGTCCATAAACAGGATGTACACACAATACCCCTAGAATTAAGGCATATACGCCTACATCTCGCATCCCTTACCTTCCCATGCGTACTACGCTCTACAATTTTCCCCCACCAAAAGCCCCAACATCCTGTCAAAAAGGCTTTAAGAACTATCCCAATTTGTCCCGATTATTAGGGATTTACGTCCAAATAAGGCGACTTGACTCAAATAAATAGCCCCCCCCTAGGGCCAACTACAAATTCTGCACGCTGGGATTATTTAGAGCGCGCAACCGGAATCGCCAAACCAACCTCGGCATTCGCTCTTTCCCTGACCAGAAGCTCGCTCACTGCTGCCCGATCATCTGCGTTAGGCTGAAAAGAGTCAGCAGGTAACACCTGAGAGGACGCCATTGGTGGCGCAAGCTCGAACGAGCTGTTTTCTGTGGGAACTACTTTTTTAGGTCCTTGATTGGCTTGGGGAATTTGCCCCTCAATGGGCGAAGGAGTAGCAGCTTTAGCATTCTCTATGGGTTCCTCAGTGCTATCGAGGCTGGATCTTTCCAAAATCGAGCCTGATCTTAACTGGTTAGATTCTCGCATCGACACCTCCCGCCGATTAATTTCGTCAATTGTTGGCGGCCGCCCAAGTTCCTGCCTCAACTGGGAAAGAGTGGAATCCGGTAAAGTGCGTGTTTCAGATTCAACCCGTTTTGGATAAATCGTATACTCCAACCCAGCCGAACGAACTTTGGGCTGACTTAACTCTTCAAAATCAGAGACGATCCAGTTCAGATCGTTACTACCCGTAAAGAACGTGTTCAGTTGACCGCCTCCGGTCTGAGTTCCACTCAAATCCACCCCTGCAATCACCGTCCCGCTGGGAGCGAACTGAGCAAGTGGCGAGACCGCATAACTCATCACATTTCCGCTAGTAGGAATCATACCGTCATACCGGTAGCTGAAACCGGCGAGCCCGGAAGCGCTGTTGGGCAATCCCCCCATGAGGGAGAGAGATTTGATCACGCTTCCGAGTTGTACGCCGGCCAGAGGACTTTCCGCACCCGTCTGGTTGTAGAACTGCCCCGCCACCTCGAGAGAAAGACGGCCCGGCATGGAGGCGGAGCCGGTCAAGTTGAGGCCATTCTGGTTTTGAAAAGATAGCCCTCCGCTGCGCACTACCGTAGCTCCCAGGTTTTGAATTTGATTTGGAACTGCAAACGTGGCCGACCCACCTGAGTCGAGGCTCATGGTCTGAGCCGTAATTGCACCGGTAGCGGCAATATTACCCGTTCCGGCAGTGGTCGGACTAAGGTTGCTCACGCCGCTAAAGTTAAATGTTCCGATATTAATATTACCCGCCCCACTCGTCGTCGGAGCCAACGTTCCAACGTTAAAATTGTTCAATTGCGCTGTGGAGAGTTCATATCCACCGGCTCCGTTCGCCAAGTTAAACGTCACCGTGCCATTGGGCGCGCGTAAGGTTAACGCCCCAGAAACAACCAGAGAGCCTGCGGTTTTACCTAGTCGATTAATTCCATTTGCCGCGGACATCAGAAAGTCTGCGTTGGCTGCGGTGATAGAAACATCCCCAGTGTAAATGTTGGATGACGCCGTCATCGTTATATCCCCGGTCCCGGCGTTAAAGGTCGCCGTACCCGCATTAGCCGTTTGCGTGATCGCACCGCTCTGCGTGATCCCCGCCGCATTGACCGTCAGTGTTCCCGTACCCAACGACGATGCCCCCAAGATCAGCGCACTGCGATCTGTCACCGCCACATCGTTGGCACCTGTGTTAATCAAACTCACCGCTCCAGTGAAATCATTGAGTGGCTGAGTCAACCTAATCACCCCAGCCCCACCATTAAATGTAGCTGCCCCTGCACTTGCCGCCTGGGTGATAGCACCAGTCTGCGTGATGCCAGCTGTAGGAGTGGTCGTGCCGAGAGAGGTTACCGTCAGTGTTCCCGTTCCCACTGACGAGGATCCTATGATGATCGCATTGGCATCTGTTACCGCTACTGCGTTGGCTCCGCTGTTATTCAAACTCACACCTCCCGCTCCAATAAAATTATTAGACGTGTCAGTCAGGGTGATGCCAAACGCCCCGGTCGTGAAACTGGCTGTCGTGGCGCTTGATCCCTGCACAATGCCTCCTGCCCCCTGAGTAATCGCCCCACCTGCCGTGATCGCAATATTCCTTAGACTAGTCACCGTTGTGAAGGTCGGAACCTGGTAGGCGGCGCTGTTATAGGTGATCGTCAAATCCCGAAGATTTGTTGTTGTTGAATTTCCCAAATTAACCACCGCCCCGGCCACGGCACTGGTATTGCGCAGTTTAAAGTCCCTCACGTTGGAGGCTGTCCCTCCGATCGTTACAGAACCCGTCAGGCTATTGGCT
>Ga0214921_10012419_pt1 | contig 10182 bp, 8 predicted proteins | sample LL1505_MetaG_FD_177992 | JGI IMG/M metagenome (GOLD analysis project Ga0214921, IMG submission 177992) | Freshwater microbial communities from Lake Lanier, Atlanta, Georgia, United States - LL-1505 | ecosystem: Environmental > Aquatic > Freshwater > Lake | place: USA: Georgia | collected 2015-05-28
ACATGCTTGATGCGGGTGTACTCATCAAAGCCATAACCTGACAGATCCTTGCCACCACCTGAGTGCTTAAATCCACCATGCGGCATCTCAGCAACCATTGGGATATGAGTATTTATCCACACACATCCAAAATCAAATGCCTTTGCCATTCTCATCGCACGTCCATGATCCTTAGTCCAGACGCTAGATGCCAAACCATACTTAACGCCATTGGCATAACGAACAGCCTCTGCCTCATCGGTAAATTTCTGCACGGTAATTACTGGTGCAAATATCTCATTTTGAATCATCTCATCATCTTGTTTTAAATCAGCGATCACAGTTGGATTCCAGAAGTAGCCAGGACGAGCAATCGCAGTTCCACCTGCGGTAATTCGAGCATGAGATGGCGTGCGATCAATAAATCCCTGCACTCTTGCTAACTGGTTTGCATTGTTAACCGGGCCAACTAATACATCCTCATTTGGCATTCCTACTTTAATAACATTTTTTGCTTGCTCAGTTAATAGTGCAACGACATCATCGTAGGCACTTGCTTCAACTAATACTCGAGTTGCAGATGTGCAATCTTGACCGGCGTTAAAGTAACCAGCAATTGCAATCCACTCACATGCTGCTTGTAGATTTGCATCATCAAAGATCACCACAGGAGCTTTTCCACCAAGCTCTAAGTGAACCTTCTTTAAATCCTTTGCCGCACTAGATGCAACCTCCATACCGGCACGAACTGAGCCGGTAATTGAAACCATCTGAGGTATTTCATGTTCAACTAATGCCCGGCCAGTATCACGATCACCTACTACTACATTTATTACACCCTCTGGTAAAAACTCCTGCATTAACTCCGCCATCCAAAGAGTGGAAACTGGGGTGGTATCACTTGGCTTTAACACCACTGTATTTCCAGCTGCAATTGCTGGTGCCCACTTCCAGACCGCCATCATCATTGGATAATTCCAAGGTGTAACCTGTGCGCAAACGCCAATTGGTTCACGGCGAATGAAAGATGTATGTCCTTTAAAGTACTCAGCTGCTGCTTTACCCTCTAGATTTCTAGCAGCGCCAGCAAAAAATCTAATCTGATCAAGCATTGGGCCAATCTCTTCGGCCCTGGTAACTGCAATTGGTTTTCCGGTGTTCTCAGATTCAATACCAATTAACTCTTCACTTCTTGCCTCAATTGCATCTGCAATCTTATTAATAGCTTTTTGTCGCTCACCTGGGGTTGAATCCCTCCAACTCTCAAATGCGCTAGCTGCAGATTTCATCGCCTTATCAACATCGGAGGCGTTTGAAACTGGTGCCTTTGCAAAAATCTCACCAGTTGCCGGATTAATTAAATCTTGTACTTTGTCTGAGGATGGGCTTACATACTTACCATTAACAAAGTTTTGCAGCGTTTTCAATTGGCACTCCCTGGTTGGTAATGAGTTTATATATTATGAAGTCTAGTTATTAAAAGTACTCTTATCAATATCTAAGAGTTAGCTTAAAACCTCAGCAGCGGCTAACTGACCACAGGCACCATCGATCTCGCGCCCTCTTGTATCTCGAACAGTTACCGCAACCCCATACCCCTCTAAAATTTCAACAAATACTCGCTCATCCTCAGGACGAGATGCTGTCCACTTTGAACCTGGGGTTGGATTAAGTGGAATTAAATTCACATGAGCATTTTTATTTTTAAGCAATCTACCAAGTAGGTCAGCACGCCAAGCTTGATCATTTATATCTCTAATTAATGCATACTCAATTGAATAACGACGACCAGTCTTTGCTTCATACTTATCAGCAGCAGCTAATACCTCTTTAACCTTCCACCTTGAGTTAACTGGAACTAAGCTGTCTCGGAGTTCATCATCTGGAGTGTGAAGTGAGATTGCAAGTGTTACCGGCAAATCCTCTTCAATTAATTTCTCAATTCCACTTACCAAACCAACAGTTGAAAGGGTTACCGACCTGGCACCTATTCCTAATCCATTTGGTTGAGGATTAGTTATATTTCTGATACTTTGCATAACCGATTTGTAATTCGCCATTGGCTCACCCATACCCATAAAGACCACATTTGATAACCTGGTTGGTCCACCGGGCATTTCACCCAGATCGCAAGCACGAGCTGCCATAACAACTTGGGCAGTGATCTCAGCAGCGGTTAAATTTCTCGTTAATCCTGCTTGGCCAGTTGCACAAAATGGGCATTGCATGCCACAGCCTGCTTGGGATGAGATGCAGACGGTGGTGCGATCGGTATAACGCATTAAGACTGATTCCACTAAAACCCCATCATGTAAGCGCCATAGATCTTTTCTTGTCTTGCCACCATCGCAGGTAATTGAACGAACAAGTGTTAATAATTTTGGCAAAAATGCCTCACCTAAGGATTGGCGCGCCTCCTTTGGAATATCGGTAAAACTTTCAACATCATCATCGTGATGGGTAAAAAAATGCACCGCTAATTGGTTAGCTCTAAATGCTGGTAAACCTAACTCCTCAGCTCGCGCCTTTCGCTCTGCCACAGTTAAATCAGCTAAATGTATTGGTGCTTTCTTTTTAAGCGCAGGAGCATCAAATATTAAATCGGCCATTTATAAGTACCGGGCAATAAGCTCTAATGCAAACCAAACCGCAGGTGCGGTAAAGAGTGCAGAATCTAGCCGGTCCATAATCCCGCCATGACCTGGTAATAAATTAGACATATCTTTAATTGCAAGATCTCGCTTAATAGCAGATTCAATTAAATCACCACAGGTGGCAGTAACTACTGTCATCAAACCAATGCCAGCGCCAACAACCCAGGCAGTTTCAAAAAGTGAGTGAAAAATAAACGCACCGCCGACTACCGCAGCAATCGCCCCGCCAATTAACCCTTCCCAGCTCTTCTTAGGACTAATACTTGGGGCAAGTTTATGTTTTCCAATTAAAACACCAGCGATATAGGCGAAGGTGTCATTGCAAGCGATAAGTGCAACCAATGTAAATATCCGCTTTGCACCATCGAAATGATTTGCTAGTAATAAAATAAAGCCACCCAAGAAGGCTAAATAAAAAGTAATAAAAACTGCTGAGGTTGATCTCTTTATAAAATCCCGTTGTGAAATTATTAAAAGCATAAACATCATAATTGGAAAGGTCAGGCCGGTAGCAACAGCTAAGCCCTGAGTATTTCCATTCCAAGTGGCAACAAGTAAGACAGTTGCGGCGATCATTAATACATAATCAGGTAGTTCAATCCCACCAGTTCGATACGCCTGGGCTAACTCCCGCACGCCCAACATGATTACTACCCAAATTAAGGCAAAGAACAAGAGCGGTGCGGTATTAATTGAACCAAATATTAATGCTAATAAGAATAGTGAAACTAAAATGGATGGAAGTAATTTGCGACCTGCTCGTTTATTAATCGCATCATTTATCGCATGCAGGTCAGCCATCATTAAACCTCTAGTAACTCAGTTTCTTTATGCTTGAGTAACTCATCAATCTTCGCTGTGTGTTCGCCAGTAACTTTTTCTAACTCTTTTTCAGCCCTAGCTAAATCATCTTTACCAACTTTGCCATCTTTTTCTAACTTCTCCATCGCCTCTTTGGCAGCTCGCCTAATTGCACGGATGGCCACCTTTGAATCTTCAGCCTTACCTTTTGCTACCTTAATAAACTCTTTACGCCGCTCTTCAGTTAATTGCGGAAAATTAACTCTAATTACTGTGCCATCAGAGCCTGGGTTAACACCAAGATCTGAATCTCTAATCGCTTTTTCAATCGCTGCCATCGCACCTTTGTCATAAGGAGTAACAAGTGCCAGTCGTGCCTCTGGTACCTGAACCGTGGCTAGTTGAGCAAGAGGTGTGCCAGTTCCGTAGTAATCCACCATTAATTTAGCAAACATTGATGGGTGAGCTCTACCTGTTCTAATTGCACCAAAATCCTCTTTAGCAACATCAATTGCCTTATTCATCTTCACATTGCACTCAGCTAATGATGCATTTAAATCTGACATTTACTCACTCCTTTTATTAATACAACTCTACTGGTGATTTAACCTACTCGGCTAAATCTTATGAAACCAGCGTGCCAATACTCTCGCCCGATACCGCCCGCTTGATATTGCCCTTATTTTTTAGATCAAAGATAACAATTGGCAGTTTATTCTCACGGCACAAAGCAAATGCCGCAGCATCTGCCACTGCTAGTGATTTGCTTAATACCTCATCATAGGAAACTGATTCATACTTGGTTGCAGATTTATCTTTTCTAGGATCTGCGCTATAGACACCATCAACACCACTTTTTGCAAGTAGTAATGCTTCAACACCGATCTCAAGTGCGCGTTGGGCGGCAACTGTATCGGTGGTAAAAAATGGCATACCAGCACCGGCACCAAAAATTACAACTCTGCCCTTTTCTAAATGTCTTATCGCTCTACGTGGAACATAAGGCTCAGCAACCTGACCCATGGTGATCGCAGTTTGTACTCGAGTTTCAATTCCCTCTTTTTCTAAAAAATCTTGCAATGCTAAACAGTTCATTACCGTTCCAAGCATTCCCATGTAATCAGCTCTGGCTCGGTCCATACCTCGTTGTTGTAATTCTGCGCCTCTAAAGTAATTTCCACCGCCTACAACGATTGCAATTTCAGTTCCGCCTCTAACTACCTCTGCGATTTGATTTGCAACATCGTGGACTACATCAGGATCTACACCGATGCCTTTTTCGCCGCCAAATACCTCACCAGATAATTTAAGGAGCACTCTCTTATAACCCTTACGTGGCATGAGCACTCCCTTAATTAATTTATATCGGTAGTTTACTGACCTACGCGGAATCTATTAAAGGCAGACACGGCGGTCTTGGCCTCATCAAGAATTTGTTGAACAGTTTTCTTAGCATCCTTAGCAAATGCTTGCTCAAGAAGCGATACCTCTTTAACAAAGCCAGTTACTCGGCCCTCAACAATCTTTGCAATTGAGCCTTCAGGCTTGCCCTCACTACGTGCTGCCTCTTCAGCAAGTCGTCGCTCTTTAGCAATCTCATCAGCGGGTACTTGATCACGGCTAACAAATTGCGGTGCGAAGGCGGCAATGTGTTGAGCAATATCTTTACCAACAGTTTCTGCTGCACTCTTAAGTTGAACTAGCACGCCAACCTGAGGTGGTAGGTCAGGAGATGTTTTGTGTAGATAAAGTGAGACTGGTGAACCTGTTAAAACGCTAATGCGCTTAATCTCAATCTTCTCACCCAACATCGCATTTCCCTCATCAACTACCTCTTGCACAGTTTTACCTGTAGCAAGCTTTGAGGATAGAAACTTATCTAACTCACCAATCTTTGAGGATGCCAAGTGGTTAAGTAACTCATCAGCTAATACTTGAAACTTATCGCCCTTTGCTACGAAATCAGTTTCGCAATTTAACTCAAGCATAACGCCAAGATCACCCTCTGCTTTTGCAGTAACTAGACCATTTGAGGTCGCTCTGCCTTCGCGCTTGGTAACACCCTTTTGGCCTTTAACACGAATGATCTCTACCGCTTTTTCGTAATCACCATTTGCTTCGTCCAATGCTTTTTTGCAATCGAGCATTCCGGCAGCGGTCTGCTCCCGAAGTTTTTTAACATCCTCTGCTGTGTATGCCAATTAAGCACCCGCAGTTTCAGTTGGCTCTTTAATCAAATCTTTTTCCCAATCAGCAAGTGGCTGCTCGGCAGTTTTCTCAGCAGCAGCTAGCGCCTCAGCCGCTGCCTTATCGGCAACCTTTGCTGCATTTGCTGAGCGAACCTGAAGTCCGGCTGCAATTGCATCTGTCATTACGCGAGTAAGGAGTGCAATAGAGCGAATCGCATCATCGTTTCCAGGAATCTTAAAATCAACCTCATCTGGATCACAGTTGGTATCTAAGATTGCAATAACTGGAATACCAAGCTTTTTAGCCTCAGCAACAGCTAGGTGCTCCTTCTTAGTATCAATAACCCAAATGGCTGCAGGCAGCTTGGTCATGTTACGAATTCCATCAAGGTTCTTATTTAACTTCTCGCGCTCACGGCGTAGAACAAGTAACTCTTTCTTTGTTAAAAGTTGATCATTAGCGGTCTCAAGTGCTTCAAGCTCTTTAAGTCTAAGGACACGCTTATAAACAGTTGGGAAGTTGGTAAGCATTCCGCCTAACCACCTCTCTGTTACATAAGGCATACCAACTCTGGCAGATTGCTGCTTGATTGGCTCATGTGCTTGCTTTTTGGTGCCAACGAAAAGTACGTGGCCACCCTTTGCTACGGCATCTTTAATAAACTCATAAGCGCTATCAATTAGGGCTAATGATTGTTGAATATCGATGATATAGATACCGTTGCGCTCAGTGAAGATATAGCGCTTCATCTTTGGATTCCATCGACGAGTCTGATGTCCAAAGTGAACACCACTGTCGAGAAGCTCTCGCATTGTTACAACCGCCATGACGGCACACTCCTTTTCGCTCAATTATTACTAATAACTTTTAGTAGTAAAGAGCACTCGGTTTGTGACCTAGCAATTTGCTAGATCCCTAGCATCTAGAACCGAGTAGTTATTGCTAACTACACCGAACAGGTCCATAAGTTATTAATTAGTAATTAATTAATCACTTTAAGATGCGTGAAGTCACAGAATTTTCACTCCGTGCTAAGGCAAATCCTACCTGAACTTTTACACCCAATTTTCCACACCAGCGCCCACCTACATACGAGAAATCCCGCCTTTAATCCAAGATTTACCAGTGCGATACACCTATCTAATACCCACCCTGGCAGTTGGGGTAGTGATTGGAATTGCTATTGGAAATTATGAAAATATAAATTGTGAGCAAAGTGGTAGTTCATACTGCGCACCACTTGATGCTTCAAACTTGCGCAGAAGCTTTTAACTCATCCTTCAGTAAGGTAGCTAAGTAAGGCTTGATCTGCCATTGAGTTAGCATCTGCTCATACCGCAGCTTTTCAATACCAGCAGCTTGCGCATCTGTTTTTACCGCCCTAATTAAGATATTACGAGCAGTATGCTCGCCGCCAATAAACTCAACAATATCTACCCGATAGCCAAGTAATTTTAAAACTTGAGCCCGAAGTGAATCGGTGATTAGATCAACTAATCGCTCCTTAACCAAGCCGTACTTAGTTAACAATCCCCAAGGCTCAGGTGCTTCTTTAATCTGAGTTTGTAGCTCATGCATGCAACATGGTGCTGCCATGATTACCTTGGCATTATTTTTAATAGCCCAATAAAGGGCATCATCGGTTGCGGTATCGCAGGCGTGGAGTGCGATAGCAATATCAACTGCTTGATTTGGAGTATCGGCAATCTTTGCTGCAATAAACTTAGCTTCAACCCTTAACTTGCCAGCAATCTTCTCATTATGTTCTTTAGAGTCAGCTCGTTCATCAACTCCTAAGATTGAAACTTTTTGGTACTTATCCTTTAAGAACTCCTGAACTGCAAAGGTTAAATAAGCGTGGCCACAACCTAAATCAACTACCGATATCTGATCTTGATTTGTTAAATCTGTTGCCAAAGTTTGGCTAATTAACCTTAAAAACTCATCGACCTGCTTATATTTATCCATCTTGCTTGGCTTAATCCGCCCTAAAAGATCACTCATTTCTAAAGCTTTAAAAACTTGATTACTCTCTGGCAACATTCGCTGTTTTTGTCGGTCATGAGATAGATCTCTATCTAACTTAACCTTTGAGGTCGAAACTAATGCCTCATCTTTTTTAGATATCCGCACCTGATATGACTCACTTTGGGTATCAACTTGCAGATTCGCATACCCACTACTTAGTAGAGCGATAAAGTTAAAATCTGCTGCCACATTCTTAGTTATATCTTTTTTGCCATCATTTGAAACGATCTGCCACTTAATCTCATCTTTAATCAATACTGGCTTGATATCAACTCGCTCATACTCACTCTGCATATTTCGTCGCCGGCCAGAAAGTACTGCTCTAACAAATTGCTCAGATTTAATCCTTTGATCTAACTGCGTCAATGCAATATCTAATTCAATCTTCATTTACTAATTACGCCCTTGGATGTGCTTGTTTGTAAGCAGATTGCAAACGTTCAGGAGAGACATGGGTGTAGATCTGAGTAGTAGATAAAGACGCGTGACCTAATATCTCCTGCACCGTTCTAAGATCTGCGCCACCTTCTAGTAAATGAGTTGCCGCACTATGCCTAAGTCCATGTGGTCCCATGGCAGCGCCAACTGTTCTCATCGCTTCATATACAACCTCGCGAACAGTTCGCTGATCAATTCTTTTACCGCGAGCGCCTAAAAAGAGAGCATTATTAGATGAGTTATTTGCAAACTCAACTCTGGCATTTGCTAAGTAATTATCAATTGTCGCCATAGCTGGTATACCAATTGGTACAACTCTTTGTTTATCACCCTTGCCAATAACATTTAAGGTATTTCTTGATCGATCAACATCGCCAAGGTTTAAACCACAAAGTTCAGAGACTCGAATACCTGAACCGTATAAAACCTCAACTAATGCAAGATCTCTAATGTTCACACCACTTGGCTCCTCTGCCGCTTTCACCTCAAGTGCCTTAAGAACTGTGGCTGCCTCTTCAACATTTAAAACCTCTGGCAGTACTTTGTGTGGCTTTGGTACCGCAAGGTTGGCGCCAAGATCTGAAGTTAGCCAGCCATTAGCTGCTGCCCAATTGGTAAAAGCCCTGATTGAAACAATTCTTCGAGTTAATGTTGCTCTTGCCACACCGGTGCTTTGTAGATTAGCAAGCCAAGATCTAATGTGTTCTATTTCTAACTGATTAAACTCAACAATTCCCATCTTCTCCATATGTTTAAGAAAAGATTCTAAATCTGTTACATATCCCCTGATGGAGTTATCCGATAAATTTCTAACCAGCGCCAGGTGCTCTTCATACTGGGTGATTAGGGCTGCGGACATGATCTGCAGATTACTCGGGTTTGCGCCCCTGCCTTAGTAAGCCATAGGTAACCGCGTCATCTAATGCCATTGCTGAGGCTGCGATCACATTCTCATGAACGCCAATTGTGCTCCACTCACCCTCGCCATCACTGGTCTCAACTAAAACTCTAGTTACAGCCCCTGTGCCAAGGCGTCCTTCTAATATGCGCACTTTGTAATCGGTTAACTCAAGCTTTGCTAGCTCTGGATAAAACTTCTCAAGGCCGGTGCGAAGTGCGTTATCGATTGCGTTAACTGGACCATTTCCAACACCTTGGGCTGAGATTGATTCACCCTTAGCATTTATTTTTACAGTTGCCTTTGATGTAACTTTGCCAAATTCATCTTGGTGAACTGTGGTTTGCCAATCCTCAATGGTGAAAAAGCTTGGCCGCTTTCCTAAAACTTGCGTGCGAAGAAGTAACTCAAATGAGGCATCGGCTGCTTCAAAAGTGAAGCCCTTGCCCTCAAGATCTTTTACCTTCTCAACTACTCTGCCAATTAAATCTTTATCTCCCTTTAAATCAATTCCAAGCTCGACTGATTTAAGTTCAATTGAGGCTCTTCCTGCCATTTCAGATACCAACATTCGCATGTCATTGCCAACAGACTCAGGTGTCTCATGTTGATACATCATTGGATCTACCTTGATTGCAGATGCATGCAGACCTGCTTTATGCGCAAAGGCTGAGGTGCCAACATATGGCTGGCGCGCACTTGGTGCCACATTTGTAATCTCAGCAACTGCGTGTGAGATGCGAAATGCCTCTTGTAATTTGCCAGCTGGCAATACTGTTTTATCTTTCTTTAATTCAAGATTTGCAATGATATTAACCAGATCAGCATTACCAGTTCGCTCACCATAACCATTTAATGTTCCCTGCACATGGGTAACACCGGCAGAGATTGCAGCCAGTGAGTTAGCCACCGCACACCCTGTGTCATTGTGGCAATGAATTCCAAGACGAGCAGATGAGGCAGTTAAAACCTCATGGACAATATTTGATAACTCATCTGGCAGCATGCCGCCATTTGTGTCACATAATGCAACCACATCAGCTCCTGCTTCTGCGGCAACTCTTACAACCTCAAGTGCGTAAGCTTTGTTTGAAATATAACCATCAAAGAAGTGTTCAGCATCTAGAAAAACTCGCTGGCCTCCTGCTTTTAAAAACTTAATTGAATCAGCGATCATCGCTAGGTTCTCATCTA
>Ga0214921_10012420_pt1 | contig 10182 bp, 21 predicted proteins | sample LL1505_MetaG_FD_177992 | JGI IMG/M metagenome (GOLD analysis project Ga0214921, IMG submission 177992) | Freshwater microbial communities from Lake Lanier, Atlanta, Georgia, United States - LL-1505 | ecosystem: Environmental > Aquatic > Freshwater > Lake | place: USA: Georgia | collected...
CATAGGACGATTGCAATTCAAGCATGGCACTACTGGTCGATCGTTGAATCCATGATTGATTTCTTGAGATAGATTGCAGGTTGAGCATCTGTAGTCGTAGGCTGGCATGTTAAGCATCTCCTGATCATGTAAGACCCACATCCAGAGCACCGGTCTATGTCTGCCTCTGTGGGTTCAATGTCGATGTGACCGTATTTAAGCTTTAATAATTCAAGCAAGTCCTCTAAACGGATGATGGCGGCATATTCACGCACATCGCTCCCTTGTCCGTTTAATCTCAGGACTGCAAACCCCAATTCCCCCGAAATGGTTGTGCGAGCCTTTATCTGAGCGAGAACTGCCTTTGGTTGAAATCCAGCACGCGCCTTAACTTCACAGTCAAATGGCACATTCTGAATATCCTTCCCCTTTCCGCGACCAACGGATGCGAACTCCCAGACTGATGATAGGTAATCAGCTATTAATCGCTCGGTCGCGAAACCTCGATATTTGCGGTGCTGACTAGCCATTGACTGCTTTGCATTTAGCACATTGCCAAGTGACTATGCCATTGACGGAATCAGATGATATTTCAGCCAATTCCTTGATTTGTACTGGTTCATTACATAATTGACATGAAATGAATGCTGACATCAAATCCAGCCATTCACCATTGATTTTAATTCCAATGTGACCCATGATTACCCTCTCGGTTTCTGTGGTTGCCATTTACCATCTGATCCTAAGTTGTACCACTTGGTAGGGCATCGATGAGCTGATGAAATGGCTGAGTTGCAGAAGAATCCACCCCATGCTTTGCCATTTTTTTCACCTTCTCGCCATTGCATATGTCCATGCTCGCATGATGGAGATTCAGCAGCTTCACCTGTACCCAATATCTGAGATACATAGTCGATGGCTTTGTCCAGGGTAACTGGAGCATCTACGACTTTCACATATTCATTGACTGGTGTAGTCCAGTAATCCTGCTCTTCAGGCTTTAATTCTTGGACTGGTGGCTTGGGTGGCTTTGATGCCACCACTTTTGACATTTCTTCGCGGCTTGGTCGCTTTCCTTTAGGCGCATAACCTGCATTTGCAAGTGCTCTGCCGATTGCCGAAGTCTCACAATTCTCCAATGCACTAGTCTGATTAACACCTCGGCTAGTAACCGTCTCCTCAGCGTAACCTGTTGCCCATGCGACAGAATCTTCTTTAGCTTTGAACAGATAAGCTTTAACAATGTATCGAGTAGCCTCGACAACTTCCAACTCAGTTGCAATACGGAAATCAGGATAGTCCTTAATAAACTTTTCAAGTCTCACCTCCACAGGCTCATAATCGGCTAGATTAAACATAAAGCTCATTCTCCTCTGTTGCTAGTTGTCCTGCGATTGCCGCGTAGGATGCCATGTCGATCCATGTGTCGATCTGCTGGGCTGACTGATTAGTCCTGGCAAGTTTAACAAGAACCATGATCCCTGCGACTTGATAGTCATGAATTGGTGTTTGTAGGTATGCGCTGAGGAGCATTGCTGTGTGTTGCAAGTTATCCGCAGGATGACCGTATGTAAGCCCACGCTGACTGATCGTGTCTGTGGCTGTAAGCAAGATTTCATTAGCTTTCATTCTTCCCAAAACTCCTGACGATTGACAGCTCTTCCTCGGTGCCATCCTTCCCGAAGTCCGCGCTCATGTCCAGTTCTGTAAGCATCGATCGCAATAAGTGTCATAGAGAAAATTAACCCTATAAAACACAGAGCTAGTGCTTTTTCTTGTATTGTCATTTTGCTCCCTATCCAGCAATACTTTTGCTGTTGGGTTTAGTGTGACAGAGACTTCAGACTTATTTGGGATATTTCGATAACGAAACGATAACGATTTAGGCGTATAACTTGCCGTAAAGCGTGAATGAGCCATCCTTGTTAATAGGCACTAGGAATGGGCTAACGCGATCTCCATGAGTTTCAATGACTGCCACGGACATCTGCCAATTCGCGCTTCCAGCCTTCAAATAAGAGGCTTTCTTCTTATCCATGACATTTCCAGCCTCTAAGCCCCATAAAGTCCTGTATTGGGCTCCTAAGCCCTCTGTATAGGCACTAATGCCTGCCCTGTGGGTATGTCCGCAAACTACTGACTTGCCAAATTTCTTAGCCAGCCCAAGAGCTGTAAGTCCAGCGTTTTGGTTCATCGATCCCTCGTCTCCGTGGACTAGGACCCAGCCTCTGTGGAATTCAAATGGTTTCTTATGAAAGCGTATCCCCAGTCCTGCGAAATCCATAAAGTTGGGGTAATCGAGCTCTGGAAGTCCAATGAGGCTAGGAGCTCCTCTAACGAGAGTGTGGTATAGGCGGTCTGTATGGTTGGATCTTGTAATATCGGTGGTTCCAAGATTCCAGAGGATGTCTTGAGCCATAGATCGATCGGCATCTAATTTCCCTTCATATTCAAGATGTGTGCCTTTAGCCCATTTAGATTGGCTCTGCATATCAAGCTCATCGCCTGTATTGAGTACGAGATCGAACTTCTCTCGCTTTACTAACTTGATCAGATTTTTAACAGCTTGTTCATGGTGGTACGGTATTTGAAGGTCTGAAATTACAAGATATCTACGCTTAGTAGTCATCATCCTCATCTTCGTAATCGCCAAATTTCTCTGGCTCGATTGGGTCTGGCAAGATCCAACCAGGATAGGCAGAAGGCTCAACGATAATTGCTAGTGCAATCTCATCATCAAAGCCAGATCGCTTTAACGATCTCCAAAACTCATGTAGCCCAATGCAGTATGCATCAAGCTTTGAATAGCCTTGTTCTTCTAACGCCTTAGTTACTTTTCTTGCCATGAGATAATTGTTACCTCTCGAGAAGCTTGATTATCGTATCGACACGCGCTTCTAGGCGATTAACCTGATCGCGCAAAGATGATCCAGAGTTAGGCTTTAGTTCGCTTAGGTAGTGCTTTACTAACCATTTGACCGAGCCAATAAATGAACCAATAACGGTCGTAGCAGCAACAGCAAGAGCCGCCATGTCCTGCGCAGTCATTATCTTTTAGGTGTTGCATATCCGAATACGCCTGAAAGAACTGCGAATAGAATTGCTCGATAGTCGATGTCAAAGTTCGTTGCAGACCATGCAGCTAGGAATGCTCCAGCAGCAAGGATGATTGGGTTCTTCATTACTCTCCTAGTTTGGCTAGTTCTTCTTGGTGGATCTTGATTGCATTGTCAAGGATTGCTAGAGCATCGTCAGCAGCTTTAACTGCTTCTGCATTGTCTCCTGCGATCTGCTTATTGATTGAGTGCTGATATGCCTCAGCTGCGAACTGTGCGATGCGCTGCTCCAAAATTGATCGCTTCTGCTCATTGCTAAGTAGTGATGAGTAGTCCATTATGCCGCTCCTAGTGTTGTGATTGTGCCTGATGAGCCTCTGTATTTCAAAGCCCCTGATTCTACATAAAGAACTCCACCGCCTGATGGATTAGATGATGGAACTGTGGTTGCGTTAGTAATACCAATAACTCCAACGCCACCGCCGACTGAAAGGGTGTTGCTCATTAGTTGTAAATTTGGCGCAGAAGATACACGCATAACGGCAACGCCAGAAGATCCAATGTATCCAGAAGTCCCTTGTACTTGTAAATTAGCAAAACTACCAATTCCTGCTGCTGTAACAGTCGCTAATGCTGTTCCAGCGCTGTTCTGCCACTCTTGTAAATTGGCTGTTTGAGAGGCTGCTCCGCGAATAATCGCCTGAACAGAAGCAGCGTTAGCACCAAAAACAGTAAAGAATCCAGTAAAGTTTGTGTCATTCATTGCGAATCTTTGGTTTGTGTATATTCTTTGTCCGCTTGTTATATAAGTTCCAGCAGTACCGCCTGAATCCTGCCATTCTTGTAAATTGGCAGTTTGTGATGCAGTTGCTTTAACAATTAAACCTTTAGTAGCAGCACTTGCAGTTGTGATCTGTTGAACGCCACCTGTAAAGGTATTAGCAGTAGTGAGTAATGGAATTGTTGTCCATTGGGTGTTGTAGTCAGTTCCATCGATCTTGGTGAGAGCTTGTCCAGCAGTACCGCCTACGACTACACCTGCTCCGTTAGTGCCGTTAGTCCCGTTAGTACCGTTAGTACCAGCTGCACCTGTTGCACCTGTTGCACCTGTTGCACCTGTTGCGCCAGTTGCGCCAGTATCACCCTTAGGTCCAGTCGCTCCTGTATCGCCCTTTGGACCTGTTGAACCTGTATCGCCTTTAGGTCCTTGAATGCCTTGAATGCCTTGAGGACCTGTGTCTCCCTTTGGACCAGTCGCTCCTGTTGGTCCAGTAGGTCCTGTTTGACCTTGTGGTCCCTGAATACCTTGTGGAATAAGGAAATCTAAAACTACATCTTCAGCTGTGCCTGAATTGGTAACAGATGCAGATCCAACGCCAACAGTACCGATTGCGATCGTTGCTGGACCTTGTGGTCCTCGATCACCCTTTGGACCTGGAAAGAGATTATTTGAACTTATTGTGACTCTACCCAATTTGTCCTCCTAGCATTGGAATGTCAAAAAATGTTTGATCTTCATCAGAAGCTTCTGAAAACGAGATATGGATGTGGTGATTGTGGGCATTGATGCCTGAATACTTGACCCATCTCCATAAGGATTTGCGTGAGCAGATTTTGCCCATGTGGATAACATAAGTGATTCGCTTACTGGACTTCGCATATTCTCGAATCTGATCTGCAAGATAGACGGAAGTTCCTTTTGCGTTGTTGAGGTCAGCATCCACATCGATGGCGCGTACCCATCCTTGAGCATCTGGATTGTGATCAGACTTGCGAGCAGACTTGCGAGCAGCGTGTTTTGTATCGCCGATCCACCCATCGGAAGTTCTATCTCGATCTGGGAAACTGTCATCAATCTGTTCTCTCAGCTGTATTGCTGATTTACTCAGGCGCGGCTTCATGTGGGAAGAAATCCCCTCCATCAATACCGTTGGAATAATCCCAGCCATCTGTGTAATCGATATACTTGTTTGGATTCTTCTTCAGATCCTTAGCATCGACATCGACCACGATATTTACGACTTTGTTATCTTCAATGATTGCGTATGGCATTAGTTGCTCCAGTATTCGATCTCGATTGAACCTGCTCCGCCAGTTCCACCAGTCGTGCTAGATCCTGTGTAGTAAACTGCTCCACCACCGTTATTTGATACAAGTCCAGCCGTTCCTGTTGTACCAGTTGTTGCACCCGAATAACCATTACCGCCGACAGCTGATGTGGCTCCTGTAAATGTAGTAGTACCACCAACTGCGTTAGCAGAGCCACCTGCGCCAATGGCATAAGCAATAGAAGCTCCTGGAGTCGTTGTAAGGCTGCTAGAAACTATTTGACCCCCAAGCCCCTGACCTTCATTAACTCCAGTTTGTGTTCCACTTCCACCGCCACCACCGCCAATAAGAGTCGCAACAATGTTTGTAACACCAGATGGAACTGTCCATGATGTACCAGAAGTTAATCTAACAATGTTGCGCTTGGCAACTGATGCAGGATAAGAAGAAATTGCCATTACGCGATCTCCATCCCTGAGATGTGAAAGTTCACAGCAGTATTAGATGCTCCACCCTTGATGGTCTTAGTTGTAGCCAAAGTCTGCTTGAGATCGATATACACCGTTGTGTTGCCTGGAATAGATGTTGCTGTGTGAATAGCAATATCATCCAATGCCAATGTAAATGTGTAGGCAGTAGATGATGTATTAGTCACCGCGATGTTAGTGATGATCGTTGTTGTACTAGCTGGTACTGTATAAAGGGTTGTGGTGGTAGTAGTTGTAGCTGCGCCACGAAATAGTGCTTTAGCTGTATTTGCCATTAGTAGGCTCCCATCAATGCCGCGATGACTTGATCTTGAACGGTTGAATCAGCAGATGAGCCAAGAGTACGGATCGCGGATGCTCCGTTTTTGACCAATGCTGTGTCATCTGGGGTTGCCCAGCTGAAATTAGTTGTCGTTGCCATTCATGCTCCTAGTCGTATGTTGCCCATTGTACCGCAGCACCCACCGCATTCCATGCAAGAGAGGCTGATACATCTTGCCAGCGTGTAGGCTGGATTGAATAACTTGATTCACTGGTGATCAAAGAGATCGCAGCTTGATTGCGTGAAACTTGTAGATTCCAGCCTTCCACGAAGCCATAGTAATTTGTTGGCATAAGTGGGACTGGAAGTCCTGAAATGGTGATGGCTTTACCCATAGTCATCTGCAGGAACTTATCAAGATCAGCAGAAGTCACATTTGGTGAGTCTAACTGGATCGTAAATGATGACATGTTGAGTCGAGGAACACGGCGAAGTGCCACATATTTATCAGCTAGTTCCTGAGCCTCAGCTGCATGGTGAAGTTCAGTCTGAACCGATGAACCGAGCAGTCCATAAGTAGCGATCGAGGTTGCATCGCTTGAAGTTTGAGTGCCTGAGCCATAAGTCAAAGTAATTGAATTCAGGACATCCTGTAAGCCTTTGGATGATGATACTGATCTCCAAAGAATGTAGTTCTCTGGAATGGTCATATAGCCAGATGCAGTTACAGCGGATGTTCTACGCGACTCGTTGGCAAAACCTACCTTGCCATCGGCGGTCTCGTAAATGTAGCCGTTAGCCATTGCAGCATATTTAGAAGCCCATTGATAGGCATCTGTTGAAAGAGCTGCTGCGGCATCGAATTCATAGATACCTGGTGAATCAACGGTGTCGATGGTAACACCAGCATCTGTCAAAATATTAGTCATGCGGACAGAATCCATCTCGCGTGAATAACCTGATCCGCCGATGATCGTTCTAGCCATTTTGGCAAATGGTCCAACAGCTGAAATGGTGATTAGTGAGACTTCATTGACCGAGCCAACCGCAGCCATGCGAGTTGCGATGCTTGTGATCTTGCCTGTGAAAACTGTGCGAGCCGTAGGGGTTGCATTATCAACCTTGACCACGACTGAATCATTGATCTCAAAGCCATAGTCTGTGTTGTCCCAGTTAGCGATCTCGATCGATGCATAACCTGCGCGAGCTTGTTCCCAATACGAATTCCGCCCATAAGTTACTGAGACGGTATTGACAGCCTTTGGCGAGAATTCAGTACCATCAATGACTACTGAGCAGTTTGGGTCCCAAGTCATTAAGCCACCGCGAAGTCACTTTGACCAAGTGTGCGGAATGTTCCGCTGGTGTTGGCTTCAGTCTTGAGAATTGTTGAAATCTGACGAGCAGTTGAGGCTGGATCAATAGCACCATTGACGGTGATGTTATTAACGGTCGTAGGAGCCTTTGTAGGGGTCGTAGCGGCTAGACGAGCGGCATCTGGTCCTGATGGTACGGATACCGATGCTGAAGAGCCTGAGGAGCCAATAGTCGGGATATTAGGCAATAGTGGAATCGCGTTGTATGCCTTGATAACTGTATTGATCGCATTGATAGCAACACCAACAGCCTTAGTGATTCCTGAGATCACATCGGCAATTACATTGATGATTCCACCAGCGATCTTTGCCACAACCTTAAGAGCATTACCTAGAGTCACAGTCAGAATTGGTACGACATAATCAATGACGAACTTGCCAAAGTCGATGAATGTCTGTTTATTCTCCATGATGGCATCTGTGATCGGCTTGAAGTAATCAGCAAACTTGCCAAGATTAGGGATCACCTTATTGACAATGATATTGACAAAGGACTCGATTACTGGGAGCAGTTTGGCTCCAATGGTCTCCTTGCCTTCTTCAAATGCTACCTTGAGACGATCGATGCGACCTTGAAATGTCTCTGCCTGCTTTGATGCCTGTCCTTCAAATGTTTTTGACAATGCCGCAGTTGCAGCATCGAAATCCTTTGACTTGATGATATTTTCATCGATGCCACCGCCCAGCTTCTTAAGAGCTGTGAAGTTTCCATCGTGAGCCTTAGCCAATGCTTCCGAGACTGCCTGTAGGTCCTTGCCAGTTCCTGCTGCAATGTTGAGAGCTAGAGTCTGAAGCTTCTGGGCTTCCTCGACATCCTTAGTTGATCGGACCAAGCGATCTAACGATGGACGGAGTTTTGTATCTGTTACGCCATAAGCTAATTCAGTCTTGAGAATGTAGGACTCAGTTTCCTTAATCTGTGCTTTTGTTGCACCAGTCACATTCTCCAAAGATGTTGCTAAACGAACCTGAGCAGCTTCATCTTCGATTGCAGCCTTAACTCCATCGATGGCTAACTTACCAGCATAGGCAGCGGCAGCGGCTCCAGCAGCCAAAAATGCTGCTCCTGCCATCTTGCCGAATTTTTCTAACTTGCCAGCAAAGCCTTCAACCTCAGTTGAGGATGTGTCGAGCTTCTTCTTGAGATCATCAACATCTGCAAGGATCGAAAGCTTGAGGGTTCTATTGCCTGCCATTAGTTGTACTCCTTCAAGATGCGATCAAATGCTGATTCCCATTGCTTGACGATCTCTGGCTGGATAGCGCGTAGCGTTGAGTAAATGAAATAGCCAGAATTGCCACGACCCTTAACAGGAGTTCTGGTTGGAAATTGCTTGTAGCGATTTGAGCCAAATTCCATGCCATAAAGTAGATCGCGAGTTGTGCCGCCACCAGAGAATTTTTGAGATGCAAAACCGTATGAGAATTCACCGATCTTAGATGACTTAGATATGCGAACGCCATCGGCGATTCTGCGAGCTGCTATCCCTGATACTTGGCGGGTTGCAGCAGTTTCCTTAATCTTTCCAGCGGCATATTCTGCCAATGCAGATGATTCCTTTTTGGCTTCATCGATGGCTTGATCTGACATAGCCTTGAATGCAGAAGTGATGGCACGGAGTTCGCGGCGATCATAACTGATTGCTTCAGTTGCCATCTCTCTCCTTTAATACTTCAAGTGCCGTTAATATGTCCTCTGCGCTTTGCCATTCACTCATAGCGATTCCTGTGGCAATAGCCACTTCAATTAGGAGTCGGCTTATGCTTCCTGGCTCATGGCTTTTGGGTCTGACTCAGCGACTGTAATATCGGCAACGCTTTCCATCCAAGCCTCGAAAGGTTTGACTGGACGACCACCAGACTCACGCTTGATAGTGTGAAATCCTAAAAACAATAAATCCCAGATACCTGCAAACTCATTGAACTTTGTGGTCGAGTGTCCAGTCTCCCTTTCCCATTTAGCCCACTCTGGCGGCTGAGCCACTACTGTGATCTGCTCGCCATCGTTATATGTAATTGTGATTGGTAATCTCATTGTTTGCTCCCGTTGTTTAAGATTAACTAATTGTTAATGTTGGCTTTGCTGTGCATTGTAGTGTAAATGTCACAGTCTGTGCATCCTTACCATTACCAGTCGCTGCTGGGAATGATGGATAAAGATTACCTGTGAATACTGCACCTGATGCAGCTGTAAATGTGTAAGCCAATGATGTATCTGGTGCTGAGTTAGCAGCAGTCCATAGAAGCTCGCATAGTGAGAATGTGCCAGCACCAGCTGATGCACCCCAGTCTGCAAGGATGTTCAATGTCATTGTTGCGTTTGTATCGATTGTCTTGAAAACGCGACCATCTAGGGTCTCGTATGCCTGACGATCCAAAGTTGTTTCTAGTGTTGCGCTAAGAGCTTGAGCATCGTAACTTTTAGAGTCGATAGTCAAGGCTAAGTCGCGCCCTGTGATTACTGTTGTTGGCACTTTTGCTCCTTATGATTGGGTGTAGTAAGTAGCAACACGAATGTCGGCTACGAGCAGTTGTCCTGCTCCTACGGTAGTTACGGTTGGTCTATCGACCGCAGTCAGTTCATATCCTGCTGGGATTAGGCTGACTACACTTGTGATCAGCTGCTCTAGGTTATCTAGACTTGCTGGGTTCGAGTTATATGCGACCGCGCATGTGATGGTCATATTGATCCGAGCGCGGAAAGTTGAGTTGCTGCCAATAGTCTGAAACTCCATATAAGGAGAATCTGGAACGATCACTACTGCTGGAGCAGGAATGTTCTCTGGCACATAGGCAAAGACATTAGCCGAAACAGATGCTAATGCTGTGGCTAGTGGTGTGCGGACTTGGCTGAGGATTGTCATTGAGCAATGCTTCCTACATCTACCAATGATCCAAGAAGTCCTGACACGCGATTGTAAAGTGAGCGACCCATGCGGAATGGAGTTGGAGCAAAGTCCACACCTTCGATT
>Ga0214921_10012421_pt1 | contig 10181 bp, 16 predicted proteins | sample LL1505_MetaG_FD_177992 | JGI IMG/M metagenome (GOLD analysis project Ga0214921, IMG submission 177992) | Freshwater microbial communities from Lake Lanier, Atlanta, Georgia, United States - LL-1505 | ecosystem: Environmental > Aquatic > Freshwater > Lake | place: USA: Georgia | collected...
ATTGGGTAAACGTAAGCCATTTAAGTTAAACCAATTAGGCCACATAATTCGACTCAGCTTTGAGTCTATGAGTGGCAGATTAGGAAGCTGGTCACGGATTGATTTACGTTTATTTATTAGTTTTGGTGAACACATTGGTGTAATACGTTCTTCTCCAAGGGCTTTTGAAATAATCCCAGTTCGCTTAGGGGGAGTTCCATACGATATTCCAAAATCAATTTCTTTAACCTGAAGTAGGTCTGCGGATTCTGCATCTGTTGTCATGCGAATCGTAATATTTGGGTGCTGAGAAATAAAATCAGGCAAGCGAGGACCAAGCCAATTAATGGCAAACGTAGGCGCACAATGAAGGGCGAGTACCTGTGCCTCAGGCCCCAAAGCAACTTCGTTGCAAGAGGCCTCAATCACGTCAAAAACCCGTGAAAGATTCTCCATTAACCGCCTTCCTTCAAGGGTAGGCTCAACTCGTCGATTAAGACGGGTAAATAGTTTTTTGCCGAAAAAGTCCTCTAGTTCCTTAACTTGGTGACTAATGGCTGACTGCGTGAGATTGAGTTCTTTTGCGGCCAAAGTAAAGCTTTCTAAGCGAGCTGCTGCCTCAAAAGCCCGAAGAAGCACGAAATTAGGAATACGTCTCATATTCAAGTGAATGAACAATACATGAATAGAATTCATTCTTTCATGAACATTCATCGTTTGTCAATTACAACAGCAGTACTCAAAATAGGTTCTAAATATGTAGTAGGTGCTAATTTATTTGAAAGGGGCATCATGAACGCCGTTACTGAAGCAGGCATCCATTTGGGTAAACGCGAGTCCATTTACCAGCCTGAAAACAATGATCTTATTTTTCCTGAAATTCCCACCTTCACAAAGGTTGAAGATGAGCGGCAGCATCGAAAAGAGCGATTGGTGGCGGCTTGCCGAGCCTTTGCAATTGAGAAATTTGATTATGGGTTTGCTGGGCATTTAACAATTCGTGATCCGGAACACCCTAATTTGTATTGGACTAACCCTATGGCGGTGCATTTTGATCAAGTAAAAGTTTCAAATTTATTATTGGCCGATCACGAGGGAAATGTATTAGAGGGCAAGCATGCCTTAAATCGTGCCGGATTTGTTTTGCATGCTGCAGTTCATGAAAAGCATCCCGATGTTATTGCGATGTGTCATGCGCACACTGTCTATGGAACTGCCTTTGCAGCTCTAGGTAAGAAATTAGAACCAATTTCACAAGATGCTGCAGCCTTTTATGAAGATCACCAGGTGATGTGCGAACAAGCTGGGCAGGTTGCGGTTGAGGAAAGGGCAGGCTATAACTTTGCTGGTGCTCTTAATAAAGTAAAAGGAATTATTCATCGAAATCATGGATTGATGACAGTTAGTCGACATAGTATTGAGGCTGCAGCATTTTGGTTTATTGCTCTTGAGCGATGCTGTAAACAGCAAATGTTGGTTGAGTCAACCGGCATTAAGCCAAACCTGTTACCCCCTGAGGTCGCTCGATATAGTCGGGAGCATGTAGGAAGTGAGTATATTGGCTGGCTTCATTTTCAACCAATATGGGGTTATCTAAAAGAAAATCAGCCCGATATGTTTGATTAAAAAATTGTTAGGAAACTTATCTAATTTTTCTTATCAAGTGAGCTTTGTAGATCTGGTTCTAGTCTGAGGTTTGTTAGAACTACTTTATTAGGACACAAAAAGAAAGACTAGCTAGGTAAGCACCTAGCTAGTCGTTGGGATTAAGCCGCTTCTTTAACTTCCTCAATCATTAAATTGGCATTGTTACCAATCATGATCTTACGAGGTTGTTTTTCCTCGGGGATCACGTTTTCCAGCTTAATAATCAGTAAGCCATTTTCGATATCGGCTGAACGCACGGCAACCGTCTCAGCCAAGGTAAATTCATGGATAAAGTCACGGTTGGCAATCCCTTTATGGAGGTATTCGCCTCCCGCCTTTTCGTGAGTTTTACCCACGACGCTTAGCTTATTGCCAGTGGCGGTAATATCCAGCTCCTCGCGTTTAAAGCCAGCAACCGCAATCTCAATGGCATAGTCACGCTCATTGATTTTGAGGATGTTGTAGGGCGGGTAGCTCTGAGCCCGATTGACTGACTCCTTCAACGCTCATCTCTTCTAAGGCATCAATAAAACGATCAAATCCTACTGAGCTTAGTAAGACATTTCTTCCAAATGAATACGACATAGTGTTCTCCTTAAACAGTAAGCAAGTTTCAATATCCAGGCCCGTTAGGCACCTAGATAAGTTGTAGTTATGGTCTGTGGTGAGCAATTTCAAGGGGCTTGAAAAAGAGCGGTCAAAACCCTATTTAAAGGAATTAGTGGGGTAGGCAAAATAAGCCCCTAAACCTCAAAATCATCATTCATTGGAGAAATTAAATGTCAGAAAATGACCATTTAGAGCTCCAGGAAATTAATCCGGAGCCAACAACTAGAGCAGAGTTAAAGCGCTTAATTTTGGAGTACTTACAAACCCGAAGTCGAGAAAAAATGTTTCAGGATCTTCCCAGCGAAGAGGTTTCCAGCTGGACGGAATAGTAAAGCCTGCGCTTAGAGGGTGAGTGAACTGAGTATTTGATGATACGAGCTTGTCGGGTTCCCTTACCAATTCCTGCAGACGCCACGAACCCGACATAGGACTCCACTCAACTCCGTCCAATTCGGTGTTTTGGCAAACACCTAAATTTACCCACTGTAGGTCATTGTTGAACATTGTGTTCCGCAGATTAGCCAGCCCTTCTAAGCCGTGGGTCGCTGGTTCGATTCCTGCTGGGCAGGCCAGATCAGGTCTAGAAATCTAATAAAAGCAAAGGGCTTTATTTCCAGAGATAATCAAGTCTGTAATCAACCCAATAGACCTATGAAGTTTCAACTCGACCATATCTCAACCTTATTTAAATATACAGGCATCAGTTTTGTTGCTGGAGCCATCACACACGGTTTTTTTAGTGAAGAGCGTTCATTTTGGACTGCTGTGATTGGTTTGGCGCTCTATTTAATTGGTGGGGGAATTGCTAAATTATCAAATCCCAATCAGGATCAAACGTGGACCAGCGTAATTTTGATTGGCATTTTTGCATCAATTGGATTGGGATTTTTTACAGGCGGTTTACAGCATTTTCCAGATTCACCAGCCAGAAGCGTTTGGGTCGTCCCCGTGGGATTCATCATGAGTTTAGTTGCCGTATATCTAATGGAAGGTAAGGAGCTTGCTTCTAAAAAATCAGCATTTCTTTATGCCTTCATTGGGGGACTAATTATTACTGGCGCCTCAATTTATACCTATCAGTATTATGAAGAGCATGGGTCTTCACATGACCATCATCATGGGCACTCGCATAGTGCCCCAAGTCAATCCGCTCCCAGCGAGCAAGGCCATAGCCATCCTCCGGGTACTAAAAGCCACAAGCATTAACCTATTTACTTGTGCCTATCTTCAAAAAAATCCAACAATATCTCAGGCAACTTAAGAAAGATGTACTAGTTTTATGGTTTGTAATTAAGTCGCCTAATACACCAACGATTCCAAAAATATTAGCCTGTCTAGCGGTTGCTTATGCTTTTAGTCCAATTGATTTAATACCTGACTTTATTCCAATTCTGGGGTACTTGGATGACCTAATTTTGATCCCAATAATGGTCTTTTTGATACTTAAAATTATCCCAAATTCAGTATTGCAAATTGCACGAATGCAAGCCAGTGAATGGCTAATTCAAAACAAAGCAAAACCTACCAATCGATATGGCCTAATCATTATGCTCACTATCTGGTTTTTAATGGGATGGGTATTATTTGAATATCTAAAAACCTAGAATTCTGTTTTTCCCAACAAAATCCTGCAGACACCAAGCCCTCACCATCTGACCCCATCCAACGCCACGATGACCCCTGTTTTGGCGAACACCCAAATCAGGGCACTGCAATCCATTGTTGAATATTGTCTAAAGCAGATTCGCCAGCCCTTCTAAGCCCTAGGTCGCAGGTTCGAACACGAAGTATCGGCGGAGCCACTCCTGCTGGGCAGGCCACCCAATGGAATTTTCTACTGGGTTGATTAGGCCGATTGTGACCCAGATTGGCGACCCTTGAGATCCGAAGCAGTGGGGCTGTCTCACCGGATGGGATCTGAGAGACTACGGGCATCCGGTGGAATGATATGGAATTAGTCGGGAAACCCGACAACATCAAACTAGTGTCCAAAAAAGTGATAACTAATTAAACTTAAGTTACCACTAAGCTAGTCAATAAATAACGTTTGACTTACGGATTTGAAAACCCGGCTATTGTTTATCCAGTGCAATTCCACCCTTCTTGATAATAGCAGTCCACTTTTTAATATCTGATGCCATCAATTGCGTTACCTCTTCGGGGGGGCCAGATATCGGATCTGCACCGAGTTCAGCAAATTTGGCTCGAACCGTTGGATCACCCAATGCTTGATTAACATCTTTATTTAACTTATCAATGATTGCCTTTGGGGTTCCCCGAGGCGCTATTAATGCAAACCAGGCAGCGGATTCATACCCTTTAATTCCAGCCTCAGCGGCTGTTGGAACGTCAGGCAGGGCAGTTAAACGCCTATTTGATGCTACTGCCAATGGTTTCACCCGGCCACCAGCAATTTGCCCAGATACATTTGGCAGTAATTGAAAGCTAATCGGAACTCGTCCAGCCACTAAGTCCGTGACCATATTGGCCGTGACGCGGTAGGGTACATGGGTCATCTTTGCCCCAAGTAATTGTTCGTAATAAGCACCCGCCAGGTGCTGCGAACTGCCATTACCGACCGATCCATAGCCCACATCTGGAGTTTTGCGAATATAGTCGTTCAGTTGAGCTAGTGTATTGATATTTAATGTTGAGCTGACAACAATAACGTTGGGTAATACTGCAAATAAAGCAATTGGTTGAAGATCTTTTTCAGGATCGTAGCCAAGGTCTGGATTAAGTATTTTATTCACCGCCAAGGGACCTGATGTGCTCATACCAATCGTATATCCATCAGGGTCCGCTTTAATCACAGCAGAGGTGCCAACGTTACCACCGGCAGCAGGGCGATTATCAAATACAAAACGAATATTATTGTTGGTACCTACTTTATCTAAGAGTACGCGGGTAACGACATCACTAGCACTGCCAGCTGAGAATGGGACAATGACAGTGATGGGTCTATTTGGGTATCCTTGAGCATGAGTAAGGCTCGAAAAAATAATCGATATCAGGCCAATAAGAAAATAACGAAGACATTTAATTTGCATGATCAATCACCTTTCCTGTTATTGAACCAAATCGTTCGGTCATGACTTGCTCAAGAGGCAGACTAGCAGAAGTATGTGCCCCACCACCACGGATACAGTATTCAGCCGCCTTGTTGGGCGCTAGAGGCTTAATTCCTTTTGCATAGTTATTGGCTTCTTGCAATAGTAATTTTCTAAATCGAATAATTCCAATATCGGTTGGTGTGAGATTTTCTTTGGTTCGATCAACGATATAGCCTTGACTCTCTTGCGCCATCTGATCCTGCTCGGCTATTCCCTTTACCCCCGTAAAGGAGATATTTTTTTGATCATCACGGCTCATTAGGTAATTGTTACTTCGATTGCGAATCGGGACATACCCAGGCCCTAGTTCAGCAAACTGACCATAACCCCCAATCTTGTACTTTTGAAGTTCATCGGCTGGGATAGGTTGATCAGGATTCCAGGCATAGACATAAGTCCAACAATGATGGTCATCGATTGGTACCCACGTATAACCGTAATAAGTCTCATTTGGCATCGCCGACGGTGTTATTGAGTGCGTTGGTAACATAAACTGTGTCAGGCGCCAGTAGTGATCACCGGGATCTGCATTTCTAGCGCCACCGATCATAAAGCCTACCGCATGCTCAATAATTGAGAAGCGGGGTGCAGGATCATTTCGAAGCCACCGAATTCTCTTTTCATCAGCCGCAATATTTGTACTGTCATCTTTTGTAAAACTGGGGGCGGGCATATGAAGAAAAGAAAAATGGGCAGTATCTAAGGCGCCTTCCATCGAGTGAGTCCAATTGCACTCGACTAAGCGCTTGGTTACATAGCGATGATTTCGTGGCACTAAACCAACTTCAAGCTGGGGAGGTTCCGATGGCTCTTCATTTTCTGGACCCATATATGCCCAAACCATGTCGGCAAATTCACGGGTAGGATATGCTTTAATTTTGATCTTGCCATGGTAGGCGGCATCTTTAGGTACATTAGGCATGTCAATGCAATTGCCGTGGATGTCATATTTCCAACCATGGTAAACACAACGTATTCCGCATTCCTCATTTCTTCCAAAAAATAAATCTGCACCGCGATGAGCGCAAAAGGGCTCTATTAGCCCTGTTTTACCTTGGCTATCGCGAAACAAAAGTAAATCCTCTCCCATGATCTTTATTCGAATTGGGGGTGAGTCGGGTTTGGCAACTTCTTCGGATAGGGCTACAGGGTGCCAGTAACAACGTAAATAATTACCCATTACTGTATTGGCTTCACTAGTAACTAACAACGCATTATCTTGCTTTGAAAGCATAATTAACCCTTTGATTGGACTGATTTATCTTAAGTCAGCGGGCCGGATTTGTATAGCCGTTTTCAAAATCAAACACCCATATTAGGGAATTTACTGAGTTAAGGATTACGCTAGAGAGTATTCCTGAACTATGATCAAACCAGAAAAAAGTTTAAAGGCACACCAGATGGCTAAACATTTAGTACCTATTCACTCAAGTATTGACTTGGGTGTAGCAAGCCTAATTATTGATAAGGCTTTAGAACTTCGAATTCAACATGAACTATTACCTTTTGCCGTTGCTGTTGTTGATTCAGGAGGCAATCTTGTTGCATTTAAGCGAGAGAATGGTTGCGGTAACTTGCGTCATCAAATAGCACTCGCAAAAGCCTGGTCGGCATTGGGTATGGGAATGTCAACACGCCAAATTCGTGATCGATTAACAGATCGACCAAACTTTCAAGCGGCTCTAGCAGTAGCTTCGGATGGAAGGTTTATTCCTACTCCAGGCGGCGTCCTTATTCTTGATTCGCAAGGAACCGCAGTTGGTGCTGTGGGTATTAGTGGTGATGCATCTGACAAAGATGAGTTTTGTGCAATTGAGGCAATTCGACATACCGGATTTAAAAGTGATCCATCAAATCCTGTTAGTGACTGGAAGCGCGACGAACTATAAGGTGCTACATTCGAGAATCGTATATTTAAATACCCCTGCGTCAAAGTTAAGCCGTAGGTCGCAGGTTCGAACATGAAGTATCGGCGGAACCACTCCTGCTGGGCAGGCCAAAAATCAAAGGTACGTACCGAGCACATCCTTTACGGTTCGTACCGAGCACATGGTTTACTCAATAAACAGTATCGTGATCACCCACGTTGATGAGAATAATCTCGCGATCGGTAATGATTAGCTCGATCGTGATCCGGTATTTTAGGTTAGTGGAAATGCTTTGCAGACCAGAAAGTTTTCCACTTAATGCATGAAGGCGAAGGAAGGGGTGATGGGGATTGTGCTCCAATAGCTCTAGAGCCTTCGCGTACTGGCTTTCAATCGCTGGGTTGCGTTTGAGAAACTTTGCGGCTCGACGGTTATATTGTTCAGTAAATATTAACTGCCAGGTCATTTGCTGCTTTGTTGAGCTGTTTGAGGCGCTTAAGGTGTTGTGCCACCGTCTCTTTTACGAAGCGGTCTGATGCCATGTCAGCCCTAGACTCAGCTAATGCTGCCTCTAGCTCACATTCCCGCAAGTAATGATAGTGATCTTGGCTCATCACCACATATTTAATTTGTCCCCGCACCGATACCGATGCCTCGGGCTGGGTTAGCAAAGCATCTTCAATCGCTTTGATCCCTTTCGTTTTTAAATCATTCGCTGCAACAGTGCCCATAACAATCTCCTCAATAGCACTCTTTTTAGTGTTATATGAAATACTATCGATAGTAGCAATATCTTTGGGTAAATTGGAATTCGTATCAATAGGTAGCAGAGAATGTCGGTTTTCTCGATAACCGCCTGCGGACACTATCAATTTGTTGGTATTTCCTAGGTTTACCTAGAAATCAGATAAACCTGCGAGCGAGGCTTAAACCGACTTATATCTTATAGATTGAGTATTTAAAATATCGACTTTTAAGCAATGACATTTTTTTAAGAAAAGTGGTAAATTAAAACGATGTTGAGAAAGACTCTCCTTATATTTCTGGTAATGCTGACTCCTGTCCAAGCCTGGGCGGTGTTGGATATGGGTATGCAAAAAATGCTTGTCACCCCCGTGAGCCAGATGCAGGAGTCGGTAGCAGCCCATCCTTGTCACCAGGATGGTGATGCAACTCAACAGTCCTTGGATAGTCACCAAGCCATTGAAGTGAGTGAGGATCGATGCTACTCATGTACTTTATGCATGGCCTTTGGTTTATTACCAAATTCTGTTCCTGCGTTAATAACAGATCGATTTACACAAACTTTTTCTACCTCCCTCAAAACACTAACGGGTATCGACCTCTCGGTCGCTAATAAGCCACCCATTCTTTAACTCCCCTAGGATAAGTCCGCCCAAATTTTGGGCTTGATCTTTTTTGGAGAGTTAAATGAAACGATTGATTGTTGTATTTCTTGGTGTATTTTCAGCCTACGTCTATGCCAGCCCCGAGTGGGTAAATGGTGAAGTGGTGCGTGTTGATCAATCACGAAGCCGCATCGTGTTAAAGCACGAGTACATCCCCAGTATCAAGATGGCCCCGATGACCATGCCCTTTGGAGTGGTTAAGGAGATTCCACTGGATCAATATCGGCCAGGCGATAAAGTCCGATTCCAAATCAAGGTTGTGGACGGAACGCTTGATATCACCACCATGGAAAAACTCAAATGAAGCAAGGAATTGCCTTAGCCAGCTTTTTCCTGTTATTTGCGGTAAGTATCCAAAATTCATTGGCGGCGCCGATGGGATTTAAGAACAGCTGGATGCTGATGGGGGACTTTAGTAAAACCTATCAGGAGTTAGGCTTGAACTACGCCACCACTGCAAATGATGCATTTGGAATTTCAGCAAGTGCCATGCAAACCGATAACTCTGTGTCGAAACAGCAAAATCTGGAAGCGGTTTACACCCGCAAGGTAGCACGCTGGAATTTGCCAGAAGCACAAGCCAATATCTGGTTTATTGGTGGTCTTGGTTCTACCACTGGAAATACCTTTGGCGGCTCAAAAGCCATGGCGTCTCCGGGTATTCAAGTGGATTACGAGACCACTCGCTTTTATTCAATGGCATCAGCTCGGGTCTTTGCCGCACAGGGGGCAACGAGCAATATCACCACCGCTCGTTTGGGCGCCTCCTTTTATGAGGCGGACTACGACGAACCGCAACCCTGGGTGGTGATTGAAGCAAGGCGCATGACCTTTGTTTCTAAGCAATATGAGTTCACGCCGATGGTCAGGGTGATTCACAAACGGTACTTTGTGGAGGCGGGCGCTAATTTATCAGGACAACTGCGATTTAACTTTATGTACAACTATTAGGAGAATGAAAATGAAACAATTGAACTTAATCATTGCAATTGCATTTATGGCGTTGAGCCAGTCTGCCTTGGCTAGTATGAAAGTTACCGTCAATGGTATGGTTTGCTCATTTTGTGCCCAAGGCATTGAGAAAAGTATTTCCAAAATGGACGAAACCAAGGCAGTCTTTGTCGATCTCAAGAATAAAGTCGTGATCGTTGAGGCTAAAGAGGGCAAAACCCTCAATGAGAAGCTCATTAGCCAAGAGATCAAAGACTCAGGCTACGACGTAGTCAAGATCGAAACCATTCCACAGACGGTTGCGCAATTTAAGGCTCAGCAAAAGGATAAAAAATGAGTCACGATGGCTTGAGTGAAACAAAGACTAGCTATATCAGTGCTTTAATTAGCCTCTTTGCGAGTTCGAGTACCCTCATTTGCTGTGCCATCCCCGCACTCCTGGTCAGTTTGGGTGCGGGGGCAACGCTCGCCTCTTTAGTATCTGTATTTCCAAAGATTGTGTGGATTAGCGAGCATAAAGAGGCGATATTTGCATTAAGTAGTGGTTTGATGCTCATTGGCGGCATATTGCAGTGGCGTAATCGAAATGCCCCATGTCCGATTGA
>Ga0214921_10012422_pt1 | contig 10181 bp, 14 predicted proteins | sample LL1505_MetaG_FD_177992 | JGI IMG/M metagenome (GOLD analysis project Ga0214921, IMG submission 177992) | Freshwater microbial communities from Lake Lanier, Atlanta, Georgia, United States - LL-1505 | ecosystem: Environmental > Aquatic > Freshwater > Lake | place: USA: Georgia | collected...
TATGAAGCGTCACGGGGGATTCATTCCCGGAGTTCGCCCAGGCGAAACGACGGCGCAGTTTTTGGATTATTCCATGACTAGATTGACATTTGCCGGGGCAATCTTCCTTACGGCCTTGGCCGTGCTGCCGATGTTGGTCCAGAACCTGATGGGTGTCCCCAGCATCACTGCCCAATTCTTCGGAGGTACCGGCTTATTGATTATTGTGGGTGTGATGTTGGATACGATGCGGCAAGCGGAGACCTATCTGCTTCAACGCCATTATGACGGATTCCTTAAGAAGGGCCGGATCAAGGGTAGGACTGTGGCCGGAGTAGGTGGATCTTCAAACACAATCTCCGAAGGCCAAATCGCTTGGTTGTTGGTTATTATCGCGATTATCGCCCTGGGCGGAATTCTCGTTTCCCTTGGCTGATATCCCCGTTGGGCATGCCGATCATTCCCATCAAGGATGCGGCGGGCATCTCTGGCATGCGCGCGAGTTGCCGTTTGGCGCGAAAAATTCTCCTCGAGCTGGTGGATCGACTAGAACCCGGTCGGACCACAGGGGAGGTCGATCGGTGGGCGGGTGAGCTGATCTCCCAATACGGTGCCCGAAGTGCTTTTCTTGGTTATCGAAAGTTTCCGGGGCATTTATGCATTTCTGTGAATGAGGAGGTTGTGCATGGGATCGGTGGATTAAGAAAACTAGGCTACGGAGACGTGGTAAAGCTTGATGTAGGCATTGTTCTGGATGGTTGGGTTGGGGATACGGCTACAACGGTCGGTGTTGGGGCGATTACTCCGATGAGGCAGAGACTGTTAGAAAAGAGTCAGAACGCACTCGCTGCGGGAATCGCTGCGGCAAGGGGAGGGAGTCGATTGGGAGATATTTGTCATGCAGTCGAAAGAGCCGTTAAGGACGCGGGTTATAGCGTGGTGAAGGAGTTTGTTGGCCACGGGGTAGGAAGGAAACTTCATGAGGAACCTCAGATTCCTAATTTTGGAAAGGCCCATACCGGCCCGATTTTGCGTCCAGGAATGACTTTGGCTATCGAACCGATGGTGAATGAGGGGAGTTGTGAGGTAAGGATTTTGAAGGATGGATGGACTGCGGTAACCGCGGACGGAATGGATTCTGCTCATTTTGAGCATGTTGTATTGATTACCGAGGGAGATCCTGAAATTCTAACCGATTCCCTTGGTTCGGAAAGAGATGCAAAAGCGCTTGCCAGTGGGGCGGGAATTCGATAGGTTTTTTGTTTGCCCTTATATGAGAGTTAGAGCTTCTATCAAACGTCGCACCAGCGACTGCCAGGTCGTCCGCCGCCGCGGACGTATCTACATCATTAACAAGAAGAATCCCCGGCTAAAACAGAGGCAGGGGTAATCGTTATGCCGCGTGTGCTAGGCGTTGATATTCCGGGCGAAAAAAAGGCTGAATTCAGCCTTCGTTATGTTTACGGAATCGGTCCGACACGTGCCCGCCAAGTTATTGAGGAAGCAGAAATTCCTGCTGATCTCCGAGCCAAAGATCTGACCGACCAGCAGATCAACCGTATTATCGGTGTGATCCAAAGAAACCGATTCTTGATTGAGGGAGATCTGCGGCGTGACATCCAGCAGAATCTAAAAAGGCTTCAGTCGATCAATTGTTATCGTGGTATCCGTCACCGGAAGGGGCTCCCCGTTCGTGGACAGAGAACACAAACCAACGCCCGTACCCGTAAAGGTCCTCGTAAGACCGTCGGGGTCATCCGAAGTAAGGATGCCAAGTCGGCCAAGACATAAAGGGTTTTCATGAGCGAAGCTGATAAAAAATCTGAAGAAAAGAAACCCACATCGGCCAAGGTCGATGGCGTGAAGGCTAAATCTTCTGCCCCCAAGGCGAAAAAGGAAAAGGGTGGCTCCAAGGCAGGTCCTAATAAGGAAGGTTCCCCCAAGGCTGAGGCGATGCCGGCTCCCGAAAACCTTACGTTGGATGGTTTGGATGATGCGGCCAAAATCAAGATTCCCAAAATCAAAGGCGCTAAGCAGATTCAAAACGGTGTGGCTCACATTCTCGCGACGTTTAACAACACCGTCGTCTCTATCACCGATCTGAAGGGAAATGTCATTGCCTGGTCGAGTGCGGGAAAAATGGGTTTCCGGGGATCAAAGAAATCGACAGCGTACGTTGCACAAGTTGTGGCTCAGGATGCTAGCCGCCAGGCCATGGCCCACGGTTTGAAAGAAGTGGAAGTCCGAGTTAAAGGTCCCGGAACGGGGCGTGAATCGGCGGTTCGCGCCCTGCAGGCGATCGGACTCGAAGTCAGCACAATTCGGGACGTGACTCCCGTGCCGCATAATGGTTGCCGGATGCGCAAGGCGCGTCGCGTTTAAGGAAAGGATTTTATGGCTCGCTACACAGGACCCCGGGATAAGGTAAATCGTCGATTTGGGCAGCCGATTTTTGGCGCCTCGAAAGCTCTGGAGAGGAGAAATTTTCCTCCGGGTGTGCACGGAGCTAAAGGTCGTCGTAAGCAGTCTGATTACGCCGTGGCTCTCGGCGAGAAGCAGAAAATGAAGTTTGGTTATGGACTTCTGGAGAAACAGTTTCGTCGCTACTACCAGAAAGCAGTGCAAAGCCGGGGAGTGACCGGTGAGAAAATGCTTCAGCTTCTGGAGACGCGGTTGGATACTTTAGTCGACCGTCTTGGATTTTCCGCAACACGCCGCGGCGCTCGCCAAATGGTGACCCATGGGCATATCGCAGTGAATGGCCGCAAGGTGACCATTCCCAGCTATGCGTGCCGTACGGGCGATGTGATCGAAGTGCGTGAACATCCCAAATCCCGCCAATTGGGAACCAAGGGCTTGGAAACGACCCAAATCCGACCTGTTCCAGATTGGCTTACCCTGAACAAAGAACAGTTCAAGGGAACGTTGACGCGAATTCCGACCCGTGAAGAACTCAACCCCGTGGCCAATGAACAGCTGGTCGTGGAGTTGTATTCTAGGTCGTAATATTTTCCCCGCCCGTTACCGGCGGGGGTATAGAAACCACAGCATCGGCCGTCGGTCCCGTCCCAAGGTAACGGGGAGGGGGTAACCCGGCCGGAAAGAGAGAAAAGACCATGCCACTGAGACTAGGAAGATTTGAACTGCCGAACCGCCTGCAAAAGGAAGAGGACGGCTCAACCGAAACGTACGCAAAATTTACTGCTGAACCCTTTGAAGCCGGTTACGGCCATACCCTGGGCAACTCCCTAAGGCGCGTGCTCCTCAGTTCTTTGGAAGGGGCGGCCATCACGAGCGTAAAGGTCGCTGGGGTACAGCATGAGTTCAGTACCATCGACAATGTGGTAGAGGATGTGACAGAAATTGTTCTCAACCTTAAAAAACTCAAATTCAAACTTCCGAATCGTGAGCCTCGTCTTTTGAGCCTGAAGGTCAACAAGGAGGGTCCAGTGACCGGTGCAGACATCGAGCTGGATGCAGGCATCGAATTGCTTAACCCGAAGGAAGTGATCTGCACGTTGGATAAGAAGACCAAGTTTGAAGCGGAGTTAGAAGTTCGTGTGGGTCGCGGGTACGCCACCTGGGAAGAAAATAAGCGTGAAGATTCTCCGATCGGTTTAATTCCTGTCGACTCACTTTTCTCTCCTGTCAAAAAAGTGAAATATGAGGTTAAGAATACCCGTGTGGGCCAGCGGACAGACTATGATAAACTTGTTATCGAACTTTGGACCGATGGAAGATTGACCCCGGATGAGGCCATGCTTCATTCCGCCGGAATCCTTCGGCATCACCTTGATATCTTTGCCAATTTCGACAAAGAACCGATTGAGTTCGAGGAAGTCAAGTTTGAGGCACCCGTGGAAAATACTGCCCTCAAGAAGTTGTTGGCTATGAGTGTGAATGAGATTGAGCTCTCGGTTCGTGCAGCGAACTGCCTGAATAACGCCAATATCACAAGTGTGGGTCAGTTGGCGTTGAAGTCAGAAGCCGAGATGCTGAAATACCGCAATTTCGGTAAGAAATCCCTGAATGAGATCAAGGACAAGCTCACTTCACTTGGATTGTCCTTGGGTATGAAATTCGACTCATCCCTGCTGACGAATATTCCGGTGGTTCCACCCGTTGAGGCGGCTGGGACGAATGGCCAAGCGTGAAGCACGGCCGTAACAGAGCTAAGCTGGGCCGTACGTCCCAGCATCGGGACAGTATGCTGGCCAATTTGGTCGGCTCTTTGATCCGGCATGAGAGGGTTCGCACGACTGTGGCGCGTGCAAAGGCAGCGCGTCCGGTGGCCGAAAAGCTTGTTACATTAGGCAAAAAGGGAAGTCTGCATCACCGTCGTTTGGCGGTGGCAGCTCTCCACGAAAACGACTTGGTGCACAAGCTTTTCGCGGATATTGCCCCCCGATTTAAAAATCGGGCTGGGGGTTATACCCGTATCCTTAAGCTTGGGGCTCGGTATGGGGATGCTGCACCCACCGCACTCTTGGAGTGGGTGGAGCGTCCTTCACCTGAGCCTGAAGTGGTTAAAGAGACTGCGAAGGACAAAGAAAAAGTTAGGGCAGCCAAACCTGCGAAGTCGGAAAAAAAGAAGTAGTTTACAGACCTAGGCTGGTGCAGTTGCGAGGATCCTAAAGAGGATCCAGGCTAAGATAGCCGCAATGGTAGCAGCCAGAATAACCTTCCGACGGGCCATCCGGCTTTCGACCAAAAGAACCGGCTCATGTTTCACATGGGAGGTGGGCGAAACAGATTGAATGGTTCGATGCCGACCGGAGTCGACCACGGCAGTTTCTTCCACCAAACGACGTGTCGTATGACCCAAGCGCGAGGATTCCCGGCTGAGTCGGCGTAATTCCTCCTGAATCGGATCTCTTTTAAAACCAATAAAGGCCATCCCTCATTTGATGGCGGGTGAGTCGCGATTGCAAGACCATGATCCCCGTGAAGTCGGGAATAAGTAAAAATAAGTTCCCCCCTACCTGAGAAAAGGAGGAGCGCAGGTAGTTATTTAAGAATTCGAAAAACGACTAAGCCTAGGAGGATGGCTAGAATAAGCGGTAAATTGAAAGCCAGACCCCTCTGTAGGTTGTCTGCGAATGAATCCGCATGCTGGGAGGAGGGGGTGACGCCTTGGTCATCCTCAGAACCTGCGTTGGGTTCAAGGTCGCGACCCCGTAGTGCATCCAGTTTAGCTCGGGACTGGGTGTAGATAGCCTGTGCTTGGTCCACTTTAGCCAGCGCCTTGGAGAGTTCTCCTTCAATGTCGGTGGCCGCCCATTCGGAGGGGTTGATATCGTTGATTCCGGAAAGTTGCTCGCTGAACACCTGTCGTGTTTCGTACATCTGTTCCACTTCCTTCCGCCCTTGTCCTTCCGCCCTCTCCAGAATAACAACCGCACGCAGCAACCGGTCACGGATCTCCCTTTGTCCCTCAATAAGTTCCATCCTGCGGGTATTGAGTTCTTCCAGTTGGCGTTTTCTCTGTTCCAACTCCTGCTGTTGGCGTTGGAGATGGATCAACTCCTGTTGGCGCTGTTGGAGCTCTGCTCCAATTCCCTCCATGGGGCTTCCTCCGGGAAGGGGGAGGTCCTGTTGGTCGGCTGGCTGTGATCGGATTCGGTTCATGGAATATTGATGACTGTCCCAATTTTCAGGTTCCGGTCATCCATGCCAGGATTCGCGGCTTTGATCTTCTTAATTTCTTCGTTCAGATCAAGGGAGGCGGGATAATAGGTTTTGGCCAATTTCCAAAGAGTTTCACCCTTGGCAATGGTGTGCTGTTTGCCTCCGGTTGAGGCGCTCGTACCTGCTTCGTTTGGCGCAGCAGGTGGTGCAACCGGGGGAACGGAAGGCAGATCGGCAGTTGTGGGTGCCTTCGCTGCCGACTCTTGCGTTTTGGAGGGTGCTGATTTGGTTGTGGGCTTTTTATCGGCAGCCGAGGGTGTCGCTGGCACAACGGCATTGACGGGTGTTGCTCGAGGAGGGGTTGCCGCGCCGGCAGCTTGCGAGACCTGCGCCTCCTTGGCTGCCAAAGTTCCCTGTAATTGGGCGATCTGCTGTTTTAGATCGACATTCTCTTTGCTAATTTTGGCGATCTCCGCTGCATTCTGAATGCCGGTATTTGTCAGGCTGAGGGCAAAGTCGATCTTGGCCTTCTCCATGGCAGCCAAGACTTCTTCTCTTTCTGAGGCGTTGGGTCGGGCTTCAAGATACTTCTGGTAGAAATAAATGGCGCTGACGGGATCTCCCAGTTTATCGCCATATAGAAGACCAATCTGTAGATAGGCTTTTACGACGTTGGGGTTGGCTGCAATCGCTTTTTCAAACTGTTTAATAGCGGATGGGTAGTTTAAGTCAGCGATGTCTTTACTTGCCTGACGAAAGAAGGGATTCCGCTCGTCTTCGGCATCGGATCCTGGAGGTGCCTGCTGGCAGGAGATAAGGGCAAGGGAAGCGAGAAGGATGGTTAGGATCGGTCGGTTCATTTGCATAGAATGGTCATGGAGAACGAATTCCGCAAGCCAAGGCTTTCCTTGAAAAAATATCGAGCCATCTAAGGGTCTTGACGAATCAGGCGAATTTCTGTCTCTCTTTCAACAAACTCCCACTCCGGCCGAGATCGAAGTTCAGCTAGCAACTGATCAAAGGCATCACTCTCAGTGGGGGCGAACTCAAACCATGTTATGAAATCAAATGGTTGGGGTTTTTCAAGGTCGCGGCAGTGGTACAGACGGCGGGCGACGGCTGGAAGATATTTCATGCCAATGGATGTGTGCTGAGAGTGTGTGGTAAAGATTCTATGGCGTTCATCCTGTGTCATAGCCCACCATTGGGAGTTCTTGCGTATTGGGATCAAAGCAGCGTGGGTAGCTTCAGGTCGTCCCAAGGCTGGCTGAATGGCGGCAAGTTGAGCCTTCTCTTGGCGACTGGTGTATCGCTCATTGCTTGTAACCCCCTCCAGGCTCCAGATGCTGGCCATGGGGTTTTGCGGGAGTGCCCCCTCGACGATTTGCAATTTGGCCGCAGCGGGCAGACCCTCTCCTGTGATGGGTTTGATTTTATCAATAATCCAGTCTCCTTGTGTGGAGGCGATAAAGATTGAGAGTCTGGAATTGATGAACATACCGAGCTGGATGAATCCTATGGGAGATTGTCTTTAATAAAACTATTTCTTAATGTCACCTCTTGTGGCATGATTTCTTTGCTTCGTTCTAAGGAAAATTCGGTAAAGGGGTCATAGCTCAGTTGGTAGAGCGCCTCAATGGCATTGAGGAGGTCTGGGGTTCGAATCCCCATGGCTCCACGCGATGCGGGGAGGATAGTTTCAGCCTGCCGGAGGCGTAATAGCATGGTCGATTTCCTTGGGTAGGGAGTCCTACCCAATCTCATCTGATTCAACTATAACAAGCGTATGGCAAGCGACTTATTATCCATGAAAGGGAAGGTGGTTGTTATCACTGGGGCAACACGGGGGATCGGGTATGCGGGGGCCAGACGACTGGCCGATATGGGCGCGCATTTGATTCTTGTCGGAAGGAATTCTCAGAAGCTTCGTGAGGTTGCTCAGGAGTTTCGGAGGGCAGGGGCCGTTAAAGTTGAAACACTTCAGGTGGATCTAACCCTGCGCAATGAGGTTGCGTCTCTAGCTCTTCAGTTAACAAAAAAAGAAACGAAAGTGGATGTTTTATGGAACAATGCGGGCGGATACTTCACAGAAAGAAAACTCACAAAAGAGGGGCTTGAAAGGACATGGGCCATGAACCATCTGGCCTATTTCGATTTGACTCAGGCGTTGTTCCCTTTGCTGCAAAAATCGAGCGATCCGCGCGTGATCTGCACTGCTTCCGAGGCACATCGCTGGGGTGGGATCCGCTGGGATAATTTACACGGGGAGAGGCAGTGGAATGGATGGAGGAGCTATTGCATAACTAAATTGGCGAATATCCTTTATGTTTCGGAGCAAGCGAGGAGATTGAGGAATTCAAAAATCCGAATTTGTGCAGTTCATCCTGGACTGGTGAATTCCGCCCTTGGGGACGATAACAGGGGTGTGACAGGCTGGGCCTTTCTTTGGCTTAAGAGGCTTTTTGGTAAGACGAACGAGCAGGGGGCCGACACGGCGGTTTGGTTAGCAAGTCGGAAGGACAGGCCGAAGCAGGGTGGCTATTATGCTTACCGCAAAGAGCTTCTTCCATCATTGGCCGCGCAGAATCTGCGCGACGCTAAAAAACTGTGGTTGGTCAGTGAGGCGAAACCATGAAATTGAAAATCGGCGCCTTAGAGCTTGAGACTCCTCTCTGTCTTTCTCCTTTGGCAGGATACACGAATCTACCGTTTCGTAGGGTTGTGCGTGAGTTGGGTGGATGTGGGTTGGCGACGACCGATCTTGTGAATGCCAGGTCTCTTCTGGAAAACAACAGACGTGCTCTGGAACTGGTGGCCACATCTCCAGATGACCGACCTTGGGCAATCCAGTTATTTGGAGCTGTTGCGGCCGAAATGCGGGATGCCGCGAAAAAGTGTGAGGATATGGGGGCGAACTCGATCGACATCAATATGGGCTGTCCGGTGAGGAAGGTCTGTAAGGTTGGGGGCGGTTCCGCGATGATGACGGAGATGGGCAAGACGGCTGAACTGGTTCGTGGGATGGTGGGGGCTGTGAAAATTCCGGTCACGGCGAAGATGCGGTTGGGTTGGGATGAAAAGAATCTGACGGCACCGGATCTAGCGAGGGCGCTGGAAGAGGCGGGCGTGGCGGCCATTTTTGTCCATGGACGTACAAGACAGCAGGGTTTTTCGGGAAGGGTCTCCCTGGATGGGATTGGTGCTGTAGTAGGGGCGGTAAAAAATATACCCGTTATCGGAAATGGTGATGTGACGACACCTGAAGCGGCAAAGAGAATGATGCAGGAGACTGGTTGCACAGGGGTCAGTATCGGCAGGGGGGCCTTTTACAATCCATGGATCTTCCGTGCTACGGCTACCTACCTTTCCCAAGGTGAGTTGATATCAGAGCCAGATTTTGAGGAGCGTATTCGAGTGATGAGGCGTCACTTGGAGCGGAACATTGAATTCTTTGGAGAGGAGAGGGGATGTGTGCTTTTTCGGAAGGTCATTCCGTGGTACGCAAGACGTTTTGGACCCTCGAGTGAGTTCAAAAAGGCTGCCGTACGAATTTCTAACCGTTCAGACTATGAAAAGGCGGTGGCAGAATATTGTGTATGGCGTAAGCAATTTTTGGATGAAACAGGCAAACTTCATGATCAGTATGCCCCATCGAAGCTTGAAACTGTTTTTGCCGGGGATGATGCGATCAGGAGGACAGAAATCCCTGTCCCCCAAGGGCCGGTCGAAAACTGGTAATAAAAGGAGGCGCTACCAACCTCTATTGGAGAGCGCGTTCACAAGGTTTTGGGCTGCACTTTGTGCAGCTAATGGCAGGGCCTGTCTCTGCGATTCTGTCTGATCTCCTTGAACGAAAAAAGTCGTCGTTCCAGATATGGAAGATTTCGGAAACACGTCTTTTTTCTCTTTCACATCATAAAGACGGTATTCAAGGGTCAGGATCAATTGAAACTGGAGGGTAGTGAGGAACTGTTCAGTTGATTGCCGAATGGCTGAACGCTCGAGTCTCTTGACTGTAATCTCAAGGATGGCATCCGATTCATCCTTTCGGGCATGACGATAGGTGCCATCGCGATCGAGTTCCTGAAGAATCGCATTGGTGACGATACCGGGAACCCCTGTTTCGTCCGTCTCATTTTGTGCTGTTGGAACGTAGAGAACCCGAATATTACTCAAGGATTCGCCTTTCGGGGTGTTGCCCATCTTGTATCCGGCGCAACCCATTAGCAGGACAGGGAGGCTTAATAGTACGGCTAGTCTCATGGAGGGGGTAGATTACGGGGTGCGGGCGTCTGATTCGATCTAAAACTGATTTTCTTTTGATCCGCAGGTGCAGCGCTTGTTTTGGTTTCTGAAATCAAATCTTCCAACACCCGTTTGCGTTGGCGTGCCTCCTGGCCTTGGGTTGAGTCAGGCGACTGGGTGATGACTTCATTGTAGTAAACCAAGGCCGCGGCGTAATTGCCTGACTTTTCGTAAAACTTCGCAACGGATAGAGAACCGCCGCTGAGACGTTGCTGTAGCATGGCGACATTCTCGGTAGCCTGCTCTGTCTTGTCGCTGCGCTTGAATCG
>Ga0214921_10012423_pt1 | contig 10180 bp, 13 predicted proteins | sample LL1505_MetaG_FD_177992 | JGI IMG/M metagenome (GOLD analysis project Ga0214921, IMG submission 177992) | Freshwater microbial communities from Lake Lanier, Atlanta, Georgia, United States - LL-1505 | ecosystem: Environmental > Aquatic > Freshwater > Lake | place: USA: Georgia | collected...
TAATTGGGGTCAGATCAACATTAATTTCCAATCAGAGTGGCTAAAGGCAAAGGGGGGCTTCCTCATACTGGAGTACCAGAAATCGTTCAGCCCCCCTTTGCCTTTAGCCACTCTGATTGACAAAATTAATGTTGATCTGACCCCAATTAAATTACCAAGCGCTTTGGGAGAGGGCTTCCATTTGGGAGACTGCTGATTCAAGTGCTTTGGCGGGGGGTGTTTTACGGTTAGTAAAAACGTTGGCAAGTTGGCGGTAGTACCAGAGGGTTTGCTCTGGGGTGCTGCTGAATCTTTCGAATACTGACGGGCCTTCGTTGATGAGATCTGACACGATTGCTCGGGCGTTGTGCAGTTTGTCGGAGCAACTGACCAGCAGGACGTCGTCGGATGCTTTTTGCAAGTGTTCCAAGTAGGCTGTCTTTCGCTCTAACCATGGGGCTTTTTTACCGGTGTGGTCAGGTGTACCGTCGGTGCAGCCTTGAACCAGGTTGTGGACATGATCGCCAAACTGGGCCTTGATGATGTTGGCGTATTTGTTGCCTCCATCTTCAATGGCATCGTGGAGCAGGGCGGCTATGGCTTGGTCTTCAGTGGCTCCGAACTCTAGGGCAATGGCGGAGACTGCCATGGGGTGTGAGATGTAGGGAATGCTGGTGCTTTTGCGAACCTGACCTTCGTGGGCTTGCACGGCTAAAGCAAGGGCGTTTGATAATTTAGACATTTGCATAATCGGGTCTTTCTATTTTCAAATCGTTGTTTGTTTCAATGTTTTTGCCGTCTTCCGGTGGGCGGATGGGCAATAAAAAGCAGTCAGGATGATTAATCTTGGATTTCCAAAAAACCCTTTCACTGACGATGATGCCGTTGTATTCCCGGATGAGAAGTTTTCTGTTGTCTAGGGGTTTGATACGCCAACAAATGTAGCCAGCGAGATGAGTGGTTGGGCCACGAACTTGGACAATGCGTCCGATGTTGTTTTCGCAGCCAGGGACATCACCCACAATGACAGCCATATCGCCGTCTTTGCACCTAAGGCCTAAGCCTGCTTGATTTGAACTGCTGTTTGAGAGGTTCATTTCGAGAGCTCCTTTTTAGCTGATTTAACGAATGTCGGGGTCAGCAATATGGAACAACTTCCCCAGCCCTGTGGTGGGCTAAACCTATAAGCAGAGCTTAAATGGGCAGAGGCTTACTACGTGAGCCTGAGGAAAATAATTGGGGTCAGATCAACATTAATTTCCAATCAGATTGGCTAAAGGCAAAGGGGGGCTGAACGATTTCTGGTACTCCAGTATGAGGAAGCCCCCCTTTGCCTTTAGCCACTCTGATTGACAAAATTAATGTTGATCTGACCCCAATTAAGTTTATTTACTACTCCAAAAAATTTCCAGCTGTAAATTTAACTGGCTCAGCATTTGGATCGAAGCTAACGCCTGCAGGGTCTCTGCCCTCTTCTATGGCTTTGAGTTGCTGCATGAGTAGCCTGCGGAGTTTGACAATGCCGCCATCAGACGATGCCAGGTACTCCTCTGAATGCTTGGCAATAGCGCCTTGGCTTACCATGGCTTCGTAGTCGCCAGGAAATTTTTGGTGCTCCTCTTCGGTTAAATGCTCCCAAAGTTTGCCATTCAAACGTGATCGCATTTTGACCAGCTCGCCATTTTCTTTAACGCGTCCCACCACATAAATTCTGAACGAATGATCGTCGATGGGTAGCACCCAACCCAATGACTCCACCATGCCATATCGGCCAATGCGTGGGCTTGGAATGACGCGCAGAGTGGGTAAGCCAGCTTCACTGATGCGGCGCAGTGTTTTGCCATCGGGCAACTGCCTGAGTGACACAGTTCTCACGCTGTGCTCTTGCGTATCCCAAGTTACTTTCGGCATGAGCGCCATTTGCTCTACAAATTGTGTGCCGCTGAAAGACGAATGCAAAATGACGACATGAAACGGATCGACCAAATTTTCGTAATGTTGTAACCAATTGCATGGGATGATTTGGGGCCCACCACCCCCAATGCTGTCGTCATTGGCCTCTAAGAATTCACCTTCTTCTAAGGTTTCTAAACATTCATAACGAGGCAGTACTGGTTTTTTTTCTGGAGGTCCCATGTAGGCCCAAATTAGTCCGTACAGTTCTTGGACGGGGTACCATGGTTGTCTGGCTTCCTCCAAATTGTTTCCGCCGTTGGGCTCGCAGGGTTGTTCAAGGCAATGGCCTTTCACGTCAAATAGCCATCCGTGGTAGCAGCAGCGAATGCCTTTTTCTTCTACCTTGCCGTAAAACAAAGAGGCACCGCGGTGCGCGCAGTGGGGGTAAACCAAACCAGGGTTACCCAACTTGTCTCTAAATAAAATCAAGTCTTCGCCCAATACCCTCACTTTTTTAGGCGTATCAGTAGCGTCAGCCAGCATGCCAATAGGGTGCCAGTATCGGCGCATTAACTCACCCATGGGCGTGCCTTTGCCTACTTGCGCCAGTTCTAGTTTAGAAGTGGGATCGGGTTTTCCGTAGGCGGTGCCCGTGTCAATTTGTATTGGAACAACACGTCTTCCAGTAGCCGCAAAATCTTGCATCACATTGACCTTTATTGAGCCGTTACACCAGCAGCTTTGATGAGCTCTGCAACTCTAGGAAAGTCTGCTTTAAAGACCTCAGCAAACTGGGCTGGTGTATTACCAAGTGGCTCAAAACCAAAGCTCACCAGCCTGGTTTGAATGTCCGGTTGCATGGTAATTTCACGCAGAGCTGTTACCCAGGTGTTTTGAATGTCTACGGGCAAGTTGGCCGGGGCGTACATGCCAATCCAACTGTCCACGTCAAACCCTTTGTAACCTTGCTCGGAAAAAGTAGCGACGTTGGGCATGGTGGAAACGCGTTTTGTACCAGCAATGCCCAGCACTTTGAGCTTGCCTGCTTGCGATTGGTTTCTGGCTGTGGAAGGGTTAGCCCAAGCAAAGTCTAGAAGCTCACCAAATAAATCGTTGTGCGCTGCCGCTTCAGATTTGTAGGCCGCGTGTACCAATTTGCCGCCAGATTGTTGAGATAGCAATTCACCAAATAAATGAGCAGAAGAACCAGTACCCCATGTGCCGTAGTTCATGCTTCCTTTCTTTTTGGCATATTCAACAAACTCTTTGACATTGTTAAATGGTGCATTGGCGCGAGCTACCAACATGGGGCCACCCGTTGCAAGCATGCTTAATGGCGTAAAACTCTTAACGGGGTCGTAAGGTAATTTTGCTTGCAGTATGGCGTTGTTCACATGAGTTAGCGGCAACGTCATCATGACCGTGTAACCATCTGCAGGCGCCTTTGCAACAAAGTCGGCAGCAATGATGCCACTAGCGCCTGGCTTGGCATCGACCACAACAGCTTGCCCCCAGCGCTGTTGTAGCTTTTCGCCATAGATCCTAGCCAAAGTATCAATTGGCCCGCCTGCTGTGCCAAATGGAACTATTTTGATTGGACGGCTGGGAAAAGCAGAGCTGTTTTGAGCCCAAATTGGAGTGGTGCTAAGAATGCCCAATGCACTGCTAAAAACGCGTCTTGATATCTTCATTATTGCATCTCCTAAACAGAAGAATACAGTTTAGGATTTTGTCGCCAGATTGCAATAGTTGTAACCCTGCAATGCAATGGGAGTCAAATAATGTTGATCTGACCCCAATTGTTCAGTTACTGATTTTGCGTCCTAAATTCCCAAGGCGGTATGGGATTTTTGTCTCTCCAGATGCCTATAACTTTTGAACGTGCCACAAGTTCAGCTTGGGCGTAGGTTTCTCGGTCTTCCTTGGGCTGTTCTGACTCATAGTGCTTGAAGTGCCATGCCATTCCCAGCTTGATTTGCTCTAGGCAAACGTCTGTGCCATTGAGCACCACTTTGCCAACGCTTCGACCGTATTTGTCTTTTTTCTGAAACTCAACGATGACTTGTTTGCTCTGCACCAGTTGGCTTAAGGACTGTTTGGATCTTTGTCCAAAAGCCTGAGCCTTCTCGGGGGCGTCAATGCCTAGTAGGCGTATTTTGTGTTGGGTGTTGGTGGCGTCTAGAACAGTGATGGTGTCGCCGTCGGCGACGCCTACCACTATGCCTTGTAGGGTGGTAGCGTTTAGACTGAAGCTGAGAAAAATCTGCAGAGTCACAAATAGTTTGTGGGTGTGCATGATTAATTGGATTCAGTTAACTCAATTTAACAGCCTCATAGACAGGCATGTTCAATTCAATGCCCAGCGCTTTGGCCAATGCGTTAACGCCGCTCACAATGCCATTGTCAAAACCATCTTTGGCATCCCCAATTCTGGCAGACATGTGCGAGTAGCAAACGCAGGGTATGCCTTGAGACTGCAGCAATGCCAGCGCCACTTTGCCTGCATCATCCTTACCTCCGCCAGCATCGTTAAAGAAAACGCAGCTTGGTTTTTGGCTGAGTGCCAGTACGAATTCAGCGGCTGAGCGGCCACCGTGTGAGCCCGATATCACGACGGCGTTGGCTTGTTCATTGCTGATGAGTGCGATTGAGTCTAGTAAAAACAATTGTGATCTGACCCCAATTAAGTAGGCTCAATGATGGATGTAAAGAAGCGCTGTGTCAAATGACAGTCTTGCTCGATGATGGGGGAATGGGTACAACGTTGCCTATGAATGACTTTGATTTGTTATTGCCTAAGCAGAAAGCTTGGGTTGTGGAATGCTTGAGTAGCTTTCCTGAGTATCAGCACTATGCAGCTGCAGATTGTGCTGAGGAATTGCCGGATGAGCTTTTGTACTTGCAAAATATGGCTGAGGAAGATGAAGACTTTGAGTCTTTGCTGGAGGAATGGGAGGAGTTTGTTGGTGACAACCACATTTGGGTTTTGCTTGAGCAAAGTTGCGATGAGGGGGTGATGCTGGCTGAAGAGTGGGTTTACGAGCGCGTGAAAGATTGCCCTCGCATTTGGTTGGCACCGTTTGAAACTTTGCTGCAACAGTGTCCAGACCATGTGCTGGCCTATTTGGCGCAACGTCATTACTTGGCAGTCCGAATGGACAGAGCAGACAGATTTGGGAAACCCCATTGGCGACCTGCAGATGGGCCATTTACTTCTGCCGATTTAGAGGATTACTCGTGGCGGAAAGCCTGCTTCGAAGTGCGCAATTACGCGAGGTAATTCATTGACCCCAATTAAATATCTGAAAGTATCTGTAGGCCTCAGTTGAGGTGGTTTACGAAATACTGGTGATTCTTGCATCATCATGAATTGATTTGGTGTTGCTTATACCCACCAAATCAGTACAATCTGCATGAACAGAAAACAGGTCATCAAGCGGCTCCAAGAAGATGGCTGGTTTTTGGCGCGTGTCAAAGGCTCGCACTATCAGTTCAAGCACCCTAATCCGCACATACCGATTGGAACCCTGCACAGCATTGAGCGACAAACTGGATGGCGTTGATAAAAAGGTACATATGAAATTTTTTGTAGTCCTGCACACAGATGATGGCGTTCGCTATGGCGCTACAGTGCCCGATCTGCCAGGTTGTTTTTCTGGTGGAGAAACCTTAGAGCAGGCATTGCAAAATGTTGAAGAAGCCATCGACATGCATGTTGAAACATTGATCGACGAAGGTCTGACCATTCCGCTTTCACAAAGTTTGAAGGCGCATCAAAAAAATAAAGATTTCAAAAATGGCGTTTGGGCAGTTGTTCAAGTGCCCATAGAAAAATACCTTGGGCCTGCAGAGAAAATCAACATCACTGTGCCTCGGGTCATGCTGGCCAGAATTGATGAATTTGCTAAAAAGACAGGGCAGAGCAGAAGTGGCTTTTTGGTGGAGGCCGCAAGACACGTCATGCATGCTGGGTAATTTAATGGTCATACAACCCAAATTAAATTTTGTTGCAAAGAATTAATTTCTTTGTTACATTTGCTTCCACACATCAAGAACGGGTTTGACACCTGTACCAACCTGCTTTTGGGCAAGGTGGTTTGCCTTAAAGGCAGATGAGGCTCTAGCAGCAAACATCCAAAGTCAAACCCGTCCCTTGAGGCGGGTTTTTTTATGGCTTGACCGTCCTAAACGGTTGGGGAGATTTGTTCTCTATTGCGGCCCCCGACATTTGTCAAAGCTGCTAAAAAGGAGGTGGACCATGTCCCAACTACGCCCATTGGCAATTGACCTTGCCTTTCGCCCCGAGTCCTATTTTTGGGCTTACGACAACAACATCAAGCTTGCATCTGACATCAAAGGCGCCGAAAGAAAGGCGATGTATGAGCGCGCCCTTAAGTCGGGTGACATTCATCTTGCAGATGCCATCATTTCGGAGCCTGAACTCACGCATGATCAGCGAAAGGCTCAGGGTGGCATTCATCCTTCCTGGATGGGCGGCGAGTATTTGCCAAACCGTGAAGCGCAAGAAGTAGAAATTGCGCGAATCACCATTGCATCAACTACGCAAGATGTAACGTGCGTGTATGCCAAACGTGGTTCCGAGCGCATCCATTACCGCGTGGTGGACGAATATGAGGGCATGACCTTAGACGCGCGAACTAGAACTTCCATCAGGCCGCTCACCCTCATAGAACTCTTCGACTTCTTCATCAAAGGCTGGGACTTGTTCTGCTGCCTAGAAGCCAACTTTGGCGATCATGGTTACCACCGCGAAGAAGTACAAGGTTTCATCGTAGACGCAAGCTCTAGCTTTTATGCCGAATTTGGCGATTTAGTGACTCAAAGAGTAGACGCTTGGGTAGACAAACGCCGAGAAGAGCGCGGTTTAAACGAACTGCAATCAGACGACGAAGACGACGAACAATTGGGGTCAGATCATGATTAATTCTCACCCCACTGGTTCGCCCTCCAAGCCAAAAATTAATTGTGCTCTGACCCCAATTGTTTCTGCCGGCGTGCAATTCAACATCCACAGCAACAACTACATCATCGAACGCCTTTCAATTCGACCCCTTGCGGCAGTTGAGGACCATTTCGATTTGGTCATCGATAGGAAATACCTCATTGCACAAAACCCCGAATGGCAGGTCTTGTATCGATCCATGTTCCATTTGCAAGATTTAAAAAATCTGCAATCTGTTCTCGATCAACTTCTTTTGTGGGAGGCCTAACATGAGTGCCAAAGGAATCTATTACCACTTTTTCAGAAAAGATCGCGATGCAAAAGGTCTGCCCATCATTGTTCCGCGCCCGCCGGGCTTGAGTGCATTTGGAATTCGCAGTAAGCGAGCAGAGCAGTACGTCGTTAAATTGTTCAAGCCCATAGAATCTTCTACAGGAGGCAATTGGAACGTCTATCAATTAAAAATTGACGAAATCAACCAATCGATCTCCAAATACATGAAGTCAGAGCGCCTCTGCAACGCATGCTTTATTTCTGGCTGGGACCCCTATGAAAATCCAAATGGCGATATTCCCAACGCCATTCACCATCAGCGCTTGAGGGCTTATTTAGCCAGTGAAGGTTTAGTTCATGTAGAAGCAAAAACTACGGGCGTAGATCATGTTGGTTTTTATGAGGGCGAGCGGCCATGCTTTGTGATCTTTAATATTTCAAAAGAAAAAGCAGACCAAATTGCTGACCACTTTTATCAAAACGCCTACGTTCGAATTCCGAATCCGATGGGCTACTTAAAACTCGAAATTCGCCAACCCGTCAGAAAAACCTACTCGGATTGGAAGAGCCAATGGGTGGAATCTTTTCAGGGGATGGCGCATGAGGCAGCTCGGAGATTGTCCTTGGACAGCGCGACAGAAATCATGTCGGCCCCCGAAAGTGAAGAGTTGCATTGGTTGCTGCCGGAGCTTAGGGATGTCAACAAGCCATGGCCAATGGCTACGCCAACGGATGATCAAAAGGGAGCTGGCACTGAATGGGACAGATTGTCCAAGCTTCACAAGGCGGCCAATTGGGAAATTAATTGTGCTCTGCCCCCAATTGAATGAGCCACGAGTTTCTATTGGGGTCATCTATTGGGGTCAGATCAACATTCATATTAATCATTCCAGATATCCTCGTTTCAGATGACGTCACTTGGAAGATGGACATCAAGTTACCCGATTGCGGCCCCCGCATTTGCACTGCCGCTAAACAGGAGAATTTCATGACAAAACTCAATTGCAAGCCTGGCGATTTAGCCGTTGTAATTACCGCGCACAACCCAGAAAACATCGGCACTATTGTGAGGGTGATTAAAAAGCACCACAATCAAAATGCGCTGTTTGACTTTAAGGGCTCGCACATCTGGATGGCTGAGGCGCCACGGCCTATGCTTTACGATGTTGGCGGCAAAATGGTTAGAAGGCGAAAGGGCGCCGTGCCAGATGCCATATTGCGTCCTATTCGCGGATTGCCTGCCAATGAAGAAATGCGTGTCTCTAAATCCAAGGTAGAGAAGTTGCCAGTTTTAGAAGTGGCTTGAAAATTAATGTTGATCTGACCCCAATTATTTGACCCCAATTATTTTCTAATGCAAGGCAATGTAGATTGCCGCAAGTGTGTATAGTGTGTATCTTGCTTGGATGAAAAGCAAAGAATTGATATCACTGCTGGTTCGAGATGGATGGACTCTGCGTGGGGTGAGGGGTTCTCACCATGTGTATGTCCATCCCAATCGATCGGGCCATATCAGCGTTCCGCTTGGCAATAAAGACTTGGGCATTGGGTTGCTCGAAAAATTGCTCAAGCAATCTGGATTGAAGGGTCGATAAGTCATGAAATTCCCAATTGCCATAGAGCCAGGGCACTCAACTCAAGCTTGGGGCGTGGTGGTTCCTGATCTGCCAGGGTGCTTTTCCGCGTCCGATAAAGGCATTGACGAAGCTATAGACAACGCCAAGGAAGCCATCGAATTGTGGATTGAAACAGCTTTGGACATGAATCAAGCCATACCTAAGCCAAGTACCATTACTCAACTTCAAAAGCAAAAAGAATTTAAAGGATGGATTTGGGCCGTGGTGGACATCGATCCTGCGCTTTTGTCGGATGAAGTGGAGCGTGTCAACATTACTTTGCCCAAAAGAATCTTGGCCAGATTGGATTCAAAGGCATTGCAATATGGCAAGACCAGGTCGGGCTTGATTGCAGACTTGGCGCTCAGGGCGGCGTAATCGTTTATTCAAGGAGCAACACATGACACCGCAAACGCTTTTGAAACACATTGATGAAGGTCAGCTTTGGTCAGACGCTCAGCTGGCCAGCATTCCGGCTGATGTTGCTCAGGCTTTTCAAACTGCCTTGCAAGTTAGAAAGCTAAGGGAAGCTCGAGGGGAGCAGCCTCGGGGTTTCAAAATTGGATTTACCAATCGCAGCATTTGGGAGCGCTATCAGGTGTTCGAGCCCATTTGGGGTACGGTTTGGAACACCACTTTGACCATGGCTAATGCGCAGGATGAGGGCACGGTAGACATTAGCCACATGAGCCAGCCGCGTCTTGAACCCGAGTTGGTCTTTGGCATGCGCTGCACACCGCCTGCAGACCTAACTGTGCAAAGCTTGTTTGAGTCCATTGAATGGATGGCCTCTGGTTTTGAAATTGTTCAGTCACATTCGCTTGATTGGAAGTTTAAAGTGGCGGATACAGTGACAGACAGTGGCTTGCATGCGCATTTGCTTGTGGGGAAGCAGGTGCCTTTGAAAGATGTTGCCGCGAATGGCGAGCAATTGCATGAGTTGCTTGCAGGGATGTCCCTAGAACTTATGCACGCGGGCAAGGTTGTGGAGAAGGGTCAAGCTACCAATGTGCTCGACAGCCCGTTGATGGCCTTACTTCACTTCATGAAGGCTCTGCGCCAATGCCCAGGCGCTCCTGATGTGAAAGCTGGCGATGTGATTACCACCGGTACTTGGACCGATGCTTGGCCTTTAGTGGCTGGGCAGACATGGGAGAGTCGGTATGACTCACCACTCACGGGCTTGAAAATTAGCCTCGCGTAAGAAAAATAATTGGGGTCAGATCAACATTAATTTCCAATCAAAGGGGATAAAGCCTAAGGGGGCTTCCTCATACTGGGGTACCAGAAATCGTTCAGCCCCCTTAGGCTTTATCCCCTCTGATTGACCAAATTAATGTTGATCTGACCCCAATTATTTGAGGTTGGCGACCAGCAGTTCAGCGGCTCTATTGCTCAGCACCAGTTCAACCTTTAATTGCCCGCGGGTCATGCCTACAAACAGCTTGCGTGC
>Ga0214921_10012424_pt1 | contig 10180 bp, 21 predicted proteins | sample LL1505_MetaG_FD_177992 | JGI IMG/M metagenome (GOLD analysis project Ga0214921, IMG submission 177992) | Freshwater microbial communities from Lake Lanier, Atlanta, Georgia, United States - LL-1505 | ecosystem: Environmental > Aquatic > Freshwater > Lake | place: USA: Georgia | collected...
TTTATTAAAACGTCAATTTCCTTTATTATGGTTTCCTGGGCTTTTGTCCCTGGTTTTGTTTTCAACGCTTTTAATTTTAGCGCGTTTAATTTCTTATTTAATTCGACGCTAAATGATATTTTTTTTGGTTTTGTTGCCATACGCGCTAATTTATAGAGAATTTTTATATTAACAAGGCAAAAATTGATAAAATTTATATTTTCTATGCGAATTATGCAACGGGCGCGTTAAATCTAGCGTGATCCATTCGCCATTATAGTAAACCTGGGTAAAAATATGAACGGGTGCGCGTTTTGATCGACCGCATAATACAACGCGTTGTTTATTCCAACCATGAACGCAACACATGGCTAAAATTAAAATTGAAAAACAATCGCAATCCCCAGCGCCTGGCATTCCCCAATAATTATTTTCAAATAAAGTAGGTACACTCTGCAATAATTCGACGCCTGGCGGGTCATTATGGTATCTTATCATTTTTTTTAATGAATAAAACATATTAACAGGATCCCTATAAACAGGCATTTCATTTTTGCAAAAATCTAAACTGTCGCAAACCTGTGTATGTATTCCTTTTAATGTTTGGTTTATGTCCTGGTATGGTACTCTTATTTGCATATTAAAAAATACTTTTGCATGTTCAAAGATAAAAAAACCCAGGCAAAAACCTGGGTTAAAAAACGAACCAAATACAAACCGCCTCAATTTACAATTATTTTTGGTAATTAAAAGGTATCCAACCTTTATTTAATATGTCTGGTTCTAGCGGCGTTATCCAGCCGCTTGCGTCCTTAATTAAAAAATCGTTTGGCATTAATGTTATTCTTTGTACTTCTGCTTTGTCATGCGTTTGCGCAATCAAATACAAAACGTTGTTTATTATTGTAGCGCTTACAACGTTACTGTATTCTATAAATTCCTCAATCTCGGGTAAATTACGCCCGTCAAATTGCAGCGCCTCTATAAAAACGCTTTTGTTAATATATCTCATGTTATATGCCATTTGGGTGACACCTATCCAAGTAGTTTAATTCTTCTTTTTCGGTGCAAGTATTGGCTTGGTGAAGAAGTAATGAATGTGCAACCCTACGCAAGTATTCAAGTTCTTCTTCACTCATTGGGTCATTAACTTGTATGTCTTTTAAGAAACTTACAAATCGGGTTGCAAATGTTTTGTCTGATACAATTCTGTTGTCTTTAATAATGTTCATTTTTATATTTTTTTTTAATTAGTTAATAATTCAAACGGCATATAACAGCACATAAGCAAAAGCCCAAATCCCACCGCACAATGCCAACACTATTTGTGCCTTCGCTTATCTGCAAAACGTTATGTGCAAGGCTACTCATCGTCTCCGATTGGATGACTAGGACAACCAACACCAAAAGGGTCAAAACCTTTACAATCTCCCGATGGAATTAGTTTGTGTCCTTTAGCTTGTAATTCCGCTATTGCTAATCTTGCTTCTTTATCTGATAAGGTTTTGCCATTATCGTCATCTAAGAAGTTAATCTTTTTGCCTTTCATATTTCGGAGTAATCGTTCAATATTGGTGCTTATGTGCCTTTTGGTTCTCATTTCGTTTTCAAATTAAATTTAGTGCTGATAAACCGCCCAGCACATAACAGCGTAAAAGATATGGCACATTGGGCTTTGTGCCTTAATTTCAACATTCGTATAAGTGCCACATCTCTTATACGCAAAACGGTTGTATTTTTTTAGATCCTATTTTTAATTTTTGTAAATCCATTAGAAAATTATTTGCGCGTGGTTTAAAAGAAACGTTTTCATTTTCTTTATGCGTACCGTAAAAATTAAATTTTGCTATTTCATAGTTATAATTTACTTTTTTCACCTCGGGTATGTCTTCAACAGTCGCATAAATAATGGCGTTTTTATATTCGCCAGCGTTATTTTTTACAATTCGTAACAATTTTACTAAACTCTCGTATTCGTCGAAACGGGCGCCGCCTTGAAATTTAATTGTGTCATAAGAATAATACCAACGCGAGCGCCCGTTTTTTAAATAAATAACCAATTTAAAACGCGCAAATTCTGGCGTATAAAAATCGGTAGGTAATTTTTTGCGCTCATATTTGCGCGGATCATGAGCGCCATTAATAAATGCGCCTGTTAAATCGGTTAATGCGGTTTCAAAAATTGTGTTTGGTTCCATTTTTTTGGTTTTTTAGGTAAATTACTTACTTAACTAACATTACTAGAGAAGTACTTTACTAACTAAACGATGGGTTAAAATTGTTTTTTAAGAACTATACTCATTGAAAGTTCTAAAAAAAACGGGCATTTTTTCCCCGTTACGGCTAAAATTGCTTTTTTGCCCTTCTAATCAGTAAAATAAAGCTAAACGCTGGATCCTTCGCGCTGTAATGCTTGTTTTCTGTAACAAACATATGCTGAACAACACAAATGTAAACGTAAAAACTCAAAGTTTTTCAATACAAAAATGTTAATAACGTTGTTGTTCATTGTTAATATCGCTAAAACTTCCTGTTTTTATTTAGGTTTTTGTTGTTTTTTAATTGCTCAAACTATAAAAAATATATGAAAAATGTTAATAAATAGCAGTTTATTAACGTGTTTTCAACGCGTTTTCAACGTGTTATTAACATAATTTGAAACTTTTAAAGCAAAAAAAAACCGCCCTGTGGGCGGTTGTGGGGAATTATGCGCGGCTTTTGTTATTCCTCGAGCAAAATAACAGCCATTATTTGCGCTTCTGTGATCCCTAATTTTTTACAAAGTACGTTTACAGCGTCGCTAATTGAAATTGCTTCGACTATTGTAACGCTTAACGTTTCAGCGTCCATATCTTTACAGTGTAGAACTTGATAATTCACGAACCAAAGTTTTAATGAAATTAGTAATGTTTATTTGGCCGAAAAAATTTAACACTAATAAAACGAATGTAATAAACGCTGAAATAATGCGCACCCAATCTATTTTTGTTTTTGTTTTGTTTTCTACAGCGTTAAATTCTTTTTCGCTCATGCTGGGCGTAATGTTTGGCGCGACCGTATCAAAAATGCCTTTGATAACTTTTAAGATTGTTTTTGCTAGTTTCTTTTTCATTTCTTTTTATTTAAATAATAAGCTGCAAACAAAATTAACGGTATTAATAGCAGCTTTTTATTAATGCCTTTTTTAATTGTAACATTTGGCGCTTCCTCATAGCGTTTTATTGCGCCGTTGTAAATATCTTTTTTATCCTGGTATTTTTTAGATCCTTTTTTATATTGTGCTTTTGCAGCTGGCGACCACCATTTTTGAATATATGTATCCGTCCATTGATCCGCATTGCAACCGTTAAAACCTTTTGCCTTTAATCTGTCGGCCATAAAATTAAAAAAATCTGTATGGTTTTTAAACGCGGCAAATTCTCTGACTTTTCCAGACACGTCGCGTTTGGAAAACCTACCAACAAAATTTTTATCATTTTTCCAACGGCCACTGTCGGTTTGTATTCCAGAATAATTGTAATGTCCCGCGCTTTTAAAACTTTTACGGTCTTTGGTTCTAGCGGCTTCGGCGTACATAACCGCAAAAATTGCTTTTGCCAAACATTGATCTGGCAAACTTTTTAATTTTTGCGCGGCGTCTGTTAAAGTTATGTAAGTTAATTGCCCTGGATCCAAAACTTTTAACTCTGGGTAACTTGTCATTTTTTTTTGGTAATTACAAATGCGGTAATTATGCCAGCGGCTAGAATACCAGCGGCGCCATACAAAACGCCTTTACTTTTTGGCGTAAACTTCCAATTTTCATAACTGTAATTATACAGCCAATTACCAAATTTGCTCATATTAATACTTTTATTATGGCGTGAACATCGTCGCTTGTAACTTTATTGTTATTGTCTAGCGTGTAATTTTTACTTTTTACGCTGTTTGACACATTGCCACCAATACCAACAGCAACGCCTGGTTTAATTTCGCTAACAATATCACAATGCGCATAATATAAACCTGGCGTATCGTATGTTACGCCGTCTTGCCTCGGGTAACAAATTAAATCCCCAACGGTAACAGGAACCTCATTTTTTCTAAACGCTTGGAATGTTTTTATATTTTTTTTCCTGTTTTGTTTGGCGTCCTGTATATATACCGCGTGCGCGTTGGCATATTTAAATTTGTCGCCAGCGCCCGCCATTCGCATAATAAAACTAATAAAAGCGCCCGACCATGCTGTATTAATATAAAATTTGTCGCTTTTGTAAGTTTTGGTTCCTGTCTTATAGTAATCGCGCAAAGTTGGCATTAATGCGGCGTTGCCCTCTTTAATGTTGCCAAAATTCCAGCGTTCAAGTTCTTTTTGAGCCAATTTAACGGCCTTTTGTTTAAAATTTGGTTTTTTTAAACTTCGTAAAATTACAAGCGCTGCAACGGCCGCTAATATGTATTTAATTGACGTTTTCATTTTTTACGCAATACCAACGCCGCCACAATTAAACCGCCCGCCACAATGCCCGCAACGGTTAAAACTGTTTGCGTTGTTTTTTTATCCAATTCAACCGGTATTTTTACCGGTAATTGAAATTCCGTCCCTGGATTCGTTATTGCGGTTCCGATTTGTTGCCAAATACTCGGTTTTTCTTCGCTTAGATACATTAGATTCGATATTTTATGCCTTTACTTTTTAAAATGGCGTTTACTTTATTTTTTTCGGTTGTGTCCAATTCTAATTGTAAAGAAGTCAACATATTAATTGATTTTCCAAAAATATAAGTTGGCGAAATTGGATTATAATAAGTTCGTTTTCCATAAGCTTTATTTAATTCTAACCAATCATTATTCGTTTTCAATTTACGCATGATTGAATAAATCGCGTCTTCATCGGTAAAATTTAAATAACTAACATTAAAGGCGTCTTCCATTTTATCTGCCCATGTAATGTATTGAGAAGGTTTATAACTTAAAGAAACTCCAGGATCCTTTTCCTTTTCAAACATTTGTTTGTTTTTCTTTTTTTGGAAAGCAGCTTTAATTTCTTTGCCAACAACCTTATAAACGCCCAACGCAATGGCAGCGCCAATGCCAATCGCAATCGCGGTTTTAATTGGCCGTTTTTCTTTTGGATTTCTCGGTTTACTAGCGTTTGCAGCTGCAATGCCAGCAACGCCCGATATTATTGCAGGCCACATAATTAAATAGGATTGTTTGAATCAAAATAGTATTTTCTATACGCTGCATATTGTGAAGGTTTGGACAAAATATCTTTATAACCAATAATCCAATCCGATTTAAAAGCAGTTTTTCCTTCAAATTTTTTAGCTTGATAAATTGCAAATAAAGCGGCGTACATTTTGTACAAATTAATTTGATCAATATCTGTGAACAATTGTTTTAAACGCGTTTCGGTTCCAATTCCAAAACTTCCGTCCTCGGTTATTTGCGGCGCCTTTTTGGTAATGGAGGCAATGCGGTTTAAAATTTGTTGCATTTTTGCAACTTCTTGACCTTTATTCCCAAATTTAAAATATTGATTAATATTTAATTTGTCTTTGGTTGTTCCCATTGGGTTAAAACCTGCAGTAATATTACCACTAACCGCGCCACCGCCGCCACCGCCGCCGCCACCGCCGCTTGTTATTGGTGGATTTTCGTTTTGTTTTTCATCTTGCGTTGTATTGGTATCATCTTTTTTAAATAATGCTTTAATATCATCTTTAAAAATAAAGCCAACCGCCGCCAATGCGCCTACTCCTAAAATATATGGAGTGTAATTAATTTTCTTTTTTGCCATTATGTTATATTTTCAAAATCCGTATCAATAACTTGATTTGTTTCCATTATTTCTTGAGGTAAACTTGCAGCAATTAAATCGCGTTGCGAATCAAATTGTTGATAGTCATTAATTGCTTTCTTTGCCATTTTATCTACTACTTTTGGTTTAATTACAAAACGCCATAAAGCGTAAACGCCGCCTGCAACCGCCAAACTTATAAAAATTCTTTTATTGTTCATTTTGTCCATGTTTGTTTTGGTTCGGCCTTCACTAAATCCAAAATTTTCTTTACTCCGGTAATAACAAGCAATTTAGTTGCAATCCCAAAGGGTCGCGTTAAATCGTAATGTTTTTCAACCGCTTGTAAAACTTCCGCCATATTTTGGCATTGGAGTAAATCTTTATCCAACATATTCCCTGCATTCAGCATATAAATCAGTGTTAAAATCGTTTAATCTTTCAGCAAATTTTGTTAAATCACTAGAATTGTAATAAAGTACAATCAATGAATTAAATAAATCTTGATCTTCATTTTTTGAATTGATCCATTCTTTTACCTTGTTTTCTATTTGTCGCTCGCGTTTGACCTCCGGCGCTTGATATTGATCTTTTTGCGTTGGCGTTCCAGGACGCATGCCGTTTTTCATTTTTTCAATTTCCAACGCTTGCGCCTTTAATTCAAAATGTTTGTCCAACAACGGCGCACCAAAAGCAACTATTTCACTTAAAAAACTTTTTGCCGTTTCAAATGCTGAAGGCGGCGGCGGCGTTTCGCTCAAAGTAACATTAGTTAATTTTTCTTCGAGGTCGCTAATGTATTCGTTCAATTCCTCAATTTGCCTTTCTAAATCTTCATTTTCTAATGTCAATCTAGTAATATCGGATTGCAATTTGATTGCAGGGTGTGTCATGGCCGCGGCAAAGTCGTTAGGAATGTTTAAACTATTGGTATTTAATACAATAGGTTCTTTTACTTCAATGTTACCTTTGTTAATTGCATAGTCAACAGCGGCGCCCGAATAGGTTTTTTTCAATTTAACAACGTAAATTCCTGGTTCTACAATATTGCTTTCGAGAAAATTTAAAATTTCTTTGGTTTGATCCTCAAACGCTGCAATTTTTGTATTAAACGGTTTAATTTTTTGCCCGTCGGCCGTATAAAGTCCTAAATGGCGGTAAATGTAGCTAGATAAAACGCGTTTTAGTTCTGGTATTGTTTTGTAGTTCATTTTGGTTTGTTTAATTAAATCCTAATTTGGTTGGCGTGCCTTTAATTTCAACGTAATTAACATGTAAAATAGGGTAGGCCCAACTATTTACGCGATTATTTGCGACAATATCGTTTAACGCGTCAACGGGAAAACTAAATTCGTTGCTTTCGTTAATTCCTGGAACGCTAGCCCTGTTTGCAAAATTATCATTATACGCCGCGGTTCCCGCAACCGTTCCAGATACGGTAACAGGCAAAACGCCTGGTTGGCCGTCGCGTCCGTAATCGGTTGGGGTATTTAATGCGTAATCTTTGGCCTCGGTTGGCAAAACCACTTGCGCGGTAAAATCTTGCGCCAAACTAAAAGTAAAAGCGCATTGTGTCGTATGTACTAAATATGTATTTATTGTAGTGCTGCCAATTGGCGACAAATGTTCGCGTAAACTTGTCGTTGTGTTTGGAACGCCAACAAAACTATTACGAAATAAAAAACGGTTTACGCCACGTTCGCCGCCAATTGTAACTTGCGTATTCATTCCGTTTTTTTGTAATTCCGTCCAAACATTGTTTGCAGCGGTTATATCGTTTGGAAAATGTCCACTATTAAAATAAGTAATGTCAGTAATAATAATAAACCGATCATTATTTATATTTAATAAATGGCGTTGCGAACCGCCAGCAACAAAAGTTTTAAAGCTAGCGGCGCCGTCCCAAATTAATTGTTCTAGTTTTGGCGTTAACATATTAAATGTAATAAATTGCTAAACTTGTATTTTCTGTTGCGCCTGGGTTAGTGAACGTAATTGTAATTTGATCCGTTCCAGACAATGGACGCGGCAAATAATAATATTCTTCATTTGTAAAGAAATTACTAATAAAATTTGGATCCAAACTTTCAATAATTATTTCATTGTTTACTTTAAACGAAAACGCGGTAATGTCTTGAAAACCTTGTATTGCTACATCGGAAGTTCTTTTTCTCGGAATTAAAGCAATTCCTAACAATATGCGCGCGGTTCCGCTTAATTGTAAATCAAAAGTTGTCGTTCCTGTTGCAACCGAAAAAACATAACCTTTAATGCGGTTCTGTTTTTTGATTAACGTTCTTATGTTTTCAATGTTTAGGCCTTTAACCTGTTGCCCTGGGAATTGTGGGGAATTTAAACCTTGCGTTCCATACATTTTTGTAATATCTTCAAATTTTTTCATTTTCTTTTTTTTAAAGTTTCAACAAAAAAGGCGCGCAAATTGGCGCGCCTTTCATATAGAGAAACAAGGTTCTTAAAATGTTGTTTTTGGTGCGATGATTGCTCCAGATCCCTCAATAGTCAATCTTAAGTAATATCCCTCAAACGCTGTGTAATTAGGTAAACGCAATGTTGCAACAAATTCCAAAAGCGGTGGAATAATAATTTGTGTATCGAAATCAAAACTATTGTTTTTTTCGTTTTCAGCATTTTTGTTGAAATCTGGCGTAAATGACAAAACAGGAACGTTTTTAATTACTAAACTATTTGCAATCTCAAAACCAAATTCGCCGTTATTAATTAAAATACCTCTAGTGCTTGCTAAATCACATGGCGCAATAGAATTAAGATCATTGTTTACCGCGTCGTATTGAACAATAGACAAATAAATCCTTTCAACAACCATTGAATTTCCAACGCCTAATTTATTCCCGTCGGTTCCTGTGTTACTTAGTGGAAAATTACGCTGGCTTGATTGCTCAAAAAAGCGAAGTTGTGTATTTCCGTTTAATGGCAAGGTATCGTATTTAATTACGGTAGATCCTTGTTGCTTTTTAATTCCGCTGTTACCAAATCTGTCGTTAACCGCGATGTTTTTCATTTGTGGGGTAACTTGTCCCCTAACTACTTCTCTCATTTTATTTTTTTTTATTTTTTGTTTTTAAATTCCACCAAATTCTGGGTAATATCCAACTTCGTAATCACTTCCAGCACTTTCTCGGTATTCATCGTCCTCGCTTAAATACATTCCGTTGCCCTCGCTCAAATCAAAACCTTCGCTTAATGCGTACGCCTCGCCTTCATTCAATACCATAGGTAGCGAACTCATGTCGCTGGCATAATTATATTCGTCGCCATCGGCTAAAAAACCAACGCCGCGTAATAAATCCACAACGCCAACGGCTGCCATTCCAGCGCCTAAAATTGGACGTTTTAACATTGCAGCGGTTACAAATCCCGCACCCACTTGAATAATACCTTTATTTTGTGCGCTTATACTCGCTGGCAAAATTTTACCTAAAAAATGCGCACCAACGCCACCAGCGGCGCCTTCTAATGTTACCATAGCTGCGGCTTGTGCGCTTCGTGGATCAAAAAATTCACTTAGCATTCCGCGTTTGCGAGATACGCGACGCGTTTTGCGCCTTGCTGGCGTTGCTGCGCGCGCTGTTCTTCGACGTGGCGCCGAAGTTCTTTTTCTAGTCGTTGTTCTTTTACGTCTCATGTTATTTATTAATTATCTTTTTTTCTTTCTTGTTGCTAAATAAATTCCGCCAGCTGCCAAAACAACGCCGCCAATAATTAATGGCGTTTTGTATTTTGTAAAAAAACTAGGTTTTGGCGGTTCTTGTGGCGTTAAATTTAAATCAATGGTTCCCCCTGGTAAATTTAATGATGCGCCAGCTGCTGGAAATTCTTTTGTTGGTTCTGTTGCAACGGGCGCCATTCCGCCACCTTTACCAATTTTATCTTTAATTGATTGCAAAACGCCACCTTGTCCAAAAATTGGTTTTTTGGTTCCAGCGGCAACGGCTGCTTTTCTTTTATCAATTAAATTTTTTGCGAACTTTAAACCACCACTTGCGGCGGCTGCAATACCAATAAATGATAATCCAACTGTTTGCGTACTTGCCAACGCGTTCAATAACGCTTCCGCTGTTGTGGGATCAAATTTGTTGAAATAATCGGCACGAACGTAAGTGTCCTTTTCAAATTCTGGTAAAAATCCAGCTGGAATAAAAACGTATGCGTCCATAACGCCGCCGCCCTGTGCTAGCGCTGTATAATTTCCATTGTTTTCGCCTTCGGCAAGTTCTAAGTACATATCTTATTTTTTAAATTTATCTCTAAGTTTTATTAAAACGTCAATTTCCTTTATTATGGTTTCCTGGGCTTTTGTCCCTGGTTTTGTTTTCAACGCTTTTAATTTTAGCGCGTTTAATTTCTTATTTAATTCGACGCTAAATGATATTTTTTTTG
>Ga0214921_10012425_pt1 | contig 10180 bp, 6 predicted proteins | sample LL1505_MetaG_FD_177992 | JGI IMG/M metagenome (GOLD analysis project Ga0214921, IMG submission 177992) | Freshwater microbial communities from Lake Lanier, Atlanta, Georgia, United States - LL-1505 | ecosystem: Environmental > Aquatic > Freshwater > Lake | place: USA: Georgia | collected 2015-05-28
TATATGTGGGCTATTTAGCTCTAATAAATAATTCTTTCCTTTTTCCTTTTGATTAAAACTGAAGGTTATCCAAAAATAGGCATTGGATAAACCTTGTGAAGCCTTATTTTTAATAGGCTTTAATTCCTTATTATTCAATTTCTCAAGAAATTGTTCTGAGTTTAATCGAGAAAAGGTTTTATAAACTTGTGTTTTATTATTTATTAGGACACCATTATCATAATTAGATTGCGAAAGCAAAGAAAAAATACTACAATGAAACAGTATTCCTATAATGATGAAATATTTCATTTACCAATTTATAAATTGAGAAATAATAGACTATCTTAAAGTATATAAATCGAGAATAATAGTAAGGTAAAGATAATCAGAAAAAGACTTAAAAGTGTTACTCTTATCCTTTATTTTTTGTTTTGTAAAATAATAAAAGCTATAAAAAACGTTAAGAAGCCAAAAAAAAAGCCAAATTTAACCCGACTTTTTCCCTTATAAAGTAAAGGGAGAAAAGGGCGGTCAATGATATTTAAAAACGTTGTTTTTCTGGATTGCTGAAATTGAGCAATATCAAGAATTTTCTGATTCTCTTTCAACCTTAACTCCAGCTCATCTGAACTTTTAGTTATGTTTTCTAAAAGAATTTTATCTTCGAAAAAAACCAGGTTTCTGGATTGATTCTTTTTTAAGTTTTGTTCCTTTTTAACAAGATATATTTCCTTTTTTATAGAAAATACAAGCATCCGAAGTGTTTCAATATCACCCTGAAGTCTATTGGATTTTTCCTTCTCATAAAATGTCAATAAACTTTTCATAAGTACTTCAGGAAAATAATAGCAGAAAAGTTCATTTTCATGGTTCACTTCCATAAAGTAAAAGGAACCCATGTCTGCTAATTTACCAATATGCAAATGTCTTTTTTTAATTTTTCTAATGGCTTCCTTTAGGGTGTTATCTTTAATTTTTTCATTTAATATAAATAGATTCTCTTTGTAAAAAACAGTTAATAAATTATTTCCATTTAACTCTCCTATAGGGTATAACAATGCCTCTTTAATCATTTTGTCAGACTGCAGAATGAGTTGGAGATTATCACCATTCATTAATTTTACCGACGGATTTCCTGAAACATTTACACCCGTATATCGCAGTGAGCCTTCTTCCAAGGGATCCGTTGTTTGCTTATCCAATACAAAGGTAAGTCGACTCACATATTGAATTTGATTAAAAAAATGAGCATAAAAAAAACCAAGGGTAGCACCAATCATAAATAACAAGCTGAATTTAATCTTATTATTTAAAATTAAACGATACCAGTTTTTTATTAATTCTCCTACATCTTCTATGGTGACCGTCTTTACAGGTTTATGATTCAACATTTTAATATTTAAAAGGGTTAAAAATCATATCACCTATTCAGATATACCAGAAACAAGGAAAGCGTTGTGGTAATCCCCAATATTCGGTCTGTTATTTTTCCCCAGTCCAGTGGTTTTTTTTCTTTTCTTTCTGGCATGTTTAAAGTATTTACCCTAATGATGTCACCAGGTTGTATCCTTAATTTCTTCTCAGATAATTGTTTTATTGAAGTCGATTTTGCTTCCCCCGATAAGTTTAAGACAGTTACTATTCCTTCCATATTTGATTTCAAAACGTGACCTCCATATTGCTTTAAATACCATTTTACCCCAAAATTTCCTTGATAGATAAGGGGAATATTTTTCATAGTAGAATCCATTCCAAACGATTTAAAATCAGGAATTTCTAAAAATATCATATTGTTAATTTCTCCAATATAAATAGAATCATTGTTCTGCAAAATGGGATCATACCGAATATCTCCTGGGAATTGAAGCGCTAAAAGCAGATTAAATTTCTGTTCATAACGGTTATTTAAGGTTCTGATTAGCTTACCGTAATGCCAATTTGATGTGTTTAATGAACCTCCAGCCTCTTCCCATAAATCAGATAAAAAATATGGATGTTTATCGGAGATATAAATACCTTTATTTGGAATATTACCCAATAAGTGAATCGTTTTTTCTGGTTTTAAATCCTTTCTGTTTCTTACTACTATTTTGTCCCCCGGCATCAATGGTATGGCTAATTGGTCATTTTTAAAGGAAAATGAATCAGATACCTGAGCAATGATTTTACTTAATGCCCTTATATTTTGATTTTCAGTATGACGAAATATTTCAACCCTATTTAAATCGGCCCCTTCTACAATACCTCCTGAAAGCCTGAATAAATCCTGCAATTTCAAAGTAGGGTGGAATTTAAATTCCTGTGGAAATTTAACTGATCCAAAGATTCCCACCGAGGTAGAATAATCCAGGTATGTTTTGTCTAGAATGCGCAATTTATCTCCTGTTTCAAGCCATAAATCGATGGTAGAAAGGGGATTATTCAAAATAGAATCTAAATTTATATTTAAATAAACCGTATTATTCGGGTAATCTGGAGAATTCCTTAGGATATAAGCCCTGTTCGACGCCCCAGAAGATAGACCCCCCGCCAAAAAGACAGCATCTGAAATACGTAATTGGTTTCCAGGAGGAAATGACTTGATAAAAGGAGCATTCACCTTACCTTCAACCTCTATGGTAAATTCTTCTTTAAATTTTTCTTTAAAATCAATGATAATTTCATCGCCTGATTTAAGAGGAAAATCAATAAGCCTGTCCTCCTGTTTCAAGGATATTTTTTGAATCCCCGATGCCATATTCTTATCTCTCCTTAAAAGGGTAAAGTGTTCCTTTAAAGCAAAGTCAGCTAAAACTGCTTTATTTAACAACTTTAAAATAGTTTTACTGCTATCTAATCCATAATTACCCGGAAAAAGTACCGCTCCACTAATTTTAACCAATTCTGGAGAATACTCTTTAATTTCTTTAAACACAATGGAATCTCCATGTTGAAATTTAAAACAGGTAGTTCCCAAGAGTAATGGTGGGAGGAATATCTCTGATTGCATCCTTACATGATTTGAAAATCGGTAAAGTTGCGCATACTGCTTATTTGCCGAGGGTAATAATCCACCTCCAAATGCAATAATCTGTTCCAGGCATTCCATTTCCAGAACTTCATATTTCAAAGGACGCTGAATAGCCCCTGTCAGTGAAATGGTTATTTTAGAAACAGGAAGATGAATAATATCATAATCATAAATTATATCTGGCACTTTTCCTTGAGGATTAAAACTAGTAGCATAAGCGTCAATTTCTTTAGAAACTGATCCATGAATTAACTTTATTTTTCTTATTGAAGCTATATCCGTTGGCCCACCGGCTAAGGAAATAGCCTGGAATAAATTAGTTAATGCAGGAATTTCATAAAGACCTTCCTTTTTTACATTCCCCAAAACATAGACCTTAATTTTACCCAAAGGAATAAGAGAAACAATAAATTGCCCGCTACTAAAAACATAAAACCGAGAAAAATGAGCTATTAATATTTTTTTTGCCTGAAAATAAGTCAGACCTGAAAGAAAAATTTTAGGCATTTGCGGGGGGGAAATAAATCCATCCTCCTCGATATTAAAAACAAATTCTGCTTGAGAACGGCCTAAAATTTGAATAGAAATTTTATCCTTTGGGCCAATAATATAATCTTGAGAAGGTGTCCCGACAGCTGACAATATTTCAGCCACCTGTCCTGTATTAAACAGCTGAAAACCATAAAATCCTTGTTTAGGTAATAGAGGAGGAGAAATGGAGTCTGTTCCAACATAGCCGTTGAGATGTAAAGGAAACAGAGACAAAAACAAGAAAGGGAAACGAGAAAAAATAATTAAGGAACCATTCATGCGACGCAATGAATAAAAATCCCCTAATGATAATGAATAAAGGTAAGTTTATTTTTGTTTATTTCCAAGTAAAGCTTTAAGCAACTAAAAAAGCTGCTCCGAAAACACCAGCACTATCCCCTAATTTTGGTGGAACGATTAAAGTATCCAATCTCGGATTGAAAACGTGCTGTTTTAAAGACTCAATTCCTTCCGTATATAACAAATCGATATTAGCTAAACCACCACCGAGCACGATAACATCGGGATCAAGAATATTAATTAAATTGGATATTCCTTTTCCAAAGAAATAAATAAGTCTTTTCACCGTCTGAGTGGCTGCCTGATCTGAGCCATCTTTATATTTTTTAATAATCTCGTTGAGATGCATATCCTGACCAGTGAGACTCTTATAATATTTTTCCAATGCCGGTCCTGAAATTAGTGTTTCCACACAACCTATTTTTCCACAATAACAAAGCCCTCCCGATTCATCCAGGAAACTATGCCCCCATTCACCTCCAATACCTTGACGCCCATTCCAGACATTACCGTTTAAGACAAGTCCTCCTCCAACGCCTGTTCCCATGATAACACCAAAAACCATTTTTGCTTCAGGCATTACGTCTTGAACAACACCCATACGAGCCTCCGCAATAGCAAAACAATTGGCATCATTGGCCATCTCGAATGAAATACCCAGGGCATTTTCAAGATCGCGTTTGAAAGGCATTCCATTTATAGCCGTAGTATTGCTGTTTTTATGTGTTTGTGTAATAGGATCCAGAGCACCGGGAGTTCCCAGCCCTATTCGCGTAGGGGTTAATCCAGTAGCTTCTTTAAGATTGTTTACCAACAGACCAATTTGCCCTATGATATGATTGTATCCTTTCGTTTTTTCTGTAGGTACACGCATTCTGGCAATGATATTATTAGGTTCATCTTTACTTTTTAAAATAACCCCTTCGATTTTAGTACCTCCTAAATCAAAACCCCATAATGGCTCCATAACTATCCATTTTTAAATTAGTAAATTTCAGGCAATAATAATTAAAAAAAATGGTAGTAACGAGTACTTACTTTGGAAATTGAGGTAAAATCCTAATTTTACATTTTCATTTCATTCAAACTTACATAAAATCCATTGTTCAGATGTTAAAATACGAAACCGTTACAGATTTTTCCTCTTGTGCTGACTGGATTATCGGGGTACATGGAACAATTGATTTAAAATTACTGAACAATCTTCCCTTAGATTTACCTTCAGTTAGCGAAAAAGATTTCACCGGAGAAATGGGAAGTCAATTCATTTTAAATCAAAATAATCGCAGATTCATTTTCTTAGGACTTGGAGAAAAAATAAATTTTTCAACGGTACAAAAAACATTTCGACAATTTACTTTCCAGAATAAAAATAAGTTTAACGAAAGAACAGGTCTTGTTTTCTTACTCAACGAAATAACGCCAATGCCATTATCAAGGCTCTGTGAAGCTGCATGGCAAGGAATACAAACAGGAATTAACCATCTTGGTCAATGGAAAACGGTAACTAAGGAAACGCATATCTGGACCTCTGATAAGTCTTGTATATTTATTTATGCAGAAGAACCTGTTCAGCATGAAGTGAAAGTTGGCCTAAACAGGGGAAATATAATTAGTTTGGCGAGAAACAAAGTTTGCCACCTTATCAATACACCAGGTAATTTTTTAAATCCAGCTTCTTTTGCTGCAGAAATTGAAGAGATTGGCAAGGAGGCTGGATTCAAAGTGCAAATTTTCAATGCCCAGGAACTACAAAATAAAGGATTACACGCTTTGCTGGCCGTAGGTCAAGGGAGTAAAACACCTCCACTTATGGTTAAGTTAACTTATGATGGAGGACAAAAAAATCAAAAACATATTGGATTAGTAGGTAAAGGGATTACCTTTGATACGGGTGGAATTTCTATCAAATCCTCAACAAACATGCATTTCATGAAAAGTGACATGAGCGGTGCAGCTGCTGTTCTTGGTGCTTTTCAAGCTGTTGCAAAACTGGCATTACCCGTCAGACTAACAGGTTTTTTGCCTATTGCTGAAAATGCTATAGGCTCCCAAGCCATCAGACCTGGAGATATTTTATCCTCATATAATGGAAAAACAATTGAGGTTATTGATACCGACGCGGAAGGTCGATTGATTCTTGCCGATGCCCTCTCTTACCTTGTGAGAAATTTTAATCCCGATATAATCGTTAATTTAGCTACACTTACAGGAAGTATAGTCAGCACGCTGGGAAATCACGCAGCAGGTTTATTCTCGAACAATGATGCATTAGCACAGAATTTAATGGACGCTGGAAAGGAAACTGGTGAAATATTATGGCGTATGCCCTTATTTGATGCTGTGAAGGAGGACTTAAAATCGGATGTGGCAGATTTGCGAAATTATAGTGGTTTAACTACTTCTGGTGCCATTTCTGCAGCTAAATTCCTGGAAGAATTTATAGATAATCATTCCAGTTGGGCTCATTTGGATATTGCAGGGGTTGCTTTTGATAAAACAGAAATGTCTCAATTAAAAGCTGCATCTGGGTTCGGAGTAAGACTCTTAACTGAATGGATTTCAAACTTGTGACATTTATCACAGTTTTCCTATGTTAATCCACCTAATTTTGCATTAAACTAAAATTTGTTAACATGTTTTTTCAACATATTTACGATAAAACCCTTGCACAGGCAAGTTATCTTTTGGGCTGTCAAAAAACAGGAGAAGCCATCGTCATTGATGCAAAACGCGACGTTGATACCTATGTTGAAATTGCCAGACAAAATAATTTACGCATTACTCATATTACTGAAACCCATATTCATGCTGACTTTTTATCGGGCTCCCGAGAATTGGCTGCCCTGACAAATGCCGAATTATATCTTTCCGAAGAAGGCGGACCCGATTGGCAGTATAAATTCAATCATAAAGGCTTACGGCATGGTGATATCCTAAAAATTGGAAATCTGTCTTTGAAAGTGCTTCACACCCCAGGACACACCCCCGAAAGTATAACTTTTTTGCTTACAGATCATCCTGCCAGCAATGAACCCGTCATGATATTTACAGGAGATTTTGTGTTCGTAGGTGATATAGGTCGCCCCGATTTGCTGGAAAAAGCAGCAGGCATAAAGGGAACTCAAGAAATAGGAGCGGAACAGATGTATGAATCCATTCAGCAATTTAAGGCGCTCCCCGACTTTATTCAGGTATGGCCAGGACATGGTGCTGGCTCAGCCTGTGGAAAGGCGCTGGGTGCCGTACCAAGCACCACCGTTGGGTATGAAAAAATAAGAAACTGGGCCCTTCAATATGGTGAAAATAAACCTGGATTTATCGATTATTTATTGAGTGACCAACCTGAGCCCCCAAGGTATTTCGCACAAATGAAAATGAGGAATAAGGAGCCACGAAACTTATTGACTCAGGTACCTAAACATCAGAAAGTAAGTCCTGAAGTAGTATTACATGCTCTTCAAAACGGAGTTAATGTTATAGATACCAGGCATAAATCGCTATATGAAAAAGGATTTATTCCTGGAACCATCAATATTCAAAACAATAACTCCCTGGCAACCTGGGCGGGTTGGTTTTTGAACTATGACAATCCTTTCCTCATTATTGCGGAAGAAAAAAACATGGATGACATAACCCGAAAACTTATGCGTATCGGACTAGATAATATCATGGGATATATAGAAAATGTAAACTGGTATGAAGAAAAAGGCTATAAACTACAAGTTTCATCCATTGTAGATGCAACTTTTGTGGAAAATGCCCTCAAAAATAAAGAAATCGAATTGTTTGATGTAAGAGGGATTACAGAATATCAGGATGGTCATATCCCAGGAGCAAAACATCTTTTTCTTGGCACCTTGCCAGAAAATTTAGAACATTTACCTAAAGAAAAGCCATTTATTATAAGCTGCCAGTCAGGTGACAGAACGGCTATAGGAAATTCTCTGCTTTTTAAATTAGGGTTCACTAAAGTAATGAATTATGCTGGTGGATTTACTGACTGGCAATCTAAAGGATTAGCTATTTCAAAAGATTAAAATTGACCCTTTGTTCGTTAACCCTACATATAAACTTGTCAAAGATGAGATATTTAGGGTTAATCTTTTTTATTTTGGTATTCAACCATCTTTCTGCTCAACATTTTCATTCCCTGGCACAGGCAAAACCAGGTGTTCGTAAGCTTTTTGAAGAAGCTAAACTAGAAGCCCAAAGAGAAAACACCCCTACCAGCATCACTCTTTTATTGAAATGCCTTGAAAAAGATTCCATTTTAACAGATGCCTGGACTTTGCTTGGTAACGCATATTATGATATTGGCGAATTTAAAAACGCCTTAAGTGCATTTAAAAAATTAGCTTCTTTAAATCCAGATTATGACTTCAGAGTTAACTATGCTTTTGGGTTAACTGCTTACAAATATGGAGATTACTCATTGGCAATAGAAAAACTCACGCAATATTTAAATGCCAGTAAAATTAAAGGTATTCCGCAGGAACAGGCCACCAAACTTTTAGAAAATGCTCTTTTTTCCAGAGATGCAGTCCAAAACCCTGTGCCTTTTACCCCTACTCCACTGAATAAATTTATTAACACCGAAGCACCTGAATATTTACCTTCTTTTTCCGCCGATGATAAGACCTTACTTTTTACACGTGTCGAGAACGGACAAGAAGATATTTACTACACACAAAGAGACACCATATCAGGTGACTGGCAAAAACCAATAGCCTTAAGTCAGTTAAACACTCCTTTTAATGAGGGTGCACATACCTTGTCTGCCGACGGTTCTACCTTGATTTTTACCCAATGTGAAAACAAACAAGGATTTGGAAGTTGCGACCTTTATATTTCTTATAAAAAAGGAGAGCAATGGACCAGCCCCCAAAATATGGGTTCTCCGGTGAATTCCATTCATTGGGAATCAATGCCATCTCTATCGGCTTTAGGCGACAGATTATTTTTTTCCTCCAGGCGACCTGGTGGATATGGAGGTACCGATATTTGGATGAGCAGACAAACTGGCTTTGACAAATGGTCTAAACCAGAAAATTTAGGCCCCTTTATAAATACCCCAGGTGACGACCAGGCGCCATTTCTTCATACAGACGGCCAAAGTTTATATTTTATGTCCAATGGACATAAGGGAATGGGTGGTTTTGACTTGTATCTTTCCCGAATGGACAGTGCCCAGCGTTGGGATAAACCAATACATTTGGGATACCCCATAAATACCATCGCTGACGAAGGCGCACTTTGTATCAACAGAACGGGTGAGACAGCTTATTTCTCCAGTTCTAAAAATGATACACTTGGAAAAGGAATGAAGAGTAAAATGAATATTGATATTTTTAGTTTTCCCTTGTATGAAGAAATCAGGCCCATTCCTGTGACATTTGTTACCGGAAAAATAGTAGCCAGTGAAAACAGCAAACCATTGCCCGCCCAGTTAGAAATTAACGGAACCCACACAGGAAATCTTATATATAAAACAAATGCAGATACCTCTGGTAAATTTTTTATCTGTTTACCAAGCGGTCAGGACTATTCTTTTTCAACCATTTACCCTGGATACACACTTTACAGCAATCATTTTACCCTTACAGAATCATCATCAGTGCTGAATCCTTATTATTTAGATATTCGTTTACAAAAAGTAAATAAAAATAATCTAACCGACAAAATAGAAAACCTGGAAGAAGAGGGAGAAGCTATCATTTTAAAAAATGTTTTTTTTGAAACCAATTCTTCTGATTTAAATCCGGATTCTAAATATGAACTAGATAAACTTGTAAAATGGTTGCTGGAAAATGAAGCCACATTTATTCAGATCAATGGCCACACTGATAATACGGGAAATGAGGAAGCAAACCTAAAACTCAGTACTTCGAGAGCTAAATCTGTTTACGATTATCTAATAATCAATAACATTACAAATAACCGATTAAGATATAAAGGATTTGGTTCTCTTAGACCGATAGCAAATAATACGACGGAAGCGGGCCGAAAAGAAAACAGACGTACAGAATTTATACTCCTTAAATGAACAAAATCTTTAAGTATACAAAGAAAGAACTGCCTAACAGCTTAGAACAAATCTAGGAATTACTTCACAATCAGTTGATTTCTTCCAGGTCCAACGGATACCATGGTTATAGGCACTTTAAGTTCTTTTTCAAGTTTAATCAAATAATCGATTGCTTCCCTTGGTAAATCATTCCATTCTGTTACTTCATCAAGGGGTGCGTTCCAGCCAGGAATGTTATCATAATTTACTGAAAATGAATCGTCATTGATATCGAAGGGAAGATTTTGGGAAAGGGAGCCATCTTCTGCCTTATAATAAAGACCCATTGA
>Ga0214921_10012426_pt1 | contig 10180 bp, 10 predicted proteins | sample LL1505_MetaG_FD_177992 | JGI IMG/M metagenome (GOLD analysis project Ga0214921, IMG submission 177992) | Freshwater microbial communities from Lake Lanier, Atlanta, Georgia, United States - LL-1505 | ecosystem: Environmental > Aquatic > Freshwater > Lake | place: USA: Georgia | collected...
TGCCGCATGCTTCAAACAAGACGGTGCTGTCGTTCATGGAGGCTCCTGCAAATAGGTGGTGCGTGTCAACAAGGAGTGGGGAGCGCTGGTTATAGTGGTGTTTTGACCTCTACGCGCACCTCATCGAGCACTCCATCATGACTTACGAATGCATCACCACCCGTATCGAAGGCGACAAAGTTGCCATCATCACCCTCAACCGCCCCAAGCAGCTCAATGCGCTCAATGACCAGTTGATGGACGAGCTGGGCGCCGCCTTGCAGGGTTTTGACGCCGATCCGGCCATCGGCTGCATCGTCATTGCCGGTAGCGAAAAAGCCTTTGCTGCGGGCGCCGACATTGCCGCCATGGCCAAGTACAGTTTTGCCCATGTGTACGGCTCCAACTACATCTCGCGCAACTGGGAAACTATCCGCAGCATCCGCAAGCCGGTAATCGCCGCAGTAAGCGGATTCGCGCTGGGCGGCGGTTGCGAGCTGGCCATGATGTGCGACTTCATCATCGCCGCCGACAACGCCCGCTTTGGCCAACCCGAGATCAAGCTCGGTGTGATTCCCGGTGCCGGTGGCACCCAGCGCCTGCCGCGCGCCATTGGCAAAGCCAAGGCCATGGACATGGCGCTGACCGGGCGCATGATGGACGCCGCCGAGGCCGAGCGTGCCGGTCTCGTCAGCCGCGTCGTGCCGCTGGCCAGCCTGATGGACGAGGTGCTGGCGGCAGCGCTGATGGTGGCCGGTTTCTCGCAAATCGCCACCATGGCCGCCAAAGAGAGCGTGAACCGCGCGTTTGAGAGCGGCCTGTCGGACGGCGTGATGTTCGAGCGGCGGCTGTTCCACGCCTTGTTTGCCACAGCCGACCAGAAAGAAGGCATGGATGCCTTCATGGCCAAGCGCGCCGCCGTGTTCACCCACCGGTAAGCCCCAGAGGCCGGCGCCGCGGCGTTTCTGGCTATAATTTGCGCCTCCGGTGATATAGCTCAGTTGGTTAGAGCGCAGCATTCATAATGCTGATGTCGGTGGTTCAAATCCACCTATCACCACCATTTTTCTCCCGCAAGGGACATCCAGCCCGCCCGTTTACGCCGCGGGCTTTTTTGTTGCTCTGCCCCTTGCTGAAGTCCATCCGATGCCATCTCACCCCAAACCTCCGGCCACATCCCAGGCGCTGGTTTGGTTCAAGCGGGATTTGCGCCAGGACGACCATGCACCGCTGCGGGCAGCACAGCACTTTGAGGCGGCGCTGGGGCTGTTCATCATCGAGCCCAAATGGCTTGGCAGTCCCGAGTTCAGCAGCGCTCACCTGCAATTTGCGCTCGCGAGCCTGACGCCGCTGCGGGAGTCGCTGGCCGAGCGGGGCTTGCCCTTGCTGGTGCGCGTGGGCGAGGCCACCGAGGTTTTGGCGGCCTTGCGGGCTGAAACCGGCTTCACGCACTTGCTCAGCCACGAAGAAACCGGTCCGATGTGGACCTATACGCGGGACAAGGCCGTGGCGGCCTGGTGCGCTGCCCATGGCGTGGTGTGGACAGAGTGGACGCAAACCGGCGTCGTGCGGCGCCTGCGTTCGCGCCACGGTTGGGCGCAGCGCTGGCAGGCGCGCATGGACGCGCCGCGCGTGCAGGCCCAAGGAGGGTTTGCCGGGGTGGCGGGTGTAGAGCTTCATGACATTCCGAATCTGCGCGCGCTGGGTTTGCAGGCAGACACCAAAGTGGTTCAGGCGGGCAACGAAGCCAGCGCCTGGTCAGAACTAGACGGTTTTTTGGAGGGACGCGGGCGTGACTACCGGCGCGCCATGTCCAGCCCCCTGACCGCGCCTGACGCCTGCAGCCGTTTAAGTCCGCACCTGGCTTTTGGCACGATCTCGATGCGCGCGGTGCACCAGGCTACCGAGCAGGCGATTTCCCAAACCCACGACCGCGAGCTCGCCAAAGCCCTGCGCAGCTTTAGCGGGCGCTTGCGCTGGCATTGCCACTTTATGCAAAAGCTGGAGGACCAGCCCTCTATTGAATTTGAAAACTTTGCCCGTGTCTGCGACGGCTTGCGCGAAAACGACTTTGACGCGGGCCGTTTTGAGGCCTGGCGTACGGGCCAGACGGGCTATCCGATGGTGGACGCCTGCATGCGGTCACTGAACGCCACGGGTTGGCTTAACTTTCGGATGCGCGCCATGTTGGTGAGCTTTGCCTCCTACCACTTGTGGCTGCACTGGCGCCCCACCGGGGTCTACCTGGCGCGCCAGTTTCTGGACTTTGAGGCGGGGATCCACTGGAGCCAGATGCAGATGCAAAGCGGCACCACCGGCATCAACACCCTGCGCATGTATTCGCCGACCAAACAGGCGCAAGACCAGGACCCGGACGGCAGCTTCATCCGGCACTGGGTGCCTGAATTGGCCCGCGTTCCGCTGCCCTACCTGGCCGAGCCCTGGAAGATGAACGACACACTGGAGCGCATGGCCGGATGCACCGTCGGGCGGGACTACCCGGCGCCGATCGTGGACGACAAGCAGGCCGTCCAGGCCGCCAAAAACCGGATGTACGGCCTGCGGAAAACGCCCGAGGCGCGTGCCGAAGCCGATGCGGTCCAATCACGCCATGGCTCCCGCAAGAGCGGCATGGCGCAAACCGGACTGCGACGACGCACCGGCAAAGCGGGTCATGCCGCCAAGTCAGGGGACCCAGTTACCAGTCAAACACAACAAGCGGACCTGTTCGCGGATGTGGGGGACCTGGAGGATGTGCATCCAAAGGGCAGGCCATGAAAAACGACTTCAAAGGCAACAAAAGCAGCCTCCCCTCCAAACCCTGTGCGGTGTGCCAGCGCCCCATGACCTGGCGCAGGGCATGGGCCAAGAACTGGGAATCGGTACGTTATTGCTCCGACGCCTGCCGGGCCCAAAAGAACACCGTACCTGCCAGCCGCGCTACCTCAGTATGAACAAGATCAACGCAAGGCCGCGCTCCAACGACAGCACCGCCGCGGCCGCCGCTGATGCCAGCCCGCTCGCCCCGGTCCGCCACCTGGTGCTGGTGCTGGGCGACCAGTTTGACAGAGACGCCTCTGCACTGGACGGCTTCGACCCGTCGCAAGACGCAATTTGGATGGCGGAGGTGGCGCAAGAGTCTGAGCACGTTTGGTCGTCCAAGCAGCGCACGGCGGTTTTTCTGAGCGCCATGCGCCACTTTGCCGCCGAATTACGCGCCCAAGGCTGGCCGCTGCATTACGTCGCATTGGACGCGCCCGACAACTGCGGCACCTTGGCGGGTGAGCTGGCCATGGCCATCGCCTTTTACCGGCCGCAAGCCTTGGTGATGACCGCTCCCGGCGACTGGCGCGTGTTGCAAGACTTGCGCGGCGCGGCGCTTGCGGCCCAGGTGCCGCTGGAGGTGCGCGACGACCGGCATTTTTTCAGCACGGTGCGCGACTTTGCGGCCCACGCCAAGGGCCGCAAGCAGTTGCGCCTAGAATACTGGTACCGGGAGCTGCGCCAGAAAAATGGCATCTTGATGGACGGTAAGGCGCCGGCCGGTGGCCAATGGAATTTCGACGCAGACAACCGTGCCTCCTTTGGCGCAAAAGGCCCGGGCACCGTGCCGCCGCCCAGCCGCTTTGCGCCCGACGTCACCACGCAAGAAGTGCTCGCGCTGGTCAACACGCGCTTTGCCAGCCACCCGGGCAGCGTGGCCGAATTTGGCTGGCCGGTCACGCGCGCGCAGGCCTTGCTGGCGCTGAATGCCTTTGTCCAGGAACGCCTGCCGTTCTTTGGCGAGCACCAGGACGCCCTTTGGGAGGGCGAGGTCTGGCTCTACCACTCGCACTTGGCCTGCGCCCTGAACCTCAAGCTGCTGGGGGCCCGCGAAGTGGTGGCCGCGGCCGAGTCCGCGTTCCGCGCGGGTGCGGCGCCCCTGCCCGCGGTGGAGGGTTTCATTCGCCAGATTTTGGGCTGGCGCGAATACGTGCGGGGCATTTACTGGACACAGATGCCGCAGTACCAAGAGCGCAACGCGCTGGGCGCAGTGGCCGATCTACCGGGTTTTTACTGGTCCGGCGAAACCGACATGGCCTGCCTGCGCGACGCCATCGGCCAGACCCTGCGCCACGGCTACGCGCACCATATTCAGCGCCTGATGGTCACCGGCCTGTACGCGCTGCTGTTTGGCGTCGAGCCAAAGCAAGTGCATCAGTGGTATCTGGCGGTGTACGTGGATGCGGTGGAATGGGTCGAGCTGCCCAACACGCTGGGCATGAGCCAGTTTGCGGACGGCGGCGTCATGGCCAGCAAGCCTTATGCCGCCAGCGGCAAATACATCCAACGCATGAGCAACCACTGCAAGGGCTGCCGTTTTGATCCGGCGCTCTCGGTGGGCGAAGCCGCTTGCCCCTTCACCACCTTGTACTGGGACTTTTTATTGCGCCATGAGACTGTTCTGACCGCCAACCAGCGCATGGGCATGCAGCTCAAGAACCTGGCGCGCCTGTCCACGGAGCAACGGTCAGCGATCGTGGCGCAAGCGAGCCGCCACCGCGAGGCAACACCCGCCCTGATCCGCGCCCCCGGAGTTGCGCCATGAACACGCCATACCCCGCCACCCTAGAAGCCGCCCATGAACGCGTGGCGGCGGTGGACCCGACGGCCTATGCGCGCAGCCGCAACCACATTGACGGCGCGGTCACCCGGCTCTCGCCTTACCTGACGCATGGACTACTGACCTTGCCCGAGGTCTACCACGCGATCCACACCCGTTCGCCGCTGGAACCCCAGAGCAAACTGGTGTTCGAGTTTGGCTGGCGCGAATACCACCACCATGTTTGGGAGCATCTGGGGGACCGCATCCACCGGTCGCTGCACACGGGTCTGATGGACGACGCAAGCTACGCGGCCGAGGTGCCTGAGGATGTGCGACACGCTGCCACCGGCATTCCCGCCATCGACACCGCAGTGCGCACCCTGTACCTCACCGGTTACCTGCACAACCATGCGCGGATGTGGTTGGCGAGTTATCTCGTGCACCTTCGCAAAGTGCACTGGCACGCGGGTGCGAGCTGGATGATTGCGCACTTGTTGGACGGCGATCTCGCCAGTAACCACCTGAGCTGGCAATGGGTTGCAGGTACGGGGAGCACCAAGCCGTATTTGTTCAACGCCGAAAACGTCGCCCGCTATGCGCCCGAGCCTTGGCACAGCCCGGGCACGGCGCTGGACACCAGCTACGAGGTCTTGGATGCATTGGCGCGCAGTCCCAAGCGCGTGCTGGCGCGCGCGCCGTCCCACCGCAGCGCGGCGGCCACCACCACCGAGCCCGCGGTGCTGACAGCACCGCCCGCAGCCTTGGGCTTTGTCGCGCCAGACGCCCGTGCCATCGCCGGCAAAGACGTATGGCTCGTCCACGCGTGGTCACTGGGCCAGCGCCCACCCGAGGTCCCGCCGGAGGCGCTTTGCATCGCGGTGCTGGTGGCTGACTTTCACCAGACCAACCCCTGGAGCGCGCTTCGCTGGAACTTTGTCGGCGAGCGCATGGCCGAAATGGCCGTAACTCGCTGGTTTGCCGACGCCGACACGCTGTGTGCGACTTTGGCCCATGCCCGTTGTATTCACATGACGCAGGATTTGCACTTAGGCAGTTTTCCGCATCACCTGAGGGCGCTACCGCACCGCAGTGTCCGTCCACCACAGCTTTTTGAGCCGGTAGACACCCTGTGCCGCAGTTTTTCGAGCTGGTGGAAGCAAACCCGCATTGCCTCGATCCCAACGCGCTAGTCGCCGCTCGGTTCTGCGGCTCCTCGGCCGACCCGCGTGTTAGGATTTACCCTGATTTTCAACTCAGCCTCTGGATACACACCATGAACCGCTGTCGTGCAACCCCCACCCCCTTTTGGTTTCCGTTTCAACGCAGCGCAGTGACGCAGCTTGGTGCGCTGGCTTTGTGCGTCGCCTCGTTCAGCGTCGAAGCGCAGGGCATGGTGCGCACTTTCCCGGCCAGGGCCGAGCGGGCTGTCCTGCAAATCACGCAACCGCCCGAGCTTCTGCTCAACGACCAGCCCGGACGGTTGTCGCCGGGCGCAAGAATCCGGGGCACCAACAATTTGGTGGTGATGTCGGCGCTGTTGATCGGTCAGAAAGTCGAGGTCAATCTGGTGCGGGAGCCTGCCGGTGAAGTGCATGAGGTGTGGATCCTGACTGATGCGGAGGCCGCCTTGAAGCTGCCCTGAGGTCGCCCATAGGCTCCTACTTCGGCTGCCACCCATCCATTGCCAACACTCCCCATGTCTAAAAAAGTATTTATCAAAACCTTCGGCTGCCAGATGAACGAGTACGACTCGGACAAGATGGTCGATGTGCTGGAAGCCGCCCAGGGCTACGAGAAGACCGAAATCGTCGAGGAAGCCGATCTGATCTTGTTTAATACCTGCTCGGTGCGAGAAAAAGCCCAGGAAAAAGTGTTCTCGGACCTCGGCCGCGTGAAGCATTTGGCCAAAAAGGGGGTGCAAATTGGCGTGGGCGGCTGCGTGGCCAGCCAAGAGGGTGAGGCCATCATCGCCCGCGCGCCGTATGTGGACGTCGTGTTCGGTCCGCAGACCCTGCACCGACTGCCCGAGTTGCTGAATCAGCGTCGTCTGCAGGGCCGAGCCCAGGTAGACATCAGCTTTCCAGAGATCGAAAAGTTTGATCACCTGCCGCCCGCCAAAGTGGAGGGCGCCTCGGCGTTCGTGAGCATCATGGAGGGCTGCTCGAAGTACTGCAGCTACTGCGTCGTGCCCTATACGCGCGGCGAGGAGGTGAGTCGCCCGTTTGAAGACGTGCTGGTGGAGGTGGCTGGATTGGCCGACCAGGGCGTGAAAGAGATCACGCTGCTCGGCCAAAACGTCAACGCCTACCGCGCGCCCATGGTCGGCACCGGCGCCGGGAGCGAGGTGGCGGACTTTGCCACCCTGCTCGAATATGTGTCCGACATTCCGGGCATTGAGCGTCTGCGTTACACCACCAGTCACCCCAACGAATTCACGCCCAGCCTGATTGCTGCGTATGAAAAGCTGCCCAAGCTGGTCAGTCACCTGCACTTACCGGTGCAGCACGGGTCGGACCGGTTATTGATGGCTATGAAGCGTGGCTATACCGCCATGGAGTACAAAAGTACGGTGCGTAAGTTGCGGGCGATTCGACCGGATATGGCCATGAGCAGTGACTTTATCGTCGGCTTTCCGGGCGAGACCGAAGACGATTTTGGCAAGATGATGAAGCTCATCGACGACATCGGCTTCGACAACAGTTTTAGCTTTATCTTCAGTCCGCGCCCCGGCACCCCGGCAGCTAACCTGCACGACGACACGCCCCATGAGGTCAAGCTGCGCCGTCTGCAACACCTCCAAAGCGTGATCAACGCCAACATCACCCGTATCAGTGACAGCCGGCTGGGCACGGTGCAGCGCATTTTGGTGGAAGGCAGCTCCAAGCGCGACGCCACCGAGCTGATGGGCCGCACTGAATGCAACCGCGTGGTCAACTTTGCCGGACCGCCCCGGCTGGTAGGGCAGCTGGTGGACGTCAGGATCACCGAGACGCGCAGCTATTCGCTGCGCGGCGAGGTACTGATTCAAGCGGTTTAGGACGATGGGCACGCGGTACAAAGGTTTTTTTCTGGCATGGGCCATGGCCTGTGCGGCGGGTTGGGCCTCGGCCGCGGAGCCACTGACCCCGGTGGCCTCGCTGGATGTGCCGCGCTACATGGGGACCTGGTACGAGATTGCCAAGCTGCCCAACTGGTTTCAGCGCAAATGCGCCGGTAGTACCCGCGCCCAATACAGCTTGCAGGTGGACGGTCGGGTGCAGGTGGCCAATAGCTGCCGGTTGGCCACCGGCGAATTCGACGATGCGCTGGGTGTGGCTCGTCAAATTGGTGCGCCGAACTCGCCCAAGCTGAAAGTGCGGTTTGCCCCAGCCTGGCTATCGCTGCTGCCCATGGTTTGGGGTGACTACTGGGTGGTCGAGCTCGACGACAACTACCAATGGGCGGCCATCAGCGAGCCCGGGCGCGAGTATTTATGGATTTTGTCCCGCAGTCCGCGCATGGACCCCGCCGTTTATGCTGAGCTCTTGGCTCGCCTGGCCCGGAAAGGCCTGAACGTCCAAAAACTCGAAGTCACCCGCCAAGACGACTGAGGACGGGCGACGATCCACGCCGCAGGACAGGGCGCCTGCCGGCACGATCTTGGCGGGCTACATGGGTCACAATCCCGAACCTGACTATTCACGCATCCTTCACTGACACCTTTCCATGACCGACCCTGCCTCCGTTCCTGCCTTGCCCGACCACTTGTCCGTCGACCCACGCAGCCCGCACCATGTGGCTGCGGTGTTTGAGCACGACATTGGCATTCGCTTTAACGACAAAGAGCGCTTTGACGTGGAGGAGTACTGCATCAGCGAAGGTTGGGTCAAAGTACCCGCCGGGAAAGCCAAAGATCGCTTCGGCCGCCCGCTGCTGATCAAGATCAAGGGACGGGTCGAAGCGTTTTACCGCAGCCCGGCGGCGTAGTGATGCGTCCCGACGCGGCGCTGGCGGCCGCTGCCGGATCGTTGGTCGCAGGCTAGAACGGCATTTTGGGCATGCCCTTCATGCCCCCCATGCGCTTCATCATTTTCATCATGCCGCCGCCGCTCATCTTCTTCATCATGTCCTGCATTTGCTCAAACTCCTTGAGCATGCGGTTGACTTCCTGCACCTGAACGCCGGCACCGGCAGCAATGCGGCGCTTGCGAGTGGCTTTGATCAGGTCCGGCTTGCGCCGCTCCAGCGGCGTCATGCTGTGGATGATGCCTTCTTTGCGCTTGATGTCTTTCTCCGCCTTGACCATGTCCACCTGACCGGCCTTGGCCGCCATGGCGGCTGGCAGCTTGTCCATCAGGCTGGAAAGGCCACCCATTTGTCGCATTTGCTGGATTTGGCCCAAGAAATCGTTCAAATCAAAAGCGGCTCCGCTTTTAACTTTGGCAGCGAGTTTTTGCGCTGCCTCCACATTCACCCCGGCCGTGACCTGCTCGACCAAGGCCACGATGTCGCCCATGCCCAAAATACGCCCGGCGTGGCGTTGGGCGTCGAAGACCTCGAGGCCATCAAGCTTTTCGCTGGTGCCGGCAAACTTGATTGGCGCGCCAGTGACCTGACGCACCGAGAGCGCCGCTCCGCCGCGCGAGTCGCCATCGGTCTTGGTCAGGATGATGCCGGTCAGCGGTAGCGCTTCCTTGAAGGCGCGTGCCGTGTTGATCGCGTCCTGGCCTTGCATAGCGTCCACGACAAACAAGGTCTCGACCGGCTTGAGCGCCGCATGCAGGCCCTTGATTTCGGCCATCAGGGCCTCGTCAATTGCCAAACGCCCGGCCGTATCGACCAGGAGCACATCAAAAAAGTGCTTTTTCGCGTAGTCCAGCGCGGCCAAGCCAATATCCACCGGCTTTTGGTCTGGCGAACTCGCAAACCACTCGGCTCCGGCTTGGGCTGTCACGGTTTTCAGCTGTTCAATGGCGGCCGGTCGGTAGACGTCGCCCGAAACCGTTAGAACCTTTTTCTTGCGCTTCTCGATCAGGTGTTTTGCCAGTTTGGCGGTCGTGGTGGTCTTGCCGGCCCCTTGCAGACCTGCCATCAAGATCACCGCCGGGGGTTGCGTGGCGAGGTTGATGTCGCTCACGCCGTCGCCCATGGTGGCGGCCAGTTCTTGGTTGACGATGCTGACCAGCACCTGTCCCGGTTGCAGCGAGCCCAGCACTTCTTGCCCCAGCGCCTTCTCCTTGACCCGGGCAATAAAGTCGCGCACCACCGGCAGTGCCACATCCGCCTCCAGCAGAGCCATGCGCACCTCACGCAGCATCTCCGCCACGTTGTCCTCGGTAATACGCGATTGGCCGCGCAGGGTTTTAACCAGGCGCGAGAGTTTGTCGGTCAGTGCGGAGGCCATAGGAATCCAGTGCGGGGTAGAGTAATCAGGAGGCGTCAGGGTCGCAGATTGCGCGGTGGGCCGCCAGTGGGGGCACGCAAAAGGCTAAACTGTCGCGATGATTTTAGACAGCGCGTCATCCCTGAGCATCGGCCTGACGGCCGTGGCCGCCTTTGCGTATGTCTGGCCTGCCTTTAGGGTGGCCGGTCACACTGCGTGGGTGACCCGGTTTTGGGTCGCGCTGGCGTGGCTCT
>Ga0214921_10012427_pt1 | contig 10179 bp, 11 predicted proteins | sample LL1505_MetaG_FD_177992 | JGI IMG/M metagenome (GOLD analysis project Ga0214921, IMG submission 177992) | Freshwater microbial communities from Lake Lanier, Atlanta, Georgia, United States - LL-1505 | ecosystem: Environmental > Aquatic > Freshwater > Lake | place: USA: Georgia | collected...
CATGACGGAAAAATTGCCAAACCACTCAAGTAAAGGCCATTTCGCGCCGAATCTCTGGGCATGAACGCTGAACAATTCATTGAGTTTGCCAATAATTTTGCGAAGGCCAGTGCCAAAACATCTGGCACCGATATTCAATTGGCCTACGAGGACAATTTAGATTGTCTTGCCCGTCCCGGTGATCGAGTTGTCGTGATCCGCAAGCCTTGGCCCATCGGCCGCTGGGGTACGGTGATTGCATTTCAGGAATTGAGCCCCTGCTATTTCCGCGTGGAAGTTGAAATCGAGGGAAAACACCTACAAATCCCGGCTCACGCATTGGCTCGTCGGGTGGGGGCGCCAGACTGTGAGAAGGCTGAACTTCAATACATCTATTTATTGATGAAGATCAATGGTTTGACCATTGCGCAGTGATTCATCGATATGCGGGCGTTGGATAAGAACCAAATTTCGCAAGGACATTGTCGGCATGTTGACAAGTGAGCTGTGCTTTTCGCTAAACTGATCTCAGATAGTTTTCTCAACTATTGATTTCATTTTGGAGTTCACTATGCACGGTAGATTTCTTTCTGTCACCTTGGCTTTGATCATGGGTTTCTCCAGCTTCAGTGCTGAAGCCGCAAAGCGCATGGGATCAGGCAAGTCTGTTGGCCAGCAATCTAACAATGTCTCTCAGTCACAAGGGGCTAAGCCTGGACAAAATGCCACGCCTGCAACCCCTGCGGCGCCCCCCCCTGCAGCGGCGCCACAAAAACGTCCTTGGGGAGCGATGCTGGGTGGACTGGCAGCGGGTCTTGGGCTGGCATGGCTGGCAAGTTCCATGGGGTTTGGTGAGGAACTCGGGCAGTTCATGATGTTTGGCCTGATGGCTTTGGCCATCATGATGGCGGTGGGTTACTTTATGCGACGCAGAGCATCCGCCCAAAATGCAGTGACGACCAACAGTCCCTTGGCCTTTCAAGGTGCTGGGGCAACACCGCCGCTGCAGCAGCAAACAACCCAATTCAATACACAGCCCAACGCAAGCCATGCTGCATCGGGCAGCATGATTGGCTCAGCGGTCAGTGGATTTCAACCCAACTGGTCCATACCCGCTGGTTTTGATGCCGATGGATTCCTTCATCACGCCAAAGAAAACTTTGTCACCATGCAAGATGCCTGGGATCGATCAGATACGGCCAGCCTGCGCAACCTGATGACAGACCACATGTTGACCGAAATCAAAGCACAAATTGCTGAGCGCGACGCCACCAGTTCCGTGGGCCAAATGACCAAAACGGAAGTGGTCTCGCTCGAAGCCAAGTTACTGGGCATTGAAGAGTCTCATGACAGCCACCTGGCCAGCGTTGAGTTCTCCGGGATGATTCGTGAGGATGTCGGGGCCCCAGCTGAGGCCTTCAAAGAAGTCTGGAACATGTCCCTGAGCAAAACCGCCAACAGTGGTTGGCTTGTGGCTGGCATTCAGGCAACCAGTTAAAGCCAGAAACGTGATGCTTGGACAACGTCTAAGCATCACGGCAAGTGTTGAGCAACTTCTGGCTATCCCTGGCTTTCGTCGGGCTTGGCATGCTCAAATGCCGTGTCGCAAGACAAGGCGGCTTTATTGACTCAAAGGGCTCACGTTGATCAGTTCGGGCCGCCTTGGCTTAAAGAGTAAGCGGGATAGGCTTGTGAAGAAACACTGTTTTCAATCACAGTCTTATTTTTTTGGCAAGTTGCCTAGCAAGAACAAGGACTGCAAAGCTTCAACCTCACTGAAACCAATCATTTTCTTAAAGTCGGGCATATTGGTCATGGGCTGCGGCAAACCATGCACCGATTTGGACTTCCACAACTGGGCATAGTTTTGTTTGAGCGTTTCAGTGACCGTGAACAATCCGACCAAGGGATAAACGGCCAATCCTGCGACTTCTTCAATTTGCTCTTTGGTCAAATCATTTTCCAGCCAGCCCAGCAGTTGGAGTGACAAAGGCACACTGCACGCCTGACGCAATCGGCGCAGCCCATCAATTGAGGTAAAGCAACGGCTGATGGGCTGAATCAAGTCTGCTCCTGCTTCAACATATATTTTCGCGCGCTCTATGGCATGCCCATTAACGTGCAGAAAACCCGATGATAAAAAGCCCTATGCAAATAGGGAAAACTATAAAAGTCGTTAACACAAGGCTCGCGTACTGGGCAGCTTTAATCGCATACGCGATCAAAGCATGTTTGAGTGCGCTGAATACAAGTGCTATAGAAATTCAAAGACGTCTGGCCCCGCTCGCAGCAGTCTAACCGGCACTGAATCCTAAATTCAGTGGGCCGCATTAAATATCTATTTACTGCGCCAGTGCGCCCCAATTGCCTACCAGCACTCGAGCCACCAAATTGAATCCGCCTTTTGCATCAGGTTGATAAACCACGGCTTCCCCCTCTGCTGGACCGAATCCGGAAATCGCACGCAGATTGAACCCGTGCGAAACCAAGATTGTGTTTGTACCAGCAGCGGGTACTTGGGCAAGCAATGGGCGAAGGCCAGCTTCCGCCACCTTGGCTGTGGTTTCGTTCTGGGGCCGTTGCTCGATCAGGGACTCAGATGCATCTGCTCGGGCGAAAGCCAGACGGGCTGTTTCGATGGTTCGGCAATACGGCGCTGACAGCACTTGACCCACTGGAATTTGAAGCCGGTCAAAAGCGGTGCCAATGGCTCGAGCATCGATACGACCCTGGACGGATAAATTGCGCTGTGTGCTGCAGTCGCTGATAACAACCTGGTCTTTATCACCAATGGTCATATCGGTGGCCGCATGTCGAATGAATAGCACGTAGCCGCCTTTCTTTAAGGCATCGGTGAGTGCCTTGCCTTCCAGTGGAGTGGGTTGAGACATCGCCACTGAGGCCCATGAAGTTGCTAGGAACAGGGTGACTGCCCGAATCAAGGTTGATGTATTGAACTGCACAATTAGTTTCCTTTACTGAAAAGCGAGGGTGCGCATAGGGAGTGACAAGAAAGAAGACGCTGCCGCAGCGCACAATACAAATTGAATATCTCCAAAAGAAATTTACTTTAGCGCCCATGTATTGCATAAAGATGACACAAACTTGGCGTTCATGGTCATCTGGAATTACATCAAGAAATTCTTTGAGATCGTGAAAGTGCTTGATTTGGCTGACGCGCCAACGAGCGGATGCGACGGCAGTAGGCTACGAAGCGACTAGCGCGACGCTGAAACCACTTCTTCCATGATGCGTCTGCCCTGCGCCACCGCACCAGCCTTGATGGCAAATAATGCATCAAACCCAACAGTCCGGCATATAGGATGAGTTTCCCGACAAACACCATCAATCCTATGGCTAGAGGAGCCACACCACTCAAAGCGAGTACGGCGATGGATGTTCGAGGGGAGTCAGGAAAGGCGGACAGAAAAACCATGCTAACCGGCCCCCAAGTGCGAATGGCGGAGGAAGCTTGGTCCCATTGAGCGCCTAGCAGCTGTAGACCGATCCATTCAGCGGGCGAACTTAGCGTGCCCAATAACAAAGCCAAAAGTAATGCACTCAACGCAGATGCAGCCGCAAATAACATCACAATGGCTTTGCGTCTTTGAGGCTGCAGGATAGACAGGGCAACGACGAATGCTTCTGCGGGCCACATAGGAACGAAACCATCCAAAGCTGATAAGGCGGCCAGGAAAAAAATGGTTCGCGGCTGAGTGCCATGGCGCAATAGAGCAGTTTCGGCAAAGCGAAACAAGCGCCCAATATTTTTCGTCACATGCGTTTTTTGTTGAGATTACTGGAAAAAATACGCTTCATCCAAAAGTACACGACCAAGATGAGCGCCAATAACGCCATAAATATTTCAGTCAGCAACAAACCATCCTCGGTCTTAATGAAAGGGAAGTTCTCGAAGTTCATCCCAAAAAAACCGGTGATCAAATTAAGTGGCAAAAAGATAGCGGTCAAAGCGGTCAATGTTTTCATCACATCATTGTTGTGATTGCTTTGAATATTGAAATGCATTTGAACTGCAGTTTCGGCACTTTGTTCCAGCCGGGTCACATGGTGCACGACCCTTTCTATGTGTTCAAGAACATCGCGGCTTCGAACTCTGACCAGTTCCAAATCTTTGCTCGACAGTGAATCGGTTTCCAACCAAGAATCCAAAGCTTCAATCCAATCTTGAATGGCTGCACGCTGGTCTTCGCATATTTCATCCAAATAGTGCAGCGTGAGACGTGAGTCCAAAAGAGCACTCCAATTATTGAAGCGGGCTCTTGGGTTGATCAACTCGCTCTGCCAGTGGTCCAGTTGACGGGTTAACTCTTTGCGCAAATCCAAGTACCCATCGACAACCAAGCCAATCATTCTCAACATCAAATCCACCGAATTATTGGGTAGCCGACTGCTGGCATGCGCAGCACTTGAGGCTGTTGCAGTGCTGAGCAATCGGCTCGCAAATAACTCACGCACGGCACAATCGGCTGGGTGAACAGAAATGATCAGCCTATCGAAAATTAAAAAACTGATGGGGCTTGTATCGATGCGCTTCAAGATGGGCGGACCGCCCTTTGAACTAGAGGCATGCATGATCTGTCCCGGACTTGAGATATCAGATTCAGTGCGACCTCTTGCCAAGCGTCTGAAAATGATGATGTCATACTCAGATGTGTAATCGTAATGCGATGGCAACTGGTTGTTCAGGATATCGGTCACGTGCAAATCAAGCAATTGAATTTGATAAAGCTTGTCCAACATGGCTTGAATGTCATTGAGATGGACCTCGAATTCGCGCCTAGTGCAACTGAGCCAATGAAATCCCTGAGAAATTCGCTCTTGAATCAGGGATTCGTTTTCAGAAATTAAATTGTTGTAGATGTATAAATTTCTCATTTGCAGTGTTCGACTAATTTAGATTTAAATATGAAGCGCCCCTGACTTCAGCGTGCTGATGAGTCATATGGTATTGCATTCATCAATGCATGGGAGAAAGCACACACCCCGAGCACAGAAAAAATGAGAGGCCAGGCGTCCTTGAAGCGAAATTCATCACAGTGTCATTTGAAAAATCAACGATAGGGTCATAGCAAACTAAAAGCTCCATGAAACTTAAGTTGAAAAAAGTCTTGATTGTGGGCAGTGCACCCGATGCCGTGGAAACTGCGGCTTGGGACACATCATTTTTCGACCATGTCATCGCCATCAACAACGCTTGGATGGCATGTCCTTCTTGGAGTTGCTTGATCTTTCCCGATGACTTTCCCAAAGAGAGACACCCCTGTCCAGATGCTCTCAAAGGAAAGCAGCTTGTCACTTCGCATGACTTTGTACCCATCCAAAATGAATTTGGAGGTTTCGTTTATGCAGGCGGAACGATGTCGTTTACAGCTGGTTATTGGGCATTGGGTGCATTGAAACCTGATGTCATTGCCTACATTGGCTGCGACATGGTTTACGACGCCAAGCCCGGACAGAGGACGCACTTTTATGGTCGCGGTGCTGCCGACCCATTGCGAGAAGATGTCACCCTGCAAAGCCTTGAAGCCAAATCCGTGCGATTACAAGCCTTGGCCGAGCGAAATGGCTGTGCTGTCGTCAATTTGTCGAACCAACCAAGCTCTCGACTCTTGCTACCTCGCATGGAACTGCAGACTCTCGAAGCAATGACACAAATTTCACCTGCCACTGGCTTGAACAGCATGGCTGTCCAGGATGCGTTGAATGCAGAGTCTGAACTGGGATACTGGGTTGAATCCGGAAGGTATTGGGAAAAATACGAGCAATTTGAAAGTCATAAATTACGAGAAATTGATGCACTTTGGCTCAGGTCAGTAAAAATAACTTTGTCACACTCCATGTGAATGCTGCTCAAAGTCTTGGCTCATATCCATTTTTAATCATGAGCGGCAATGAATGATGTCTTGCTCTTATCTGTTCAATATAATCCCACAATGAGCAAAGACGACATCACAAAAATCTCTGGAGATGGCCTCAGGTACAAGTCCAAAGAAGGCGGCAGTCCCTTTGCTGCATCTGGTACTGGTTCAAGCATGAGTTGCTACAAATGCGGGTTACACAAGGCTCGGGCGCTGGGCAGTTTCAAACGCGTACTCAATCAAAGCATGTTTGTGTGCGGAGACTGCAAGCCTTCCTGAAATTCGCTGTTGACTGGCCTGTTGACCTTTAAAAGTGCCTGAGGCCTGCGCTGCAAATGTCTTTGTAGGCCCATCCCCAGTGCCTTGCCCCCAGATTTGGAAATTCTGTAAAAATTCAGTCCATACACCGGTCACAGAGATGGTGTATTTTTTTAACCACCACATGTAGGAGCAACGAAATGGGTTTGTTTGATGTTTTTAAAAGTGAGCCTCCCAAACTGTCACCACGATTGGCGTTGGCTGTGGGGCTTCTGTACATGATGGCCTCCGACGGTGAGATTGAGTCGGAAGAAATAGGTCAGTTGCAATCGGTTGTGGGCGGCGACCAAGAACTCATCAGCACGGCAGTCAAATACCTTCGCAGCGTGAAGTACGAGCAGTTTTTAACCGATGCTGCCACCCTGCTCAATGAGCGTCAAAAGCTTTGTTTGCTCATCAACATGGCAGACTCCCTCTTGTCTGACGGAAGGGCTGAACAGTCAGAGCAACAAGCATTTGGCAAGGCACTGAGCCAGTTTGGAATGACTGAAGATGGCTTCAAGGCTTACTTTGAAACCTTGGCGATCAAAAATAACCGCGCAATTTTTAATTGATCGGGGCAAGGGTTTCACGAATCAGAGGTTGATTCGTGAAACCCTTTGCTGCGCAGCCCCCACTCGGACGTCTAAAAGACAAACAGCACCGTTTTCCGCGTGCCATCACCTTAGATCACCGTCTACGCAGTTGCAGTTTTTTCGCTTTAAATTCCTTTGGATTTTTTCAAATTTATCTTGAAATTTTCGGGTACGCGCTCGTCAAAGCCAAGCGCGACACGACGAACCTCTGGGCTATCTGTGGGCGGGTGCCCAACTCCCAGTGCTGCGGCGCGTGGCGCATCTATAGCGACAACCACCCCAGAAACACGACCTAACCCTGTTATTTCACACTCCACGGTTTGCCCTGGATCAACGCTGCGCGAATGGCAGGGTGTGCCCATCAAAATCACATCACCGGTCATCAACGTGATGTGTCGTGCAATATCTGCAATCACGTAGTGTGGCCCCCAAATGGTTTCATCTCCGATCTGGGCCTCTTGGACGACCAAACCGTTGACATATGTTCGCAAGGTTTGCTCAAAAATATTGACGCCCTTCACAATCCCAGGTCCTATCGGTAGCAATGTGTCTGCGCCCTTCACGCGCAACATGCTTCCCTGATCGGTATCACGAAAGTCTTGTAACCCCATGTCCAGCGCTGGACAAAATCCCTCTATGTAATCCCAAGCTTCCTCCGGTGTCACGTTACGGCAAGTTTTGCCAATAACAACTGCATACTCGCCTTCGTAATTTAGATATTTGCAATCAGCAGGTTTGAGAATTTGCCCGCGATGGCCATTGAGCGACGTGGGTGGTTTGGTGAAATACGTGGGTGTTTCAGTGGGCTTGGGTTTATTGCGTGTTTCAATACTGCGCGATGAATATGAAATATGGACAGCGATAATTTTGCTGGGATTGACAGGCGGTAGGTAGTGGGCATTCTCTGCATCCAGTTTTCTTCCGTCATCCAAGAGCAACGTTTTTTCGTCCTGCATCGTCCCCCAAAACGCACTTCCGCCCATCAAAATATGTCGGCGCTCAATTCTGGGTCCACGCAAAATCGAGGGTAGCTCATTAAATGGAAATTCAATATTCATGAAGAGACTTTCTGAGGGATAAAAGTAAACTCATTTTCGCGGTGCAAGTTGTCTTCTGGTCATTGCGGTTTTGTATCAAACCACATATGTATATTCCCTGTTCCACGGGCATTTTCATATTCGGAAAGTGGCTCACCTTTGATGCGACATTGACTGCCACCCATGGCCCCCAGCATTTGCAAATAGTGCGCACCAAAGGCTTCCCAGGGTTTGGTTCTGTAATCGCTATCCCAGCGCGCAATGATTTCATCATGGCGGCCTTGCCTCATGAATTCAATCGCTTGTTTATCACTGGCAATGTTCTCTGGCCTAGAGACATTGCTTTCATGAAAAATACGTGGGTGACTGGGTTTCCAGTCAATACCATTGAATTTATGACTCAACGCACCAGATGCCAGCATCACAACGCGAAGATGACTGCGACGAACAGCCTCACCGATCGCTTCACCTGACTTTAAGAAATGCTCCCATTCACAGTTTTGACAACTGCTTAGGGTTACCACAGGCGTATCCATCTGCTCAAGCTTCAGCTGTTTGATCAAGTTGATGGTTGCATAGTGCCTTCCCAGGTCTGGGTGACAAATGGCTCGGTTGTAACCACCCATTTCCCTAGAAACCGCTTCAATGGTCAAAGCCAATTCTGGATGCCCTCGATAGTTATAGGGCACGCCATGCAAGTACCATGGCATTTCATCGGAAATATAGCTTCCGCTGTAGCGTTGACCGCCATCCACAAGGTGGTAGCCCGTTGTGAACCAATGGCTATCAAAAATCATGACGACATCGGGCTTCACAGCAGTGATTCGTTCGCGCAATCTGGCATAGCCTGCAATCAGATCCGAGTCATCACCATTGCCCATGAGACGGCGAAATTCTTCGCACTGCATCAGCCCAGGGTGATGCGACACGATGGCCGCACCCAAAATTTGTCCCATTTTCAACTCCTCAACGATGGCTAAAACTTGCACGAAAGGGCTTTTTAGGAATAACGACATCCTTGACATCACAGAAAAATTCAAAGCTCCAGGTACCGCCTTCACGGCCAATTCCCGAGCGCTTGATTCCCCCAAAAGGAGCAGCCAGATCGCGTATACCAAAGCTATTGACCCAAATAAAACCCGTGCGGACTTGCTGGGCAACCGCCGTTGCATGGGAAGTTTCACCGTAGCAAACACCGCCCAGTCCGTAATCGGTACCGTTGGCCATTTCAATGGCCTGCGCATCGGATGAAAAGGTTTGAAGCGTCAACACCGGCCCAAAAACTTCGTTTTGGACGATTTCACTTTGCTGCTGTACATCTGTGAGCATGGTGGGCATGTAGTATTGAGCGCCATAGGGATGGCGCTCACCGCCCCACAAAATCCGGGCACCATCTGCGACGGCGCGGACAACAAATGCTTCCACTTTGTCAATTTGACGAGGGTGGATGATGGGACCCACTTCGGTGGCTGGTTCGCGGGGATCGCCAACATTCAACTTTTCAACGTAACCGCGCAAGATATCCACAAACTGATCAGCCACTTTTTCATGCACCAAAAAGCGTGTGCCGGCCAAACAAACTTGACCTGCATTGCGGTACATCAATGCACCTGTGGCAGCTGCTCCGTCCAGATCTGCATCTTCCAAAACGATAAAGGGACTCTTGCCGCCCAGCTCAAGGCTACAAGGCACCAAATTCGCACCCGCAGCCTGAGAAATCCATTTGGCTGTTGAAACGCTGCCCGTGAATGAAACCCGAGCGATGCGGGGGTCACTCACCAACTTGGCACCCGTGACGGAACCACTGCCCTGAATGACGTTGAAAACACCGGGCGGCAAACCAGCGGCATGCGCCGCGTCTGCAAGCAAAGAACAGGTCAGTGGCGCCCACTCTGGGGGCTTCAAAATACAAGCATTTCCAGCGGCAAGTGCAGGTCCCAACTTCCATGTGGACAGCATCAAAGGTGCGTTCCAAGGGGTAATGATGGCAACCACCCCAGCTGGATCGTGCCTGATCATATGGTGGGCTTGATCCGTTTCAATGGACTGGTCTTGAAGCTTTAAAGCATGCTCGGCAAACCAAGTGATGTTCAGCATCGCCCGCGGGACCACACCGTGCTGCATGCGCGAAAGCAAGACGCCTGCATCATTTGACTCAAGTTTGCAAAAAGCTTCCGCACGCTTGCCGATTTCCAGTGCAAAGCGGTCCAAGTATGGTTGACGCTCAGCCGCACTCAGTTGGCTCCATGCTGGAAATGCCGACCTGGCTGCGCGAATGGCCGCATCCACTTCGATTTCACTGGCTTCGCAGATGTTGCCCAGAAAACGCTGATCAATCGGTGAATACAGCTCAAAGCACTGGTTCGAAGCCACGCGCAGACCATTGATGTA
>Ga0214921_10012428_pt1 | contig 10178 bp, 9 predicted proteins | sample LL1505_MetaG_FD_177992 | JGI IMG/M metagenome (GOLD analysis project Ga0214921, IMG submission 177992) | Freshwater microbial communities from Lake Lanier, Atlanta, Georgia, United States - LL-1505 | ecosystem: Environmental > Aquatic > Freshwater > Lake | place: USA: Georgia | collected 2015-05-28
ATTCTTTGACAATTTTTACTTTTTCTTCTAAAACAGCAGGTGCATTAAAACCTAATGCAATGGCGCTTTCGTCTTCAATCACTTGAACACCTTTTCCATCATAGCCACCCTCAGCTAATTTATGTACTCCAGGTAATAGTGCTAGATGTTCGCGAATCGCTGCTGCCGATTGGGTGATGACAAAATTTGAACTTGGGATTTCGTTATCCGCATAAAATTGTTTTTGTGCAATTTTATTTTTGATGGTACGAATGGCTGCTGGGGTAGGATAAATTTTAACACCTTCTTTTTCTAATTGTGTTAAGGCATCTACATTTACAGCTTCAATTTCAATGGTCAATGCATCCAATTGTTTGCCAAATTGGTACACCGTATCATAATCTAAAATATCTCCTAATGTAAAATGGTGGCATAAATGTGCTGCGGGGCAGTTGGCATCTTTTTCTAACACAAAGGTGGTTAAATCATAGTTTGCTGCTGCTTGTAAAAGCATTCTTCCTAATTGTCCTCCGCCTAAAATACCTACCTTCATATTTCTAATTTTGATAGGGCAAATATAAGTTAGTTAGGTTATTTTTGCTAAACAACGATTTAATACAAGTATACATGAAACAACCCATCATTCAAGTGAAGGATTTGACCAAGTCCTACGGCGACTTTGAAGCAGTTAAAGGCATTAGCTTTGAGGTCTATAAAGGAGAGATCTTTGGTTTATTAGGACCGAATGGTGCAGGGAAATCAACCACTTTAGAAATCATTGAAACCTTGAGGCAAAAGTCTGGGGGAACAGTGCTTGTAGATGGCATGGACTTGGACACAGATCCAGAAGGGATTAAGAAAATCATTGGCGTGCAATTGCAGACGGCTGGATTTTACCCTAATTTAAATTTAACAGAACTCGTACAATTGTTTGTGGGCTTGTACCAAATGGAGATGGATCCAATGGAACTGTTGGCTAAAGTAGATTTGGTGGATAAATCAAAATCAAAATTTAAGGAATTGAGTGGAGGACAAAAGCAACGTTTTTCTATTGCCACCACACTCATTAATCGTCCAAAAATCATTTTCTTAGACGAACCTACTACAGGTCTCGATCCACAAGCAAGACGGAATCTTTGGGATTTGATTCAAGAAATCAGAAACAATGGCACCACTGTAATTATTACAACACATTATATGGATGAAGCTGAAGTGCTTTGTGATAGAGTAGCGATTATTGATAGTGGTAAAATCATTGGTATCAATTCCCCGAACCAATTGATCGACGAATTGGTGGCATCTGGATTTGAAAAAGAAAAAGAAGTGAAAATGGCCAATTTGGAAGATGTTTTTATCCATATGACAGGTAAACAATTAAGAGAAGCTTAAATATTAAAATATGACAACAGACCCAAAGTATCCTATTGGCAAGTATGAAATGAAGCCTTATTCAGAAGCCACAAAAAATGAATGGATCAATGCCATCAGACATTTACCTAAAGATGTAGAAATGGCTGTTTTGAATTTAGATAAAGTACATTTAGACACCCCTTACAGAGAAGGTGGATGGACGGTGCAACAACTCGTGCATCATATTGCAGACAGTCACATGAATGCTTTTGCAAGATTTAAATTAGGATTGACAGAGGAAGTGCCTACCATTAAAGCCTATGATGAAAATAAATGGGTATCGATGGCAGATGCTTTGGATACACCCATTAATTATTCAATGACTTTATTGCATGCATTGCATGAAAGATGGGCTAATTTATTAGCGAGTTTAACAGAAGAACAATGGCAAAGAAAATTATTTCATCCTGGTAGAAATGCGGAAGTAAGTTTATGGGATTTATTTGCCATCTATGCATGGCATGGTAAACATCATGTGGCACATATCACCACTTTAAGAGCAAATAAAGGGTGGTAATTTTATAAAAATTGAGTTCTGTCCACCTCGGCTACTAAAAATACACTGCCAATCACAAGAATTAAATCATTGTGGTTGGCATTTTTTATAGCATCCTGTAAAGCAATATTGACATCTTCAAATGCATTGCCATTTAATCCAATGACTGCGGCTTGATCTACTAATTCATTCACAGGCAATGCCCTTGGTATATGAGATTGAGTGAAATAATATTTGGCGTTTTTTGGAAGTAATTTTAATACGGATTGCACATCTTTGTCCTTCACCATCCCTGTAACAATATGTAATTGTTGGTATTGCAAGGAAGCCAATTGTTCTAATAATGCGTGTACACCATGTTCGTTGTGAGCCACATCCAATATAACTCTTGGGCTGTCTTGAATGCATTCCCATCGGCCCATTAAGCCATTGTTTTTTTTAACTTGTGACAATGCTTTTGTCACTTTATTCGCAGTGAGCTTCCAACCCATGGTAGACAGTAATTGAGCAGCCACTAAAACTGCTTTTAAATTTTTAGCCTGGTATTTTGCAGGAAGATCACATTCAATGGTAAAATTTTTCGGAAATAAAGGTGCGTCTAATAAATGAATAAGGGGTTGATAGAATTCAAAGAAAGCATTTTGCCAATTGTTTTGAAAGGATTTAAATTCAATGAAATCTTCGGCAAAATAAATGGGTGCATTTTTTTTGTTAGCTTGCTCCTCAAATACTTTTTTTGTCGCAGCATCAGTTGCACCTATCACCACAGGCGTCTCCTTTTTTATAATACCAGCTTTTTCGGATGCAATGGCTTCTAAAGTATTTCCAAGTAAAGCCATATGATCGAATCCAATATTGGTAATGATAGATAGTTCGGGCGTAATCACATTCGTGCTATCTAATCTGCCACCTAAACCTGTTTCAATAATGGCGATATCTACTTTTTCTTGTGCAAAATATTCGAAAGCCATACCTACTGTAATTTCAAAAAAAGAGGGTTCAATTTTTTCAATACAAGGTTTTATTTTATTGGTAAAGTCAATTACAAAATCTTGACTACACATTTTACCATTGACTTTGATACGCTCTCTAAAATCATATAAATGTGGCGAAGTATATAATCCAGTTTTGTATCCCGCTTCTTGAAAAATGGAGGCGAGCATATGACTCGTTGAACCTTTCCCATTGGTACCCGCTATATGTATGGTTTTTATTTTCTTTTCTGGATGTCCAAGGAATGCACAAATAGCAATGGTATTGTCTAAATTCGGTTTGATTGCAGCAGCACCAATCCGACTAAACATAGGCAGTCTAGTGTATAAATAGTCAATCGTTTCTTGATACCGCATACGAATAGGGGTGGCTTATTGAAGATCGAATTTGAATTTCACAGTGACCGTTGAACTATGATCGGCAGTATTGAAATTAATTTTTGTTAAGTAATCCACAATCGCTCTTTTATATTTGGCATCATTAGAAGAGGAGCCTCTAGTAATTTGAATAAACCTTCCAACCCCATTTGGATTTACTTCAATCTCTGCATAAATGGTTGCAGGAGGGACATCACCATTAAATGAATAGGTCTTAGTAACTCTACGGTCGCCTTTAGTTACAAAGGGACCGCCAGTGCCAGTATATGATTGTCCGTTGATGGAACCATTTGCAACACCTTGATCTCCTTTACCACCAGCAATGCCTTGATCTTTTACCTCACTATAACTATCTTGATTATTACCACCTGATCCATTGCCGCCTGCATATTTACCCATTAAAGCTTTTGGCTTAGCTGGAACAGGAGCTGGATTATTTTTTGCAATCGTTTTTACTTTGCTAGTACGTATTGCTTCATCATTTGGATCATTTGCATCATTGGAGACTGCATTTATTTTTGAAGCTACAGCAGAAGCCGCTTTAGTTTTAGTGGATGTAGCACCTTTCTCTGGAGCTGGCGCTGCTTTTGACATTGGAGGAATTGTGCCAGCACCAGTATTGCTATTGCCCAAGTTGACCTCCATATATTCTGGTAAAGGTGGGACTACTGTAGGGGAAGGTTCCTGAAATTTTGAAACAAAAAAGACGAGTGAAAGTGCTATACAGATAAGTCCGGTATAGACACTCGCTTTAATATTCTTTTCTTGTTCAAAACTCAATTGCATAGTTTAAAATTAATGCAAAAAAACGTCATAACCCAATCTTAACAAAGTGGCTACAATCACAATTAAGAAAATTTTACGAATAAATTGGTTGCCTTTTTTTAAAGCCATCCTTGAACCAAAAAAGCCACCTGTAGCATTGCAAATAGACATTGGGATGGCAACTGGCCAAAGAATAAGGCCCTTGCCAATGAATAAGATCAAGGAGCCTAGATTCGTAGAAAGGTTTACAATTTTTGCGTGTGCACTTGCTTGCATAAAATCATATCCTAAAATAGCAATAAAAGCCAATACAAATAAACTTCCAGCTCCAGGCCCTATAAATCCATCATAAAAACCAATGACTAAGCAAATTAGGATGCCTTTTAATATGGGAGATTTTATGTCTTCTTTCTGTACGGATTGTCCAAGTTCTTTTTTAGTAAAAGTATAAATTGCTAAAATTAGCAATACAAAAAAGATGACTGGTTTCATAAACGAACTACTCATTCTAGTTAATAAATAAGAACCAGAAAAAGCTGCAGTAAATGCAATGCTAGTAAATAGGAGTATTCTAAAAAATGGAATTTTAACCCTTTGCAAATATTGGTAAGTGGCAAAACATGTACCAATAAAAGAGGGTACTTTAAGGGTGCCAATGACTGTTGAAACTGCTTTTGTCGGCATTAAAATTAGTCCAGCTGGCACTTGTATCAAACCACCACCGCCTACCACAGCATCCACATAGCCTGCTAAAAATGCAATCAAACATAAAATTAGGATAGTACTAAGCGCCATGTTTCATTTTTGATGGCCAGGTATTGATGACTATGCCAGAAATAATAATCAAACCACTAATCATTTGAAAAATCGTAAACTGTTCATTCAAAATAAACAATGCTTCAATCGAACTTAAGAATGGAATTAAAGTACCAAATAAGGCAGTCTTTGCGGAGCCAAGACGATGAATGGCCATATTCCATAATAAGTATGCAATCGTTGAATTCCCAATACCTATGTAGAGCACAACAATTAACAACTCTTTACTAAAATGAACAGGCTGCACATAGTTCATTTCATATACCGCAAAAGGGCTCAATACAATAGTGCCAATAGCGAAAAGCACAAGTAGAAAACTATTGTTTGAAATGCCTACTGGCTTTTTACGAACAAAAACATTATAAGTTCCAAAGCATAATCCAGAACCGATCATCCATAAATCACCAGTTGAAAATTTAAACTGTAATAGGGTATGTATGTCGCCTTTGCTTAATAAAATGATGACACCAAAAATACCCAAAAAGATACCTGTGATACTTTTCCAATTTAACTTTTCTTGAACTACCCATGCTGCAAGTAATGTAGCAACAATTGGATGCACAGTTGAACCAAAAAGTGCCATATTGATGGCAGTGGTAGAATGACCTGCTTGATAAATCATTGTGTTATAAACTGCTACCCCCACCAATGCCATCCAAAAAAAGTAACTAAAATTGTCTTTGAACAATTGTTTTTCTTTTTTAAAATTCTTGAGTGCGAAGGGGAGTATTGTTATAGTGGCGATGGTCCATCTAAAAAAAGCAAGACTGATTGGACCAGCTAATTGATAAGCATACCTTGAGGCAATAAAATTACCAGACCAAATAACGCAAGCAACAATCGCCAATAAGGTTCCAAGTTGAACTTGTTTATTATATTGTCTTTTCACTATTGAACTAGATTAATGATGTGCAAAATCATTTGCATAATCTCCTTTAATACGTTCGATTGGCGGATTAAAATAACCAAACTTCAAATTAGGAAATTCTTCTCTAATTAATTCCATCATTTGTTTCACACCCATAATCTCACCAGGTTCTGTCACACCAATTTTTCCTAGATACCAATCTGGGTCGATATTGAAATTGCGCCATTGAATCATTTTTAATCCAGTGTCTTTGATCAATTGTCTCAGCGCTTCATATTCAGCTACGGTATCTGTCATACCAGGGAAAACAAAATAATTGATGCTTGTCCATTTGCCTGCAGCAGTCATCACTTTTATACTTTCAACAATATCTTGGAAAGTGTAATTATTAGGTCGGTAGTAGGCATTGTAAATTTCGGGTCTGGCAGAATTGGTGCTGACCCTTAAACTATCCAAACCAACAGCAGCTAATTCGGCAACTGCTTTTGGATTAGAGCCATTTGAATTGATATTGATACTGCCTTTATCTGTATGTTTTCTGATTTCTATAATAGCTTCCTTAATGGTCTCCCACATTAATAAAGGTTCGCCCTCGCAACCTTGTCCAAAACTTACAATTGGAAATGGGGCCGACATCAAATGTGGCACAGTGTATTCCACCACTTCGGCTGCAGTAGGTTTAAATGATAAACGTTCTTGGTTAGAAACAATTTCTTCCTCAATTGGTTGGAACGAAATACAACCAATGCAATTGGCATTACAAGCAGGTGAAATAGGAATCGGACATTCCCATCTACCCATCGCAAAATTTCTTGCAGCAGGACAATGATAGGTCATACAACAGTTTTGCATCAGGTGTTGCACCAATCTATTTTCATTATAAGTTTTTAATAAATGTGCTGTACCATATTCAATTGTTTCTTGGTCATAGCCTTCGCAATCTTGACGTATATCTTGTTCGATTCTAACAGCAGGTACATAGTTAACACCATCTAACCAACCCACAGCGGTATAACAAAATAAAGGTAACAATGGTGCTTCTGGCAAAGACTCATAAGCTGCGATATACAATCCAGTATGCGCTGGGGGTATGAAAGCAGCAACTGCCCATCCTTTTTCACATAAACGCATTTCACCACTATCTACATCAATACCAATGCCTCTTCGGCCTGGTAATTCATACAAACTTCCGCCCTCGGGCAAGGGAATCCAATCTTCCTCTGGAATAGGATAGGCGTCCCATCCAGCTCTGCCAACCACATACAAGGTCTCATCTTCAAAGATGTTGCCTTCGCCATCTGAATACAATAAATAAGGAGAATCTGTTAATGCCATAATTAGTTATTTTTAGCTAGATGCTCCGCGCAAAAAGCATTGAATTCGTTTTTGATTGCTTCGGTCACTGGTTCATTGATCTGTTTTTGAATCAATTGATTGTTCTTGAAATCGATTGTAATATAATCGTCTTTAATCAGCATATTATTGATTTCGGCCCATGGGTATAACTTTTTAGGAAAGGTATTGACCAAGACGCCAGCTGGGTCTACCGCTAATTCATAAGGAAATTTCACTTGACGCTCAAATAAGGCTGCAATTAAGTATACCCCAGCTATCAATAAAGCATTGGGTAATAAAAACCAGCCCCAAGAAGCAAAGACCAAACCTAATCGGTAATAAGGAGCTCCACCTTTGATTTTTTGGTACACACAAAAAATCCACCAACTTGCCACAGATGTCATAATCGCAATTAATAAAGCAGGCCTTGGGTATAAACCTGCATATAGGGAATAGGATAGCGCCATAATTGTAATGAAAAGCATCAATTGGCTGATACGGTCAACGTTCTTAAAATCGGGGCTTTTGCAAACAATGATATAGTCAAAAAGGCGCATAATTGAAGTTTATGAGATGCGTAAATTTTGGTGCAATTTAAGGCCATTTGGTTAACTTTGCGGTATGAAGAAAACACATCTTATTTTATTGGTCTTAATTGCAGCAGCAATTGTAGTGTTAGTAAGCTATACAGGCGATTTAAGTAGCTATGAAACAGTGGCTTCTGCAAAGCAAAAAGAAGGAAAATTTGTGAATTTGATCGTAAGAATGGATAAATCTGTACCTGTTCAGTACGATCCAGTGAAAGATCCTAATCTTTTAAAGTTTAATGTAGAAGATAGCTTGGGAAATAAAATTGCCGTAGTCTACCGCAATACCATGCCCACAGATATGGAAAAATCAGAACGCTTGGTGTTGAAAGGACGTGTACAAGGGGATGCATTTGAATGTAGCCAAATTGTGATGAAATGTCCTTCTAAATACAAGGACAATCCAAATGCAATGAAAGCGCAACCGGTAACCATTACCAACTAATCAAAATTACAACATGCAGCCAACTCAGTTTATTGGGGAACATTTGTTACCCGGACAAATAGGTTATTTTTTATCCATCTTATCTTTTGTAGCTTCTTTAGTGGCCACATTTTCTTTTGCCAAAGCATTTTATGCAAAAGAGATATTGGCAGAAGCGAGTTGGAAAAAATTAGCTAGAACTGCATTTGTGATTGAGGCTTTAACTGTAGTAGGAAGTTTTGCAGTCTTGTTTTATGTGATTTACAATCACTTATTTGAATATAAATATGCCTACACCCACAGTGATAAAAATTTACCATTTGAATATTTATTAAGCTGTTTTTGGGAAGGGCAGGAAGGCAGCTTTTTATTATGGAGTTTTTGGCACTCCGTGTTGGGTTTGATTTTAATTAAGAAAGCCAAAGCTTATGAAGCAGGTGTTATGATGGTGATTAGTTTCGCACAAGTCATACTTGCCACCATGGTCATTGGGGTGTTTGTATTGGATGTAAAAATAGGGTCTAGTCCATTTATTTTATTAAGACATGAAATGAACTGGCCAATTTTAGCCAGACCAGATTACCTACAATTAATCAAAGATGGCACTGGCTTAAATACTTTATTACAGAACTACTGGATGGTCATACATCCACCCATTTTATTTTTAGGATTTGCTAGTACCATCGTGCCATTTGCATATGCAGTAGCAGGTTTATTAAAGAAAGAACACCATTGGGTGAAATCAGCTTTGCCTTGGGCTAGTTTTTCTGCTGGCATTTTGGGCTTAGGCATTATGATGGGTGCTGCATGGGCCTATGAGAGTTTAACTTTTGGTGGTTACTGGGCATGGGATCCAGTGGAGAATGCATCATTGGTGCCTTGGTTGACTTTGGTTGCAGGGATTCATACAGCCATGATTTACAATAGAACTGGCGCAAGTTTAAAAGCCACTTATTTATTCCTTGGTATTAGTTTCTTATTAATTGCGTATTCTACTTTCTTAACCAGAAGTGGCATTTTAGGAGATACTTCAGTCCATGCATTTACCGATTTAGGAATGAATGGACAGTTGCTATTTTTCTTATCCATCTTTGTGATTCCTTTCTTTATATTATATTTTGTGCGTTACAAACACATGCATGAGCCTTTAAAGGAAGATGCACTTGATAGCAGGGAATTTTGGATGCTAATTGGTTCTTTGGTACTTGTACTTGCTGCGGTGGTGATTATACTCAAGACTTCTACACCTGTATTTAATAAAATATTTGGAACAAAGATAGCACCTCCAGAAGATCCTGAATTTGCATACAATCAGGTACAAATTTTTGTAGCCATCATCATTGGTTCATTAACAGCGATTGGACAGTTTTTGAAATACAAAACCACCCCAATGGCTAATTTCAAAAAACAAATGTTGTGGCCAGTAATAATTACCATCCTTATTAGCATTGTCATTTTTGTTTTTGTTGGGGTAGCTTATGACAACAAAGGCGCTGGATTTTTAGTCGCTATCTACATTGCGATTGTGACTTCTGTGTTTGCAATTGTTGGAAATATTGCATACTGGTCTGTAGTTTTAAAAGGAAAATTAAAATCTGCGAGTTCATCTATTGGACATATTGGATTTGGTTTGGTTTTAACAGGTATATTTATTTCTTCTGCCAATAAAACCACATTAAGCTACAATACAACAGGGATAAGCCCTTTAAGAGTAGACTCCACTCAGAAAAAAAGTCCAGTGGGTGACCCTAGAGAGAACTTGACTTTATTTGAGACCATCGAAACAGATATGGGCAAATACAATGTGACATACGAAAGAGATACATTTGATGCCATAGGAAAAAGATATTTTGAATTGAGTTTTAAAGAAAAGAAAACAGGAGAGACCTTCAAATTATATCCAGATGTGTTAAAAAACAATAAGGGGATGGAAGGCTTTTCTGCCAATCCATCTTCAAAGCATTATTTACACAAAGATATTTTTGTGTACGTGACTTCTTTTCAAGACCATACAGAAGAAGATACCACAAGGTTTAATCCAATCAATATTACGGTAGGTGATTCCATTTTTTACAGCAATGGCTATATCAAATTGGAGAAAGTGAATGTCAATCCTCCAGGAGAGAGA
>Ga0214921_10012429_pt1 | contig 10177 bp, 3 predicted proteins | sample LL1505_MetaG_FD_177992 | JGI IMG/M metagenome (GOLD analysis project Ga0214921, IMG submission 177992) | Freshwater microbial communities from Lake Lanier, Atlanta, Georgia, United States - LL-1505 | ecosystem: Environmental > Aquatic > Freshwater > Lake | place: USA: Georgia | collected 2015-05-28
CGCGCAGAGGATACGGAACCTCGATCGTCTTCACGGCCGGGTCCATCACCCAGATGTCGGCCTCGGGAGCATCATCGATCACGCTGGCTGCCCGTGAGAGCAGTCCAAAGAAGATCGACACCTGCTGGCAGAGCAGAAGCGTGCTCAAAGCCACTCCGAACACGAGGCCCAAACACTTGGTCGCGTCACCAAACAGCATTCGCAACGCAACGACCAACATGCCGATCTCCTGGAGGGTGGAACTGCCGCCGCGGCACGATGGTAGCAGCACGAGGAGACAGCCGTCTGCCGCCATTGTGACGCGGGCGGAAATCCTGCCCTGCGCCGCGGACGCCCACTGCTGCCATTCGTCCTCGTCGTGCCGCACCTCCGCTCTCCATCGAAAATGGTTGCCACCGTGCTCGCCCCCCTGCTCCACACCCGGACTCTCAACCTCGGCTGCGCCAAACGTTCTGCTGGCATGGGCTTGCGTTGGCGACGAAACGCGGCAAAGGTCATGGGCCATGAATCGCGCGGCTTCATGATCGCCGTCGGCAAAGCGGTGAAACCGGCATGCCGACGGGCGGCCAGTTGGCCCTGTCCGAGGTGGTGGTGCAGGACCGGGAAACGCGATAACCCGCGGTCGGCCGCCAAGGGCGACGGCCTGCACTGAAACATGTGTGGGTTGAAGGACGTGCCTTCCGACAACCACCGTTTTTCTCGGGCAAGACCGCGTTCCACAAATCCCTGTCGGCCGCGGGCTGCATCTCATCTGCTCGCGCACCCTCGGCACTGCATTCGCCATGCATGGGAGGTGTCCGGAAAACGTCCAGCGAAGATAAGTGCCGCTTTGCGCAATGGTTGCGCCCTTGCCGCCACACTGTGCGTCAGCACGCGATGCGTAGTATCGCGTGCGTCTGAGACATCCCACAGCACCCTACGGACAGGAGCTTCATGCAATGACATAGCAGGTGCAGCCCGTGAGTATTTTCTCCCGCTTCGGCCGTCGGTTGTTCTCGTTCCGCATGATGTGGCCTTCTCGGCGATCATCAACACTTTCCTCGAACTCGCGTCGCAGGCGGTCACGGCATCGCGGGCAACAGATCGGCGGTGCCTTCGGCGTGCAGGAACTCGAGACTCGGTTCGCCCTCGCCCATTCGCCGATCGACGTCGTAGCACCGTTGAGCGACTCTCTCACGTCGCTCGTGGCAACGCCGAGCACTGTGGTCGCGACCTTGGCTGCACCGGAATCCGTTTCTCGTTTGGCGTCGATGACGGCGGCTATTGGTGACGATCCCGCGGAATTCCTCGCCAGAGTGCCCGGCCTCGATGGCATCCTGCACGAGGTGTTTGGGGCCGCCGGAACCACATCCAACGCGTTCGATGGCCGCGCTGCAACGGTTGAGCAACGTCTGCTGTCCGGAACGGAATCGCTCGGCGTGCAGTTCCGCGTGCTCGATGCCTCGGTGATGGGAATCCACGAGGGCGGCTACAGCGCATCGGCATCCGGCGGTCCGACGATCTACCTTCGGTCCGACCTGTTGCAAGCGCCGCCCGACCTGATTCGCACCGTTCTCTTCGAGGAACTGGGGCACCACATCGACGTTATGCTGAACGGCAGCCTCGATTCCCCAGGCGACGAAGGGGAGTTGTTCTCAGCACTGGTCCGTGGGGCGGTCATCGGCGACGTCGAAATGACGCGGATGCTCACGGAGGACGACCACGGCACGCTAATCTTCGATGGCCGGAACGTCGCGGTAGAGTTCGCCACCGTGTCGACCGCCACCACGGCTTTGACCTACACCGAGGCTAGCGCCAAGGTCTCACTTCAGGCCGGCATTACGGTGGGACGCGCGACGAATGAAACGATCCTGTCTTTGTCGTTGGCGATCGGAGCCGCGAACGCTGCCGACCGAATCAGTGTGTCCGGAGCTCGAACCGGCCAGACCAGCGGCACGAGCCCCCTCGTCGCCGGGCTGACCGTCCCCACGATAGCGTCGTCGGGGACCTTCTATCTCGGCCCGAATGGCGCCTCGGCAGAGCGTTGGGACTATAGCATCACGACCAATGGCGCGTTCACGTTCAGACTCAATGGCTCAGCCACCGCCGCATCCGCAATCGCCGCGCAGAGGCTTCTGCGTTCGATCCAGTACGACTCCACCTCCAGCAACCCCGTGACCACCGCGAGAACGTTCTCGTGGAGCATCGGGGGCACTTCATCGACGACGATGTTCGGCGAGGCGGTGCGCATCATTGCCGTAAATAATGCCCCGACCGTGACTGTAGCCAGTCCGTCGAACGGTCTTGTCGAAGCTGGTGCCGGCATCGCCGGCACCAGCGCCGCGACGATCCTGCTCACGAAGGCCGACGTCGACGGCACCGTCCGCTACGACGCAACATGGCTCCTCGCCAACGGATGGGCCACCGCAAACGCAGGCGCCTCCTACACCAAGCAGGGCACCTACGGCACCGCAACGCTCACCGTCGCCACCAACACCGTCGCCTATCAGCTCAACAACACGCTCCCCGCCACCCAGGCACTCGCCGCCGGTGCAAAGGCGAGCGACGCCTTCGCCGTTCGCGTCATAGACAACAGTGCCGCCACCGCCCTCGCCACAGTTCAGTTCGCGATCACCGGCAGCAACGACGCCCCAATCCTGTCCGGCACGCCGGTGGTGCTCAAGGTCGGTGCGGCCAACACCCGGTTCACGGTTTCGGTGGCCGACCTGCTGGTTGGGTTCACCGACTGGGAGGCCGACACCCTCTCAGTGGCGAACGTCCGCTGCACATCGGCTACCGGTACGGTCGTTCACAGTGTCGTGGCTAACGGCAGCACCAGCTACACGGTCTCTCCTGTCGCTGGCTACTCGGGCGAGGTGACCCTGTTCTACAATGTCCTCGACAGTCACGGTGCGTTGACCAGCGCGAAGAATCAGTTTGTGATCCCAGCCTACACGCCTCCGAAGCTCACGGTCGGCGCCGCTACGCCGCAGCCGATCGTCGAGGCGGGTGGCATCGACAATGCCACCGGCGGTGTGCCGGCGGCCGTGATCGCGATCCAGAGGTCCGGCGTCAACGCCAAGGTTGCCTACGACGATGCCTTCCTCACCACGAGCGGCTGGAAGGCGGTGCCGGGCGTCTACATGAAGGCGGGCGTCTACGGCTCGGCCCTTCTCGACACGACCTCCGACACGCTCATCTACGTTCTCGACAACACGTTGCCGGCCACGGAATCTCTCCGCCAAGGTCAGGGCGTCGACGACATCTTCACGCTCCAGATCAATGATGGAAGCAACGTAGCGAAAGCCGACGCGGTGTTTCACATCGTCGGCAGCAACGACGGCCCGCGGCTCCTGGGCGCGAAGGCCAGTTATGCCCCGGGCACTGAGAATATCTCGTACGTTCTCCGCGCGAGCGACCTGCTCACCGGGTTTGTCGACCCCGAAGGCGGGGTTCTGGTTGTTCGCAATCCGACCACGTCGTCCGGCACGATCCTGGATCGCAACGACGGCACCTACGTGCTGACGCCCGGCGCCAACCACGTCGGCGCAATCCTCGTGACCTACGACATTGTCGATGACTTCGGCACGGCCCGTAGCGTCACCGCCTCGTTGGCGTTCGCCGCGGTCACCAACGCTCCGATGATCAAGAACTTCGTGATTACGGCCAACGACACCACCTTCCTCGACCAGCAGACGCATGTGCCCATCGTGCGGGTGGTGCGGTATCAGACCGACGGTACGCCGGTGTATGGCTACACCGATCCCAAGCTTCCGGTCCCCACCGTCGAACTGGGCACGCTGGGCAGCTTCGACCTGATGACGTCGTCGTGGGCGAACTACCTGCCGGAGGTGGTGGCTCCTGGGGGTGGCACTGCCGCCGGCATCGCCGATCCGTTTGGGCTCCGCAACGTGCAGGGGCTCTTCAATAACGTGTCCAGCCCCAACAATGCCGCATGGGGTGCCGCGTTCTACGCCTTCGCCCGCAACAGCAACGCCGACTACAGCCACTACGCCACCGGCGGCGTCGATCTCTCCACGCAATACGCCAATCCTTTCGTGACGGTCAACGATTCGACGCCTCGGATGATCTCCCAATTGGTCGATTCGTATGCGGCACTCGAGCGGGTGGAGGCGGCCGCGCCCGGGACGATCACCGACCATGCGGTGTACCAGATCACCGACAGAACGACCGGCCAGCCGAAGGTCGGCGGCTATGACGCCAACGGTAACCCCCTGGCCGGAGGTCTCTATTTCCGCGACGACTTCGTGCGGAATCTCAACACGCTCTCCGGCGACCCGACCCTGACCGGGTGGAGCGTGCTCTTTGGCCAGTTTTTGGACCACGGGCTCGACTTCATCGGCAAGGGAGGCAACACCACGAACGGCGTGGGGAGCAGAATCTTCATCAATCTCGATCCCACCGATCCGCTCTACGACGCAGCTCATGGCGTGACCCGGCTCTCCATCCCCCGCGCTACCGTCGCCAACCCGGCAGCTGCCGGTCCCGACGGCATGTTCCGCACCGCTGACGACATCCTCAGCCCGGGCCTCGATGGGAAGTATGGCACTGCCGACGACGTCATCGGCCCGACCAATCCCGAGTATGTCAACCACACCTCACCCTACATCGACCAGAGCCAGACCTATGGTTCGGATGATGACGTCACGAACCTGCTCCGCGAATGGGTGAAGGACCCTGTCTCGGGCCAGTACTCGCCCGGCATGTATCTCTTTGACGGCACGACCCTGGCCACCCCGTGGACACGTCCAAACCCGGAAGGCACGGTCACGCTCACGAAGGCCACCCTGCCGACCCTCAACGAGCTGCGCGCCCACGTGGTGGCGACCGGCCGCGACGACATCTCGTGGAGCGATATCGGCAACTTCCGGGTCAGGGATGCCAGCGGCCATGTGCTTGATCTCGACGCCACGACTGCGGGCCTGCAGGCGAAGCTGACCGACCATACCCTGATCGCCGATTTCCTCCCCCGCCTCGACGCCGCCCACCTGTTCAAGGATCCGCTCGCCGGCGTTCCCGGCCACATCGATCTGCTCGCCGGCTTCGCGGGCGTCAGCCGCCCGGCCAGCGGCAGCGATCCCACGGCCCGTTATGTGAGTGACTCCCTCGACATCCAGTCGGGCCAGCCCACGCCGCTGGGGGCTGATCCAGCCAACGCCGCTCTTGTCGGCGAAATCCTGCTCCGCTCGATCGGCGATCACTATGTCGCAGGCGACGGCCGAGTGAACGAGAATTTTGGTCTCACCTCCGTGCACCACGTCTGGCATGAGAACCACAACTGGCAGCTCGATAACTTCATTGCGTCGATTCGGTCACAGCAGGCCGCCGATCCGACGAAGACCTATGCCCATGCCTGGCAGGTGGCGATCCCCGGACTTGATGGCCAGCCGCTGACCGATGCCGCCGGCAACTACGTCGATACCCAGGGCAAGATTTCCTGGAACGCGGAGAAGATGTTCCAGACAGCACTGTTCATCAACCAGATGGAGTACCAGCACGTCGCGATCGACCAGTATGCCCGCGGGCACTCGCCGAACATCCCGCTGTTCGTGATGTACGACTCCAGCGTGAATCCGGACGTGACGCTCGACTACAGCCAGGTCGCCTTCCGGTTCGGCCACTCGCAGTTGCGGGAGGTGATCGACACGCTCGATCCCAATGGCAGCCTCACCGCCGCCGTCACCCACTATGCCCTGGAGCAGGCCTTCCTCGACCCGGCTGGTTTCGCCAAGGTCGGCCCGACGGCCATCGCCCACGGAATGAGTCGGCAGGCGGCCAGTGAAATCGACGAATTCGTGACACCGGCGGTCCAGCAAAAGCTGCTCGGCCAGCCGCAGGATCTGGCCGCGATCAACATCGCCCGCGGCCGCGACCTCGGCATGCCGACGCTGAATAACCTGCGTCGTGAACTGTCGACGGGGATGGCCACTCAACTGGCCGCGCTCCAGAAACGACTGCTCGACGGCGCAGCCGCCAATGGGGGCTTGGTCGACCCGTCGCTCAGGGAAACCATCGACAAGACGATCGCCCTGCAGGCAGGCCTCCAGCCCTACGCCAGCTGGACCGACTTCAGCAACAACATTCAGTATGCCGAGTCGCTCCCCAATTTCATCGCCGCGTATTCCTTCAACGGCGACCTCGCCAAGGCAGAGGCCGTGGTGAGCCTGGCCGGTGGCACCGCGTTCGCCGCCCTGCCCGCAGACCAGCAGGCGGCGATCATTTCTCTCGGTTGGACGGCCTCCGACGCCTCGATGCGGGCAACGGCATTCATGGGGATCGGAGACACGGCCGACAAGGGCTTCGAGTCGATCGACGCCTGGAACGGCGGACTCGCCGAGAAACACGTCTACCTGGGCGAGCTTGGTTCCACGTTCGACACGATCTTCTGCGACCAGATGACGCGGCTCATCAATGGCGACCGCGACTACTACTTCTGGAGACTCCGTGACGGCCTATCGGTGCCCACCGAACTGATCAACGCCGTGACGACCGAGCAGTTCAAGGATGTGATCGAGCGGACGACCGGCGCCCGCCACCTCAATGGCAATGTCATGTTCATGGCCGACAGCTATGTGGAACTCGGTGAGAATCCCGACTCGATTGCCAGCGGCGTTGCTCGCCAGCACAAGTATGGCGATCTGGTCCAGGCCCTCGGCATGGGCGTTTATTCAGACGCCGGAAAGACGGAGGCGGCCAACGGCACCGTCGTCGCGCAGGGCGGCGTGCGCTACATTGTGGATGCGCGGCCCGACCTCGGCCAGAATCCGGATGGCACCCCGACGTCTGGATTCAACTCGCACGAGGTGATCAGTGGCACCGCCAACCCCGACTTGATCAATGCCGGCGACGGCGACGACACCGTCTACGGTGATGCCGGAAACGACCTCCTGATCGGTAATGCCGGCGCGGACCATGTCTACGGCGAGACGGGGAACGACCTGATCTACGGTGGAACACTTCCCGACTTCCTCGATGGCGGTGTTGGCAACGACGAAATTCACGGCGGCGATGACCTCGACGTGGTGATCGGTGGCGATGGCAACGACCGGCTCTTCGGCGAGGCGGGCGTCGACGAACTGCAGGGCAATGCAGGCGACGATTACATCGACGCCGGAATCGACATGGACTTCGTGTTCGCCGGCTCCGGGCAGGATATCGTGATCGGCGGCGAGGGGCTCGACACGCTGTCTGGTGAATACGGTGACGACCGGATGTTCGGCGGTGCCGGGCCGGACCAGATGATCGGCGATGCTGGCGACGACATCCTCAACGGTGGCATCGGCGGCCAGAACCAGACGCTCAATGTCGACGAGTGCCTCGGCGAGTTCGGCTACAACCTCGTCTCGTTCAGCGATGTCACCATCCCACTCAACCGGATCGCCGACCTGAATTTCCAAAGCGTCAACATGGGCACGAGCACGCCCTTCGGGCAGCTCTGGGTGGAAATCCAGGGCATCGAGGGAAGCCCCTCGACCGACCAGATCATCGGTGACGGCGGCAACAACTGGCTGATCGGCGGCGGCCAGAACGACTTCATCTCTGGCGGGGCGGGAGACGACGTGATCGTCGCCGACTCGATGCGACTCGACACACTGATCGGCACCTACGGGGCGAACGGCCTCCTGCAGAACAACGGCGTGCTTGACACCATCAAGGCGGGCGACGGCAAGCACTTCGTGGACCTGCTCCGCTCGGTGCCCACCTTCCGGTTCGGGGACATCGCCACCGTCGGGCCGTCCGACCTGACGTATCGGGCCTCTGTGAATGGCACGGCCGACACCGTCGTCTACGCCGGCAACCGGCTCAACTTCGACATCACGCCGATTTACAATCCGGCCAATTCGACGGAGCAGATCGGCATCCGCGTGGTCGACAAGACCGGCGTGGAGACGTCGAGCATCGGCGACGTCATCTTCGGGGCCGAGAAACTGCTGTTTGGGTATGACTTCACAGCGGCGAATGCCGCCTCGACGGGTCTCAACGCGCACGCCCCGCTCACAGCAGCGACCCTCGCGATGCTGGGGCAGAAGTCCTATGACGTGAATGCCTTGCTCCGAGAGACTGCGAGTCCGTTCACGGCGAACCTGTCGGGATTCGCGGCCGTGTCGAGTGACATTCCGACGGCGGCCAGCCTCGGAATCACGAACCCCGCAAACACCCTCGCGCTGGCGATCCCGGCCGCCGCGGGTGCCACCCGGGTGATCGGGTACCAGTGGCAGTGGTTCAACACGACCTCGCAAGCCTGGACGCCGGTGGCCGGCGCCACTGCCGAGTCGTTCACGCCACGTTCCGGTGATGCGATCCCGCTCGGCTCCATGATCCGTGGAGTGGCTGAGTTCGTCGATGCCAGCGGCGGGCTCCAGACCATCTCCTCGAGCAGTTCAGCACCGCTCGGCCAGCAGAGTGTCGGCACGAACCAGGCCGAAACGCTCGTCGGCACCGCCTTCCAGGATGTGATCTACGCCGGCGATGGAAACGACACGCTCACGGGCGGCCTTGGCGCCGACGTGCTCGTCGGTGGGGCCGGTGCCGACACGTTCCGCTACGCGAGCCTCGCCGAATCCACGGTGAACTCGATGGACCTGATAAGCGACTTCACCATCGGTATCGATATCTTTGACGGCCCGGTCGCGGTGGCGGCAAACCAGATCAGCCGGTTCTCAGTGGCGGAGAGCTTTTCCGTCGCCAGCCTCCAGTCGCTGCTCTCGAGCGTCGTCTTCGCCGCCAGCGGTGCGGCGCTCGTGACCTTCGGCGGGAGCACCGACGAAGTCTACCTCGTGCTCAACGATGGGATCGCCGGGTATAACTCCGCCACCGATGGCGTCATCCGGATCCGGTACACGGGAACGCTGAGCACCTTTGCGATCGTCTAATGCAGCGGAGCATGCCGCCTCGGCCTCCGGCTGCATGAACACGAGGCGCCGATGAACCCGACCGGGTGAATCGGATAGTATGTTGCCATGCCGAGCACCAACACCACCGCCTCCACCACCGGCCTCGTGATTGCCGAGGCCTACGTCGAGCACCTCACCGGCCAAGGACATCCCGAACAGCCAGGCCGCGTGACCGCGATCGTGGAGCGACTCCAGGCCGACGGGCTCCTCGACAAGGCCAGGACGATCACGCCGCGGACTGCGACCGACGAGGAGATCCAGCGGTGCCACGCGGCCGACTACCTGCGGATCGTCAACGAGGATGTGACCGAAGGCCTGCACCGACTCTCCACCGGCGACACGTCCCTTTCCGCACGATCCCTGGAAATCGCGCGGCTGGCAGCCGGGGGCCTGCTGGCGGCGGTGGACGAGGTGCTTGCAGGCCGGCTGCGAAACGCGTTTGCCGTGGTGCGGCCCCCGGGACATCATGCGACGCCGAAGAAGGGCATGGGCTTCTGTCTCTTCAACAACGTCGCGATCGCCGCCAGGCACGCGCAGGCGAAGCACGGCGTGGGCCGCGTGCTCATCGCCGACTGGGATGTGCACCATGGCAACGGAACGCAGGACATCTTCTACGAGGACGGCACCGTGCTGTTCTTCGACACCCACCAGCATCCGCTCTATCCGGGCACGGGGGCGGCGACCGAAACCGGCAAGGGAGCCGGCGCGGGGCTGACGATCAACTGCCCATTCCCCGCGGGCTCGGGCCGCAAAGAGATTGTCGGCGCGTTTCGGGAGAAGCTCGTGACCGCGGCCCAGGCCTTCAAACCCGATCTCGTCCTCGTGTCGGCCGGCTTCGACTCGCGAATCGATGACCCGCTCGGCAGCTTCACGCTCACCGATGACGACTTTGCCGAACTGACAGGCATCGTCAAGGAGATCGCGGCGAAGCACTGCGGCGGCCGGCTCGTCTCGACGCTCGAAGGGGGCTACAACCTCGCCGGACTCGCCTCCGCGGCGGCAAGCCATGTGCGGGCACTGATGGCATGACACCGAGCCCGCCCGGGTCGACGGCTACTGCACGAGGCCCGATGACGGTGTCCCTGCCACCTGCTGCGTCTCCCACGGACGGAAGGCGGCCCAGACGGGATTGTGGTCCGACACCTCGAGTGCCTTGTCAATCGATAGTCCAAAGGTGTTCTGCAGATCGAGCACGCCCCAGCGGCCGGTGTATTCGGTGGTGGTGCGGGTGTCGAAGATGAGGTTGTCGTAGGTCTTCGAGCGACGGGTGTTGGTGGTCACGC
>Ga0214921_10012433_pt1 | contig 10173 bp, 8 predicted proteins | sample LL1505_MetaG_FD_177992 | JGI IMG/M metagenome (GOLD analysis project Ga0214921, IMG submission 177992) | Freshwater microbial communities from Lake Lanier, Atlanta, Georgia, United States - LL-1505 | ecosystem: Environmental > Aquatic > Freshwater > Lake | place: USA: Georgia | collected 2015-05-28
GCACCGAAATCATAGCCGTCCCCGAACCCGAAACCTACTTCACTGTCATCCTCCTGCTCATGAGCTTTGGCTTCTACCAACTCCCAATCACTCGCAAAGTCTGAGACATCATCTGCCTCACTTTTGTCTTTCAAAAAAATCAATTCAAACACCTTTAAGAAATAGTTTTCCGTAGATACAAGGGTTAATTTTCTCGCTCTTTTCAGTAGTCTGGCAGGTTTCGTTTTCCTCCTTAATCTCTATTTTTGGAATTTCCTGTCCGTGCCCCATCCTTGGTAAAAAATTGAAATCATATACTATGAATAAGATCGTAAGCGTTGCGCGGAGCACCCCGTTGTTTTTTGAAGGGGTGGTGTAAGAGTCGTAGGCGAATGCCACGAGACTTACAGCATCTACGCCGCCTTTTTAAGAGCGGCTTTCGTCTTTGCCCACTTTTCTGGCGTGAGCTCGGCGACTTGCCAGTTCGTGGTCTCGGTGATGCGGGTGAGCACGTCGCGCAGATACTCGTGCGGATCGATGCCGCGCCGACGGCAACTTTCGATGATGGTGTAGATCACGGCGCTGCGCTGTCCTGCTTCGGCGTCGCCAAAAAACAGCCAGTTCTTCTTGCCGATGGCCGTTGGTCGAATCGCATTTTCCACGCCGTTGTTGTCGATTTCGATAAGGCCATTGGCGACATACTTGGTGAGAAGTTCCCAGTGCGATAGGGTGTAGCTGATGGCTTTTCCAAATGTGCTCGATGGGAGATGCCTTTGGGAGGCCTCCATTTTTTCGAGCGCCCGCTTCAGGCGGCTCAATATCATCGCACTTTGACTAAATCTCACGGCCGCTCTCAATGCCGGCCCGGCCTTGCTTTCGCGCAAGCGTGCTTCGACGCGGTAGAGATTTTGGATTTGATACAGGACCCAGTTGGCGCGCAGGGGCACATGCTCCCGCGCCTCATGGAAGTGCCGCGGTGCGTGGGCCCAGCATCCCGCCAGTTCGATGCCAATTGGTAGCCGCCGGGGCCATCGGAAAAGTCGTTCAGACCCTTGGCACGGGCCCGCACCGCTTGAATGCCCCTTCGAGGCCGTCCTGGTTTTTTGAGAAGGAAAAATACGGCGGCATCCTCTGTGACATCGGGAGCCATCAGTGCGAGCAGTTCCTGTTTTTCACCGGTGCAAAAAATGCCCGTGTCGTTCATGCCACGGTTGGGAACGTCGCGAATTCCTCCTATCCCGAGCTGGAAGACTTCGGTGAGTGCAGCTTGCTGGGGGACAACGGCACCTCGGGTTACTTCCGCGTGGATTGGCTCACGCCTGCCGGCTTGGGCACGTGGGGTGACGGACGGCTCATCATCCTTGGAACGGAAGGCTACATCGAGCTACGGAAATACACCGACATCACGACATCAAACGGAGCCGATCAGCTTCTCCTCGTGGATGGCAAGGGCGAGCACCGTATCCCGTGTGCGGGAAATGTGGGATACCCGTTTTTTGGAGAACTCATTCTCGACTGCCTGAACCGCACGGAGAAGGCGATGACACAAGCCCACACCTTCCTCGCGGCGGAGTTGTGCCTGACAGCTCAACAAAGAGCACTGCCCTGACTAAAAAAATGAGTTGAGCCTAGTCTGCAGATTTTTTGCAAATGGCTAAACTTGCTTACAAAATCTTAACTGTTCCATTTCTAGCGATGAAATTGCCGAATTCCGCAAACCCCATTTCAATTTTTTCCGCCAGCATATCGTAGCGGGAATCGGCGCTGTAGAGTGATTTCGTTAGAATCAGACCTGTGTGAGTCAAATGCGCAACGATATGAATTGATCGGTCATTGCTTATTCTTTGGTGACGATTGAAAGTAACCTCCACCCCGTTCACTCCTCTTATGGCTGTCCTTACATCCTCCTCCGATTCCTCTCGTCCTACAGATTCATCCCGCGATGCGCGCAACCATCGGGTTTCATTTGCGATCATGACTTCGCTGTTTTTTTTATGGGGCTTCATGACCGTTTTTAATGATATCCTGATCCCAAGATTCAAGGATGCATTCACCCTGACTTATTTTCAGGCTATGTTGGTTCAGTTCGCGTTTTTTGGAGCTTATTTTATTGGATCACTGCTTTACTTTGCGATCTCGGTAACGAAGGGCGATCCCATAGGCAAGATTGGCTACAAGAATGGGGTAGTGGTTGGGCTCCTGATCTCGGCCTTGGGGAGTGCGTTATTTTGGCCGGCGGCGGTATTAGTCTCGTATCCGATGTTTTTGCTGGCGCTTTTTATAGTCGGGCTTGGCTTTGCAATGCTGCAGATCGCGGCTAACCCCTACATTACAATTCTGGGTCCAGAGCGGACGGCTTCCAGCCGATTGAATCTTGCACAGGGGTTTAATTCCATCGGCACAGCCATAGGCCCGCTTATTGGCGGGTGGTTGATATTCCAATACTTTGCAAAAACCGGCGCGCACGGTGTGGATTCTGTCAAGGTGCCCTACCTTGCTTTTTGCATTGTCTTTATTCTGCTTGCCGGAGTGTTTTTTTTCATCCATTTACCGAACATTGGTGAAGAAAAAATAGAGCCTGGCGCTGGGGCTCTGAGGTATCCACATGTCGTATTGGGCATTGTGGGCATTTTCATGTATGTAGGTGGTGAAGTTGCTGTTGGCAGCGCAATTATTAACTTTCTTGGGAGCCCAGAAGTCGCCGGGCTGAGCGAAATGGATGCAAGCAAGTTTGTTTCGCTATATTGGGGCGGGCTTTTGATTGGGAGGTTTATGGGGGCTGTTGAATTGAGCGAAATGAAAAAGGTTCGGAAGCAGGCGCTGCTCGTGATCATCCCACTATTGGCGTTTCTATTTCTATGGTTTGCACAAAGCGCGCCGCTCGACGCGATGCGTGAGAGTTCTAATTCGCAAATTTTCGCGCTATGGCAGGAACGATTCGCTCAAAACGCGCCGATTTTTTGGACTTATCTCCCTTTTATTGGGTTATGCTGGTTACTGTTCCTGTTTGGAAAGTCGGAAGCTGGGCGCACGCTGATGATTTTTATGGCAACTGTGGTGGTTCTTTTGTTAACGGCGATTCTTTGTGGCGGCAAAGTGGCGATGTGGTGCGTTGTTTCCATTGGGCTATTCACTTCGATCGGATGGTCAAACACATTTTCGCTCGCGATCGAGGGTGTCGATAAGTTCAAGAGCCAAGCCTCCTCGTTGCTTGTGATGGCAATACTTGGTGGGGCGCTCCTGCCGCCGCTGCAGGGACTGGTTGCTGATGCAACGAAAAACCTCCAACTTTCCTTCATTGTTCCTTTGATCGCTTATGCCTATGTCGCTTTCTATGGGGCTGTTGGTCACAAAATAGGACGTGGAAACCCCTAATACAAGCCGGACGCTGGTTCACCCACCGCAAAATGAGAATCCCACATAAATTAACGATTGGTGTATATTGTTCCACCAGTCCCAATTCGCCGAACGCACTTGTTTGAGTCCAATGATGACACTCGAAGTATGCCCATATACTCCGAACCATCCTAGTGAGGCAGGATTCACGCTTCTCGAATTGCTAGTTGTGATGGCCGTGATGAGCATTATGATGATTGTCGTTTTGCCGGCGGTATCAGGGATAAGTGGAGCGGGGAAGGTGACGAAGGCGGCTTTTGATGTGGCAGGCACCTTGGAGCAGGCAAGGGCATATGCGATGGCCAACAACACTTATGTTTTTGTGGGGTTCACTGAACGGGATGGAATTGATCCGAGCAAGACCGGGATTGGACAGATCCTCGTAGCATCCATGGGCTCGATAGATGGCACACGGAACTTCGGGGCAAATAACTCAAATCTTTTTCCTCTCGCGAAGTTACGCCGGATTGACAATGCACACCTCCAAGATTCATTGCCGAACTCTGGTGCGATGGAGCGTCCTCTAGTGGATGCGACGTGCCGTGTTGGAAGTGATACTTTTCAATTGGGCGACCCCTTTACATCGGGCTTTTCCTTTTCACCTGGTAATTATTCGTTCACCAAGATCATCCAGTTTGATCCTCGTGGTTCGGCCAGCATTCCATCTTCGACTCTGTCGATCCCTCATTTTATGGAAATCGGTTTGGTTGGTGCGAGAGGAAATTTGGTTGCATCGACCACGAACTGTGCCGCTTTAATACTCTTCGGAATAACAGGTTCTGTAAAAATATACCGCCCATGAAGAGGAATCTTAGCTTCCGATCTCTTGTTTGACTTTTCGGTTACATGAGCGATTCTCTTCTAACATCATACGGAGTTTTTTCCCTCTCGTCACGATTCCCTACTGCCAATCGAAAATCCCAATCTGCTTTTTCTCTGGTGGAGGTTACTTTGGCTCTTGGAATTGCCGGGGTTTGTCTACTCGCGATCCTCGGACTTCTTCAGACAGCACTTATGAGCGAAAGGGTTACGATGGGGCAAACAGCGGCCTCTGGTATTATTTCGGCAGTTTTTTCGGATATTGTTTCGACTCCATCAACAAATGCGAGTTCGACACATTTTGGGGTCTCACTCAATGCTAGCAACACCCAGACAATCTATTTTTCGGAGGCTGGATGGACCAACAGAGTCGGACAGAGTGCGGCTACAGATTCCCGCTATCGGGTTAGCGTAAGCATTCAACCTGCGAATGTCGGCCCAACCCCCGTGCGTATTTTGGTGACATGGCCAGCGGGGGCCGACTTTATCAATGCCTCTGGTTCGGTGGAAGTGGTGACTGCGTTGGATCGAAACTGAGCTTAATTGTCCAAATAATGAAAACTTCTGATTGCCGATCGCCCATTCCCGATTCCAAGAAGTGTTCTTTCTTTAGCAGATATATTTACAAAAGTTTTTTAAACAAAAAAAAATACAGGTCCAGATCAGCTTTTACTTTGATCGAGTTAATGATTGCTGCCAGCGTTTTTGTTGTGCTTTTGCTCATTTTCGCACAGATTGTCCAGAGCGGTGGCCTCGCCATCTCCGGCAGTCGTAAACATCTCACTGCCGATGCTCAAGCTCGCGAGGTCTTCAGCCGGTTTAAATTGGATTTGAGCCTTATGCCTAATCGTTCGGATTTGGATGTTGTTCTTTCATCAAGCAATAATGCGATTTTTTTCTTGAGTGAGGTCCCTGGATTTACCAACAGTCCCACTAATAGTAGCACGCTTTCTCTTGTGGGTTATCGTGTTAACACCACAAATGCCCAACTCGAACGTCTTGGCAAGGGACTCAGTTGGACCAACTCGCCCTTTCTCGCCTACACTAACAATTCGCCCACAACCAACTCCACTCCCCTTACCAAGACCACGATTCATGGGATTTGGAGCGATGTCATTGGTTCCGCCCCTGCATACAGCGATGGGTCGGACATCGCATATGACATACTAGCAGACGGAGTTTTTCGCATCTTTTATTACTTTCAGAAGAAGGATGGCTCCTTCTCGCTGTCTCTTGATCCCAATGCGTTGCAAGGTCGTTTTAATGATGTTGCGGCGATCGTTCTCACCTTGGCTATCCTTGACGGCGACTCCCGCAAGATCGTTACTGATTTGAGCAAGCTTGCTTCCGCTCTGCCAGATCCCACCACTGCAAATCTCCCGCCAACCGACACGCCGGCTCGGTTATGGCAGGACAAGGTTAACAACGTCACCCAGTTCGCTGCTGATGCACTTATCCCGGTTCAAGCCGCCTCTCGTGTTCGCATCTACCAGCGGAGCTTCCTTCTGAACGCACCATGAAGAGGATTTTCAACTCGGATCGCTCCTCTGTTTTGCGCAGTCAAACTTCAAACGCAATACGGCAATTTGGTAATTCTTCCGGGGCCGCCCTGATTATCATCCTGAACTTCATTGTAATTTTTACCGTGATGGTATTGGCCTATTTTTCCTTCGTCACTCTCCAGCGCCAGATTTCACAAGCCAGCTTCAATCACACAGCTGTGGAGATTTTCGCTCAAGGAGCAGTTCATACCATCACAGCTGACCTGAAGCAGGAAATCATCGCCGGGTCGACGAACCTCTCGACCAACACGGCCACCTATTCGCTTTATTTTCCTTTATCTCCTTCAAATGCGGTCCCCTCTCTTGCAGGATCTTCAGGAAACAATGGGCTTGAAAACCTGATCAAACGCAGCTCTTCGACCGACGCTTTCTATTCCGGCGGAAGCACCCGTGCAGCTCCTCTCTCCACAACGAACCTGTCTCAAAATAGTCGATACATTTCACCGGCTCGATGGAATGCTGCTCTCCTGTTGCCAAAAGCTAATACCAATAGCGCTAACGACTTCACTCCCACGAACACGTTCACTTCGCCCGACTGGGTGCTGGTTGCACGCGATGGGACTAATCCCAATTCTTGGAATGCCAATATGCGGTGGAGTTCAAGCAACTCAACCACCGTCGTGGGGCGCTACGCCTACACTGTCTACGACGAGGGTGGCCTGCTCGATGTGAATGCGGCTGGCTACCCCCCAGGTTCCCCCACGAACTTTACCACTTTCAAGGGTAGCCTCGCCTATGCCGACCTCACGATGCTCCCGGGCATGACAACCAACGCGGTCTCCGCCTTGGTAGGCTGGCGTAATTACGCTTCGGCACAGCCCAGCGGTTCCTTCCCCGCCTTCCTGTTTAATAGTGCGGCGCAGACAAACTATTTTAATTCCGTTCGTGCAAACGCCTCGGGCTTCCTGCGCCCAGCAAATACCAATACCGCGCCTGACGGCCAAACCGACCGATTGTTCGTGAGCCGCCAACAGCTTATCCAATTTTTGAGTCAGGCGGCCGATCCCGGCAACTCAGCCTCCGTGCAAAACGCCCTTCGGTATCTCGGCACCTTCACCCGCTCTCTTGAACAGCCATCTTATCGCCCAGATGCTAACCGGCCCAAAATTGTCTCTCCAACTCTGCCCGCCCCGCCTGCTCCAGATAACTTACTGACCTACAGGGGAAACAATGATGCGGCTGGCTTGGATGACGAGATTAACCCCTCCTTTCTTGGCATCCGCGTTGCTGGAACATTCAACCGAAACGATAGTTCGATTGCAAAAATCTCTGAACCGCTTGTTAAACATCGATTCTCCATTAAACGTCTCGTCTGGATGACTTACAAAGGCCCTAGTGCCCTTCGAGGCGCTGGATCATCCAGCATGACAGACCCCGATTACGATATGTGGGCGCTCGTCAATACGCATGGGATCTCAAGCAGTTTCCTTAAGCAAGGAACTGCTGAAAATATCCAGAAATACTTCGGTCTTACATGGGATAACACAAACAGGGTTTGGGTATACAACCATGGGAGTCCCGGAGGACACGTTATTGGGCGCCTCAGCGATCTCGTCTCCATCAGGGAACCCGATTTTGCGGAACTTCTGAAGGCAAGCATTAATGCTGGTTCTTTAGGGAAAGCAGCTGAGGTAACGAACGTTCAACAATATCAATATAACATGGATAGGAGCTTAGATTATCAGGTGCTGCAGATCATGGCGAATGTGATCGATCAATCGGATCTGGATAGTTACCCGACCAGAATTCAGTTTTCTTATGGCACCACCACCAAAACGGTCGCTGGCGCCGAGGATCTTCCCTATGCCTACCGAAACCGCCTTTTTGTGCTATGCACCAGACAACCCGTTCCTCTACTTTCCAATACCAATAATATCACTTTCACGAATGTCCCATCTGCAACTTCTGGAGATACATCCACGGCTAATGTTAATGTAACACACATTATACCTACGGTGACAGCATCCGGAACTACGATGATAACTGATCCCGGGGAAGCGACCGCTCTCCGAATACCAGATGTTTGGAATCCCTACGATGCCAACTGTGCAACCGCGACCTCAAAAGCCATCCGCCCGACCAATTTTCGCATTTTATTGCTTTCATATAATGCCGGTGATGTGGCCTTAAATTGGCAGGTGTCAACCACCCTCGGCTTCTGGAACACAACAACTCCAAACCCTTCTCCTTATAAAGCACCTGCCATACCGGCCGCAGTTACGTCTAATAGCACCAATATTCTTTTAGAGTCCAATTCTGCTCTAGAGTTTCAAGACAATGCGGGAAACTTGTTCAGAGAGCCAACTTTGCTTTGGAGACCCGGAATTCCTACAGGTTCATACCTTAAAATGAGTTTCGGAAACGCCTTAGGTTCTCCTGTAAACGATGTGAACAATCCCAACAACAAATCCTATCTTGGTTTCTTAGTTGGCAAATCACCGATTTTAATAACTAGCACTTTCACATATAACACAACCGATTCCACGAAGAAATCCACAAATGGCAGTTATATTTTCCAAGGATATTCTTTAGCGGAAAAGACTCTTGGCTCTCCCGGCGTATCTGGGGCTAATCCTGGATATTACACCTTTCGTGTCCAGTATGAGTATCCAAGCGGTTCAGGCAACTGGTTTACTTACGATGAGAAATATCTGGGAAATGAAGGTGCTGGATCACAAATATTCTGCGTTAACACCGCAGACTATATAAACAATAATTATCTCAACCCTTACGTTTTAAGATCATTGGGAGGTCCTGCTTGCGCCTATGATCCCCGAACACCTCGCTTTGGCATGGGAACTGAGGTTGATTGGACAACCGGCGTCATCAACAATGGGCCTGCCTTTGAGGTTCAATTATTGACAACAACACCAGCCAACAATGCAAATGTTGGAGCAAGCGATTTTACCGTCCTTATGACGAACAGGGCAGGGATTGACAGAGGGCAATCCGTTTCATTTCAAGTGCCTGGTTGGCAGACTCAGGCTGCCCAGATGCGTTGGTTTTCAGGACTTGGGTATTATTCCAAATACAATGGCAATTATACCTCCTCTCCGTTGTTTTACGACGGCTTGCTTTCGCAGAACAATCCAGCGGTTTCCATCCTTTCAAGAGGGAGTAATACTTCTGGCGCGGGTGCAGTTTCTGCAACTTTTTATTATGAAGACCCTGATGGCATCTGCCGCAGAGCCATGGGAGCCTACGCAAATACAACTCTCACTGGAAATAATACCACGGGATTGCCACTCGCCACCGCCAATACGATTGCTGCTGGAGGTGTGCCTACCCCAATGGCCAGCGGCCAAAGCCAAAGCAGGCCTTTTATTCTCAATCGACCCTTTAAAAATGTTGGGGAATTGAGTTACACCTTTCGAGGCACTCCGTGGAAGAATATCGATTTCTTCACCTCGGAAAGCGGGGATGCGGCGCTTCTGGATGTTTTTTGTTTGGATGAGCCTCCGGCAAATGGAATCACCGCAGGCAAAGTGAGTTTGAACACCCGCAACGCGCCCGTGCTGCAAGCGCTGATCAATGGTGCTTATATCGATGAGATGAACCAGATTACCTCGTCGCCGCCTTCTTATGCGGTTTCTCCTACAGCGTCCGGTGTTGCTTTGAATGTGGCAAACAAATTGATAAGCATTACGACCGACAAGACCAATGCCTGGCGGGGGCCGTTGAGAAATGTCAGTGAACTCGTGGGAAGATACATCTCCAATCCTGGATCTACTTCAGGAGCATCCGACCAATACACATTTCAGGAAACCGTTACAGGCACCAGCTACACCTATGCCGGTTTAAGCGCTGCGCTCGATTCTACGGTCTTGAGCAATTCAACCGCTCCGCTGATCCAGCGCTTCCGAGAAGCACCCATTCGCGCCCTCGCCGCCTGTGGGCAAACTCGAGTTTGGAACCTGATGATTGATGTGATTGCTCAAACCGGTCGCTACCCGCAAAACGCCAACTCTCTTGAAAAATTTGTCGTTGAGGGGGAGAAGCGCTATTGGGTGCATGTGGCCATAGATCGTCTGACCGGGGAAATTATTGATAAACAAATTGAAACAGTGATCGAATGAAGAAATCTCTAACCATCACCTTGGCAAGTTTGATGTTTCTCTACGCCGATTTTACCCATTCTCAAGGTGCCAACAGTGAACTTGGCGTAATGGCAATGAATGTCACCGATTTTAGCTCGGAAAAACCGCAAGGCCCGCTGCTTAAGTCGGCGCCTGATTTTGCGAACTGGACAGTGATTTTTGAATATCCTGAATCTGCTACCAAGGAACCCGGGAGCGAAAAAATATCTGCCTTTCCCCGGATGGAAGCGCGACCACGGAAAATCGTGGTGAATAAAACCGGTGCTACGATGAGGATCGAGACCATTGAAGTCTCTGGACGGGTCAAGGAAAAATGGTAT
>Ga0214921_10012434_pt1 | contig 10173 bp, 5 predicted proteins | sample LL1505_MetaG_FD_177992 | JGI IMG/M metagenome (GOLD analysis project Ga0214921, IMG submission 177992) | Freshwater microbial communities from Lake Lanier, Atlanta, Georgia, United States - LL-1505 | ecosystem: Environmental > Aquatic > Freshwater > Lake | place: USA: Georgia | collected 2015-05-28
GATTCGCCTGCGCGAGCATTGCCGTACCGGCCTGGGCGAGCACCATGCCGCGCGCCAGGTTCGCCGATTCGGCGGCGTAGTCGGCGTCGGTGATGCGTGACTCGGCTTCTTGCAAACGCTGGCTTACATTCAACAGATTGGCCACCGTGTGCTCCAACCGGTTGATCAAGGCACCGGCATTGGCGCGCTTGGAAGCCAATAGGTCTAGCGCACGATCGATCTGCACTATCGCTGCCGATGCATTGTCTGTCGTCGTATGATCACTACCGCCAAACACACCGCTCGCGTTACCACCGTGAGCCGTGCTGGTCGACGCAATGGTACCCAAGCCGCCGACACCATCACTATTTGTGATGTTGACAGTTAGAGGGGTAAACGATCCTGTATCGCCCTTGGTAAGATTATTCAGATCAAGCGTTCCAGCAGAGAAGGCGATCGAGTTACCTCCATCTTGAACGCGAGCCCCCACGAATAGCTTGAACTCGACGTCGACAGCCGATGCTGCACCTGCTGTTGTTGCTGAACCGTTCGCGATACTGACACGATTGAAAGCTGTCACCTGCGCAATGCGACGGATTTCCAACTTGAGCTGATCGTATTCCTTAGCGGCGAGATCCATATCGGACGCCTGATAGGTCCCGGTTTTCGCCTGAACAGCGAGCTCGCGCATGCGCGTGAGCATGTTCTCAACCTCGGCAGCAGCTCCATCATAGGTGTTCAACAACGAAATGCCGTCATTCGTATTACGCACCGCCTGGTTGATGCTCGTGATATCGGCACGCATCTTGGCGGCGACCGCACTACCCGCAGCGTCATCTTTCGCGCTATTGATCCGCTTGCCCGAGGACAAACGCTCCATCGCTCGCTCGAGATCAGCACGGTTATTCGTGAGAATTCTCGACGCCGAGATCGATGGAATATTGGTGTTAACTACTACAGCCATATTCTTCTATCCCTACAAAGTGGTGGTGCCGCTTTGAGGTTTGGTGCCGCCGAGAAACGTTATCGCCGAATCACCGCCGGGCCCTCACGAGCCCGGCGGCAGACGTGTCATTACTTCAACAACTGCAAGATGTACTGCGGCTGTTGGTTCGCCTGAGCGAGCATCGCCGTACCAGCCTGCGCGAGCACCATGCCCCGAGCCAGGTTCGCCGATTCCGCCGCGTAGTCCGCATCACGAATTCGCGATTCGGCTTCCTGCAAGCGCTGGTTTACGTTGAGCAGATTCGATACCGTGTGTTCAAGGCGATTCACCAACGCGCCAGCGGTGGCGCGCTTGGACGCGAGTAAGTCAAGAGCTTTGTCGATCTGTTGTATTGCAACACCGGCGTTATCCGTTCCAGCCGCTCCAGCGGCAGCGGACGCGCCATATACACCACCGGCTGCTCCAGAGGCTGCAACCTGAGTTTCGGCGATCGTTCCGAGACCACCTGCATCAGCGCTACCAGTCACATTGGTATAACTGCTAACGAATTCTCCGGTGGTCGATCCATCAATGTTGTTTAGATCCAATGTTCCCGCTGAAAACGTGATGGAATTTCCGCCGTCTTGAACGCGAGCCCCAACAAAGACCGTGAAAGCGATATCTTGACCGTCTGCGCTACCATTTGAGCTCGCGGTGCCATTCGCGACGCCTAAACGGTTAAACGCAGTCACCTGCGCGATGCGACGAATCTCCGACTTCAGTTGATCGTATTCCTTGCCGGCCAAAGTCATATCCGAGGTCTGATACGTCCCTGTCTTCGCCTGCACCGCGAGTTCTCGCATGCGGGTCAGAATGTTCTCGATCTCGGCGGCCGCACCGTCATACGTGTTTAACAGCGAAATGCCGTCGTTCGTATTGCGCACCGCCTGGTTAATGCTCGTGATGTCCGCGCGCAACTTCGCCGCTACGGCGCTGCCTGCTGCATCATCCTTCGCACTGTTGATGCGCTTTCCCGAGGACAAACGCTCCATCGCCCGCTCGAGATCAGCGCGGTTATTCGTCAGAATTCGCGAGGCCGAGATTGACGGGATATTGGTATTTACTACTACGCTCATTTTAAATTTCCTTGATCAGTATTTGAGTTTAAGAATTACTTGAGTAGCTGCAGTATGTACTGTGGCTGTTGATTCGCCTGCGCGAGCATCGCCGTACCAGCCTGAGCGAGCACCATGCCGCGCGCCAGGTTTGCCGATTCAGCTGCATAGTCGGCGTCGCGAATGCGTGACTCGGCTTCTTGCAAACGTTGATTGACGTTCAATAGATTTGAAACCGTATGCTCGAGACGATTAACCAACGCGCCCGCGTTTGCGCGCTTTGAAGCAAGCAAATCGAGTGCCCGATCGATCTGCACGAGCGCCGCCGATGCGTTGTCCGTCGTCGTGTGACTAGTACCACCGAACACACCGCTCGCTGCACCGCCATTTGCGGTCGCAGTCGAAGCAATAGTGCCAAGCCCACCAACGCTGTCGCTCGCGGTGATGTTGACCGTCAACGGCGTAAATGTTCCAGCCTCACCCTTGGTAAGATTGTTGAGATCGAGCGTCCCGGCGGAGAAGGTGATTGAATTCCCTTCATCTTGAACGCGAGCCCCCACAAAGAACTTGAATTCGACGTCGGCACCTGACGCGGCGCCCGCGGTCGTCGCCGACCCGTTTGCAACATTCAATCGGTTGAACGAAGTGACCTGAGCAATACGACGAATTTCTGATTTCAGCTGATCGTATTCCTTGCTGGCGAGCTCCATATCCGACGCTTGGTACGTACCCGTCTTCGCCTGCACTGCAAGCTCACGCATACGGGTCAGAATGTTCTCAATCTCCGACGCGGCACCGTCATACGTGTTCAACAGCGAAATGCCATCGTTCGTATTGCGCACCGCCTGGTTGATGCTCGTGATATCCGCGCGCAGCTTCGCTGCCACGGCGCTGCCGGCCGCATCATCCTTCGCACTATTGATACGCTTGCCCGAAGACAAACGCTCCATCGCCCGCTCGAGATCAGCGCGGTTATTTGTGAGAATTCGCGAAGCCGATATCGACGGAATATTGGTGTTGACTACTACGCTCATCGTGCCGCTCCTTGAAAATGTTCAGTTGAACTCCGAAGAGAACAAATTGGTGCCATCCGGAACGGCGGTACTTCGAGCCATTCCGTGAGGTGCAGTCGTCAGGATTTGGGAAACCTTTAGGCCCAGCGACCGGGGAGGATCGGGGGGGGGGCAGGGAGGCGCGGACACGGCCGTGCGCGCGAAATAGCCTGACGTTCGCTAGTCGGCGGATCCGCCCAATACTTGAGAGCGGCGATGATTCATATTCGCCGCCCGACTAAACGACCATTTTTTCAAAGACTTAGGGGGCTTCGGCCGGGTATTTTTCGTACGCCCGCAGCACTTCGTCGCAAGCCGATGCCGATCGGATCACCAGTTCGATCAACCTCGAGTCGGACTCGAAGTTCATCTGGCGACGCCGCTCCTCGATATTAATGAGTTGCTTGCTCAGCAGGCCCGAAATCTCCGGGCACTTCTTTGCGGCCGATACGAGCTTGAGCATTCGCCCATCGCGGGTTTTCCCGGGCTTGTCCTTTGCTTTCATCGCCCGCTCGCAGACCGCTTGCAACTCGCGTAGCCGAACCACTTGACGGTCCTTGCGACGCACGACCTTCGCGAGCAGTTTGTCGGAGAATCTCGGTGCACTCGCAATGACAGCGGAAATGTCCTGATCGAAGTGCTTAGTGCGATGACTCTGCATGTCGACATAGGGCACGCCTTCGATCTGTGCGCCTTTCGGCGAGAGATTGAAAAAGCGAGTTTCGGGATTCTTGCGAGTCACGATACCGACAAACCGCTCCACCCATCGACGGAACTCGGTAAGCTCAACGCTCGACAAGATGGTCGAGCCATCATTGGCCTGAACCTCGATCAGCGCTCCGCTGCGCGCATTGGCATCCAGAGGCTTGCGGACATAGGATTTTTTGGAGCTGTCGATGGCGAATCGGTCGCCCGTTCCTGCTCCCACGGCATACAAACGATCATCCGGGAACCCGAAATCAGCGCCGATGAAATTGATTTCGTCGCAACCCACGAGTACTGCGGTCTGCAAGGCCGCGGACAATACCGTCCCTCCTGACTGCACAACGGTGATCTCGTCGTCGAGACCTAAACAGCCAGCAATCTCGCTCGACACCATATTGCCGATGAAGGGAAACAGCGGGCACTCCAGACGTTGAACCACCTCGCTCGACATGCCGACCTCAGCCACGAACCCTGGGATTCGTGCCGTATCAACACCAACTAGGTGGCGTGCATGCTGTGCAGGGTCTAGACAAACCACCAAGTCGGGAACAATATCTGCCGCAATCAACGACTTGAGCGCCTTGTAGGCGGCAATGATCACGGGTCGCGGCGATTGCGCTTTGATCCAATCGATCGCATCGTCGACCGAAGGTCCGGCGCCTACGACAAGCGCGGAACTGCCGCGCAATGCATCGCGCCGTCCTTCCAGATCTCGCCCTTGACTCATGAAATGCGGAATGTTGACCAGAGACTGCAATGTCCAGCGCTCGGCGAACACCTCGGCGGTGTTTCGCGGAATGTAGAGGCGTTGAAGTTCTATGTGGATCGCTTCCGCACGCTTGCTCTGATCTTCCGGCGACTCCACGTTCAAGTACCAGACATCACCCGGCTTGACATCGCGTAGTGCCTCAAAGCGGCTGACCATCAGCTGCAGCTTTCGCAGATCGAGTTTTCCAGGTTCATCATGGTTTTCGATATCCGACCACCGCATCACGCGCTTGTAGCCTCGAGACACCAACTCGTCATAGAGTTGATCTTCGTTTTCACCGTCGGTGACGAACACGTCGCTATCTGGTGCGGCGATAGACTTGAGGCGTGAATCAAGAAAACTGCGCGTCGACGCCTGCTCTTCGTTGACGACCGCCAGCCAACCCTCCAGACGCGACTCATTGCCTTTGATTTGCTTTAGGAGCTCGAGGTACTCGACGCCGCTGTCGACGTCCTCGACTAACGACGCCTTGGCTTTGTCCGCTTCCAAAAACTGCGCGCCGCGAAACATCGAATTAGCACGGCGCACATCGTCCAACCGGCGCACGACAGTATCTTCCTCAGCACCATTCACGACGGCGTCGAACAGATGATACTGTGCAGCAAGATAGCCTTCGGCCGAAGCAATCCGCTCTGCCCACTCGAGACTCTTGCGCGACTGACCGAGGTTGCGACTCATGATTCGCTCCTTAATTTGACTTGTTGTTGTTATTCAACATTGCAGACAAACGGGTCTGCGTAGACTTGAAGTTCGCCAGTACCGCGTTCAATGAGGAGAATTGGGTCTCATAACGCGACGTAAGTTTCTCCATTTCGGCGTCAAGCTTGCTTTGGTCCGTCGCGACGCGCTTCACTTTGTCGTCATACGAAGTCGTCATTGAAGCGACGGTACCCCCCGTCTTCAGCAATGAATATGCCGAGACGGCTAGGTTTCCCGCCAAGCCACTCTCGCCACCGGAGTAAATGTACGGTGACGATGCGTTGTTCGAAATTGCACGAATGGCATCCTGGGGCGCCGACGCGAATTTCTTGTTGAACGCCGTCTGATCGAACTGCAAAACGCCGTCGCGATCGAGCGCGACACCCATTTCGACCCAACTTTTTATACTTGTTCCGGCAATCGGACTGACCGACAGCAATTTGCTGCGCAAAATGTTGCGGATACTGCGGGCCGTCGAGTCATTCTGCAAAGTGCCAGACAAATCGTCGCCCGTCTTCGGCTGCCCGGTTGCACGAACGATCAAATCCGTGACGTTGTTGAACGCCTGGACGAAATTTGACACCGTTCCGACGACTTGCGTCGAGTCATATGACACATCAATTTGAGCCGCGGTGCTCGTCGTGCGGCTCAGCTGAATTGACAACCCATCGACCGCATCAATTATCGTGTTGCTCGGGCGGCGCATCGCCACGCCATTCATCGAAAACACGGCGTCATCCGCGAGTTGCAGTACGTTGCTATTCAGGGGTGCCCCGGGGACCGAGAGACCTGTGACGTCATCGAACACGGTACTGCTTGTTGACGTTACGGCAAACCGATTGATTTCTCCGCTTTGTCCCTGCAGCAGGATCTTGTACGGATTCGTCTTGTCGCCAGTATTGATCAGGCGCGCAGAGACTGACGTGCCCGCATTGTTGATCGCGGAGACCAAGCCCGACACTGTCATCGTTGACGTAACGTCGATGTTTTTCGATACCGCCGGGGTGGTGTCGGGGGTGGCCAGGGTCAGAGTGAAGCTACTGCCCACTGCCGAATTACCGGAGGCGAAGCCCACCTTGCTAATCAACCGCTGAGATGTCGCAAGCTTGCTCACCTCAATCGAATAGTTCCCGGGTATCGCTGCGCCATATCCTCCGGATGTCACGGAGACGGACGACGAATCACTATTCGCAATCTGCAGCTTGTTGAGATTGCCGATGCTGCCGAGATCGGTCGCCGCCATTTGAAGCGTAGACAGAGCATTTTTCAAAATGGCGGTCGTCGAAACGGCGACATCCACTTTCTTTTTATTGGTATCGATCACCTTCTGCCGCGGCGCCTTCACGGCCTCGACAAGATTGGTCGTCAACGTCTTGGTGTCGAGATCGCTCGCACCGAGAGTATTGATGATGTTGGTCGATACGGTGGCCATGACACTAACTCAGAGACTGCGTCACTGCATGTAGTTGAGGAGCGACAGCTTCGAGAGCCGCGACATCATCGACTGCGACGCCTGCATCAGCGTTTCCTGCTTGGTGAGCTCGGTCAATGCGGTTGCGTAGTCGAGGTCCTTCAAGGAAGACAACGACTCTTTGGCACGCGTCGTGATTTCGGTCGCCTGCTGTTCTGCGATTTCCAACCGCTGCATCGCGGCACCAGTGCGCGATACCGCAACGCCGATGTTGTTGCCGAGCTTTTCGACGTCATTCAGCGCCTGCTGACGCCCGGCGAGATCGCCGCTCTTCAGCGCCGCTTGAAACTGATCGAGCGCGTCGAAGAATTCGATCGACTCCGTCCCGCGAGTGACGCCGCGAAAGGTTGCAGGGCCAAAAGTCGTCGCGTCGGCGAAATCGACATCGTTGATCTGCACGCGCAACGGCGTCGTCGCACCGACATAGTCGACCGTACCGTCATTCTTGAGCTCGTACGGCGGCGCACCGGAGCGTGACCCACCGAACACGTAGCGATTGTCGGCGTCGCGCGTGTTGGCGAGATCGACGAGAGCACGTTTTACGCCATTCACCTCTTCGGCGATCGAATCGAGCTGCGACTGGGGCTGCGGATCGTTTGCGCCCTCGAACGCCAACTCTTTTAGGCGATCCATCAACGTCGATACCGACTGCAACGATTTAGACTGCGCATCGACGCCCGTACGCACTTTCGACACTGCGTTGACGTCGGCCTCGAGCGTACTGAGACGCGCCTCGAGTGCCTGCACGCGCCCAACGATGCCGGCAGCCTCCGAGGGGCGGCTGTACTTGACGCCGCTCGACAACGCGCCCTGCGCCTTGGCGAGACTGCCCGCATTGGCCGACAACTTATCGGTCAATTGCGCGTAAATCATCGAAGTCGAGACTCGCACGGCTCTCTCCTTACAGTTTTTGCATCAATGCATCGAACAGCCGTGTGGCGACCTGAATCACCTGGGCATTCGCTTGATAAGCCTGCTGATATCGCAGCAAGTCGGATAATTCTTCGTCGAGGTTCACGCCCGACACGCGATCCCGCGCCTCGAGCGAATGGTCGAACACGACTTTCTGCGCGTTCTTGCCGATTTCCGCCTGGACGGTCAGCGCGCCGGTTCGATTGACCAGCGACTCGTACTGCTCCTGCAGCGTCTGATCGGTGCCAGTCAACTCCCTACTGTGTTGCAGCCGTGCAATCGCCGCAGCGATGCGGTTGTCGCCGAGCGGAGCGTCTGTTTTGGTGATGCTGTACGTATCGCCCTTGACGGGAATTCCGTCGAAGGTCACCTGCCAATCGCCGTATCGAATCGTGCGATCTTTGTCATCGAACGTGCCGGCGGAAACTTCGGTACCCGTATTGTCGTCGACGAGGGTGTAAGCGTTCGAATCACCGAACACCAACGAATACGACGGCGTCTTCCCAGGACCGAAAAGATCCGCGGGTCGGGTCGCGGCGTCGTACGACCCGGCGACCGAGACGGCGCTCAGTTCGGGCGAACTACCCGCGCTTTGCTTGACACCGAACACCAGCAAGTCTTCGCCGAGCGCATCCGCCATCGCAAAGCCGCGTCGCAAACCCAACGCCGTCAGGGCCGAACTGGAGCTCACCGCCGGATCGAATTCGACCGACAACGGCGCGCTGCTGTAATAGGTTTGCTCGTCGAGGCCGTAGGCGTCCGAGCGTACTTTGAAGGGTTGACCCGCCTGACCGTAAGAGTTTGCCAACGTCAACGTCGATCCCGACGCCGACGCCGTCACGCCGATCTTGGCGGCATTGATCGCCGTCACCAAGTCAGGCGTACTGCTGGCTTCGAACACCGTACCGTTGATCGTCACGGACGGCGAGGCCCCCGCGCTCAAGGTTCCGACGGCGGCTTTCCCCGCCGTCTTGAACACCAGACGATCGCCCCCGCTCGTGACGGCTTTGCCGTTTTCGAGCACTTCAACCACCGCACCGGTCGTCGCACTGGATGCGTTGACCTGGGTTTTGATCGCCTGCAACTTATCGCTGGTGACTCCGGTCAGGTTGATCGCGACCGTCTTGCCATTGATGCGCAGCGAGAACGTATTCGGCAGCGTAGCCAAATCGACGGCGTCGCCAATGAGGGTGGCGGGCGTCAATAAATCATCACCGTTTGCGCCCTTTTGACTGCCCGCGATCGCATACGCACCGGAGACAAATCCGTGGTCCAGGTACGCATCTTCGCCAACGGCATTCAAATAGGCGGCCGAGTACACCGCCCCGTCATAAAATCCGTTCGCTTTCGTGACGATACTGCTCTTCAAACTGGTCAAATCAGGACCCGAAATCTGGCGTCCATCGCGCGTGAAGACGGCGAGCTCGCCGTCGCTCGCACCGCTCGTCAGCACGACGTTCGATGTCCCCGCGGGAATCGAGGCGATCGGTCGACTGGATTTCGAAAAATACGTGTCGATATAGGGCGGACCCGAGGTCCGCGGCAGGATTTCCGAGATGCTGCGGACGATCTCCGCGGCGCGCGGCGCTCCGAAGCCGATGTCGCCCACAGCCGTGCTCACGTTCGTCGGCGCGGACGAGACGGTCGCTTTGCTTGCGGTCGCCACCTTTTCGGTATCGCGGACCAGCGTCTGAAACGTCAGCGACGGACGCGCTTCGGGCGAGATGACGAACGTATCGCCATTCTTCGGCATGCCCTGAACATTGAACTTCAAACCACCGAGCAATAGATCGTTCGCTCCGGAGGCGATTTGACCAGTCGATTGGTCGCGTACTGTCCAAAGCTGCGCGTTCGCATCGAAGGACATTTTGTAGCTATGCGCTTGTACGATTTCGGCGTCGACGACTTCCACACCGAGCCGTCCGGCGCCCGCATTCGCCTTTCCATCGACCGTAAACTTGGGGCCTACATAGAACAAGTCGCCCCCGGGCATGCCCTGCGCATCGAGCCCTTCGCGGTGCAGGCGATTCACGCCACGACCGAAACTGAGCGCAATGTTGTCGAGCGTATCGGCGGCGACACCGAGGCTTTGACTGCGAAAGGTCACGAGCCCGCCGAGCGATCCGTTGCGCACCGTGGGCAGCACCGTCGGACGACTGGCTGCATCGAGCACGAATTGCACTCGACCGTAGTCGACGGCATCGAATTGCGCAGAGACGCTGTGGGTTTCGGAACCTTCCACCAGCGCGACGCCGGCAGCACTGTCGCCGGCATAAATGCTCGCAGCCCCGCCGGAGGTCGTCGCGACCGTGATACCGATCAATTCCGAAATCTTCTTGAGCGTGGCATCGCGCCGATCGAGCAGTTGCATCGGCTGCTCGGCACTGTTCGAGCGTTTGAGCAACTCTTTGTTGAGAGTCGCGATCTCTTGCAGATACGAGTTCAACGCGGAAACGTCCTGCTCGATCTGCGTGCGGCTGTTTGCTTCGAGCGACTGCACGGTGCCGCCGAGTCCGCGCATGCGCGCGCTCACCCCGTCAGCAGCG
>Ga0214921_10012436_pt1 | contig 10172 bp, 10 predicted proteins | sample LL1505_MetaG_FD_177992 | JGI IMG/M metagenome (GOLD analysis project Ga0214921, IMG submission 177992) | Freshwater microbial communities from Lake Lanier, Atlanta, Georgia, United States - LL-1505 | ecosystem: Environmental > Aquatic > Freshwater > Lake | place: USA: Georgia | collected...
CAGTGAAAACATCGTCAAGTTCATTATCCAGAACAAGGTGGGCGACAAGACCTCCAACTGGAACTGTGGGCGTGGCGACCTCTTCTCCAAGAAAGAGGGAAAGCAGGAGTGCAAGTGCTTCACTTCTGACGGCCCCCCCTCTTTCACCCCCTCTTCAGAGTGGGACGTCATCTATTTCCTGGATGCGCGTGGCTGGCTACAAGACAAGTTCATTCTGCACCGAGTGAATCTCAAGAGAACATCAGAACAATGGAAAAATATAAAGGTCAGTAAGTCGCAGACTTTCGACCAGCAATGCCAACAGACTCGTAGGCCTCGCATCGTATGGGAATCCCTCTATCCCCAGATTGCAGAGCACTGCGAGCAAGTGTTCAAGGGAACATTCGAGGATATCTTCACGCCTCCAGCAACAACGGAATAATCCTGTCTGCAATGAGCTTCACAACAGGTACAGAGACAGCATTCCCTGCCAACTTATATAGGTTTGAATCAGACAGTTGCGGTAGAATATAGGAAGAGGGAAAGCCCTGGAAATTGAAGCACTCGCGCGGTGTCAATTTACGAATCCCTTTTTCATCGAGCACCAGGGGAACATTGTGCCCACCGCCCCCCATATTCGCCGTCAGTGTTGGGCACTCACTGCTCTTATTTTCACGAACATATACGCGCCTATATTGGTAAATCGTATCTTTTTTAGTCACACCCGCTTTCACAAGAGGCCAAGTGGAACTCGCATCCGTGTAATAATATTTCGACGGAACATTCTTCTCCAGGAATTCTGAAATCCTCTTTTTGTCTTTCTTGTCAAAGTTGAGATTGAACTTGTCGAACACCTTCTTTGACTTGATGCATACAATGTAAATACGCTCTCGGTGTTGAGGAATACCTGTTATTTCTGCTGTATTGAGCACCTTATAGCACAGGTGGTACCCCCTATCTTTAAGATTCATTGTGATGGTCTTGAAGGTTTTTCCTTCGTCGTGAGAGACAAGGTTCTTCACATTCTCTAGAATGACGGCCTTCGGCCCATGATGGTCAATAATTTTGAGAATCTTCCAGAAGACGTTCGAGCGCGTGTCTTCGAAGCCCTCCTGTCGTCCCGCGATACTAAAGGGCTGACAGTTATGTACAAGAGAGTTTTCAACACAATAGCTGTTGTCATTCTGCACCTCGAAATTGTACACTGTTTGCGGAGTCAGAGTGTTCGGCTTATTACTCTTTACTTTGAACCATGCATGAGAACCACTTATAAAGGAAGTGTAGGACTTTTCTGGGTTCATTGTCACACGCATTCTGTAAGTGTTGCGTTGATTGACTGTGCGTCCTTCTATGATACACGTGGCAGGGCGTTTCGTGTAATCGATAGAACAGAAGACACCGAGCTTGAGATAGAGCCTTTGAATAGAGAATGCGATATTTTCAGAGACTGTGGTATAACTGATTGCCTTCTTGTCAAATGAACCGTCTGCAGTCCTGTAGCCATCAATGAAGGCGTTGACAAATTCAATGGGGGCCGAGTGCACCCACTCTGGAACCTTTTTACCATAAGAATACTTACCAAACTGCTTCAAAACGGTGTACCAGTCCTTGTTACTACAGCCGAACTTCTTACACGTATCCGCTGTACATTTACCCGTTGGACATTTCTTATTGGTGATCGGTAGAACATTATTGATTCTCTCAACCACGTATTTCTCGTCCTTATTGTTGATGGCGAAGCGAATAATATTTTTGGGGCGACCATTCTCCTTTTTACTCTCTTCAATCCAGCCGTCTCCAAGAAAGTAGCCCATCATAAACCACTGGTCTACAGAATCAATACGAAGACCCGCAATAGTTGGAATAATAGACTCAGTATTTACAGGAGTGCCAGAATAATGATTGTCTGTGATGTGCTTTGCCTCTACCCACTTCGGCTCCTCAAATGCGTACTTATAAGAACGGGTTGAATTGTCCCACTGCCTCGTCCTCTCGCGAACATAGAATGGATGCTCACTTGTGCATTGGATTGGATAAGGGCGATACATAATCTTGATGGTATTCATATTGGTCGCATTGTCCTTTTTCTGTAAATTAAGAATCTTTTGAAATTTGCCAGTATGTGTGAGAAGCTTGTCAGATAGAATAACATCCTCAATATTTTTGTATCCAGAATCGGTTAGAACTTTTGAACCTGCGACGAAACATGGAAACCCGCCAGTAAGAATATCATGCTTAGGAATGACCTCCAACTTCACATCGTTCAGGTCCTCCAAAGTGAGCTTGTGGTCGAAATTGCTGTCATAAATCTTCTTAGAATGTTCTACCATGTCGTTCGCAAAGACGACTTTGGCACCCTTCGTGCCCTCGAATGCATAAGAGAAGGCTCCTGTTCCTGCAAAGAGGTCTATCATTGCCAGCGTATTTCCTTGAATGGGCTGTGTTGTGGTTGGCGTTGGCACCTCAACAACAGTATTGGTAGTTAGAAGTTGAATAATCTGCTCCTTCTTCTTTCCACTATAGCCTTTCACGTTATGCTCTTTGCAGTAAGCAATTAGCTCATCGCGTGTCATTTTTGAATAATCAACCATTTCTATATCTACTAAAAACGGTTGGTTATCTGCATTCAATTTTAGGCTAGGTACGGTAAAGCTACTCTTTCACGGTTTGAGTTATAGGAATATTAGTTCCAAGGCGTTTATTGCACCATTTAATCGTTTCTTCAAGCTTATTTTTATTCATAGGTACAGGGAAAGGGTCCAAAGGATTTTCTATTCCAAGCCGTTTACGACCCCATTTAACCGTTTCTTTAATGATTTTGTCATTCATAGGAATACTATATGAGCGCATGTCAAACACCGCCCCATTTAGCAACTCATCCTTATTTGCATATTGACTCGTGGTATCCGCCCAATTCGACCGCCCAATGAAATTGTTTTTCATTGTACCAGCCGTTGGCAACCACCCACTCGGCTGTATGAATTTCATAGAACCATTAATATATATAAGTATATCTGGACGAAAACTGTCCGCATTCCCTGAGGTTATTACAACATGCGTCCATTCCCCTTTTTTAAAGGCACCAGGAACCTTGATACGCATTTTGCGAACCTTCTCCTCCCAGATTTCATAAATCATATCTGCAGTTTCATATAAGATTTCTCCTTCTTTATTTGCATCTGCCCTTGGTGGAGGTTTCGCAGAAACAGACATTTCATTGCACTCGTAATCATTCACATTTGCACAAGTAGTCTTCATAAGAGTCTGTGGGCTCACTTCCAAACCAGGTTGTTGTCCTGAAGGAGCGGATGGGAGCGTCTCTGTTCCAGTGCCAATTCCCTTACACAGCTTCGTCAATAAGTCGCCTTCTTTTGAACCAAGGGTTAAATTTCCTCTTCCTTGAATACCACACCAGACATTGTCAATACCAGCCCCATTACCGAAATCGAAAATGTGTGCATTGTTGGTGAATTCATTGAACTTTACCCAAAAAGATATGGCGCGCATACTGCGTGGCAGAACTTTGCCACCTATCGCAAGTTTTCTGTCATCACCTATACGAAGATACTGGTTGACTCCATTGAAGGTCAGTCCATTCGTCATTAACGGATTGGGTTCAGTATCATCGACTTTCACTCCACCTCCTGGCCTCAAAATAAGATTCTGCGCATAGTCAAAGGTGTCGTCATAAAAGCGCAACCAGAACATTGCGCCTTCATAAAACGACAGAAGAACCTTGATATCCTCAGGTGGATTTGAATCTATCAACATTTCGTCATCGAATCCATTATCTCCAGCCGCATTACAAAGAGGCTCGAATCCAGTGTCGCCCTTCAATATGCGACAGTAATCCTCGCGCCCATCGCCATTCGAATCATTCATATAATCGTCGCGACTGAGCTTCAAACCCTTTCTAACAGTCTGTGATTTGTAACTTATACTGCTTGTATTATCTGTTCCACCGAGGGCGCAAGCGAAGAATAAATCGAGCGGGTCGTTACTTTGATTCACAACTCTGCAAAAATCTGTCTTTGCTCCGAAACGCTGGACATCGGCGTATCCTGAAAAATAGCGCTTGTCACGATTGATTCCCACTATTTCAAGTTCGGGACCCACATCCCCACGACGTGGTACAAGTCTCGCCCAGAAATTACTACGAACAGGAGCTAAAGAGTCCTCGTTATTTATAAACCCTTCAATCTGTTTTTGATAAAGTTCCCAGACAACAACACTTATAAGTGCGATTAGTGTTATCCAAAGGACTACCCGAGTCCAATGAGGATTCAAGAAGTCTGTCATACCTCTCCTATTATTCATCGGTAAACAATAACTACAGAATTCCCCCGCGCTATTAGAATGGAGTCCAAAGACAGTAAAAGTAGTCACTATTTGTCCGAAGGTCGATATGGCTGTGTGTATCAACCCCCTCTAAAATGTAAGCCAGGGACCGAAAAAGGTGATAGGAAAACGAAAGGAAAAATGGTGAGTAAACTCACTACAAAACACGATGCAGAGCACGAATTACAAGCATCAAAATTTATCTTTCAGAATCCAGGAGCAGATAAATATTTTGTGAGCGTGAACTCTATTTGTGAACCTGAAGAAACAGCTGATTTGGAACAGTGCGAACCGACAAAAAAAGAGGAATACGATGATATAAGAATGCTTACTATGCCTTATGGTGGTATAACCCTGCAACAAGTTAAAGAGAAGATGCAAGAAAACCTAACGGAAAATTTCATGTTTTATTCACAGTGCCTTCTTGAAGCAGGGGTTTTTCTCTTAATGGCGAATTCAGTTCATTTCGACCTACATATGAATAACGTGCTCATCCTCGAAAGGCCGCGCATCATTGACCTCGGATTTATCTGGACACCATTGACACTTAACAAGGATAATATTATTTCTCAATTACGTCTATACAATCCGCTATTAGACCAAGAATCCCCTGAGGCATCTTATATAAATGGGAGTATACCACCGTATAACATCAAAAAAGAGATTCTTATACACGAAGTCATAAATCGCAAGTTGGTTTTTAGAGATATATATATGACAATTGGAACTACTCACGAAAAACAAGAGCAAATTTTTAGAAACTTTGTAAACAATAGTCGGCTTATTGAGAATAAAGATATTGTCGGATTTTTCAAGACATATTGGTCCAAATTCGATGCGTGGGGATTCGGTACTCTTATTACAAAAATACTTGTGAAATCGATGTTCGATAAATCGTTCGTTGATACTGTGTATAAGCCGAACAAGGTAAAAATCGATAAAGTGATTAATGGTTTGACGTGTCCTGACCCTGGACTCAGACTCGACGTTGTCGAGGCCCTCCAGATTTTGAACCCTTCTTCAACCGTCTTGTCCGAGCCGAACGTCGCTTCTTGGCTTTCGAAACAGTCCGCCTATAGGCAGAAGCTCTCTTCCCTCCCTTAAGAGTTATCTCTTTCTCTCTAGGAAAACATATATACGAGCAGAATGAATCGTAATTTAGAGTATGGTCGCCTTCGTATTCTGCAGGATAGTAGCGACCTGCTAGTTCAGGATCGATAATTTCACTGCCATTACTATCAACTGTGGTGGCCTTTCGCCCACCAGGTTTGTGAACCCATTTGCCGTCATCAATTTGAAGATAATAATGAAAATCATTCTTTTCATCAACAACAACGGCTACTTTACTATAACCAATAGGACATGCTTCTTCAAATGTTGATGGCTTAGCATCGGGAACATCACCTACGGTCTTCATAAATATATCAGAACAGCTTTTTGTCAACTTGGTATGGCCAGATTTTCTACCTGGTGAATGAAAACCAACGTTGCAATCCTTCGTTTCACGACATTTGTCGATTTTTTCTAGGTCTTTCACTAGAGCTGCGAAAGCAAAACAATTGTGCGATCTTCTTATTGCTGGATCCTTGTTATATTCATCGAGGATTTCAATACTTGGCTCACTACCGCTTAGATTCGCGACAATAGGACATCCATGAATCTTGTGATATTCACAAAAGGGCTCTTTGTCTAGAGGAGGATTATTACAACCAACCTTGCATTGACAGTGCCTTTCTGGAGGTTTTCTGTTGTCTGCCATGCCTATTTATTAGCTGGTTTTTCTTCTGTGTCTTGACTGCTTTCGCTTTCTGTAATAACTTCCAATAGCTGTTGTGTCGTCGGTGTCGGTGTATAGAGCGCTTCTAGAGACTTCTTATCAGAATTCGGCTTTTTCACTTCAGATTCCTGAGTCTTCCAATATTCCTCGTTCGTCTGATTTAATTTTATTCGCTCTAAAGAATGCGTAAAATGTATGAGCTCCTTTATATGAGTACTCTTATCAGGGGCGAAATGGTGTCCGCCATATTTTCCAGTTAAATGAACATACTGCCAACCTTCTGAGCGAACCTGCTCTTGCAAAGTGTTCAAATAATTGTATTTCTTTTCGATTTTGAAAAGTGTTAGAATGCCGTTGAAAATCGTGACAAAAAGGCTCAAAGACCAGGTCAACCAATAGAGTTCTGTGCTATAAGATGCTGTTGGGCTGTTTGGACCTTGTATGCTTAAGAGGGCGGGTACAATGAGAGAACCGATAGTCACTGTGCCTCTACCGAAATGATACACGATGCTGTAAAAAAAGGCTCTGTTCGTATACTCATAAAGAATGCCAGAGATTCTGTAAAGAAGCGCCTTCTTTGAAGGTCCGTCGATTCCATCTATTTCTTGTAAGGCTTCTAGGAGCTGTTTATTGGCGGAACCTCTTATTTTTACAATTGCTGTAGATGGCTTGGAAAAATTTGAATCGTTGACCGAGGGCCGATCCAATAAAGGTTCAGTCATTATGCTTCTCTATAGTATCGAGGACCATTTTACAAAAGACGACACGGAGTTCAAGTTTAATACGACAGATTCCATTCTAGTACGAAAAAGCGACTGGGAGAGATGGATTCAGACTTGTACAAATACGATGGTTGTTAGATTGAGGCAAGGGGAGACTACACAGGTATGCGTGGTGGGTGGCTATCATGAAGACGATGCAGAACGAGTCTATGCCCCCTCGTGGATCTTCTATAGGTTGAAGTCAGGAGAAGAGGTTGAAATAGAGCAGTTGTGGGATACGGAATCGAGTGAAGATGTTCTACCAATTGCGACGAAGATTCATTTGAGGCCGTTGGACAATGAGCTTTATCATGCAGATATCGAGGGAGAGATTTCGAAACATTTAGCAAATTTTCAGAGTTTGCAGAAGGGTTCGACGATTGTCGTGCCATTAGAGTCGCTCGGTGGATACGAGGTGGATATCTTTGTGGAGGAGTGCGAGCCAGAGAATGAGGTGCTTTTGAGAGGGGATGTGGCTTTGGAGCTTGTGGCGCCGATTGAGGACGTTGTTGAGTGGTCTGCTGCTAGCGCGACGAATAGGGCTTCTGCAACAGTCCCAACAGAAGCACCAGTACAAGAAGATTTCTCTCAAATGTTTCCTGCTGCAGTTGCTTCAGCAGTTGCAGCGGAAGCTGCTTCAACCATGCAATTTCATGCGGTTGCTACATCGCAAAAAAAATTCGTACCTTTCTCTGGAGTCGGTTATACGTGTCGATAGTTATTCACTTATGAAGCAATACCCTTTTGATATAAACTTTGTATTTCAAGTTTTTATCTTCGTGAAACACATAAGAATTACGAATACCTAACGGTTTTAGAATCGATTGAATCTCTTCAATTCCTGGAAGCTTCCTCGGATAATCCAGTTTATTCTCTTTGTAAAAGGAATCAACCCACGTTGTCGCCTTGATACAAAGTTTGTGAGTATTTATGTGTGCCGAAATATGCGTATTATCTTTGTATTCTTCAACAAGAAGATAAATATGTTTTTTTATGACAGTAGAACTATCTGATGATTCAGTCATTTTATTAAGTGTGTGATTTACATACGACTTAATAAACTATCAATTTTTGAAAGGTCATAAATTATTTGCGGTGTGTCTTATGCTTTTTGTGTGTCATGCGCTTCTTTAATACGCGATTGCGCACTCTTTCATAATTTCTCCTTCTTTGATTATTTCCATTAGATAAATTATTGTTAGATGAATTATTATTGGACGAATTGCCATTTAATACACGACCACGAACTCTCTCATAATTCGCCCTCCTTCCATGATTATGATTAGGATTCAAGGAATTGTAACTGTTATTTGAGTTACTGTTGGAGTTCAAATATGGGTTAGGCCTCGGGCTATTATTACGCGGAAGTAGATTTTCAATAATGTGAGGTACAATAACTCTAGGACCCACATTCTCAGCTGGACCCAGCATATTATTTTTAAAATGATTTCTCTTTGTCTTTCGTGTAGTAATTGGCATTTCTAATATATAGATGTAAAATTTTTCACCTATACTCAAGTTGAAACTGTCGAAACAATTTCAAATCAGTGGCTTGCCATCGCCTTCCTATGCTTCTTGGATTTAACGGATTCTTCCATTTATAACCCACATTTTCGGCGTAAGGATGTTTCTTTGCTAACATTCTAAGGGCCGATATGAGTTCTTCCTTTTTCATTACTTATACGTAATATATTTTTATTACATATTTAAGCTAGAAGAACCTGCAGAAGGGGGTGAACCTATAGATGCAGGTTTCATGTTTGTTAATGAGGGACTCCCCATGGCTGCCGCAGCAGATTTGATGAGTTCAGGATTTTGTATTAATTGTTTCATCAAGTTTGATACTTCTGGTGTTGCGAGTGGGTTCCCAGAGGGAGACCCAGAGGGAAACCCAGAGGGAGACCCAGAGGGAGACCCAGAGGGCATAGAGGAAGGACCAGAGGGCATAGAGGGCATAGAGGGGCTCCCAGGGGGAATCGTGGCCATAGACGGCATAGGCATAGAAGGCTTGGCCTTTCCAGAAGGACGATTGTCAATGCAATTGCCATTTATACAAGTAAACTCATCAGGGCAAGGACCCTTTCCACCACAATCATCTGCGAACCCTTCCCATGCACTGCAAGTATTCAAATACAGCTGGTATATAATACCAAAAATAACTGCATGTACTAATACAGCAGTAATAGATGTTTGTCCAGACATAAAAACACCTTTAGAAAGTGCGGGTAATGTTAATAATAAACCGGGCGATAATACAATAAAAAGAATTGTAGCAGATAGCCAATTAGGTACGTGCATTCTATTTATTATATTGAAAAATAAGTTACCAATAACAGCCCCCCTCAACCGTAAAAGCGTGAGACGGCACTTCATCCGCCCTCGGACTTGTCCACGCATCATTCCAAAAATCAGAAATAATTTCATGCTTCTTCCACCGTTCCCCCTTTATTCCAAACAAGACCTGAATCGCACCCCCAAGAACAATCGCGATTTTCCCACGTTTTTTAAGTTCCGCCGCCGCGACCATAGCCAGCCCACCACAACCAATAAGGATTATCTCTGGATCAGTTTCAAGCACTCTTAATACGATGCTCTCAACCGCCTCTTTCCATGTCGAAATACCACATAGCCAAGCGGTTGAGGGGTTGGTTAGCTCTGGAGGATAATAAGACCGAACGAAACTCCATTTCGCCTTTTGTGGCAGAATACTGCTCCCATCTTTTGGCCAGATTCGCCGCCCCTTCATGACCTGTGTTGCCATCGTCTGTGTAAAAGACGATACGACACATACACGTCTATTTTCAAGAAGGCGAGTCCAACGGTGTTCTGGCGGTACATAATACGGTTCCAAACTTCTCAAAGGAAACTGCAGAGCGTTTGGGCAATGCTCTGTCACAAGCCGTTTCTCAGCCTCCGCTGTCGGTAAATACCATCCCGTTGCTAAACCATCGGCTAACTTTGAGGCGAGCCAGTAGGCTTCCAGCCATTCCTTCATCGCGTCCCTCGTCTTGGGAAAAATCCCAGCATTCGTATTGAGGACCGACATCATTTTATCTTCCATCGGCGAATCCGGATTTTTCATGCTCCATAACACACACTGAAATTCGAAGGTTCCGTGTCTACCAATAAGTAATGGGCTGGAGGATTTGAGGGCGGCTGCAATGCGATCGCGAATGGCGATTGCACCGTCGACGACTTCCTGTTGCACTGTTTGTGCCATCTAGTAAATATTCTTATTGGCTTCTTTAATTAGGATGCCGACTCAGACAGAGTCGATTGTACTTGTCTCAGAAATATTCTTGTCATTATATCCAATC
>Ga0214921_10012437_pt1 | contig 10172 bp, 10 predicted proteins | sample LL1505_MetaG_FD_177992 | JGI IMG/M metagenome (GOLD analysis project Ga0214921, IMG submission 177992) | Freshwater microbial communities from Lake Lanier, Atlanta, Georgia, United States - LL-1505 | ecosystem: Environmental > Aquatic > Freshwater > Lake | place: USA: Georgia | collected...
GAGTTGCTCGGGTTCTCTTCGCTTTCCAGATGGTAGAAGCTCGAGAACATGCCACTGTCGAATTTCACGTCGTCGAACATGAAGAATTCCAGCTCGGGGCCGAAATAGGCCGTATCGCCGATGCCGGTATATTTCAGGTAGGCTTCGGCTTTCTTCGCGGTCGAACGCGGATCGCGGCTGTAGCTCTGGCCAGTCGAGGGCTCGATGATGTCGCAGGTGATGACCAGCGTCGGCTGCGCCGTGAAGGGGTCCATAAACGCGGTGGAAGTATCCGGCATCAGGATCATGTCGGATTCGTTGATGCTCTTCCAGCCGGCGATCGACGAACCGTCGAACATCACGCCGTCTTCGAACGTCGCGTCATCGACCTTGTTGGCGATGTAGGTGGTGTGCTGCCATTTCCCGCGCGGGTCGGTGAAACGGAAATCGACGAACTGAACGTCGTTCTTCTTGATGGTGTCGAGAATTTCTTTAGCGGACATGTAGGCGACTCCTCGTGGTTAGTAATTTTTAAAAGTCACCCCGTCTTTACGACGGGGTCCCGCTTGAAGCTGGATGCCGTCGTAAAGACGGCATGACAGGTTTGGTTACAATGCACTTTCCCCGCGCTCGCCGGTGCGGATGCGGATGGCATCTTCCACCGGGATCACGAAAATTTTTCCGTCGCCGATGCGGCCCGTCTGGGCGGCGCTGACGATGGCTTCGATAATGCGCTCGACCTGGTCGTCGGGTACGATCACTTCGATCTTCACTTTCGGCAGAAAATCCACCACGTACTCGGCGCCGCGATAAAGCTCCGTATGGCCCTTCTGGCGGCCGAACCCACGCGCTTCCACCACGGTAATCCCCTGCAGGCCGATTTCCTGCAGCGCCTCTTTCACGTCATCCAGCTTGAAGGGCTTGATGATGGCTTCGATTTTTTTCATTTCCTGCAACCTTTTATTTTTAGTCCGCATGAGTCAGCAATCGCTGTGCCAAAGGGCTAAAAATCCCAAGATTCCCACAAGTACAAGGTCTTGGAAATGGCTCTCAACGTTGTATCCGAGCCTATAGCCCAAGAAATTGCCTGATAAGAGAGCGGCCTGCTTAAAATATATGCAGACTGCTGCGCGAAGCGTAAGCAGGTGAGTAACGCAAACAGGTGCTTGATTTTTCGGTTCCAATGCCGTTTAAAGGCGCCTCGCTGTATGGCGGGCGTAGCTCAACTGGTTAGAGCGCCGGTTTGTGGTACCGGAGGTTGCGGGTTCGACCCCCGTCGCTCGCCCCATCTGCTTATATTCGAGCGGCTTCCCAACACCCTAGGCAAAGCGCATTCGCAGTAGGCTTAAAGACGCGTCGACCGCCATAGCAGCAGGATCACAGGAATATTCGCCAGCGAGAACACCAGCAAGACGTCGCGCACGCTCCAGTCAAGCGCGTAAAGAGCGGCCGCTAGCAGCGAGGCGGCGGCGATGAACAGGGCGTTCATCACGTTGTTGCTGGCGATGGCGCGGGCGCGCTCGGTGGGGCCGCTGGCGATCTGCAGGCGCGTGTAGAGCGGGACGGTGAACACGCCGCCGCAGCAGGCCATCAGGAACAGATCGAGGGTAATGCGGAAATGATCGAATCCGTGCAGGTAAGTGCGGATGCCCAGTAATACATCGCCCGGCTGCGTATGGTAACCGACCCACACCAGGTCGAGCCCAAACAGGCACACCCCAAGCAACGACCAGGAAGAAATATGCCGCGCCTGAAAACGCTTCACGAGTATATGGCATGAAAGCGAACCCGCCGCGATGCCGATAGAAAAGAGGGCGAGGAACCAGGTCACCACTTCTTCATTACCGCCTACCACATCCTTCGTGAACACGGGGATCTGCGTAAGATACACGGCGCCGATGGCCCAGAACCACGAAATGCCGATAATCGGTTTCAGCACGGCCGGGTGCCGCCATACGGCCCGCTGCATCGCCCAAATACTAGCGAACGGGTTCTTCGGAATCAGCAGATCCGGCACGGCCGCTTTAGTGACGGGTACGCGCCAGCCGGTGAACACGCCGATAGCGCTGACACCGATCATGCTGAGCCCGACAAGCCAGGTGCCATTCGGCTGCAGGATGAGCAATCCCCCAAGGATCGTGCCAAGCAGGATCATGACGAATGTACCCGCTTCCACCATGCCGTTGCCGGCGAGCAATTCCTTTTCCTTCAACAGTTCGGGAAGGATCGCATATTTGGTCGGGCCGAAGAAGGCGGCCTGCGTGCCCAGCAGGAACAGCAATAGCAGCAAGCCGCTCGCATGATGCCATACCAGCGCCGCGCAGGCGCAGCAGATGATGAGCAGTTCGGTAATCTTGAGGATACGCACCAGATGGTGCTTGGGGAATTTATCGGCCAGCATCCCGGCGAAACCGGAGAACAGGAAGAACGGGGCGATGAAGCTGGCTGCCGCGACGGAAATCAGCACTTCCGCTTGAATGGCCATACTGCCCGCCAGTACATAGGTGACGAGAATGATCAGCGCATTCTTGTAGTAGTTATCGTTGAACGCGCCGAGCGCCATGGTGGAAAACATCCACGCAAACCGGCGGCTGAATAAAAGCGTAAGCATGCGATGCGTCTACAGCATCGCTCTCGCATCACCAAGAAAAACTACGCTGCCATTTTCTGGCGCAATTGGTAGATCACCGACTCCGCCGTGGGAATGGAGGAGGCGGGGTTCTGCCCGGTAATAATCTGGCCGTCGGCCACCACGTTCGGCTGGAAAGGCGGGGCCTGCTCGGGTTTCCCGCCTTGCTCTTTCAGAAGGGTCTCGAGCAGGAACGGTACATAGCTATCGGCCCCGATAGCTTTTTCTTCCGCATCGCTGAAGCAGGTGAAGCGATGGTTCTTTATTACCGGATCGCCACTGCGCGCGGTCGCGCCGACGAGGCATGCCGGCCCGTGGCACACGCTGGCCACTGGTTTGCCGCTGCGGTAGAAGGTCTCCACGGTCGCCTTTACACTGGCATCGGTAGGGAAATCATTCATCGTGCCATGGCCACCGGCAAAGAAGACGGCATCGTATTTCGTGGCATCGATCGCGGAGAGTTTCAGCGTATGGCTAAGCGCGCCCTGCGCTTTGACATCGGCATCGAACCGGCGGGTGGAGGCGGTCTGGTTTTCTTCCTTCGCGCTAGTGGGGTCGATGGGAGCTTGGCCGCCGAGCGGTGAGGCGACGGTGACCTCGCATTTTGCATCGACGAACGCGTAGTAAGGCGCGGCGATTTCTTCGAGCCAGACGCCGGTCGGCTCCAGGGCCTTGCCCACGCGGTCGGATGAAGTAACGACAAGAAGGATACGATTGGTTTGCATGGTTATCTCCTAACGTTGATGGTCAATTACAACGGGCTGGTTACATACGAGAAGCAAACATTTTTTGTTGGGCGGACTATAGCAGGATAGCCCATCGATACTAGCATTTTCTGGCCGTTACAGCAATGCCATCGGCGGCATGCCAACCCAGCTGTAGAGCGCCACTCCGCCCGGAACGAGCAGTAAGAAAATCACAATGGATAACAACCATTTCCTGTGGCGCGGCAAGGTGGGGTGCTGCAGTAGCGGCCAGATCACCAGTACGCAAAGGGCGATAACCAACAGCAAACAAAATACAAACCAGCCTATCATTGGCTGCCCCCGCGAGGGCACGTTGTGCGCCACAAAATCCATGCGCCTAGTAGCACCATCGCCAGCGGTGCGAACCAGAGGATAAGCGTGTTCGATTGGACGGGCGGTGTCAGCAGAATGCTGGCCCCATAGCGCGCGCGGAAATAGGTGAGGATGTCGTCGGTGGTCGCGCCTTCGCTTGCCATGCGGCGAATCTCGTGGCGCATCTCGCGCGCGAAGGTCGCGTCGGAATCGGCAAGGGCCTGTCCTTCGCACACTACGCAGTTCAGCTTGCCGATTGCATTCTGCGCCACCTGTTCCTGAGACGCATCGGGCAGTTTTTGTTCGATCGTCACCGCCTGCGCCGGGGCGCAGGCTAGCAGGGCGATCATGAACAGGTGGCTAGCGCGCATCGTCTGCCTCGGATTGCAGTTGCTTCAGCAGCGGCAGCACCTCGTTCTTGCGCATGTCTTCCGTCAGCGGCCCGCTGAGCTGGTAGCGGATGGTACCTTTGGCATCCACCACATAGGTTTCCGGAATGCCGCGTACGCCTAGCGCAATCGCCGCCCGCCCGCCTGGATCGTAGCGCATGCTATCGAACGGATCGCCATGTTTTTTAAGCCAGGGCGCGATGGTGATCGGCGAGTCGTTCCAGGCGATACCAATGAACTGCACCGCTTCCGCATCGTCCTTCAGTGCCACCAACTCGCCCATCTCGGCTTCGCAGGGCGCACACCAACTGGCGAGCAGGTTGATAAGCGTGACCTTCCCGTGCAGGTCCTCCGGCGTAAGCGGCATGTCCGCACTTTCGGCATCCTTCAGCGGCAGGGTTTTCATTGGCTGGTCAATCAATGGGCCGTTGGCTCTTTTCACATCGCCATCGGAACTGCCGATCAGTGCTACGAACAGAAGCGCCGCCAGAACGGAGAAAAGCAAAACAGGAATCATGCGAATCATACGTGCTCCTTGGTGTGTCGGTTGAGGAGAATCCCGCCGAGTGCCATGCCGCCACCGAGGGCGGCCAGTACAAAACCGAACCAGATAAGCTGCTGCCCGGGCGTGATGTAAAGCCGCACGCCCAGCGCACTGCCATCGCCATAATCGCTTTCGCCGAGCACGAGGTAAATATCGCGCCAGGGCATGGAATACAGCGCCGCTTCCGTGGTCTGCATGCCGCGCACGGGGTAGTCGCGCAGCTCGGGGCTAAGCTGGGTAATGGTGCGGCCGTGTTCTTCGATTGTGAAGCGGGCGCGGCGCACGGTGTAGTTATGTTCCTCCGCCTGCGTCACCTGTTCCAGCCGCAGCGTGAAATCACCGAATTGTAGCGGCACGCCGTGCGTGATCGGGCCTTCGTAGGTCTGCTTGAGCAGCGCGGTGAAGGTGATGCCAAGGATCAAAACGGCCAGCCCCATATGGGCAGTGAAGCTGCCGAGCTGGCGCAGCCGCAACATCCGTGCGCGCAACTGGCGGTGCAGGTAACGTAGCGAACCCCAGCACAACCAGAAACCCAGCGCTACGCCTACCATCACCAGCAGCGCCGCACTATCGCGCAGCGCCAGTGCCACGATGGCCGCAACCCCGAGAGCCGGGCATAAGGCTTTCAGATGCGCGACCAATTGGCTGCGCCGTGCGCTATCCCACGGCAGCAGCGGCGCGATGGCAGCCAGCAGTGCCAATGGCGCGGCCAGTGGCAGGAAGGTGGTATTGAAATACTGCGGCCCAACCGATACGCCCTGTGCCCCGCTGAGCTGAAGGATCAGCGGATACAGGATCGAGAGCAGCACCGTGCCGGTTGCCGCCAGCAACAGCAGGTTATTGATGAGAATAAAACCGCTGCGCGACAGCAGCCGCACGCGCGATGGTTGCCCAAAATCGCTGCGTGCATAAAGGAACAGGGCAATGCCCGTCACCAGTACGATATAGCTGAGGATGAAAATACCGCGCGTCGGGTCGGAAGCGAACGCATGCACCGACGTAATGAGGCCAGAACGTACGATGAATGTGCCGATCAGCGACAGGCTGAAGGTGAGGATGGCCAGCAGCGCCACCCAGCGCGCCAGCGACCCGCGCCGTTCCAGTACAAGGTTGGAGTGCAGAAGCGCTGTACCAGCCAGCCATGGCAACAGCGACACATTCTCCACCGGATCCCAGAACCACCAGCCGCCCCAGCCGAGTTCGCGGTATGCCCACCACGCGCCCGCACCGATCCCGAGCGTAAGGAACGCCCACGGAAACAGGATCCATGGCTGTACTTGCCTGGCCCACTCGCGGTCGATGCGGTTCAGCAGCATCCCGGCGACGGCATAGGCGAACACGATACCGAACCCAACATAGCCCACGTAAAGCGTGGGGGGATGCAGCGCCAGCCCGATATCCTGCAGCAATGGATTCAAATCCTCACCATTGGCCGGGATCGGCCAGACGCGCAGGAACGGATTCGAAGTGAAGAGAATGAAGGCGAGGAACCCCGAGCTCACCGCACCAAGCACGGCGAGGGTGGCATGTTGCAGTACTGTGTCGCGCGTTCGTGCGTAAGCGACAAGGAAACCGCATCCGGCCAGCACCAGCATCCATAGCAGCATCGACCCTTCATGGTTGCCCCATGCGCCAACGATTTTATACAGCAGCGGTTTCGCCGTGTGCGAGTTCAGCACCACATTCAGCACGCTGAAATCCGAGAATGCGTAGGCATGGATGAGTGCGGCAAAAGAGGTGGCGATCAGCATGAATACCAGTGTCGCCAGCGGCCGTACCAGACCGCTGATACGATGGATGCCGCACAGGCGCTGCATCAGCGGAACGCTCGCCTGCAGCAGGCTAAGCAGCAAGGCCATGACTAGACATAGTTGTCCGAGTTCGGGGATCATATCACTCCTGCCAGCGGCCGGATTTTTTCAATGCCTCGGCCACTTCCGGCGGCATGTATTTTTCGTCGTGCTTGGCGAGGATGGTCGCCGCTTTCAATTCGCCGATATCGGAAAATTTACCCTGCGCCACCACCCCCTGGCCTTCGCGGAACAGGGCAGGCAGCAGGCCGGTATAGGAGGCATGGATTTCATGGCTCAGGTCAGTGATGACGAATCCGGTTTTACCCGCCTTCGTGGTGTAGACACTTCCTTCCTTCACCAGCCCGCCGACACGGATATCGCGCGAACGGTCGAAGCCGCCGCTGGCCAGCGTTTCATGCAGGTCGGTAGGGGTGTAGAAGAAGATCAGCTGCTCGCGGAAACTGCTCAGGATGCCTCCTGCCGCGATGCCCATGATGGCGAGCACGCTGATGACGGTGAGCAGGCGTCTGTGTTTCGGTTTCATGCCTCGTCCCGCGTGCGCAGAGCCTTTGAAGTGCGGCGCGCCGCGATCCATGTATGGAACATCAGCCCGCCGAGAAGAACGGCAGCAAGCGCGTAGGCAGGCAGGATGTAGGAGGCATAATCCATGGGTGCGACTCCCCATAGGGCAACTGAGGATAAAGTGGTAGCAAAAAAGCCGCTTTTCCCGACATCCACAGGCATTGGCATGGGTTTTGCGAAATGAACTGGTAATTTACTTGCGGCAAACTAGGAAGTTTGTTCAATAAATGAAGAAAAACAAGCGTTCGCGAGAATTCATATCGCGGCGCCTATCGTGTTGCGCATAGGAGTGACTACCAGGGTATGGCACCACCGGACAACGAAGGCGATTTCCTCTCCGGCCCGTCCCGTCCGGCAACTCCGGTCGAGCAGCCCGTTGTGACGCCCGAAGCGCCGGTCGAGGTGCTGCCGGAAACCATGGTGATGGATAGCCCCGGCGAAAGCGGTTTCGGCAAAGCTCCGGCAGAAAAGAAACCGATGCGTATCGGTGAGAAGCTGATGGCGCTCGGCCTGATTTCGAAGGATCAGCTGGAAATCGCCCTGCGCGAGCAGGCCAAATCGAAAAAGCTGCTCGGTAACGTTCTCGTCACTATGAGCTTCATTACCGAGTCGGCGCTCGGGGAAGTGCTGGCCGAAAGCTCTGGTACCGAGCGGTTCGACGCCAAGACCAGCATGCTGGATCCCGCCGTGGTGGCCATGGTGCCGCGCGATGTCTGTATTCGCAACCGAGTCATTCCGGTGCAGATGGAAAAGGGCAGCCTGAAGCTGGCCATGGTGGATGTGTTCAACGTTCTCGCCATCGACCAGATCCGCCGCCACTTCCCGAAAGATATCAAAATCGTCCCCGTCTATTCCACGGAGACCGAGATCAACGAGATGATCGAGCGGAATTACGATTACGACATGTCGATCGACGGTATCCTGCGGGAGATCGAAACCGGTATCCGCGACAAGACGCAGCTCGACGGGCGCGAAGAGGGCTACGTCAACCCAACCGTGCGCCTGGTGAACTCGCTACTGATCGATGCGATCAAGCAGGGCTGCTCCGATATCCATTTCGAGCCGGAAGGCAGTTTCCTCCGCCTGCGTTACCGTATCGACGGGTCGCTGCAGCAGATTCGCTCCTTCCACCGCGATTACTGGCCCGCCATGCTGGTGCGGATGAAAATCATGTCCGGTATGAACATCGCCGAAAGCCGTAACGCACAGGATGGGCGCATCAATATGGTCGCCCTCGGACGCGAGATCGATTTTCGTGTTGCGACGCAGCCCACCGTGCATGGTGAGAACGTGGTGCTGCGTATCCTCGATAAATCTAAATCGCTGGTGGAGATTGATCAGCTCGGCTTCTCCGACCATAACCTCACCGTGCTTAAGAAATGCTTAAAACGGCCGGAGGGCATTATCGTGGTAACGGGCCCCACCGGTTCGGGTAAAACCACCACGCTCTATTCGATTCTTAGCTTCATCAACTCGATTGATGTGAATATCATGACGCTTGAGGATCCGGTAGAGTACCAGCTTCCTCTCATTCGCCAGACGCAGGTGCGGGAAGGCACCATCGACTTCCAGTCGGGGATCAAATCGCTGATGCGCCAGGATCCGGACATCATCTTCCTCGGGGAGGTGCGCGACGAAGAAACCGCAATCATGGCCGTCCGTGCGGCACTTACGGGGCACCAGGTATTCACCACCCTCCATACCAACGACGCACTCGGTACCATCCCGCGTCTGGGCGATATCGGCGTGCCGCCGCACTTGCTGGCGGGTTCCCTCATCTGCACCATGGCGCAGCGTCTGGCCCGCCGGCTTTGCAACGCGTGCAAGAAGCCGCGCCCTGCCACGGCCGAAGAATGCGTCCTGATGAAAATGGATCCTGCCAATCCGCCCACCGTGCACGAAGCCGTGGGCTGCGAGAAATGCGGCTATAAGGGCTACAAGGGGCGGATGGGCGTGCACGAGATCCTGCGAATCGATGACGGGCTGGACGAACTGATCGCCACCAAGGCCACCCGTAACCATATGCTCGAATACGCAATTGAGAACGGCTTCGTGCCCATGGTGCAGGATGGCATCATTAAGGTGCTTGCCGGGCATATTGATATCCCCGAACTCATTTCTACGGTAGACCTCACTGACCGACTGTAATACAATCCTATCGCTCGGCAGGTGCCACGTGGTAAAAAACAAAAAAACGCCGCAACATTGGAGCCCGCATGCCTGCCTATAGTTACACATCGATTAATGAAAAAGGCCGCACGATTCGCGGCTCGATGGTGGCTGAAAACGAAATCGATTTAGAAGCGCGCTTGAAAGAGGTCGGGCTCGATCTCGTGAATTCCCGCGAGGCCAAGCGCAAGAGCGGTGGCAAATCCAAGATCAAGTTGAAGGACATGATCGTCCTCTGCCTCCATCTCGAACAACTGAGCCGGGCAGGGGTGCCGATCCACGAGGCACTCGGCGATGTGCGCGACTCCACCGAATCGCGCAAGCTGCGCGACATCATGACCGATGTATTGGAAAAAGTGAAAACCGGCAGCGCGCTGTCGGTAGCGCTCGGCGGCTATCCGCGTGTGTTCAACGAAGTATTCTGCGGCCTCATCGCGGCGGGTGAGAAGAACGGCAACCTGACCGACTCGTTCGTCCATATGTCCGACCACATGAAATGGACGAACGACCTGCGCCGCAAAGTGAAGAAGGCCGTGTCTTACCCCATCGTGCTGCTGGTGGTCATGTCGGGCGTGATTGCCATTCTGATGGTTGCGGTAGTGCCGAAGCTTATCAAATTCATCATCGACCAGGGCTTCGATATCCCGTTGCATACGCGGATGCTTATCGCCACGTCGGAAGCATTCCAGAATCGATGGTATCTTATTTTTGGTGTGCCGATAACGATCTTCTTCATTATCGTCTTCTTCTATCGCACCAATGAATCCTTCGCTTACAAGATCGATGGCATCATGCTGCGTTTACCGGTGATGGGCGGCGCTGTCCGCAAGATCAACCTCGCACGGTTTACGCACTTCTTTTCGGTGATGTTCAAATCGGGAATCGATATACCTGAGGCGTTGCTGGCCGCGCGCAATGTGGTCGGCAATCGCGTTATCAAGGAATCGGTAGAGGTGGTGCATCGCGGCATCGTTGAAGGGAATAATCTTACCTCCAGCCTGCGCATGTCAAATCAGATTCCCACCCTCG
>Ga0214921_10012439_pt1 | contig 10170 bp, 18 predicted proteins | sample LL1505_MetaG_FD_177992 | JGI IMG/M metagenome (GOLD analysis project Ga0214921, IMG submission 177992) | Freshwater microbial communities from Lake Lanier, Atlanta, Georgia, United States - LL-1505 | ecosystem: Environmental > Aquatic > Freshwater > Lake | place: USA: Georgia | collected...
ACTGTTATGAATACGGTACTGAAAGATAAGTCTAATGATATTAAAGTTAAGATAACTGATCTTGAAAATAAGATTGATCTTGGTAAGTCTAAGGTAAAGATTCAACAAGACTATATTAAGACGTTGGAAGAAGATAAGCAGAAGAAAGTTGAAGATGTACAAAAACGAATATCTGAATCGAATGCAGAGATTACACAGCTTCAACGTAGTGTCGAGAAAGAAAGCAGCGGGGCAAATCTACTTCAATCCAGTATTGTGGACAACGCCGAGAAGCGTACAAAACGTACGGAACTTGATGCGTTGCTTAGAAAGCTATCCGAGCGAATTAAGACACAGGAGAAACATGTATCGTTTTATGACGAACATGATGTATGTCCGACATGTAACCAGGCTCTTGAAGCTGAAGTCAAAGAGAATGCAAAGACGTCTCACCAGCATAAAATTGGTGAAATTGAAACCGCTGTTCAAACCCTTACCGAACAACTTGACGCTATTGAGGCACGACTTGATGAGATTACTCTGGTTGAAGAAAAAATCGCTGAACATAAGAGCAATATCATTAGCCTCAACACCAGAATCATTGCCAGTCAGAACTACATACAAAAGCTCAACCAAGATATGCCTACATCAGGTGCGGATGTATCTAAGCTTACTGAGGAGCAGTCCAAGCTCAAGGCTATTGCTAAAGAGGTGGTCACTTATTCGGAAGCAAAGAGTGCGTTGGTTGAAGAGAGGCATTATCTTGAAATTGCCTCCGTACTCCTCAAGGATACGGGAATCAAGACGAAGATTATTAAACAATATCTTCCCGTTATCAACAAACTCGTCAACAAGTACCTCCAGGCGATGGACTTCTTCATCTCGTTTGAGATAGACGAGGCGTTTAACGAGAAAATTAAATCTAGGCATCGTGATGAATTTAGTTATGCCTCGTTCTCAGAAGGTGAGAAGGCTAAGATTGATCTGGCTTTGTTGTTTACCTGGCGTACTATTGCTCGTATGAAGAACTCAGCCTCTACCAATCTATTGATGTTAGATGAAGTATTTGACGGGTCATTGGATATTAACGGTACAGACTTTGTTATGACTATCCTAAATACTATAGGAGAGGATAATAATATCTTTATTATTAGCCACAAAGACGCTTTATTTGATAAGTTTAGATCAGTGATTAAATTTGAAAAGCACCAGAACTTTAGCAGGATTGCAAAATGATTATTAAAAAAAGTGAATTAAAGATATTACCAGCTAATGAATTAAGTCAAGGGTTTGCTTCTAAATTTAACTTTGATGAAATAGACGCCTCTATGCTTACCAACATTATGTTTGATAGAATGTCAGAGATCGGAGGGGCTGCTTTATCTGCACCCCAAGTTGGCCTTAATATGTGTATGTTTGTGATGGGTGTAGATCATGCAAGAGTAGAAGTATTTAATCCTACTATATTGTCTTATTCAAAAGAAGAAGCATTAATGAATGAAGGAAGTCTTACCTTCCCAGGCATATTAGTTATAGTAAAAAGACCAATTGCGGTCACAGTAGAATACTATAATAAAAATGGTGAACTACAACAGAATGAATTTCAAGGGTTAACAGCTAGAATATTCCAGCATGCCTTTGATCACCTTCAAGGTACAACTATAAGAGACAAAGTATCTAAATTAAAATGGGATCTAGCTACCAAGCGTCTTAATAATTATAAACAAAAACTAGTCAAGAAGTATACACAGAAAAAACTTCACGAGATTAAGAAAGCAATGGAAGAACAAACAAATGGCAATACCTAAAGAATATCTAGATTCAGATTTTGATTTTGGTTTTTCAACAGCTGAAGACACTTCAATCGTATCTGCCCCTGCCCCTGTAGTCAATACTCAAGACATTTCTGAACCTATCATTCAGAAATTACAAACCCTTGAATCGTTAATAACGGATATGGCAGAGACAATTTCAAGGCTAGAGAATGCCTCTACACCCTTGGACACAGAAGAGTATAAAGCGTTGATTGAGAAAGATGTTAAAGCAAAGCTTACAGCTTTAGAAAAAATGATCCTCCCTCTTCTGGTTAATTTAATGAAAAATCCTGAAAAGGATACTATTAAATGGCCAGGGCGAGCGCCGATTATTGAGAAACAAATAGAAAAGATTTTAGCTATTACAAGATCGGAATAATATATGAGTTTAGATATAGAAAAATACGCTGTTGACTACCATTTTTCCTCAACCATACACAGAGCAAAAGAACCTCAATTTTTATCAACAGTTAAGCCAGTTTTTGATGAATATGTTCAAAAAATTAAGAATAGTAGTCTTCCTCAATCATTAGTATATCCCGCTATACTGACAGAGTTAATTAGTACGGATGAAAGACTTCGAGAATTTGTACAGTATGTTAGTAATATATCATGGGACGTACTAAATAGCCAGGGCTATAATATGGATTTATTCTATACGAATGCATCTGAGATATATGGCCAGCATCATCCTTACATGTCAAACATGGAGCAGCATATTCACGGGTTAGATGTTCAGCTATGTGGTTTTTATTTTATTGATACACCACCTGATTCCTCTAGTCTGGTTATTCATGATCCTCGTTCTGCAAAAATATATGCAGGGCTCCCGGAAAGAAAAGCTGATAGAATAACCCCAGCTCATAACATGATATATTACAACCCTGAGCCAGGTGATTTAATTTTTACTAACCCGTGGCTAGCCCATTCGTTCACCCGCAATCAAAGCCAGCATCCCTATAATTTTATACATATTAATGTAAGAGTTGAATACAGAGAAGACCGAATAACTTTAAGAGATAATGTACAGCCTTCTGGTCCTATTATTATATGAACAAGTATTTAATTCGCTTTAATAAAACGAGAGGGCAGCCTGGAAGGGGGACTAAAGAGCATGCATGGAGGGTGTTTGAAAACGGTCAAGAGTATCTTTTTAAGCATTTAAAAATAAATACTGAAATTACAGATGAGCAATCAGGACCTGATTATAACATTTGCTGTTATGGTATAATGACTATAGATAGAGACACATCAACTGCTATTATTAGTTCGTTTTGATTTTCTATGCTCGTCTATATGATAGAGACCAATCTCAATAGAGTCGTAATCTCTTCCTAATTGGTACCCTGCAGGGAGATTGTTTCTATCTCTAACCCTTGTCTCTTTATCTGCTTTAGGATCGTATGCCCAATAAGAGTCTTTTGTATGCTGGTTTCCTAACTTCTTCTCAGCCATTACATCTTTGGTATCAGCGTTATGCTTCTTACCCTGAAAGTTGGATCTTCCTTTTAACCCAGCTGATATCTTCTGCCTTGTGGCCTCGTCTCTAGGTTTACCCATCTTTGCTTTCGACATTTTTTTCTTGGTCTCATCTGACATAGGTTTTCGAACTTTTTGATACCATTCAACAAACTTATAGCTACCATACGTTCGTTCTAGTTTAACTTTAACAACTTCAATTACAGATGTATCTTTGATAGAATTAATTATTTCGTATTGATACCCGAACTTAACCCTGACCCTATCTAATGTCATATCTGATATAACTATAATTTTTAATTTACTAAAACAATAAAAGTGTATCAACCGTTACCTTAATTTAAAATGTTTTTTAAAAAACTTAATTGGGCTTATAAAATAGATAATATAATTATACAAGATAATTATACTATGTATGGAGAGACTATAGAGGAAAAATTTAGGGGAATTACATATTCTAAATTTACTGCTAATAATACTGATCAATTTTATAAAATTCTTCCTCTAGTATATAGAAAATATTTTTCTATTAGTTTAATGCAAGTTAGTTGGGATATACCCCCCCATATAGATTTTAAATCAACCGCAGTAATCAACTTTTATATTGATACTAAACCCTGTATAACACAATTTTACACAGTTAAATTTACTGATAACCACGCAAATCAACATACATGGAGAGATTCGCGGATTAATAATTTAACCCCGGAAGATAGTTTCATAGCTCAGAGCGGTGATACCTGGATATTAGATGTATCAAAACCACATTCTGTAACTAGATTAAATCCTAAAGAAGATCTTATAAGAACCTCAGTTAGTTTATCTACATCTAAATTTTCATGTAAAGAAATAGCCGATATAGTACGTAACAGTTGATTTTTTTTTGACTTAATTTATAATTGGTCCTATCAATATTTAGGAGTCAATTATGTTTCCAGCTGGTAAGTACTATGTAGGTGATTTGTGCTATGTAATGCATGATGAATGGGATGAGGTGTGTGGTTTGTTCTTTAAAGGACGAGATGACCATGGATGTAACCAAGGTATGTTTGAGTTGAAGGATGGTCGTAAGTTTGCATCTTTCAATACCAAGTACGGTGATGGCGCCTACTTCGATCAATATGGTGAAGAGTACGGTGTTGATGCTGGCTTGATTGGCTGTATTGCATTGAATGATATTGACTTAAATGCTGATGGTAATTTTACTCGAGGCGGTCAGATCATTCAGTTCGATAGTGACTTTACCGTTTCAGGAGGAGATCGTTATGAAGATCGCCGCGATTGGGATGGCGAAATTCGTATCGGTCATATTGTAATTAAGACCGATGACGAGGATTAAAAACGCCTAAATATTAGGAATAATTCCTCGGAGAAGCAATGAAATCATTTAAATCTATTAGAGAAGGTAATTCGGTTGAGCCTGGAGTATCAGAAATTGACGATGTCCAAGAAGACCCGTTGTCTTTTGTAGAAATTAAGCCCAAGAAAACTAAAGTGGTTAAAGAAGATACTCTTCAAGAAACCGTTTCTGTAAAAAAGGAAAAGCACTCCTGGGGAACTATGATGACCGTTCATCATGGCTCTGATACCTCATATCCTCTTCACCCAGAACACCAGTCTGCTATTAAGAAGCTAAGACCTGGTATGAAGACTACGTTTAAAGACGAGACTAATTCTTCCGTTCATGCTCACCGTGAAGGTGATACAGTTCACCTGACTCGTCCCAAAACAGGTAGTACTCTTACATCATTACCCTATCATCACTTTGATACTTCTGAGCACGCCAAGCCCGCTGCTAAGAAACCTGCTGGTGAATATGATCGCAAGGTAACCGCACACCTTAAAAAGAAATATAACGAAGAGACAGAACAAATGGACGAAAAGCTAACATCTAAAGATATTAAAATGGCCGTTGGTGTAGCTAAAGATAAGCGCTATGCAGGAGGTAATATGACAGGAGCAGTTAAGACAATGGAAAAGATTAAACCAGGACTCTCCAAGCATCCAAGAGTACAACAAGTACTTAAGTCAACCAATGAAGGTATTGACTTCTTAAAGTTATGGAACGGTATTAAACCCGTACATGAAGAAATTAAGACAACACATGAAGATCCTTTAGTTGTTACAAAGGATGAAGAAGGCCATATTCATACTCATGCTAATTTATCGGTTGCTAATGCCATTCACGGTACAGATGTAAAGCATCAAGCTATTCACACAGGGAAGCCAGTTCAGGCTGGTAAATTTACATTTGAATTGTCTAAGCATCATGCAGGTGCTTTGAAGGAGGATGCTCCCTTTGATCCAGTTGCTCACAAGAAGGAGCTAGATCGTTTGATGGGTAAGCACATTGAAGCACATAAAGCAATGGTAGCTGCTCCTAAAGAAGATTATAATAAAGCACAAGATAAACTTAATGCTGTTAAAGCCGAAATTCGCGCACATAAGGATAAGGTTCCTGCAGGCCCTGCTCCCAAGCCAGGAAGTGCCGCTCATTACTACGCCAGTAAGAAACCTGGAGAATATACGGGAGACTGATAATTATTTTGTCCTTTTAGCCCAGTCTCCATGGCTGGGCTTTTTTTTAGCTATTATAATATATGTATATGACAAATTACGAAACAGAAAATATACTATTATTTCCTACACCTATAGGTAGAATAACTAATTTTGACCTTGCTCAAAAAGTACTCCCTTATGCAGAGCATACTTTAAATGATCCGAAAAATTTATCTTCTGTACTTACCTATACCTCCACATACACCCGGACTCCACCCCCTTCTTCAATACTTGATGAATTAACATCCTATATTAAAGAGGTAAGTAATAGATTTTTAGTTAATATAGGTATTTTAGAAGAGTGTCACGGGCTCGATATTTTTTTTAGTAAAATGAACTCAGGGGACTTTCATGAATTACATACACACACCAACAGTGTCTTAGCAGGTGTTTTTTACTTACAGGTTCCCCACAATAGCTCAAATATTACTTTTTGTGATCCAAGAAAACATTCTGATATAATTAGCTATGAAAGTGATGTTAATAACCCGCTATGTTGGGATAGTTTTGGTATCCCCCCTTCTTCTGGTTTACTCTTAATTTGGCCATCATGGCTTCCGCACAGAGTTAGCAAAAATAATTCAAATAATAGAATAACTTGTGTATTTAATATCTATAAAAAGAATTAATAAGACTGATGTATATGTCGGATGAAGATTTTGCCGCTATCTATAGCGAGTTTTTAATTTACTTCAATAATAATGTTCCCGATATGGAACACGAGCCTATTCGGTTCCATTACTATGTTAAACTATTTCTTTACAGCAGGAGAAAATAAAATGGATGAACAAGCCAAGATCAAACATTCTAAACGTATCTTACAAAAAGAGAATTACGTTAAGAAACAAGTAAAAATAGCCAAGGTAAATAAAATACCGGTTGACGAGCCTCATAAGTTACAAGACCATGCCGCCGTAAACTGTGGTGACCCTACATGTACATTGTGTGGTAACCCCAGGAAAGTGTTTAAAGAACCTACCGTTCAAGAGAAGTCCTTCAAGCAAACTCAATTATGGATTGATTAACGTAACGTAACTGTTGCCGTAACTGGCAATTTAGGTTATAATAACGCATTATTAAGGAGATATGATGCGTTATTTTTTCAATGATGTTGAAGTTACTGAAGCAGAATATAAGGAATTGATTTCTAAATCTACCCCTGATGTTCCTGCTAAATTTGTTATGACTGCGCCTGTCGTTAAAGTCGACCCTAAAACTAAGCCTAAGAAAAGTGTGGCTAAGCCTGTTTCTTCTGGCTCGTCTAAAATCGATCAAGCTATTGAACTGTATAAGAACAATCAAGGTTTAACCGATGCGCAATTTATTACTCTTTTCCAGATGAAGCTGGGAGGTATCTCTAAAGGTAACGCTTCTATTTACTTAAAGAAAGTGAAAGCGAGAGTATGAATGAAATAGTTAAAGAATATCTATGGACATTCGATATTAATAATATTAATAACGATGTACTTTATAATACATGTTGTCATGTTGAAGATTTCTTAAGAAGCAAATATCCTGAACCTGTAAAAAATAACTATGGGTGCTTTACTGCATATCATCACGCAAAATATAATTTATTCCTATTTGCGTGCCCTGAACTCCATAAACTATATAATGAAATATGTATAAAAGCTTCGTCTGTTATTGATAAAAATAAATTATATTATATTAGATGTTGGCCTAATTTATTTCGTGCCGGTACAAATATAGACTGGCATGCGCATTTTGAACCTGAGTCTAAGTCGTACCATGGGTTTTATTGTGTAAATACCGAGGGAAGCATATCGTCTTACACTGACTATCGTATTCCCGGTATCCCTGAGATTAGAGTACCTAGTAAGAATGGACTTATGGTACTTGGTAAATCAGATGGAGATAAGCATCGTAGCTCTACATGGGAAAATCAAGATAAATTTCGTATTACAATAGCATTTGATATAATCCCAGGTGAATCTCTTAGACCCTTAAATAAGTTTAATGATAATTATTATCATACTAACTATGTACCTATTTTTAAAGAGCTTAAATAATGAGAACAATTTTTTTAGATATGGATGGGGTAGTGGCGGACTTTGATACGTTTGTCTCTAACCTTCTCGGACGCCCTATAGGGTGGAATGACTCTAAGCAAGATCTTTCTGACGAAGAATGGGTAAAGCTTGCCTCCGTTGATCGTCTCTACTATCAGCTTCCCCTGATGCCTGATGCTACTAAATTAGTTGCGTATGTAAAGAGTCTATCGACAAGATTTAATGTAGGGTTTCTTACTGCCGTACCACGTCGTACCACTATGCCATCGGCTAGAGTAGATAAACAAGCCTGGGTTGATAAGTATTTTCCTGGTATGAGAATGGATATTGGTCCTTACAGCCATGATAAACAAAAATGGTGCACACCTGGTGATATCTTAGTTGATGATCGTCCTTCTAATATTGAGCAATGGAAAGCCGCTGGGGGCTTTGCTATCTATCACACAGGAGATGTGGATGCTACAATTAAACGAATTAACGAGGTAGTTTAATGGAAGACGATTTTGACTTTGACTTTCCGTTTGAAATTAACTATGAGAAGATATTAAATACTAATAGTATTCTCCCAATGGTAAGGTTGCTTGCCGCAGATTTAATGAAGAACCCCTATATGACGATAGGTACCTATCTTCAAAGAGCTAGAAATGACGATCTTCAGTTAATCCTGGAAGCGTCAGAAGATGAAGAAGACGAAAGACTTAGTGATATTCTTTTGATGGCTGAAATGTTAGCTAAAGCTGAAAGTGTAGAAACAGATAGTATTGAAGATGTTTACAAGCACTTAAACTCCTTTATTACATTGGTTGCTGTTGCCTCCCTAGAACGCAAGGGACTTATTCTTGCTGATTACGATGTTATGTCGTTCGGTGAAGAGTTTGCCCATCATACGATAGCAAAGAGGAAACCAAATGTCTGATGGAGGAAAAGGTTCTAAATCTCGACCTCTGGGTGTCGAGTATGATAAATACAGTAGTAACTGGGACGCTATTTTTAGGAAGAGACCACCTTCGGAAATAGATGACGCGGTTGCAGAAGACGAAGCCTTTAAATTAGTAGAAGAAAGAAACAAAAATGTTATATCAGATCAGAAGCCTGACTGATAGCTTTTTTAGTTTGTTAAATCAAGACCCCGTACGCCCCCACATACCACATACACAAAGATTTGGCGATAGCAAGGACATTTTTGTCCTTAAAGATGATGAAAACAAAGCAAAAGCTATCACGTGTGTATCGTATCAACAGTCTATTCCTACCTCCGAAAGTGAATTATTCATTGACGGGCAAGCTGACACAGCGGTATTCTATACCATCTGGAGTTATGTTCCTGGGGCAGGAAGAAACCTAATCTTTGATGCAGTAAAACATATTAAAGAAAATAAACCAGAAATCAAACGATTTGTCACTTTATCTCCCAAGACAGAGATGGCAAAGAACTTTCATCATAAAAACGGTGCGATTACCTACAGGGAGAATCAAGAATCCGTTAACTATGAATATTGCTAAAAGTAACTAGTTATATTTACTTTTTAACCCGTAACGTAACAGTTGCGGGTTTCCTTTTTTTGGACTATAATAGATACATCTTAAGGAGATAACGAAATGCAAGATTATTACAAAGCCAAGTTTACATGGGATTACGATGATAAGCGTATGCGTTACGATGTAACTGAATGGGATAATCCTGTTAATGGCGTACGATTGGGTAAGGTTGTATTTTACTCTGACGTAATGGAAGAATGTATTGCAATGGCTGAAGAATATAACTATAATTACAAATGCGGTCAAGAGTGGGAATTGTTCAACAACCAAGAATGTGAGTTTGTATGAAATTGTATATCTTTACCCAGGATCAAGAGAACTACGGCGCCCATGATTGGGATGGCGAGGGAAAGGTTCCCCAGTATTGGAAAGCCAAGGGCGGTACCGACTATATTGTTGACGTCGAAGGTTTTCGTTGGAACGAAGAGTTTGCCGATAAGAAACTCCGTATGATTGTAGATGAGCTCCGCTTCATCATCGATGAATCTAGCGATTACTATCGTAGCAGTATTATTGGCTACGAGAAGGTCGAAGACGACTTTATGACTGATTACGAGCAGTCACAATTGGAGTACGATGGTAAGGTGATGTTCCCTGCTATTCGTAAGACTTATAATGAAATGATGTTGGTTAACTTAGAGGGAGTAACTTATGGATATCTATAATATTAAACAGGTGCTTAACGAAATGGTTGATCAATTGATCGATGACGAGTTCCGCGTTGTAAAGCCTGTAGAAGTTGGTTTAGATAATAGATCTGCCTATCAACT
>Ga0214921_10012440_pt1 | contig 10169 bp, 8 predicted proteins | sample LL1505_MetaG_FD_177992 | JGI IMG/M metagenome (GOLD analysis project Ga0214921, IMG submission 177992) | Freshwater microbial communities from Lake Lanier, Atlanta, Georgia, United States - LL-1505 | ecosystem: Environmental > Aquatic > Freshwater > Lake | place: USA: Georgia | collected 2015-05-28
CATAATCGATGTTTGTACGCAAATTCGGTGGTATACCCAATGGATACTGCATAGTAATGATCAACATTATTTTCCAGTGACGACCATTCATAAATAAGAGACGCATCATTTTATCCCTTGTCCATGTTTGATCATATAAACAATCATCTAATATTACAAATGCCCTTGGGTCAATCGTTGATTTTCTATACATTTCTATTTCTTTGTTTACCTGTTTTAATACCGTTTTTTGACGACGTAGAATGTTCTCGATCAAAACCGTATTATATTCTTCATGTATAAATAATTTAGGAACATGGGCGGCATAAAACCCATTACCAGCTTCTGTTCCTGATATTACTGTGCCAATTGGAATATCTTGATGATAATATAATAAATCTCTTACCAGATATGATTTACCCGTATCACGTCTTCCAATCATTACTATAACCGGACCTTTATTTTCATCTGGTTTGAATGTAATTTCTCTCATATTAAATTTCTTTAATTCAAGTGTCATTTGTATTATTATATCAATACATTTTTGTATATATTGAATAACGCAACAATCTTGTAATAAAAAAATTAGTTTAGAAAGATAAATAAAAAATATAACAACCACTTATACTTGTTTTATTTTGAAAATGAAATCTAGTGAAATCCCTAAATTCCATGTTGATTATTTGAATATGAAAACTATTGATACAAGTTATTTAGAAAAACAATATATTCCATCTGACGAGGATAACAAAAACAACTATAATCCATTTCATTTAGATAAAATACAAATCTATAATCCTTCACATAATTTGTTTTTTGACTTGACAGAATACAACTACAACAGCGTTGGTATGAATCATAAATATTGTATTTCAAATCTGATAAATATAATTGATCAAGAAACAAACGAACCAGTTGAAAAAAATATTTTCATCAAATATTCACCACTGTTAGATCCTCTCAAATATATGATTGGAAAATACAAAAATAATGAAAATATTTATATATTACCATCCATACATAACAATGGTTCTCATCCAAAATTATTAGATACTAATAATGCATCTTATGTCGATAATTTCTTTTCTTTTTTATCGAGTAAACTATTACATTCCCATGGATTTTTACATGGTGTAGATTACTATGGATCATTTTTAGGTGTTCAAAAAAAATTCAAAATAAATGTAATTGATGATTTAGAATATTTGTCAAATTCTGATTATTTCAGAGATAATATCAATCGATTGTTCTCAATTGCCGATGTTGAAATGGATGAATTTTCAAATTTTGGTTCTCGAAACAACAAACAAAAATTAGTAATAGAAGACAAAATAGATATTACTGATTTTGAGACATTGGATGTTATTTCAAACAACGATGAATCATGTGATATCACAAATGAAATTGTATATGAAAAACCTTCAAAAAATACGTCACAATCATCGTCATCAACAAGTGATACTGAAAGTGTTGATAATGAAGAAAAAATAGATTCCACTAGTGACTCAAGTAGTGATAGCGAAAACAGTAGCGAGAACAATAGTGATGCCGAGGAAGATACTGAGGAAGATTCCGAGGAAGATGCCGAGGAAGAATGGGAAACTGAATCAGAAGAATCATCATGTAATATGGAAGAATCCAGATATGTATACATCAATAATTTTCCAGTACAACTTATTTGTCTTGAAAAATGTCATGGTACTATGGATGAATTATTTGAAAAAAATAAAATGGACGTGAAAACATCCGCTAGTGCTCTTTTTCAGATTGTCATGATTTTATTGACTTATCAAAAAACATTTCATTTTACACATAATGACCTTCATACAAATAATATTATGTACATAGAAACAACTATTGATTTTTTGTATTACAAATACAAAAACACAGTTTATAAAGTCCCTACCTATGGAAAGATTTTCAAACTCATTGATTTCGGTAGAAGTATTTATCGTTTCAATGATAAAAAATTCTGTAGTGATAGTTTTGCTACTGGTGGTGATGCAGCTACACAATATAACTGTGAACCTTATATGAATGAGAAAAAACCACGTATTGACCCTAATTATAGTTTTGATTTATGCCGTTTAGGATGCTCAATTTATGATTTTATCATTGAAAACGATAAAACCCCAGGTGAATTCGATGAATTACAGAAAACTGTATATAGATGGTGTACAGACGATAAAGGAAAAAATGTTCTTTATATGAGTGATGGTGAAGAACGTTATCCAAATTTCAAATTATACAAGATGATTGCGAGAACCGTCCATAAACATACTCCAGAAAACCAATTAGAATATCCGTTTTTTAAACAGTTTATGGTGAAATCCAAAAATATGGTATTGGACGATGTTGATATAATTGATGTTGATTCGATGCCTTGTTACGTCTAAGACCTATAAATATATTTAAACACATCCGTCTTGAATCCATTGAAACTCGAACTCGCGGCAATCGTATACGACCCAAAGTTCTCTACATATAGCCATTCACCGATCGCCAAATCGGGCAACATAATTTCATCGGCAATCATATCCATTGAATCACATGTTATTCCAAAGATTCGGCTCCTCAACAACTTACCATCTCGTTCATTAAACGGTAAAATAGTCGGAACACAATGATCGAATATCATACAATTGAAACTTCCATAGACACCATCATTCAAAGTATAAATAATAATGGTTTCACCGGTTTCATCGTCCACTACGCGTTTTTTTCCAATGACATTGAGAACCAAGGTATGTGTATTTTCTACAAAATATCTACCGGGCTCCGCTATGAATTCTATCAAGTTTTTATCTAATTCTTCGCCAAAAAAGTCACTAATTCCATCGTTTACACGCTTGGCTATGTCTTCAAAACGAATAGCTCGGTCCACCCCCGGAAAACCTCCACCTATATCTATCATTTTTACATGAATATCAAGTTCCTTGGCTATCTCGGTGGCATCTTTGCATGTTTTGATAGCATCATAATAACTCTCCTCAGAATAACAGCCACTTCCTACATGAAAACTAAACCCAATTACATCCAATTTAAGGGTCTTGGCTATCATCAAAAGTTCTTTGACTTGAGATATTTTACAGCCGAATTTTTTGTTAAAACGACATTTGCTCCTACTATCATCGACTGCCAACCGTAATATCAGCTTGGCATATGGATGATATAATTTGATTTTATATAATTCTTCTTCACTATCATATGTCATCAAGTCTACATCGTTGGACCTGGCGAAACGGATTTGTGATGACATTTTCACCGGGTTTGCAAAAATGATACGTGATGGGTCCTTCGTGATTTCATTGATGGCTTTTATTTCATTTTCTGATGCACAGTCGAAATTAGCACCCAGTGATGCCAATGCCTCCAAAATAACCGGATTCGGATTACATTTTACAGCATAATATGGATGAACATTCGGTAATAACCTTACCCAATTTGCATATAGACTTGTCAATGCTCCTAAATCAATAATATAAAATGCACGTTCACTTTGATTATCTTCTAAAAAATCATTGATAATATCATAGGTATCACGATCAGACCCATATAATTTTACACCATATTTCTGTAAAAGGGAGTTATCGAGTGTTTTGTATCCTATAGTCGTAAAAACGGTTTGTTCAGACGGCGGGTCTTTTGGAATGATTTGACTATTTGATAAATCAATGATTCTTATCATATAATATTTTGAAATATATTTATATGATATCGTTATGGTTTTAGACCATTTTAATTTAATTTATAAAAGATATATTTGCAAAATCAACATAGACCATTGTATTCATAAAATGGTTTAATTAATAATATCTCTACTATAAAATACAATAAAAACAAATTGACATACCAACACCACATAGTACCAAATGTATTATATTTGAAATAAAAAAATAATGATATAATTAAAGATATAATCGAGAACATTGTTATAAAGAAATTGTTCATTGACAATGCTGGAATTACATAAAACAACAAAACAATAAATAAAAATATATTTTCATATCCTTTAAAATTCATCCATTCCCAAGACAAATGACCATTGACACCAATTGATGTATGATAAACAATAGGGTTATAGATGCCTCGGTATACAAAATAAACCATCATAAAAGTAAAATAAAGAAATACAATTGGCAATTTAATAGTAATATACGGTATCAATAACATCATTGTTAGAGGCTGAATAAATACAATAAATGATGTAATTTTAGATAATAATTCATTCATTGACTTGTTTTTTAGATTTCTCCATAAAAAAAATTCTACTAATTGAATAGCAGCAACTTCTAATAAAAATAAATAAACCAAAGGATTATCAAACGTTTTCGTTTTGTATTTGGTAAATGTGTTTGTCAAAAATATAAATAATAATGCTAAACACGCAAATAAAAAGGTATTTATTGATATGTCTTGATTCCAACACATTTATATATATATATATTGCATATATTGTCAAAAACGTCGATCTATAATAATTGGTATTTCTTTTTTCGCTTGAAAACTATCTACTAAAAAATCATATATTTCTTCATAGACTAGGTTGTCGGCATAATCACGGCATGTATACAAATCGATGGCTATATATTTACGTTCTGGAAACGTATGTACCGATAAATGTGATTCTGACAACAAATACAATATAGTAAGTCCTTCTGGCTTAAATACATGTTCTGATTTATTCAATATACTAAACTCGTATTTTTCACAAATAGCATCCAATAATGATTTTATTTTATCTAAATCATGTATCAATACTTGATTTTTTATTTCTTTTAAATCAATAATCATATGTTTACCAGAAATATGGATATCCGAGAACATTATATATTTTTATATAGTATTTTTTATTTCATTTTTGTTTGAAATCAATAAAAAATTTACAAAATATACAAAATATACAAATTTTTATTGTTTTCGGGTTTCAGTTATTTTTCTCAACTATTCATTTGAATTCATTTTGTTTGGAACAATATCTACAGTCACTACTCCTACATCATCACATTGCTTTTCAGTAAAGGAACATTTTATAAAGGCTTCTGAATCTATATCTGTGTACATTTCCCATTCTTGTAACCATCTTTTCACTGCAAAATCCAATAGGTCTTTACATTTCATTTTTCCAATTTTTGTAATTTCTTCTTTATTGTCTTTCAAAACCATCTCCCACAGCCCATCGCTACCTATTATAATTTTTATACTATCGTTTTCATCATAATAAATAGTTTCATAATCCGGCGCATATCCGGTATTTCCATTGTGACCTAGAGCTTGTGAAGTCATCAAGCGTGTTCCTGATGGAAAATCAATATATTCACCTACTATACCAATCATTTTGTTTTCAGATATTATTTTGATGTTAGTAGTTCTATCTATTTTTACACCCGGATAAGATGCCTCTATTCTTCTGCGTTCATTGATATTAAATGAATTATGTTCTTTTGACAAAAATACATGTTGATTGTTTTTATATACAGTTACTCGTGAATCACCACAATTTATACATAAAATACGATCTTTATAGATTTTTACTAAACACATGGTTGCACCTGAACTTTCATATTTTGTAATACGCGCATTGTCATTTATGTATTTCGCCATAGTTTCTACGGGCGATGATTTGCTGATGATTTCGTTTAATTTTTCTTGGGTTATTTTTCTTAAAAAGTTTATACAAGTATTACTTCCATGACCATCTGTAATCATCGCCCACTTACCTTCTTCACCTGTTTCTTCATCTACAAATTCACCAACGTATGTTTGATCCTGACCTTTACATAATTGGGCTAATCCCATATCAATTTCAATATTATGTGTTTCAATTAGTTGTTCTTGGAATGCTGACATTTTGATTTGATTGTTAGTTTACATAAAAATAATCATAATTTTTTCGTTCAATTTTTTACGTATTTCTATCAATAAAGTGTTCTCCTTTTTCGCCACATTTGTTGTTGTCTAATCTAGCTTCATATACTTTATCAAAACAAATAGATCCAGATATGATGTTTTTTACACCGAATTTTGTACATAACAAATCTTTTTTTTTGTTTACTATGTTCTCTTTATAAAAAATACAGCTAGAACATGTCGGTAATTTACTATTTCTTATAAATTGCTTTGTGGCACGTACTAATTGATATGTAGGGGTCATTGATATATATAGATATATATATTTATAGATATATATTTATATCGATTTCATTACAAAATACTATCTACTACTATTGTTTGAACATATGCAACAATAACATGAAACAAAAAATGATATTTATACCAGTTCATATTTTTCTTCTTATAAAGTTTACATGATAAACAATAAAAATACACCATACAAAGCATACCAATATACCCTGTAATCAAATAAGGAATATATTTCACATGATGAACACCATTACAAAAAACTATAAAGAATGAAATTTTCGAAAAAACTAAATCTAAATCTCTTCTCCAAGACTCAACTGCATTTCTCCAATAATTAGCTGATATCAATGTTGTCATCAATAATAATATTGAAAAAAAATACAAACGATTATAATATGCGTATATTGATGGTATCAAAAATAAGCACGACGATAATGCTAATATTTTGCCTTGTTTGCATTTTGTTAATATAAATTTATCGCTCATTTTACATAAAACTATGAAATGTTTTTTACACCTTTTCTCATTTAAAATGCCCATTTTATAATTTATATTCAAACAAATAACCTTTATGTGTTTTTCTTCTACCGTTCAATACTGCTGAAATATTACTATCATTTTCTTTTCCAAATAATTTAGAAGCGCAATCTGGAACATAATCAAAACTACCAATTAATATTCCATCTTTATAGACATTAAATGGTTTTGAAAATCTATTACGTTTTTCATCCATTATTTTTTTTCTTTTTTCAGGGTCTTGCCATTGTTGTGTAATTTTTTTACTTATATTTGCAATTAATTTAACTGCGTCTTTATCTTCATAACGCATTAATTTCAATTCAGATTGTTGTATTGCCATTTCTGGATTATCTTTATATTGTTCTTTTTTTAGGGTTGACATCTCTTTTCTTTTTGAAGGATTATCAATATAGTATTGTGTCATATCAATAGAATGTTGCATTCCGATATTAGGATTATCAATAGCTCGTTTTTTCATAAATTTTGAGTGATTAATCGCAATCTCTGGATGTTCTTCTTTTCGTTTTTGTTGTATTTTTCTAGAATTTTCTTTTTGTTCTTCTGTAAATTTATAACCTTTACATCCATCACCTCCCATTGTCATATTATAACCATTAGGATTATTACCATTATTGTTAAATGTATCATATTTAATGATATATTCTGTTTCAAGTTTATTTAGTTCTTCTAATGAATATGCTTTATCAATAACAATCATTTGAACTTTATTTTTTGTTGCATCTATATTATAATATTTTCTTATTGCGTTATGAACAGGTAATTTAGAACCAGCATTAGTATCTCTTAAATGTTCTTTCCAACGAACATTTTTACCTTGTATAGTTTGACCAATATAGCGTCCATTTGGAAAGAATAAACCATAAATAATTCCATAAACTGGCGTTTCCATTTGTATTTAATTATAATTTTAAATATAAATTTTATATCAATTTTTTATTATGAAATGGGCGGTTTAAATGAGAAAAGGTGTAAATAGTTTTACTTGTATTTATCAACAAATTCATCTGGTGTCATTATCGGTATGTTATGATCAGTAGCATATTTTGTTTTGTTTGATACATCATCTTTTGATTTTACTATCAAAATAAATGTATTTTTTCCGATGTTGTCATCCAAAACCGCACCTGATTTTTTGATTTTTTCTATTACGGCTGCATCCCGGGTTTTTGTCATAACTATATGTTTTCCATATAGCGGATTTGATGTATCGACTTCTGTCATTGTATTTTCTTGTTTTGATTCTTGTATAGGTGCTTCTAATTTATATTCTAAATCACATTCTTTCAAAAATCCTAAAAATGCTGGAATATTGGCAACAAAACTATTTGCATTTTCTGGTCCTATTCCTGGTATTGCCTTTAGTTTTTTGATTTTTTCGTCATTCGATTCTTTACTCAATAAGATTTGTGGCTGGGCCTCTAGAATAGGGCGTATTTTACGCTCTCCTAAACCCCTACCTAATAAGTTCGATGCAACCATAATATCGAGCAGGGTTGCCGATTTTACTTTTGTTTCTATACCATCTGCGATCTTATCAATCATTTTATCCTTGAATCCTGGTATGTCAGCATAATCTGTTTTTTTCATTTTCAATATTTTTGGTACTGTATCAAAACCGGTTTTCATTATTCTTTTTACATTACCACTCGATAAACCATCCACTTGTAATGTAGTGAAAAATGCAGTTATATTTTTTTCACGTACCGTCATATCTTCACTAACATTATCTAAAATAATATCTACATGTGTATCTGTCCAGTGATATGCTACTGCCGGCATTTTGGCTCTTTCAGCTGGTGTAGTAATAGACTTGATATATGGTATGACATCCCCACTTCGTATAATTTGTATAACTGCGCCAATACCTATTTTGTTTTCTTCTATGAATTTACCATTGAATCCAGTTGCATATTCTATAGTAACACCACCTAACCGGATAGGTTCAATACGAACCCTTGGTTTCAAATAACCGGCTTTACTTGCTTCCCATAATACATCGACTACTTTGGCTTCCGCCATTTGATCACTCATTACCATTTTAAATGCAAAAGCATAATCTGGATTTCCATCTTTTCTTGTATGCATATGATCATCTGTTACTATTACACCATCTATTTCGTATAAATAGGATGTTCTCCAATCTTTCAATACTTCAGATAGAGATTCATTCGAAATTGATTGTTCCAGTTTATTTTGAACGACTTCGAAACCAGCCTCTGTAAGTTTTGCCATCTGTTCACTTGGTTTCATTAATGGTTGTATTATTTCATATGCTACAAAATGTAAATCTTTTATTTTTTCATCTATGGTTTTACTGTTTATAATGCCTGAAACTAAATTACGCGGGTTCGCGAAAGTGGATTTATATTTTTCTTCAAAAATACGTTTTGGAATAATAAATTCACCACGAACTACTATTTCGGGTGTATTTGGTAATGTCATTTTCTTCAATAAATAAGATATATCTTGACCTACATGACCATCTCCACGTGTATATAATTTTGCATCGGTTGTACCTGAAACATACATACCACTTACACCATCTAATTTACATGATAAAACATAGGGTCCTGTGTATTTTTTTGTCCAATTTGCTAATGCACCTGAATCCGGTTTGATTTTATCCATAGACGGCATATTGAAAGGTAATTTGACCTTGTTTTTTATTACTGGAGCGCCGACTTGATCTATTACATCATTTTTTGGATATTTTCGTTCCATGTATTCTTTTACTATGTCGTATTCATTGTCAGTCATAAATGGGTGATTCGTGTTATAATATGCATTACTTGAATCTTTTATCATGTCTACTAATTGATTTTCTTTTAGATTTTCTAATACTGTTATACCATGAGTTTTGAAGTCTTCTATTAATTGTTTTGTTGACATTGTATTTACTGGTCCTATATCTTCTATTAATATGTTTGTTTTTATGTTTTTTTCAATTTTCTTTATAGTTTTTGATTTTGGTTGTTTGGGTGATTGTTTGGGTTCTCGTTTTTTATATGTTTTTCTTGGTTTCTTTTCATTCATGACTATTGGAACTAATGGTATTTCTTCATTTATTTTTATTTTTGGTGATTCTGTTGGTTTTTGTTGCTCTTCTGGTTTTGGTTCTCGTTTTTTATATGTTTTTCTTGGTTTCTTTTTATTTATGACTATTGGAACTAATTGTATTTCTTCATTTATTTTTTTTTTGGGTGATTTCTTTGGTGATTTCATCTTTTTATTTTTTTTAGTACAAGGACATACCCTGTTATTCCACTTTTCCGATTTTTGTTTACACATCTTACGAGTTATGTTTTTACTGGTCGGGTTAACATACCAACACCCCTTACCACCAGTATCCTCTAAAAAAGGCATTGATTCAGTACTATAATGTTTCAAACATTCAGTACCATTGTTTTGTGCTACCATCGATATTTTACTAGCACTATCTAGTGTTTTTATTTCATCTACATCACATTTTGTTTTGTATTTTCTACATACTTCATCACAATTCTCTT
>Ga0214921_10012445_pt1 | contig 10166 bp, 9 predicted proteins | sample LL1505_MetaG_FD_177992 | JGI IMG/M metagenome (GOLD analysis project Ga0214921, IMG submission 177992) | Freshwater microbial communities from Lake Lanier, Atlanta, Georgia, United States - LL-1505 | ecosystem: Environmental > Aquatic > Freshwater > Lake | place: USA: Georgia | collected 2015-05-28
AAAAAACAAGAGAAACTGTACTTAGGCAACATGGATGCCATTCGCGATTGGGGCTACGCAAAAGAATACGTAGAAGGTATGTGGAGAATGCTCCAACAGGACACTCCTGATGATTACGTTGCCGCCACCGGCGTTGGTGCAACTATTCGTGATTTCTGCGATGCAGCATTCTCAAGAGCTAATCTAAATTGGAAAGACTATGTTGAGTTTGATCCGCAGTACCTTCGCCCTACAGAAGTGGATGCCCTTATCGGGGATCCATCAAAGACCAAGCGAGTACTTGGCTGGGAAGCGAAGACTCATTGGAAAGAGCTTGCTGAACTAATGGTTGACGCCGACTTACAGCTTTTTCAATAAATGTCATCTGACGTCTCAGTCCTAATACCCGCTCATGGACCATCACCGTTCATTAAATTCACCTTAGAAAGCATCTTAAAAAATACGATTCAGCCTGATGAAATTTTGATTGTTGATGACGGTATAAGTAAAGAAGCGATCGTTCATATAAATTTGTTCTCTAAATCTCTGCCTATTGTGATTATTCCCAACGTAGGCAAAGGACTGGTCGATGCCCTAAACACAGGACTTCGCGCTGCCAAAGGTAAATACATCGCTCGTATCGATAATGATGATTTGATGGCTGAAAATCGAATTGAAAGACAATTATCACAATTCGAATCCGATCCAAACTTGATCGCAATTGGATCGCAGTGCAATTACATTAATTCTGAAGGGACTCGAACTGGAAGATCCAACTACCCAATTGGTGCATTGAACGAACTCCCCGACTTTAAGTTCAAATGTCTCATCGCCCATCCAAGCACAATGTATCTTCGCAGTGCTGCTGTAGATATCGGCGGATATCGTTCCATTTTTACTTGGAATGGCGTTGATATAGCTGAAGACTTTGACTTCTGGTTAAGGATTTCCAAAAAAGGGATAGTTTCGGTATCTGCAGAATTATTGACTGAATACAGGCAACATGCTGGTCAACTTTCTTCTCGTCACCTTGCTGGTCAACAGATTGGCACCCCTTATATTTCAGCAGTTAATCTCGAAATCAACACCAATCCTGTAAAAATTATTTTTAAGAATGGAAAATCAGACCAATTATTAATCCTTTTATACTCAATTAGAGAAGGTCTTGGATTCAGACGGTATTTGGCCAGCAAATTGGCGCTTCATCAATTTCGTAAAGATAAGTTTTTTTCCAATTTCGTTACAAGGCGCCTTGTTTCTAGATTTATAACTTTACTTCAAAAGTAAAACTAACTAGCTTCCAGGATATCAAGCATGTCTGATGCTAATTTTGATAAAACTGATGTGTTGTTCCAGTCTCTTGAAACTTTCATTAAATTTACCCTCTGATTCCTGGCCGTTGTTTCTAATTCCTCATCGGATTTCTCCAAAAGAGATCGGACCATGCTCGAAATGACTTCATGTTTAGCATCAACCTGGATAGCAGATTCCTTTGGAATTCCGTATTTCTCAAGGTTTGGACCTACATAAACCGATACGCAACCTGAGCGAATCGAATCAAATAACTTTTCACTTATAAAATCTGCGGAATTTTCGATAACAATCGCTATTTTATACTGCGAAAGAGTCTTATTCTTATCGTCTGTTGCTCCAAAATAATTCCTATATTTCTTTCCTATTCCAAAAAATGACCTGGTGCTGACTTCAGAAAAACTCGAATTTAATAAACTTCTTGACCAGTGCCACCAGTCAAAATTCAGCCCTTTATTCCAGTTTGTCCCATAAAGATCAAGTGCTGAAAGTCCCAGATTTGTGATGACTCGCCTCCGTAAACTATAAAGCTCGCCTTTTCTTGCTGAGAATTTGTTCCCTTGAACCATAACGGCTCGCTTATTTCTCTCCTTCCAGCCTACAAAGACATCCTCATCTGGGATTACATCCTGTGGCCATTTGAACGAATGAGCATTAACTTTTTTGGCCCATTCAATTGAAGGTGCAAAGGTTGTACCAAACTTTGAAAGCACTTCTTTTTTATATCGAGTTGTTTCTACAACGTAGGGTTCCCATAAAACTAAAAAAAGTTTCTTTTTTGGAATAATATTTCTCTCAAGATATTTTCCAATATTTGGATTGTACGAATGTGCTATCAGGGCATCTGCACTCTCTGCCATATCAGAACTGCAGATTTGATACCCGCGCGATAAAAGCACTTTCTCGAATTCTTTCCAAGGCCCTGAAGCGCCAAAGGGAAATCGACCCTCACCACCGTGGCCAATTACTCTAATTTTCACTTTCTGAATCCTAGAACCATGAGTGACCCGGAAATCAAACCTTTAATACTTCCTTTTTGATATCCATGCCGTCTTGCTTTTGAATAGAAAAGAATTCCAAGTTGCCCGAGATTTGCCCACCAATATGAAAAGTGTCCTGATAGCCCAAAGTTAGCAACTTGAATCAGCCGGTATCGATTGATCATCCACATCTGCCAAAACTCTAATTTCGAAGGACGGGCTATATCGGATTCATCGTGACTCAACACAATGGAAGGATCGGTAACAATTCTGCCCTTATCGCTCATTCGCACAGAAAAAATCACATCTTCAGACAGCGATTGTCCAAGAAAATCAGATTCAAATCTTGTATTACCTATTTCTTCTGTCATCCACCCTGCACAACCAATAAGCCAATCAACATCATAAATTTTCCCTGAGTAATCTCGTACTGGGACATTGACCCCACTTCTCAGAAGGACTCCATCTTTCATTGAATCTAACAAGAAAAAACGATGATAAAGGCCAACCAAACCTGATGGATAAGATCTTAAGGCGTTAGAATTTGGGTTGAGAGCGATTCCAGAAACTCCAACCACGTCGGAGTTTTCCAGAATGTTTATACATTTATCGAAATAGGTAGATTCTGGCGCCACGTCATCATCTAAGAAGAAGACATACTCTGAATCAGTAATCTGATCTAAACCAATGTTTCTTTGCACGGCTGCAGAACGAATTTCCGTTGTTACATATTTAATCCTTGGATCGAGGGCTAAATTCTGGCTTAAGAGTTCAATGTCAGATGAATCGATAATTATTAACTCATCGTGCGGTGAGAGCTGAGGTACCACGATCTCTACCAGCCTATTTAATAGTTCAGGTCGATTTCTCGTCGGAACAACAATGCTTTTCAATGTAATAACTAGATCTTGGAGGCTAGGTGCTCAATTGTCTTCTTTAATCCATCAGTCCTAGACATTTTTGGTTCCCATCCGAGAAGTTGCTTTGCTTTTGTTATATCCGGTTCACGTTTTTTAGGGTCATCAGGTGGCAATGGGTCAAAAATAATCTCAGAATTAGAATTAGTTAAAGTTAGGATCTCTTGGGCAAGATCTAACATGCTTGTCGGAACAGGATTTCCAAGATTGATTGGGTTATGATTTCCCTCAGAAAAGAATAAAGAAATTAATCCATCAACTAAATCATCCACGTAGCAAAAGCTTCTAGTCTGAGAGCCATCGCCGTACACAGTTATGTCTTCATTTCTCAATGCTTGAACTATAAAGTTTGTGACGACTCTTCCATCTCCAACACTCATCCTTGGCCCATATGTATTAAAAATACGGGCAATCCTGATATCGACGCCATATTGTCTGTGATAATCCGAAAATAAAGTCTCAGCAGCTCTTTTGCCCTCATCATAACAAGCCCTGATTCCTAGCGGATTCACATGCCCCCAATAATCTTCGCGCTGCGGAGAAACTTCAGGGTCGCCATACACCTCAGATGTTGAAGACTGAAGAATTCTTGATTTAGTTCGCTTTGCTAAACCAAGCATATTAATCGCGCCATGAACGCTAGTCTTTAAGGTTTGAACAGGGTCTCTTTGGTAATTGACCGGGGAGGCCGGGCAAGCGAGATTGAAAATCCCATCTACTTCAATAACTAATGGAATCGTCACGTCATGTCTGAGGAACTCAAAATCTGGATTCGATAAGTGTTTAGAGATATTTGTCTTGCTGCCAGTGTATAAATTATCTGCAACCACGACTTCGTGACTTGCATCCAAAAGTCGGTCAACTACGTGTGAGCCAAGAAAACCAGCTCCGCCGGTTACTAGAATACGCATAGGAAAATCTTACCCTCAACTCTTGATCTCCCAATTAGTCTGATCGAGTTTTGCCAATAAATCTATTAAATATTTGGATTCTAAAGGATCGACATCAATTTCTCTTGCAAGCAAATACTTCGAGTAGAGCGAATAGCTCGAAATCGCAAATTCTTCATAACTTTTAGAAGTGGATTGTGCCAATCCATGATAGAACGCATACCCGCTACCGACACCCGAAAAAGATATCATCTTCTTTTCAAAAACACCGTATCTCGAGTAACGACCAGATTTATTCTGCTTCACAGAATCCAGATAGTAAATTCCTGCAGTTTTTCTGATTTTAAAAGTTAACTGATCAAAGAAGTCAATATTTGGAAACAATATTTTTTGTAAAGCACTTCGCTCTTGACCCAAAATAATTTTAATCAGCTCCTCTCGAGAGAAAATTTGTAAATCATTTTGAAACGCAAAACAATGTGTATTAACTGCGTCAGGCATAAAGAAATAAAGGAGTCGCTTGCTAAAACTTTTGGTTTTAAAATGTCTATACGGTCTTCTGCTTCCAACTACGCCATATCCAGTCTGAATGATAGACAAATCTTTTAAGACATTCCCGAGGAAAATGCAATCTGAATCTAAGTGAATAAGATATTTTGCGTTGATCGACTTAATAATATGGGCCCAAAGCCGAGCTGTTCCTAGATGGCCTTTTTTATATCCGTCAATGAAATAATCTTTTGAATATTTTTCATTAGAGTCACTCTTGATAAGGATTGGCAGGATATTTTCATGTGCCGGCAATTTGTCTAGTTCATTTTCGTAAATATAAACATAAATTTTTTCATCATGGTGTTTTGTAAAACTTAATAGCATTGGTCGTAAGATTTCAGCACATCCAAGTGCTTCTGTCCAAATATATACATTCTCAGCTACTAATTCTTTATTCACACCTTTATGTTATAGGAATTTTGAGAGAATGAACTGAATAAGACGCGTTCTCCATTTTGGTTTATATCTGTCTTCAAATGGTATGTAACTGACGTGTCTCGTTGTCCAAAACGGATATTTTTTTCCGTTGTCCCACGATTCGAAATAGACTTCAGATTCGAGTGCTTCTGCTATGCTCCTCTCTTTCAACAACAGCGATAAGATACTCTGATCATGACGGTGTTCTTTAAAACCAATGTAATTCGGAATTAACGAAGGCGAATCATCTAAAAAGTGATAACTCTGCACTCGCGACAGTTCTAGCCAATGTCGCGCGAGTTCCGAAATCTTTTCGGGTGTTCCCATCAATATTGCGCCTAGAAATTGACCACTCATGGAATAGTCAGTTTCAAAAAGATTGAGCAGATCATTTTTGCTCCAATCCCTTTCCAGATGTTGAGTTCTAAAGGCGAGAATTCCATTGTGTTTAGCTAAATTACAATATTCCTCGAATTTTTGAAGTGCTTCTGGGTTCAAATTTATATGACAACCGGCGTCCATATATAGGATAAGGTCTAAACTTTGATTTTCTGAGGCAAACTTTAATATAGCCATACTCTTCCAGAGCCAATATCCAAAACCCCTTGTTTTTCTCATCCATTGCTTCTCATCTTTAGTAAGAAAAAAATTTAAATCTTCGAGTTGGAGTGCCGATACTCTGCAAAAGAGGTTACTTGTTAAAGCCAATTTTTTTAATCGCTTTGCAGTTATTCTCCAATTTGGAGACCCATCGCCAAAGGTAACGAAGCCGATATTATATGGAGACTTCATCTTAGTCATTTTGTCGCTACTTAGTCGATCGAGATAGTTTGTGACGCTACTTCTATTTGGATTTCTAAAATTCCTCGAATCCCATCACTATTTTCGGGATCGACCCATTCAATCTGAAGTCCTGACAACCCGCTCAAAATTTCTTCTTTAAACCAAGAGTCGGAAAGTTGATCTCTGTCCGCGATAATGATCTTGACAATTCTCGCTGCTGCATTCCCATCCTTTGAAGGATGATCTTCAGTTAACCATTCGATAAAGAATGGAAGCTCTCTTGAATCTGTAATTTCCTTTACACCAATTTGCTTCCACTTTAAATCAGTTCCATCTGGGCGTGTGCGGTGGCCATCAACAGCCTTTCGGCCGAACTTCTCTTCTATTGGTGAAATATCTTCGGTGCTAAATACCCAAGTAAGCCATCCGCCGCCTTCTTGTGCTTTCTTTGAAACGGCCTTGCCCCAAGGTGTTTGTTCTGTTGCTGGGTGATCAAGTGGGCAGACAACTTCGATGTATTTTCCATCAAGAAGTGGTGCTGTGAAGTTACGTGTTCCAAAACGTGGGTGGATACCGCCATCAACAAATGTTGTTCCTAGGCGTGAACCTAGGCGTTGCACGGTGTCGGCTAATTGATCATGGGAAGTTACATATGAGACATGGTCTAAGCGCATGGAGTTATTTTGCACCATAGAAAGGGGTGCTCTTTACCAAAATTTGAGCGGTATTAAAGCTGGCAGGAAAGGTTTTTCTTCGGGCTCTTGCCCTGCAAGAAGTAGATATCGACTGCGTTATCAACGCAGGCGCTGCCACGACCTTGGCCGGTGTGGCCATCGGCATCTAGTGAGATGAGTTTGGATGAGGTGAAGATCTTATTGAGGCCAACGGCCCAGTCGTACGGTGTTGCTGGGTCGCGGGTGGTGCCGATGACGATGATTGGTGCGGTTTTGATAGAAGTTATCTTGTTGGTGGTGCGGGTGAGTTTGTCTTTTGTTGGTGGGGTTAAATATTTGCAGGCGATATTTGTGTAGGCAAGATATGGTCCAAAGATTGGGGCGACATCGCTAAATCTTTGGGCATCTGATTTTGTCTTTTCGATGCTGCGGGTGTCGGGCCAATCGAGGCAGTCGATGATGGCGCCGGAGTCGAGCTCGTTGGAACCGTAGGTGCCATCGGATGATCGACCGGTGTATTGATCGGCAAGATCAAGGAATGTATCGCCGTGGCCTTGTTGGCCTTCAAGAAACGCGGTACGAAGTTTCGGCCAACCATCGACATCATCGTAAAGGGCGGATGCTGTGCCGAGAACGATTAGTGATTCAGTTGCTGTGCGGTCATCGTTTTGTACTTTAGTTTTTCTTGGTAGCGGAGTATTGGCTGCTGATGTGAAGATTGAAATTATCTTGGCTGTTGCTTCTTGCTTATTCTTTGGTAACGGACAGTCATCTTGTTTTGCACAATCTGTTAAGAAAGCGTTTAGTGCGTCGTCAAAGCCTTTAGCTTGGGAAATATTTTGTTCCAGGATTGAAATATTTGGATCAAGTGCGCCATCTAGAACCATACGGCCGACTTTGTCGGGGAAGAATTGTGCGTAAAGGGTGCCGAGGTATGTGCCATAGGACTTGCCGAAGTAATTGATTTTCTTATCGCCTAGCGCTGCGCGCAGTATGTCCATATCCCGGGCAGCTTCGGCTGTTGAATAATGGTTTAAATATGGATTGGCGCTCTGGCATTTATCGATGAAATCTTTTGAGTCAGCTAAAGCTTTTTGTAGTTCGGCTTCGGTGTCGGGCTTGGCATCGGATGCGTAGTTGGCATCGGTTTCTTTATTGTCGAGGCATTTGATTGGGGCGCTGCGATCGACGCCGCGGGGGTCGAAGCCAACGATGTCGTAACGGTCTAGAACATCTGGATCAAAGACGTATTCGGCGTTATAGGCATAGTCAACGCCAGAACCACCGGGGCCGCCGGGGTTAACGATTAGAGAGCCGATGCGATTTTTTTGATCTTGGGCTTTGTGGCGAAGGACTGCGATTTTAAATGTGCCGACTTTTAAATCAGCGTAATCGACTGGGACAAGTAAGTCGGTGCATTCAAATGTTTCATAACATTTGGACCAATTGAGTTTCTGGTTTTCGTAGGCAGCTAAATTTGAAAGTGGTTTTTCAATGGCAACCTTTGAGGCGCAACCTGATAGGACCAATGCAAATGAGATCGCAAGGGTTGTAAGAAGTGGTTTCTTTTTTTGCATCAGGCCAAACGACACATCAGAGCTTCGATGGTCAGAAGTGGTGCTGCGTTGTGGCTCAAGTTAACCCGGGCTTCCATGATGGCGTTGATCTTCTTTACCGTTGCGTGTGGTGGGCTTTTATGCGCAAAAGCAGTTATTTCATCGAGGATATCGATATTGATAATTGAATCGGTGGCGCCAGATTGCACCAGCATCACATCGCGATAGAAGGTTGCGATATCAAGAAGTGCGCCATCTAAGCTATCGCGCACGGCGCGGGTGGCTCGTGATTTCTGTTCTTTCTCTAATTCTTTAATCGCCTTAGACCCACCAGTTGCCATGCCGCGACCGGTTGCGCCTTTTCCATAGGCTTCGGCGAGCGCTTGGGTTTCGGCTTCATCGCGCGCATCGGTTGCGGTGTTGGCTTCCTGCGTTGCCAGGTCGACAAGAGTTTGTGCAGCTTGGAATGCGGCGGCGATGGAATTTAATTGCAGCGGAAGCTTCATAACTTGGGCGCGATTGCTGCGCACGTGTTCGTTCGTGGCGATGTAACGGGCGCGACCGATGTGCCCCTGTGAAACGCGGGCTGCGAAATCTGCCATGGCAGGTGTTATGCCATCGCGCTTTTCGAGAACTTCGGTGACTTCAACAGTTGATGGGGTGCGCAGTTGCAGGTGGCGACAGCGCGAGCGAATGGTGGGCAAGATGTCGTGCAGCGTTGGGGCGCAAAGTAACCAGACGGTGCGAGCGCCGGGTTCTTCGATCGCTTTAAGTAGCGCGTTGGCGGCGGATTCGGTCATGCGGTCGGCATCTTCCATAACGACTACGCGCCAGCCGCCCATGGATGGGGCCCAAGATGTGCGGGTTAAAAGCTCTCGCACCTCATCGATCTTGATGGAAAGGCCTTCGGTGCGGATGATCTCAACGTCGGGATGTCCCGAGGTTTGGGCGCTGCGGCAGGCCTGGCAGGTCCCACAGCCGCCTTGTGGGCACACAAGGGCTGCGGCAAAGGCAACGGCGGCAGATGATCGGCCAGACCCCGGTGGACCGGTGAAGATCCAGGCGTGGGTCATTTCTTGTGATTCTTCGCCGCTTTGAGCAGCCGCAACTGCGCCCTGCAAGATCTCGGTGATGTGGCGCTGTCCGACTAATTGATCAAAGACTGATGTTGCGGTCATTTCTTCTTTGCGGTTTTCTTAACTGGTTTTTTTATTGCTTTCTTTAAAGTCTTCTTTGGTTTTTTAACTTCATGAGAAATCGCAGGCAACAGCGCGATGCGGCTAATGATCTCATTGTGAATTGCCTCAATTGATTGTGTGCCATCTACAACTAAGTAACGTTCGGGATCAATGCGGGCGATCTGTAAGAACTCTTGGCGCACGCGCTCGTGAAAGGCAAGTGGTTCAGCCTCTAAGCGATCTGGGTTCTTTAGGCGACCGATACCAATTTCAGCTGGTAAGTCGATGACAATTGTTAACGTTGGGAAAAGTGATTCAGTTGCCCAACGCGAAATACGTGCGACTTCGCCGGGAGATAAGACGCGACCTGCGCCTTGATAGGCAATTGATGAATCAAAGTAACGGTCGGTAATTACAACTTTGCCATCGGCAAGCGCGGGGCGAATAACAGAATAAACATGGTGGGCGCGATCTGCGGCATAAAGCAAAGCTTCGGCACGTGGACTGATCTCGCCAGTTTCGTGTCCGAGCAAAATCTTGCGCAAGCCTTGGCCTAAATCTGTTCCGCCGGGTTCGCGCGATAAGACAACGCTTTCACCACGATCTTCTAACAACTTCTTTAATAACTTTGATTGCGTTGATTTGCCGGTGCCTTCGCCGCCTTCAAATGCGATGAACGTTCCTTTACTTGGCGCACCAGTGATGCCACCGAGTTCGCCTTTAAGGGCATTTGCAATATCTGACCACAGTGAAACATTGGGACGATCTTTCATCTGGTGATATGAAATAGAACCGATGATCGCTGCGATAAAACCTGCGATAAGAATTGTGGCTTGTGCGCCGTTGAAGTTAATGCTGCCGTTTTTAAAATCGTATGTGTGAACGCCGAAGGCGGCAGCCGCAGCCGGTGCGATCGCAAGGACGGCGAC
>Ga0214921_10012446_pt1 | contig 10165 bp, 8 predicted proteins | sample LL1505_MetaG_FD_177992 | JGI IMG/M metagenome (GOLD analysis project Ga0214921, IMG submission 177992) | Freshwater microbial communities from Lake Lanier, Atlanta, Georgia, United States - LL-1505 | ecosystem: Environmental > Aquatic > Freshwater > Lake | place: USA: Georgia | collected 2015-05-28
CAGCAACGGGCAGATATCACTGATCCGAGATACGCCACCCGGGCCATATATCGGACACGCTTTCACCCATCGGCGAAAAGGATTGCCAGCCTGTGAAGCCCCTCGCACTCACCATGGGCGAGCCTGCCGGCATCGCCGCCGAGATCACCGCCGCCGCCTGGCATGCGCTGCATGGAGCGGGGCCGTGCTTCTTCCTGATCGGCGATGCGGATGCCATCCAGGGCTGCCCGGTGGCGCGGATTTCGGCGCCGGAGGAGGCTGCGGCCGCCTTTGGCGATGCCCTGCCGGTGCTGCACAGAAGTCTGGCCCAACCTGCGGTGCTGGGGCGACTGAACCCTGCCAATGCGCCTGCCGTTATCGCCAGCATTGAGGCTGCGGTGGCGCTGAGCCTGGCTGGCCGCGCCGCGGGGGTGGTGACCAACCCGATTCAGAAATCAGTGCTGACCGGCGTGGGTTTTAAGCATCCCGGTCATACCGAATTTCTCCACGCCCTGGCGCCAGAGGCGGCGGCGCCGGTGATGATGCTGGTCAGCCCTGAATTGCGTGTGGTGCCGGTCACCATCCATGAACCGCTGGCCCGCGCCATTGGCCGCCTCACGCCCTCGATGATCGTCGAGGCCGCAGAGATTGTGCAGGCCGCGCTGGTGCGTGATTTCGGCATTGCCAGGCCGCGCCTTGCCATTGCTGGCCTCAACCCGCATGCGGGCGAGGCCGGCACGATGGGCCATGAGGATCAGGCGATTGTGGCCCCGGCTATCGCCACGCTGCAGGCAATGGGGGTGGATGCGCGCGGGCCGATGCCGCCGGACACCATGTTCACCGCCCTGGCCAGGCCGCGGATGGATTGCGCGATCTGCATGTATCACGATCAGGCGCTGATTCCGATCAAGACGCTGGACATGGATGGTGGCGTCAATGTGACCCTCGGCCTGTCGATCATCCGCACCAGCCCTGATCATGGCACGGCGCTCGATATCGCCGGGCAGGGGGTGGCGAGTGCGGGTTCACTGATCGCCGCTTTGCGCCTGGCCGGGCAACTGGCCACGCATAGGAAGCTTGCCGGTGGGGCGTTTCACGGCGATGTTGCGCCCGCCCATCATTGATCGGACCAAGACCGATGCGCCTCTCCGTCAACGTCGATCACGTCGCCACGCTGCGCAATGCGCGCGGCGGGCATTTCCCCTGCCCGGTGGAGGCGGCGAAGCTCTGCATGGCCTCGGGTGCGGACGGCATCACCGTGCATTTGCGTGAGGATCGCCGGCATATTCGCGACCATGATCTGGAGCGGATTTCGACCGAGGTGCCATGCCGGCTGAATTTCGAAATGGCGGCGACCGAGGAAATGGTCGCCATGGCTGAGCGGCTGCGCCCGCCGGCCTGCTGCATTGTGCCGGAAAAGCGCGCTGAATTGACCACTGAGGGGGGCTTGGATGTCCACAATGCCGGGCCTTTCCTGGCCCAGGCCATCGCCCGGCTGAACGCTGCGGGCATTGAGACCAGCCTGTTCATTGAGCCCGATGCGGCGGCCATTGAGGCGGCCAAGCATTTGGGCGCCCAGGCGATTGAATTGCACACCGGCACCTATGCCGAAGGGCCGTTGGAGCAGCGGGCGGCGCAACTCGCCCGCATCGTAGCCGCCACGGCGGTGGCTGGCCGCGAGGGGCTGCTTTGCCATGCCGGCCATGGCCTGACCTATGACACTGTGGGGCCGATTGCCGCCATTCCCGGCATTATCGAGGTCAGCATTGGCCATTTCCTGATCTCGACCAGCGTGTTTGAGGGGCTGCCGGCGGCCATTGCCCGGATGAAATCCATCATTGCCCGGCACCGGGGCGCCTGAGCCGGCGTTTTATCGGCGCAGACCTGGCAGGCTGGCGCGGACAATATCCGCCCAGGCCGGGCAAAGTTCCATCATCAGGGTCACATCGGCGGGTGGCAGGTCGCTGATGAATTCGCTCGCGGTCATCTCGCAAGGCTTCCAGCCGGCGCCGATCCGCTCCACCCCCAGCAATTCGCGGCGCTGTATTGGCCAGGGGCCAGCTGCGCTCATCATCCCCGCTTCGCGCAGGCAGAGCACGCGGTGGACCGTCACCAACAGCCTGGCCGCGGCATCGAGGCGCATCCGCTCGGCGAAGTCGCCGCTCGATAGCTCTGCCAGGCTCTGGAGGGTGCGATCCAGCAACTCCTGATCGACCCTGGCGGGCCCGCATCGCGGCGGCATGGGCGTCCCCCTTGTCGAAGGGGAAATGGAACCGCCTTTATCGCGCCAATTGCAAGCGCGGAGTTGCTGGGCGGATAGGGTGGCTTTGCAAGCTGCGCCGGCCCGGCTAGTGGCCATGGCATGATGGACATCGCCGCCCTTCTGCCGCCGCCTGTGCTGTTCTTTGCGCTGGGCTTCGCCGCCGGTGCGCTGCGCAGCGACCTGGCGGTGCCGGATGCGCTGGCCAAGGCTTTGTCGCTGTATCTGATGGTGGTGATCGGCCTGAAGGGTGGTGCTGCCATCTCGCTGCCGGGTGCCACGGAGGGGCTTTGGCCGGCGCTGGCTGTCGGCGTGGCGCTGTCGCTGTTGTTGCCGCTGCCGGCCTTTGCCGCCTTGCGTGCCACCTCCTCGCTCGATCGTGAGACGGCGGCGGCGGTGGCGGGGCATTATGGCTCGGTCTCCGTGGTCACTTTTGCCGCCGCGGCTGGCATTCTGGCCAGCCGTGGCGTGGCCTATGAGGGTTTTATGCCCGCCGTGCTGGCGGCGATGGAAACGCCGGCCATCATCACCGCGCTGCTGCTGGCGCGTGGCAGCACCGCGGGGCTGTTCTCCCGCCGCCTGGCGCGGGAGGTGTTTCTCAGCGGCTCGGTTGTGCTGCTGCTGGGCAGTTTCGCCATTGGCTGGATCGCGGGGCCGGCGGGCAAGGCGCAGCTCGCGCCCTTTGCCGAGGGGCTGTTTCCTGGCGCGCTCTGCCTGTTCTTGCTGGAAATGGGGCTGATGGCGGCGCGGCAATTGCGGGCGGCGGGGCGCGGTTTGCCGCTTAATCTTATTGCCTTTGCGCTGCTCATGCCGCTCTTCGGCGCGGGCTGTGGCTGGGGCCTGGGGCTGCTGACCGGGCTTTCCGCCGGCGGCCATGCGCTGCTGACCGTGCTGGGGGCCTCGGCCAGCTATATTGCCGTGCCGGCGGCCATGCGCATGGCGGTGCCCAAAGCCGATGCGGGTGTTTATGTGACACTATCCGTTGCCATCACTTTCCCGTTCAATATTCTGATCGGCATTCCACTCTATCTTTGGGCGGCAGGAACATGATGGACACCACGGCGCGCAAACGCATCGAGATCATCGTCGAGGCGGTGCAGGCCGAGGCGGTGACGGACCTGCTGGACCGGCTGGGCGCCAAGGGCTGGACGATGCTGCCCGTCACCCGCGGCCGCGGCCGCAACGGGTTGCGCCATAGCGGTGATTTGTCGGGTGTGCTCGACAATGTGCTGATCCTTTGCATCACCAGTGCTGCGGTGGCCGATGCGGTGCTGGATGCGCATCAGGAATTGCTGGGGGCCCGGCCCGCCATTGTCTCGATCTCGGATTGCGCGGTGCTGCGGGCGGAGCGGTTCTGAGGCGCTACCCTTCGCGCAGCGCATCGCGCACCGCACTCCTGAATTCGCGCCGATACAATTCGCGCAGCACCAATAGGCTGGCCGCCATCAGCGCTGCGGGATGGATGATCCAGGCCAGGGCGGCTAGGCCGAAATAATACGCCCGCAGCCCGGTGTTGAAATGGCGTGCTGCGCGATTGGCCACCTTGGCCGCGACCTCGGCCTGAGGGGTGAATTCTGCGCCCATGCCGATGCCGCCGATCAGGATCGAGCAATAGTTGAACTGGCGTAGCGCCCAGGTCAGCTCGAAAAAAGCGCGCACGAAGATCAGCATCAGCAGCACCACGCGGATCTCCCAGGCGGCATCGCTGCCCGGCGGCTCCGCCCAGGGCAGGGCGGCCAGCACCCGGCGCCCCAGATCGGGCGAGGCCAGCAGCGCCACCAGGCCACCCAGGATGAAAATGGAGGTATTGGCGAGAAACCCCGTGCTGGTCATCAGGTTGCCGATGATGGCGGTGTCGCTGACGCGGTTGGAACGGTCCAGCAGCGCCAGCATCCAGCGCCGGCGATATTCATCCATCGCCGCAATCACGCTCTGGCGCTGGATCGTGCCCACCCGGTCGGTCACCGCGGCGTAGCCGATCCAGCAGGCGAAAAACACGGCCAAGGCGGCCCAGTCGAGATAGGTCATGGTCAGAGTATAGCCTGCGCCGGCCCGGGGCGCAGGAGCCGCCCTCTCAGCCGAAGAAGATGTAGTCCGCCCCAAACTGCGCTGCCGGCAATTGCGCCTGGGTGATGCCGGCCCAGGTGATCGAGGTATCGATCAGGCCATTGCCATCAAGATCGGCATGCAGGGTGGCGCCCTTGAAGCCGGCGGTGCCGTCGCTGGCGAGGCGGAGCAGCGCGCTGATGCCGGGCTTATAGCCGAAGATCGTCAGCGTCTCGCCGGCCTGCCAGTCGGTGATGGTGGACCAGGTGTTGCCGGTGGCAGCACCGCGGCCATCGAGGAAAAACTGGTCCAGCCCCGCGCCGCCGGTGAGGAAGTTGGACCCCAGGCCGCCATCGATCACGTCATTGCCAGCGCCGCCATCCACGGCGTCATCGCCGCCCAGGGCATTGATGGCGTCGGCCTTGTCGGTGCCCAGGACGATTTCCTTTTGGCCACTGCCCAGGAACTGGTTCTGCAGACCGGCCACCGGGCCGGTGTAGAGGTCCGGCAGTTCGTAGCTGTCGCTGCCATTGCGGTTGACCAGCACGAGGCCCTGGTCGGCCGTGGTGCTCTTCAATGAGGCAATGGAGATGGCGGCGGCGGTGCCGAACTTCACGAACTCCACATTGACCAGATGGTCGCGGCCGTCGGGGCCGCTGATGGTGAGTGCCGCGTCGCGCACGCCGAAGCGGTACTGGCCCTGGCTGCCGGAAAAGCTGGCCGTGTCGTTGCCTGTGCCGCCATCGATAGTGTCGTCGTCGGCGCCGCCGGTGAATTGGTTGTCGCCGCTATTGCCGGTGAGGATATTGGTGCCGGAATTGCCGTTGAGGGTGATATTGCCCAGGCCTTTCGAGCCTAGATTGGTCTGGCCATCGGCGAGCACGAAGACGCCATTATAGCCGCCCGGCGCATCGATGGTGACGTCGCTGTGCTTGATGGTGGCGCTTGGCCCGTCATTGATGCCGGCAGGCTTGCGGATGGTGATGGTGTCACCCGCCTGGGCGCCGAGGCTTAGGTTGGCAATATTGTCGCCCACATCCACCGTGGCCCCGCCGCGGCTCAGCAGCAATGCCGGGTCGAGCTTGAGGTTGACCACCACCGGGTCATGATCGGAATAGCGGTTGGGCAATGTTCCGTCGAAGATATTCGTGGGCCGGCTGAAATCGGTGTTATAGTCGATGCCATCGGCCTCGGGCGAGTTCAGCCGCCACTCATCGACCGTGCGGATATAGGGCTTGAGCGACTGGCTGCTGAAGGCGGCGTCGAGATAGCCCTTCTGGCCATCGAAGACATAGGAGGCGGCCTTGTCGTTGCCGATGAAGTCCTGGATGAGGTTGCTATAGCCTGAATTGGTCAGGTTCTTCATCGACAATTCCTGGGCGTAGCTGTTGAAGTCGCCCATAATGATCTTGTCGGGATCATTGATGCCGGTCGGGTTGGTCTTGAGGAAGGCGTCGAGCGCCTGGGTCGCCAGCAGGCGCTGGTTGTTCCAATTGCCGGCGCCGTCGCCCTGGTCGGCATCGAGGCCGGTGCCGGTGCCGGATTTGGACTTGTTGTGGATCGCGGCGACGGTGAAGGCCTCGCCGCTGCCGATCTCCTGAAAGCTGGTGACGAGTACGGCACGGCTGCTGTTGGTGCCGTTGAACACCGCACCCATCGAGCTTTGGTCGAGGAAATTGGCCGGCAGCAGCTTGGCGGTGATCAGGCCTGGGATGTCGGTGTCGTCGAGCACCTGCACCGTCGAGCCGGTGGCAATGGCCAGCTTGTCGGTGCGGTAGAGGATGGAGACCTTGATCGCATCGCCGCCCAGATAGGTGATACCGGGGTCGACATAGCTCCAGCGGCCGGGGGTGCCGAGCGCGGCATTGAAGCCATCGACCAGCGTCTTGATCGCGCTGCCGGCACCAAAGCCGTTATTCTCCATCTCATTGACCACGATGAGGTCGCCATCGAGCTGGGTCAGGGCGGTGTAGAGCTTTTGCGATTGCCGGGCGAATTCGGCGGCGTTGTTGGCGCCGCGCGGCTCGAAGGCATTGTTCGGGCCGGTGGTGGCGGTGGTGCCGGTGTCGAGGGTGGCGAAATAATTCAGCAGGTTGGTGGAGACCAGCTTGAGGTCGCCATCGGCGCGACCGGGGGCGGCGGCGCGGGGCTGGGTGTCGATGATCACCGGGCTATTGGCGGCCTGGAGGCGGTACTCGTTGAAATCATAGCCGAGATTGCCGACTAGGCCGGAAAAACTGTCGCCGATCTGCGGCGCGGTGGCGGTGGCCAGCGTATTGCCCAGGAAGGTGACGGGGTTGGGGTTCTGCACGTTCAGCCCGTCATCGATCAGCAGCGAACGCGCGCCGAGCTCGTTCAGATAGGCGTTATAGCCTGCCACGCTGGGGGCATTGGTTTGGGTGAATTGGGTGGCCTGGCCACCCTGGGCCACGCGCACCTCGCCATAGCGGTCGAGATTGTACATTTCGGTGATGGTCATGCTTTGCGGCAGGCGGATGAGCATGCCCTCATAGGCTTCCAGATTGGGCAGCACGCGCCCGCCCGCGGTGATGGTGCCATTGGCGGGCAGGTTCACGTCGACCGCGAAATTGCTGATCACCTGCGCCGGGGTATAGGCACCGGCGGTGAGGATATTGATGCCGGTGGCGGAGTTGCCGACCACCAGCTCGGTCTGGTTATAAGCCTCGGTCACCACGCCGGTCACCCGCACGATGTCGCCGATATTCACGTTGGTGCCGGGGGTGGTGGCGCCATCGGTCTGATAGATGAAGATGCCATCCGAGGTCAGCGGATTGCCATCGCCTGAGATCATCTGGACGAAGAAGCCCTGCAGGTTGCGGGCCGCGTCGCCATCGCCGTTCTGATAGTCGCCGGTGACCACGCCCTGGATGGTGACGGTGTTGCCAATAAGTGGCGAGGCGGTGCCGCTGCCCTGGATGATGCTGATGGCGGTGGTGGTGTTGTCGTCATCGAGCACGGTGCCGGTGGCTGTGGCGGTGCCCAGCGTATAGCCGGCGGCCGCATTGCTGAGCGCCACGGTAAAGCCCTCATCGGCCTCGATGGTGGTGTCGCCAGCGATATTGACCACCAGCGCGGTGGAGGTGGCGGCGCCGGCCAGGGTGGCGGTGAAGGGCGTGCCCAGGGTGAAGCCCGAGACGGCGACGCCGCCCAGGGTGACGGAGGCGATGTCGGTCTGGTTGAAGCCCTGGCCGCCAGTGATGGTGATGCTCACTGCGGTATCGCCGGGCGCTATGGCACTGCGCGCAATGCTGTAGGTGTAGGCGGTGCTGCCGCTATTGCCCTCGGCCAGCGAGATGGTGGTGGGCGAGAGGCTGATGGTGGGTGTGCCGCCGCCACCGCCGCCGCCGGTGGATAGCAGGATATTGTCGATGCCCACCTCGTCCCGGCTGCCCGTGCCGCCATTGTCGCCGATCTGCCAGCGCAGGAAGATAAAATCGTTTGGGTTGACCGTGGTGTTGATGGTCTGGGCTGTGAGGTCGAGTTGTGACCAGTTGGCGCCGGCCGTCAGCGCCAGCGGCGTGGTGAAGCCGAGGCCGGCGATATTGTCGGAAAAGCTGGTGGGCTGGGTGTCGGTCGCAGCGACGGCATAGGCGAGATTCACCGCCACCGACCGGTCGGCATTGTTGCGATAAATGCCGTCGTAATCGAAGGTGAAGGCGGAGAGCGAGGTGGTGCCGGTGTATTGCACCCGCAGCGTGATGGTGCCGGGGGTGGTGCCGAATTCCGCCCCGGTGGGCTGTATGATGAAGGCGGTGCCCACCCCGGCGAGGCCAGTATTGGCCGCATAGATTCCAGCAATGGTCGGGTCGCCCGCGAGGATGCCGCGGGCATAATCGCCGGCCGTTGTGATGGTGGCGCCGTAATCCAGCAGCCCCGCATTGTCGGAGAAGCCCTGGATGCGGCAGAAATCCGAATCGAGTTGCCCGGGGGCCGGAACAGGCTGGAAGCCCAAGGCGGTAAAGCCATTGAAATCAATCGAAAAACTGGCGCTAAACGACATGAGGAAATCCTGAGAAATGATTTCCTGTTCATAATAGTCATTAATGAAGCGTTAATGTCTGGTTGGTGACGTGCGGGCTACAATCCCGTGAAGCCTGCGCACGCCGGGTGGCGCGCGCAGGCGGGCGGATGGCTCAGGCCATCTTCTTCTTCAGGTTCTCATCGAGTTTGGCGAGGAAGGCCTGGGTGTTGAGCCAGGGCTGGTCCTTGCCGATCAGCGCCGCCAGATCCTTGGTCATGTCGCCGGCTTCCACCGTCTCGATGCAAACGGCTTCGAGCGCATTGGCGAAATCGACCACATCGGAAGTGCCATCGAACTTGCCGCGATAGGCCAGGCCACGGGTCCAGGCGAAGATGCTGGCGATGGGGTTCGTGCTGGTCTCGCGGCCCTTCTGGTGCTCGCGGTAGTGGCGCGTCACCGTGCCATGCGCGGCCTCGGATTCGACCGTATTGCCGTCCGGCGAGAGCAGCACCGAGGTCATCAGGCCGAGCGAGCCGAAGCCCTGGGCCACGATGTCGGACTGCACGTCGCCATCGTAATTCTTGCAGGCCCAAACATAGCCGCCTTCCCACTTCAGGGCGGAGGCCACCATGTCGTCGATCAGCCGGTCCTCATAGGTCAGGCCGGCAGCCTCGAAGCGGGCCTTGAACTCGGTGTCGTAAACATGGCGGAAGATGTCCTTGAAGGAGCCGTCATAGGCCTTCAGGATCGTGTTTTTGTGGCTGAAATACACCGAGAAATTGCGGCTCAGGCCGTAATTCAGGCTGGCCCGGGCAAAGCCTTCGATCGAGGCGTTGAGGTTGTGCATGCCCATTGCCACGCCACCGGTGGTGGGGAAGTCGAAGCCGCCCATTTCCACAGGCGCGCCGCCATCGGCCGGCGTATAGGTCATCGAGACGCGGCCAGGGCCGGGGATCTTGGCTTCCACCGAGCGGTAGATGTCACCAAAGGCATGGCGGCCCACCACGATGGGCTTGGACCAATGCGGCACCAGGCGGGGCACATTCTTGCAGATGATTGGCTCGCGGAAGATCGTGCCGTCGAGGATGTTGCGGATGGTGCCGTTGGGGCTGCGCCACATCTTCTTCAGGCCGAATTCGGCGACGCGCGCTTCATCGGGGGTGATGGTGGCGCATTTGACGCCCACGCCATATTGCTTGGTGGCATTCGCCGCGTCCACCGTCACCTGATCATCGGTCTGGTCGCGGTATTCCACGCCCAGATCGTAGTATTTCAGGTCGATATCCAGATAGGGCAGGATCAGGCGGTCCTTGATGAACCCCCAGATGATCCGCGTCATTTCATCCCCATCCATCTCCACGACGGGGGTTTTGACCTTGATCTTCGCCATTGCCATTCCTCTTGGCGCCATTGCGGCGCGCTGCTTACGAGGGCCTGTTCGAGAGGGCCCATTGCGATGTTGCCGTATCCCGGCCCGGCCCCGCCACCTGGCCGGGGCCGGGCATTCGGGTACGTCTTTGAACGACGCAGACAATCGCACCGGGTGCAGTGCAGCACAAGCCGCCACCGTTGTGCGCAGTACCTTGGCTTATCAGGCAGACGGCGCTTCCAGCCGGCCGTCTCTGGGCCTAATCTGTACCCATGGACACATCCCCCCCCGATAGCCAGCGGGCCGCGCTTGAGGCGCTTTATGCTGAGATGGAACCGCAGAGCCTCTACCCGCTCTGGGAGGTGCTGCACGCGCTGGTGACGCCCCAGCCCGGCACTGCGGCGCGGGCCTGGCGCTGGGATTATGCCTCGGCGCGAGACTATCTGCTGCGCGCCGGCGGCATGATCTCGGCCGAGCAGGCCGAGCGGCGGGTGCTGATCCTGGAAAATCCTGGGCTGGCTGGTACTTC
>Ga0214921_10012447_pt1 | contig 10163 bp, 9 predicted proteins | sample LL1505_MetaG_FD_177992 | JGI IMG/M metagenome (GOLD analysis project Ga0214921, IMG submission 177992) | Freshwater microbial communities from Lake Lanier, Atlanta, Georgia, United States - LL-1505 | ecosystem: Environmental > Aquatic > Freshwater > Lake | place: USA: Georgia | collected 2015-05-28
GGGTGCGGTATTCCGTTGAATCCAGTGTGGCCTCGAGTTATCTCTTGAGCTTGGTTGGCAAACGAATACAGACCCAATGTCACAGCGAGAGTCAACATGAAGAAATAGACGCCTTTAGTCTTAAGTGCGATGTAACCCACAAGAACTCCAGAGAGAGTTCCAGCAGCGATCGCGATGGGAACAGAAGTACTGAATTTAATGTTGTGGTTTACCGATGTGATCGCGACGATGTATCCAGCCACGCCCGAGAAGAAGAGTTGGCCAAGTGACATAAGACCTAAATTTCGATTCAGGAACGACATGCTCAGTGCAGCAACCCCGAGCCATAAAGCGCGAGTTCCACCGCTTGAAACCCAGAATTCAGGGTCGGGAGTGACGAACGGAAACGCAAGAGCGATAACCATCACTAAGGCGTAGATGGATCGAGTCCGAGTCATAGTTTCTTACCCAAGATTCCTTGTGGACGGAATGCCAGAACGAGTATCAACATTGCAAAAGTTATGATTCCGGCGAATGTCGGGTAATAACCAACGGCAAATTGTCCAATTACGCCTACAAGAAAAGAGCCGATTGCAACTCCTCCAATGGAACCAAGGCCGCCGATGATCACCACCTGAAGCGAGAAGAGAAGGAAGTCGCCATCGGTTCCCATGCCGAAAGAGTTTGTGGTTCCACCTACTGCGCCGGCAAAACCAACAAGTAGCGAACCTAGAAAGAAGATTGAAGTAAAGACGGCTTGTACATTAATTCCAAGTGCCGAGACCATTGGTGTGTCATCAACACCGGCGCGAATAATCGCACCATAACGCGTCATAGCAATAAATATCCATAGTGCGATTCCCACAACAATCGCAAGAAGTAAGACGAAGATCCTAAAAAATGGATATGAAAGTCCGACTCCCGGGATTGGGACTGAGAATGACAATGGCTCTGGAATATTTGTTTGGTAATACTCACCACCGAAGATCGCGAGCATTGCTTGAGCGAAAACTAAGGCGATTCCAAGCGTAATTAGCGAAACTCGCAATTCTTCGTACTGAAATCTTCTGAGAAATACTATGTAAAGCAAAGTCCCAATGATTGCCAAAGTTAATGCGGAAGCAACTGCGCCAAGAATCCAATTATCTGTCTTGTCTGCAACTGTCCATGAGACATATGCGCCTAGGAGGTAAAAAGCTCCATGGGCGAGATTGATCACGCGCATCAACCCGAAAATCAAGGTAAGTCCACTTGCAACGAGGAAATAGAGACCGGCAAGCGTGATTCCATTGAGAAAGGTGAAGATGAACCGCGTCATCGAACTTCCCATCCATTGGCAGCACTTCTTGTATCTAGGGTTGTATACAAGCGGAATACGCTGGTTTCAGTCAATGGACCTCGGCTGGAATTTTCGAAGTTATGCAAAAGTTATTCAGCCTTTCACGCCGAAGAAAGGCGCCATTGACTCGACAATTTCTTGCATATTGACACGGAGGTGGCTGAGGTGATCCTCAACTGAACGCTTGATGGCAGGCAAATCTTTACCAACAACGGCATCTGCAATCTCAATGTGCTCATCTGAGCAAGTGATGAGGTCACGCGCCCCAGAAACCGAACGTGCCCAGAATCGTTGGACTCGGCGTCGTGTTACTCGTGAGACATCTGCAATCATGTCGTTGTTAGCAGCGCGCATTATGGTCTCGTGAAAAATCTTGTCGTATTTCATCCAACCATCACGATCACTATTTTTCGCACACCTTGCCATGTTCCTAGCTGATTCTTGTAATGCAACAGCGCCAGCATTATCGATGTTCTTGGCTGCGCGTTGAAACATATAGATATCGCAGAGAACCATAAGGTCAATAGCCTCATCAACATCTTTTTTGGTCAACATCGCAACTGTAAATCGTCCTGCTTCCCCACGTTTGACTAGACCTTCTGACTCCAAACGCATGAGAGCTTCTCTTACTGGAGTTCTACTCACCCCAAGTTCCGCAGCTAATTTATTCTCCGAGATTTGAGAATTAGTTGGGATTCGAAATGATGTGATGGCGGCAATCAGCCACTCGTAAGCATCGTCACCAAGTGACTCAGTACTCTTGACTGGTTGTTTTGTAGCGCTCTTTTTTGCTTCCATGGTCTTCTCTTTACATCAGACGCGATTGACAAATTCGCGATTTTTGACATTGACGGGAACTTTCATCAATTCAAGAACACCTTTTGCAACGTGAGTGCTGTAGCGGTGAAAGGCCTCTTCGCCTTTGGCTTTGGTTGCGCGCATGGGATTTCCGATGATTCCGTTTTCGACGAATTCATGGTGATCCATTGGAAATTGAAAGTATTGATATCCCTCAAATTCGACATCTGGCATTCCGTCATTCTTTGAAAATGACTGCGGGAGAAAGGCAGGAGTATGGGCGCGAGTATCAACTGCGCGCTCCATGCGAACGAGATTGTCGTTCCAGGCCATATCTTGTGAAGTCTCTAATTCGCTTGAATGCCAGCCCGGAGTTTCTTCTGGCGGATTCTCCATGAGGCCGGCAAGAATGCCGGTATATCGCTCCATGTAAGGCTTAACAAATCCAATTAATGCATTTGTCTCGTAACGGAGTTTTCGAAGCACGGGATCGACAACTTTGATGTTCGAGCCATGGCCGTTTACAAAGATGATGCGATTGAAACCATGGTGTATCAGCGAGCGCGCAACGTCATACATCAAGGCATTAAGCGTCTCGGCGCGAACAGTTATGGTGCCACGTCCTTGACCTGCGCCGTACATATGCTGCGGTGAATAACCCGTCCAAATTGGTGGAGTATGTAGAACACCGATCTGTTCCGAGACACGAGCAGAAACTTCAATTGCTGTAATTGTGTCGGTATAGAGCGGAAGGTGTGGACCATGCTGTTCTGTACTTGCCATAGGAACTAAAACAACATCTTTAACTGCAAGGTATTCATTGATGTCGACATAGGAGAGATCGCCTAAGTTCCAAGAACGGAACTTGCTGCGGAAGTCATCATCGCCTGTGGTGATATGAGGAACCTTCCTTGGCGGTGTTATGTAACTTGTCATCTCTTCTCCTTTGTTTATCTATGCGACTTTGGACGATTCAAGACTTAGAAATTCTCTGGCAACAACGATTCCGAACTCGGGTGAGTTTGCATGCATTGCATAACTATGAACTGGAATTGTTGAATTAAGTTTGGCTCGCATCGAACTTTCGAAGAGAGCATCTGCATCACGATCCCAGAAGACTCCCCCTGGGACATTCGGGATCGAGAATCCTTCGCTAGGGATCACAATCGTGACTGGTCCGCGTGATGTATTCGCGCACTCGGCGAAATATTCGCCGATTTTGCCCATCTCTTCTTTTGTGCATCGCGCAAGGGCAAACTCTGGATTGTGATCGTAAATAGGACGCTTTTTCATCTCGTCAGGGATCGATGTTGTGTGATGAACGGAGAAGTCCACGCATGCAGGCACGAGAATTTGTGGGATTCCAAGCGGCCCAACGCGCTTCATTCTTTTTGGCCCCCCATAATGAATTCCACCTACAAGAGTCCCCACAATTTCTGAGGGAGTGAAATCAATAACCCCAACGAACTGTCCAGCTTCTGCCAGTTCTTCCATTGCGGGACCACCCACACCATTCGCATGGAAAGTGACGACTTCATAACCAGATTTCTCCAGTTCTTTTTGTAGCGCCATCACTGAAGTTGTGGTGTTTCCTAGCATTGTGACAGCGACATATTTGCTTCCGGCTGGTGGAGCCGTGAGTTGATGTCCATGCGCGACTAACCCAGCCATAGCGGCCACCGCATTGTCATAAATTGTCTTGGAAATGTGATTAAGACCCAAGATGTCGATGATTGTGTGCATTACCAACATGTCACTTGTGCCAACAAGAGGACCAAATTCATGTCGACCAGATGCAATTGGAGATAAAACTAATTTTGGAACTCCAATTGGAAGTTCCATCAACGCAGCTGCAGACATAACCGAACCCTCGGCGCCACCAATCCCTATGGCGCCGAGGACGGTACCTGCATCTGATAGCTCCTTCACTTTCGTTATGACAAAACTTCTCATCCGTTCTACAGCTCGACCACGAGTTCCGGAGTTTTGTAGCTCTTGAAGCGTTAATCCGCCAACAGCTGCTAGTTCTTCGTGGCTGACATCAGGAACAATTCCCAGGGGTTCACCCAATATTCCTGTATCAATAACCGTAGTTTTAATCCCGAGTTTGTTCAATCCATCACGGATATAAGCAGCCTCTGGACCCTTAGTATCTAAGGTCGCGATGATGAGTACGGATTTCGTCACAACGATTAATCTTTTCTTTAGAGATTAGATCAATGGAAGGAGAGTCTTAGCGTTCTCTTCAACCAACCAGTCATAGAACGATTCGGTAAGAATGCTCGAACCGTGATCAATGATGAACTTGAGTTGCTCTGGAGAGATGTCGACGTTGTCGAAATTTGTTTCGAGCGCATTCTTGTAGTGGTTAGCAGGAGTGCGATCGATTGGTGCAACGAATTCCGCGGTGAGCGCCCCGTCGTAACCAATGCTGGAGAGCGTGGAAACTACCTTCTTCCAGTCATAGTCTCCATGACCAGCTGGCATTCGGTTGTTATCTGCAACGTGGAAATCGAAGAGTTTGCCCTTTGTGGAGCGGATTGCCTCGTATAGGTCTGCTTCTTCGATGTTGATGTGGAAAGCATCAAGACATACTCCACAATTTGGACCAGTCGCCTCGGCAAGCGCAAGTGCTTGTTCGGCGCGATTGATGAAATAAGTTTCGAATCGGTTTAGTGGTTCGATTGCGAGGCGGACACCAGCTTTCTCAGAGTGATCGTAAATCTCGCGCATACTTTCGACTGCCCACTTCCATTCTTCATCAGGAGTGGCATCAGGAACAATTTTTCCTACAGTGGCGGGAACAATCGTCATTTCTTGGCCATCAAGTTCTTTCACCATAGTGATGCAGTCTTTGGTGTACTTGACTGACTCAGCGCGCTTCTTTGGATCACCTGCAACCAAGTTACGTTCGCCAAGCATAAGAGTCACAGAACCCCAGCACTTCATGCCGTAGTCATCAAGTAACTTCTTTGTGTCTTTACTGCCATTGAGACCATATTGCTCGGGTTCACCGCTGATTTCGATGCTTTTGTATCCGTACTTTGCGAGACGAGCAACAGTTACTTTGAGCGGCTCGGCGCGCATCCAGTTGTGCATAGATAGATGCATGATTCTCCTTTCAAAAAGAATCGTTGGTTTTTTAGCGACGCCTGCTCTTTGGCGGACCGAACCCAAGTTTCCCTGGATTGAGGATTCCATCCGGATCCCATGCGTCTTTTACTCCGAGGAGTAAATCAAATGCGGCGCCATGCTGTTGTCGCATGAAGCGTCCGAGTTTTAGTCCGACTCCATGGTGCTCATTGAGTGAACCACCATTGTCAAGACTTGCTTTGATTGCTGCATCCCAAACTCGATCATGTAGCGCAATTGCTTCTAGTGGATCTTCTGGCCCGTTATCGATGTAGAAGCGGTCATAGATCATTCCGCCCCATGGGAACCAATGCGAGAAATGGGCGGTATATCGCGCTTTATATTGAGCGAAACCCTCTTCTATGACTTTCTTCTTAGCCCAATAAATCTTCTCTAGATCTTCAAATCGGGCGCATGTATCAGTTGTTCCAAAGATTTGTGGTGGCGCTGGAATATTTCCGTGTTTGAACGGTTCGTATTTTCCGTCCCACCACATCTTGCCAATTTCTGGACCATAGGATTTTCCGCCAACCGATTCGCAAAGTTTTGCGATCTCGGAAGATTCGAGAGCTGTTAATTCCTTGGTGCCGTCACACATAATGACTAGCAACACACCTTCAACGCCGAGATTTAGCCACTTGGAAAGTTTTGCGCTATCTGCTTCGTCGTACAAACGAATGACTGCAGGGCGCCAACGATCAGTCATAATGCGTCGTGCCGCTTCTATACCCGCGGAGATATCCTTAAATCCATACGATAGAAATTCCATTGATTCGGGTATACGTTCGATGCGCATTGTTGCCTTTGTGATGATTCCAAGTGTTCCTTCGGAACCTACAATTGCTTGGATAATTCCCGGTCCTGATGCATGGCTTGGTACTTTCATCGTTTCAATGAGTTTTCCAGGTGGCACCGCAGCTTCCAATTGAAGGACAAGGTCTTCCGCTTTGCCGTATTTTGTCGAGACCACGCCAGACCCACGAGCAGCTAGATATCCGCCTAACGTCGCACCGAAATGAAATGAACCGGGGTAATGCGGCATAGTGAGACCTTTAGCGTTCAAAATCTTCTCTAGATCTGGCCCTTCGATTCCAGCTTCAGCGGTAACGACCATGCTGACTTCGTCAATATGCAGAACTTTGTTAAGGCGGCGAAGATCCATAGCGATACCGCCATAAATGGCAAAAGTTCCACCTTGGGTTCCAGATCCACCACCACGTGGGACGACCGGTACTTGATACTCGCAGGCAATGCGCAGAACTTCAGCCACTTCGGCTGGGGTTCCAGGACGTACATAGAGATCGGCAGTAGGAACGGGGAGCGATTTGTAGCGGAGGTACTGTGAAATCCAGGACCAATCTGCGGATTGCTCATGCAATAAATCAGCGTCGGTATTGACGTTTTCCGTCCCCACAACGGCAGCGATTTCGCGCTGGATCTGAGCAATCAAATACTGATCACGGATTGTGGTTTGGTCTAACTCTCGCTGCTGATACACCCGGCGCTCCATTCGTATTCCAACTTGTATACAAGCAGGGATAGTAGGTCTCCCTCACAGGAGCGTCAAGGGTCTTGAGGAATGTTTTATTGAGCTGGGGTGAAGATCTTCCCAGGGTTGAGAATCCCCCGTGGATCGAGAGCTCGTTTAATGGAGCGCATGACGTCTACGGCTTCAAGTCCCGCTTCTTTTTCAAGCGAGGCGATCTTTCCCGCGCCGATTCCATGTTCCCCTGTGCACGTTCCGCCCATATCAATAATTGCGCTAGTCATCTCATGGGTTAATGCACGAACGGCTGGTAACTCTTCAGGTTTGGCTGGATCCGTGACAATGAAAGCATGGAAATTTCCATCTGCAACATGGCCGAGAATTGAATATGGAAATTGAGATGAGCCCAAGATTTCTTCGGTAATGGAAACTGCAGCAGCTAACTTTGAGAGCGGAACTGCTGCATCAGTACTGATTGCGCGTTTTCCAGGATGAGCGGCAATACCCGCCCAATAAGCGTTATGTCGAGCCTGCCATAGTTTGCGACGTTCACCTTCATCAGATGTCCACTCAAAATTAGTGCCATTAAACTCTTTTGCTAATTCTTGAACAGTAGCAGCATCTTCTTCCACGCTCTTTGGTGATCCATGGAACTCGAAAAGTAGAGTGGGTGCCTCTTGAAGCGATAATCCATCGTGAATATTGACATTACGGATACATTGGGCATCAAGAAATTCGCAACGAGCAATAGGCACTCCCGAACGTACTATTGCAATCGCTGCTTCTACGCCATCTGCAAGAGTAGGAAAGCGAGAGACAGCTGCCGCCATCTTTTCGGGAATACCAAAGACTCGCAGGGTAATTTCAGTAACAATTGCAAGTGTCCCCTCAGAACCAACAATCAATCGAGTTAAGTCATATCCAGCTGAAAGTTTTCGAGTCTCTCTGCCGGTTTGGATGATTGTTCCGTCGGCAAGAACTGCAGTTAATTTCAATACATTTTCCCGCATCGATCCGTAGCGAACCGTGGTTGTGCCTGCCGCCCCTGTTGAGGTCATCCCACCAAGCGTTGCATCTGCACCTGGGTCAACTGAGAAGAAGAGCCCCTCGGATGCAATCTTCTTGTTAAGAGCCATTCTTTTTACGCCTGCTTGAACGGTTACTGTCAGGTCATCAGGACGCACATCAAGAATCGCATCCATCTCACTAAGGTCTAGAGAAATTCCTCCATAAAGTGGCAGAACGTGACCCTCAAGTGAGGTTCCTGCGCCAAAAGCAACTACAGGAATTGAATGATCATTGCAGAATTTCAGAACGCGAGAAACCTCTTCGGTTGAATGAACCGTTACGACTGCAGAAGGCTTTGTTGGCGGGAATGCAGATTCATCCCGACCATGTAAGTCGAGAATAGTCTCATTAGTGCTGATTCGACCACTGACTAGAGATCCTAGTTCCGCAATCTGATCGATTGTTAAATCTACTCTAGATGACATTTGGATTCTTTACTTTGGTACGTAAAGACTATGAAGACCGCCATCAATAGCTATGACGGTACCTGTTGTTGATTTCTGTTGTGGATGAGCCAGATAAATGATCGCATTTGCAACTTCCTCGGGAGTGACGAGCCTCCCTATCGGCTGACGTGCTTCAAGAGCAGCTCTCTCTTGTTCTGGATTTTCAGCCTGAGATAACAATCTTCCAATCCATGGTGTATCCGTTGTACTGGGATTGACACAATTAACTCGGATATTTTCCTTAAGGAAGTCCGATGCCATAGAAAGCGTAAGAGCAAGAATTGCGCCTTTACTTGCGCTATAGATTGAACGTTTAGGGAAACCAAAATTTGCAACCACAGAGCAAGTATTCACAATTGCTGCATGCGCACTTTTGCGAAGAAAAGGCAATGCAGCGGCGCTTACTCGAGAAGTGCCAATCACATTGATATTCAAGACCTTATTCCACTCATCAGTAGTGGATGTTTCAACCGTTCCTGTTGCACCTATCCCCGCATTATTGACGAGAATATCGATGTTTGTATCAGAGGAAGTAAGTTCTGCGAATGCGGAGGCCACTGATTCATCACTCCCGATATCGCATTTCAACCATCTGCCAATACCTTCGAACTTGCCCGCGTTAACGTCGAGTCCAATCACAGTCGCACCTTGGGCTTTTAACTTCTTTGATACTGCAAGTCCAATGCCTGATCCTGAACCGGTCACGACGGCAGTCAATCCGCGGAAATCTTCATTCATGATGCAGATCCTTTCGAATACGAAACGACGTGAGACTGGATTTCACCAATCGCTTCGATTCCTGTGCGTAATACATCGCCCGCTCGCAAGTATTGAGGTGGCTTGAATCCAAGGCCAACTCCAAAAGGCGTTCCAGTATTGATTATGTCACCCGGATGAAGTTCCATGAACTGACTGATGTACCAAACTATGTGATCTATTCCGAAGAGCAAATCATTGGTATTTGAGTCTTGACGTATTTCTCCATTTACACTGCACCACAAGCGTAATTGAGTCGCGTCGATTTCATCGGTCGTTACTATCACCGGTCCGATGGGGTTAAATGTCGGGAAAGATTTCCCTTTCATCCACTGCCCTGATCGCTCTAATTGCCAATGTCTCTCACTTATGTCTTGACTCACCGAATACCCAAGTATGTGGTTTCGAGATTGTGCTGGTGATTCCAGATAAAGGGCATTGGTTCCAATGACTATTGCTAATTCGACTTCATAATCTGTGGCATTGCTCATTGGTGGGATTACGACATCGTCATTTGGCCCAACAACGCTATCTGGTGCCTTCATGAAAATAATCGGCTCGGCAGGGGTTTGGGCGTTGGTTTCTTTAATATGGCCAATGTAATTCAGCCCAACGCAAATGACTTTGGTGGGTGACTTGATTGGCGCACCGATCCGAGAGCTTCCAAATTTTTCGCGGGGCAAGGTCGAAAGATCTGCTGTAGCGATTCGTTTGAGACCGTTGTTTTCAAGTTCGGAGCGGGTCCAATCCGAGATAAGCGAGTCCACAAAAATCGCATACGAGCCTTGGATTACAGCTGGTCGCTCGCTGCCAAACTCACCAATTCTTGCGATTCTCATCGATTTAGGTCTCCTCGCACCGCATTCACGTTGAACTTAACCATATCGATAACTCGGAAGTCCACTTAATCCAGTGTCCGTGAGCGCGAGTATGCGACCTGCAAGTGGCTCAAAATTTCGGTCAATATCCTGACTTGCCGTAGTCACGATGATTGTTGAGTAATCCTCACCTGCAAAACAGCACGATGTAGGTCTCCGTACTGGGACTGCAAACTCTTGAAGTTTTCTCCCATCTGGTTCATAGAGTTCTAAACGTTTTCCATCCCATAAAGCTACAAGTATTAATCCTTCATCTGTTACGCACATACCATCTGGAATTC
>Ga0214921_10012448_pt1 | contig 10162 bp, 15 predicted proteins | sample LL1505_MetaG_FD_177992 | JGI IMG/M metagenome (GOLD analysis project Ga0214921, IMG submission 177992) | Freshwater microbial communities from Lake Lanier, Atlanta, Georgia, United States - LL-1505 | ecosystem: Environmental > Aquatic > Freshwater > Lake | place: USA: Georgia | collected...
TCAGAATATTCTACGGAATATGTGGACTCACAATTTCCACATTCCGCTGTTATAACTTTGATTGTCATATTAATTCCTTTTAATGGGCCCAAACATCAGACCAATTTCCTTCTAATGCACCTTTTGCGTAGTCTGTGGCACGATTTTCAAAGAAGTTTGTATGTGTTGGTGCGTTAATCATTTCTTCTACCCATGGAAGTGGATTTTTCTTTATTTTGAAAATGCCTTTTAATCCTAATGAAATTAAACGACGATCTGTAATATATCGAATATAAGTTTTAACATCTTCTGTGGTCAAGTTTTCCATCATATTCATATTAAAAGCTAAATCAATAAATTTATCTTCCAATTCAACCATCTTTTCGGCTATTGTATATATTCTCGATTTTAAAGAGTCATTCCAAATCTCTTTGTTTTCTTCGATATAAGTTCTGAATAGTTTGATCATATTCTCGGCGTGCATGGTCTCATCCACAATCGACCAGGTGATGATCTGGCCCATGCCACGCATCTTTCCATGCCTAGGGAAATTAAGCAACATAATGAATGAACTAAACAGTTGCATACCTTCGGTAAAAGCAGAAAACACAGCAATATGAGTGGCAGTATTTTCTTTACTTGTATTCTGTGAAGAAATGTCTAGAATATAATCATGTTTGTCTTTCATTGCCTGATATTCCAAAAACTGATTATATGTTGTTGATGGAAGACCAAGTGTTTCAATTAGGTGTGAGTATGCAGCAATATGTAATGCTTCTCTTGCAGCAAAACCCATGAGCATCATTCGTATTTCAGGTTGTGGAAAATATGGAAGATAATTACGAACATAACCACCGGCAACATCAATATCACCTTGTGTAAAGAAACGGAAAATGTGCGTCAAAAATTCTTTTTCTTCCTTTGTTAATTGTTTCTTCCAATCTTTTACATCATCCAACATTGGAACTTCTGTATGCAACCAATGTGACTGTTCATGTTTCAACCAAGCATCATATGCCCACGGGTAATTGAAAGGTTTAAAATGCGTCCTATCGTCAGTTAAATTATTCTTGTTCATTTTATCCTTTAGCTTTTATTAAATTATCTTTAAAAATTTTCCAACAATTTTCCCATGTCCATTGTTCTGAAGATTTCTCGACTTCTTTTCTATCTAGAATAAGACATTTATTTATCGAGAACAATAAACTTCCACCGATATTTCCATTTACACCATTGTATATAATATCTTTGGGTCCTGTGACATTATATGCTGCGACAGGAGTGCCAACACTTAGAGCTTCTATCATTACTATACCAAATGTATCGTTTGTGCTAGGAAAACAAAATACATCAGCACTTTTATAATAATTTGCCAATTCAGTTCCTTTTTTATATCCAACGAATTTTACTTTACTATATTGATTTTCTAACTCTTTTCTATAAGGTCCATCACCAACAATAATGATATCATAATAATCTTGAAGTGTACAGAGATTTTCAAGATTTTTTTCCTTAGATACTCTACCCACATATAAAACTACTGGTATTTCATTTTTTTTATGTTCGATTGTGGGTTTTAAAACATTTCTATCAACGCCTCTAGTCCAAGGTATTATATCACTTCTAAATCCTCTAGATTTTAATTCTTGTACCATAGAATTGGTACTAGTCAAAACTTTACCGGAATGTTTGTGGAACCATCTGACATATCGATATGTTAAATTAGCAGGTATTTTATATATTGTATATAAGAATTCTGGAAATTTTGTATGATAACTTGTATTGTAGAAGTATCCATTTCTATCACACCAAATTCTTGCTGCTAACCCTACGGGCCCTTCCGTAGCAATGTGAATGTGATCTGGATTAATCGCTTCAATTCTTTTTCCGATTCCTCTAGGCCAAGCGATTTTAACTTCAGCATAACCAGGACAATTAATATAAGAGAACTGCCCGGGATCAATATAAACAAAATCGTACCCATCATAATCAGCGCATATTTCAATATTTTTAAAAGTTTCGACAACTCCATTTATTTGATCCTTTAAATTGTCCGTGACAATTAAGATTTTTTTACGCATTTTCCCTCTACCTTAAATTTGTCGAATTTTAACCAATATTTTAAAGTACTTAAACTTTGTTCACATGATTCTTTAGTTTCAAATTCTAAAGATAGTCTACCAGGTATGTCATTAGGATTCGTCGAGTGTACTGCTATCAGAAGTAGTAACCACATCTGAGTCTCCTTTAGTATATGTTAAGATTTCCCATCTTCCATCTACATGTTCAACTAATGCAGTCAACGATTCAACCCAATCACCATCATTCATATAGATTATGCCATCTATTGTTTTAATCTCTGCATGATGTATGTGACCACATATAACACCGTCGAATCCACGTTTCTTGCAATACTCTGCTAGATTTCTTTCGAATTGAAAGATAAAGTCTACAGCTTTCTTTACTCTATGTTTAAGGTATTTGCTAAGACTAAAGTACCCAAAACCCAAACGATGACGTATCCAATTGTATTTGCTATTAAGCGATAAAATAAAGTCATATGCTTTATCTCCCAGAAATGCTAACCAAGGTGCAAGTCTAGTAATTCCATCAAATAAATCACCATGTGTTACTAAGTATCGTTTACCATCAACACCTAGGTGCTCGTATTGATTATGAATCTCAATACGACCAAATGCAAGTTTGTATTGCATAAATGGTCGTAAGAATTCATCATGATTACCAGCAATGTAAATTACTTTACTGCCATCTTTGCTATAGTTTAAAAATCTACGAATTACATTAGAATGACTTTGTTTCCAATGCAATTTGTTTTGTTGTATTTTCCATCCATCAATAATATCACCAACGAGATATAATGTATCACAACTATTTTCTTTTAGAAAATTGTTTAGTCTATCAGCCTTACATTCTTTAGATCCCAAATGAACATCAGATATGAAGATTGATTTGTAATGCATTTTACTCCTTTACCAGTGATGCCATGTGTTTAGTATAATATGTATACATGTGATCATTTCCACTATTCGAAACAACCACCAAAGGAAAGCATTATTCATTTTTTTCATCAATAGTGTAAAACCAATTATCGCCGGCACTCCACTTGCGTGTACCGTCCACCGTGAATACAGTTTGTGCGGCTTTAAAGTCTGGAAATTTAACAACATTCGAAATCAGACTTTGATCATACCACAGACATCGATTGTTGGGTTGACAAGCAAATTGTCCGTTTTCCAGTCGAATAAAATTAAAACTCTTGTGTTCTTCTGCGACTTCGGTAAAACCAGTGTCTACATCCATACCATCAGCACAAAAATCCACAGTGAACAAATAAGTACCGTGATGCCATTCTCGATCTTTGCCCAAAAACTTAACACCTAAGTTGCGTAATCCTATTTTCTCAATGATGGTAAATCGATAACCCATGCAATCCCATAATTGTAAAGTATCTATAGGTAGATTGCCTGCATAGTCCTCTTGCCACACATACGCATGAATAGGCAGTTTGTCATACAATGCTCCATAATTGGGCAACAACGATTCAATACGAAACACTTGCCCGCGCAATGCTTTAAGACTGACCCATATTGCAGGTTCTAATTCTCCGTGACCCTTTTCAAAGTTGTAAAGAAATTCGCGTTTTATCCAACATTTAATTGGCGGTAAAGATCCTACAATGTAACTCATATTTTTTTTATCCCTCGCAAGCTATGCAATCATTACCTTGTACCAATGCAGACATATCAAGTTCTTTGATTACTTGACGTTCAATCTTCTTAGAAACTTTATCCGCTTTTGCAAGTTTCTCTGACCTGCAATAATATAATGTTTTGATTTGTTTTTTCCATGCCATAAAGTGTATCGCATGTATATATTTGATATGGGAATCTGGTCGGAAAAATACGTTAAGAGATTGTGCTTGGTCAATATGTTGTTGCCTGTCAGCAGCGTGTTCAATCACCCACCGCTGATCAATTTCCATCGAAGTTTTAAACACTTGTTTGTCCAATTCATCCAACCATTCTAAATGTTGTGCAGAACCATCGTTAGCAATAATTGATCTCCATACTTCATCTGACCATCCTTCAGGATGAATTTCTGCGTGTTTTTGGATAATTTTATCCAAATATTTGTTCTTGTTCAAGAATGAACCGGATAGTGTATCTTGCCGATATGCATTAGCACGATAAGGCTCAATAGAAGGAGAAGTATTACCCATGATAATCGAAGAAGAAGCATTAGGAGCAATGGCCATAAGATGACTAAAACGATTGCCGGTGCCGGTAGCATCCGGTGCTTCACCTCTTTCTGAACCGAGTTTTTTATTAGCCTCATCTAGTTTTTTCCTAATGTTTTTGAATATATCTTTATTCCAAATTTTTGCCATTACTCCTTCGAACGGAATACCTTTTTTTTGTAAGAACGCATGAAATCCCAAAGCTCCAACACCAATAGACCGCTCATTAGAGGCAGAATAAACAGCCCTAGATATAGAAGCTGGAGCATTGTCAATAAAATATCCCAACACGTTGTCCAACATTTCGGCAACGTCTTGTAGAAAAAGTGGGTCATTTTTCCATTCATCAAAATACTCCAGATTAACGGAAGAGAGACAACATACTGCTGTTCTTTCTTCATTGGTCGGCAGGATAATTTCCGAACAAAGATTTGATTGCATAATCTTCAAACCTTTGTCTTTTAAAAATTGTGGCATAGCACGATTGCTGGTATCGATGAAATGCAGATATGGTTCACCAGTATGCATACGAAGTTCAAGAATCATTTGCCAAAGATGTTTGGCTGAGACAGTTTCACGCACTACACGCGAAAAAGGATCAACTAAATTCCAATCATCGTTTGCTGTAGGATCAACCATACATTTTTCAATGATTTGCATGAAATCGTCCGTGATATTAATACCATGATGTAGATTAAGACAACGGACGTTAGGATCACCCGTTGGTTTCCTCATCTCTAAGAAAGATATGATATCAGGGTGACTGATATCGAGGTAAGCAGCATACGAACCACGGCGTGTTCGTCCTTGGCGATAAGCCAACGATGAAGCATCATACATCTTGAGGTGTGGCATAACTCCTGTTGATTTATCGTCAGCAGAGCGGATGCCGAAACCAATACCAACACCGCCGCCGAGCATACTAAGCCAATTTGTTTCAGATAGATTATCAACTAGTCCCTCCGCAGTATCTTCAATGAAGTTAAGAAAACATGAGATAGGAAGCCCACGCTTAGAGCGACCGAAACTAAGAATGGGAGTAGAATAACTAAGCCAATGCTTGCTACTGTAATCATACAATCGCTGAGCATGATCTTGATTAGATCCAAAAGCTTTACTAACATATGCGAATCTCTCTTGTGGTGAACTTTCTTCTTCCTTCATATAAGATTCTTTGAGTCTTTTGATGCCAAGTTCATCAAATAATTTGTCTCTCTCTAAATCTATTTTAATACCCATATATTCCATAATGGTCCTTTATTTTACAAATTGTCCCAATTGTGGAGGTGTCCACCCTTCAGGTTTCAACACCTTGCCATCCGATCTTTTATCTACTTTACCTGTCACCGGATTAATTTTTGCCAAATTACTTCTAGTTACTTCTTTCCATGCGCCTTCAACATCATATCCTTTCATGTAACAAAATCCAAGTATAACCCAAATCATGTCCATACAAGCGTCTAATTGTTCTACTTCATCTTTTTTATTAAGTGCTACAATAAATTCATTAAATTCTTCAGCAATTAAATTTCGATATAGTGATGCATTTTCAATAGTTTTAGGTTGTTCACACGCTTCAATAAATTTTACAACATCATCATACATTTGTAAACTCCTTAATCATTGGAAAAATCTCACCAATTACATCGGCACAATCCAATGCAATTTGACGATGTTCTTTTTGTGTTCCGTTCGCTGAACGTAGTTGTATATAGTGAACCCAAGAACGTAGAGTGCCATTCATATACATTCTGGATAAAGTCATACCTTCAGGTAAAACCGCACGAGCTTGTTCTTTAGCAATACCATTAACAACTGCCCATTGGTAAGATTCTTTTACTAAACGAATAATCTGCTTTTGATTTTCAACCCACATCTTATTAATCTCCCTTTGTTCAGGATCAGTAAGATCAAGTTCAGTAGAATTTTGCCTATTTTTAGTATCTTGGAATCTAGTTTCCCTAATCGTAAAATCTAAATCTTTAGTAGGATCGGCATATCGTTGACTAAATTCTTGGAAGGAAAACGACCTATGACGAAGAATCTGTCTGGCAATGTCTCTTGTTGTTTGAATCTCCAGACAGATGGAAACCATTTCCAGAGGCGACCAATGTTGGTTGCGTATCAGATAACGTACTAACTTTTCTGATGTTTCCGTGTTGTTCTGGTTTGATGGATTAGAAACTCTAGCTGCATATGCCACTTGTTCCATGAGTGACATATTTTGGTTATTTTGTGAATAATATACCAATTTAACATTCAAATTTTTTTCCAATTTATAAACTCCATTTTTGCTCTCAAATTTACGAAAGTGTTCTTATCTATAAAATCCAATATCTCGTCTTGGGAGAAACCAGATAGTATCATATCATTAATATCCTTTTCTTCAACCATTGGTGGCCAAATTACCACATTAAAATGATTGTCAATGGCATGTTCGATTTTATTTACAATTTCAACATTTCTAGGTTCATTATCAAATACTAATACGACTTGTGAACGGTCATATATTTCTGTTATTCCTTCTAAATGTGAATCGGCCATTGCAACTGCATTTTTTAGAAACATTGAATCAATTGGACCTTCGACAACGTATATTTTTTCATTTTCGTCTATTTTATCTAGACCAAATATTTTTTTATTATCATCGTGCAGTTTTGCGGTTATGTATCTAATTTTAGATTTTCCTAATGCTCTGCCTTGTACTGCAATTAGTTTTTTGTCTTTGTCATAAAAAGGAATAACGAGTCTTTGTTCGCCGTCATATAAGTCTTTTTCAATTCTAATTGATGATAAAAACTTTTTATAATCTTCTGCATAATAAAGTTCGCCGTGGTAATCTTCAGGTATTTTTCTGGAAACCACATATTTTTTAGCAAAATGTTCGTTCTCTAAAGATTCGATTGTAGGAAGATTTAATGATTCTCGGAATACGGGTTTTGCCGTTTTAAATTCATCGAATGTCGGTTTTGTGTAGTTATGTGTACCGTCATCACCATTTTTATATCTTTCTAATGAGTATTCTTTTGCAAGATTTTCATCAAGTCTTTTAAGAAAGTTGAAAAAAGAAGTGCTAACGCCACAATTGTGACACATATAGAAATAGTCATTCTTTTTTCGATAAACATAACCGCGAGATTTTGTTTTATTTTTCTGTGAGTCGCCACAGAGCGGGCACCTGAAATTGTATAGGTCATCCTTTTTGCGGGTGAACCTATGCAATTTAGGTGAAAGTTGGAGGAGAAAACTCCTATCGATCACTACACTCATAATATAAAACTCACATTATCTTGTAAATATTGCCTCTAAATTAATTTTAGATAACAACCACGAAAGAACAATAATAGCACCGGCGATCATCCATTTCCATTCATTTAATTTTTGAATTGAGGCCTTTTCACTTTTAATTTGTGCCGACAATTCATCACGCAATGTTCTTAATTCATCAGTAATTCTTCTTTCCGAATCTTGCACTTTATCTAAAACATTATCAATTCTATTATGAATTTCTTTGATATCGTTTTGTGTTTCCATTCTTCTGGCATCCATGTCTGTATATATTTTTGCCACATGACGGTCGTGCTGATCGACCAGTTTTTCTATTATTTTGTCCATCTTATCACAAATTTCATTTAATGTCAACACTTTGACTTTCAAAACACCAACATCCACTTTGATACTTTCGAATTCGTTTTGTGATGATGATTGTGTGTTCATGATTTTGGTACTGTTGGCACGGTCGGTGTGTTAACGGAAATCTTTTCTTGTGTTCTGCCATATGCCGCGATACCTAGTACTGCACCCATTGCTAAGTGGTACAGGCCTGCTCCTTGTAAAGTTAGAGGTTGCCATTGAGTTGCGACTTGACCACCATTACCTAAAGCTTGTATAATCGACCATAAAACGGGTGCAACAACGAAATCGAATATACATGTTCCCATGTATGTCCAACCCATTGCAGGTCTCCATTTTTTATTAATCCAATCTTCATTTGTATTTTTGACCATAATTTCCGCTCCTTGAGCGGCATTATTGCCGGCAGAAGTTAATACAGGCACTTGAATCGGTGGTTGCGAAAAACCACCACCGCCTGTGCTGCCAAGAGGTCTAAAAGCACCTTGTCTGTTTGATGGTGCAGGGTTAACAATTCCGGGTCCACCATTTTCTTCTTCAAATATAAATGCACCTACAGCCATTTAAAACCTCTTATTTTTGCGATTCTTCAAAAATCTTTTTTTGTTCTCTATACCAGTTTTGCCAGGCAATTAATTTTTCTCTTGTTTCGTTGCAGGTTGCGTAGTTGTCAACGACGGTTTCGATGACGGCACTTGCTTTAACATCGGAGGTTCTTCCATCAGTACTGCCGGCACCTCTGGCCACTTCACTTTGACTGGCACTGTTGATGAGCACGACTGTAGACTCAGGCACGCTACACTTATCATCAAGCTGTTTTGCAGCAACCTCTTTAAGGACTTCTTTGTTGATATAGACATTTTCTTTCACCACCTTTACTTTTTCGACAATTTTGGTTTCTACAACAGTATTTACTTCGTTACTTTTTTCTTCGGCTACCGCTATTTTCTTTTCCATTTCACTAATTTGAAGTTGCCATTTCTGGTCATTCCATCTGTAACCACCAAAAAATGATCCAATTACTAACAGTACGATAATTATTAATTTTATTAGTGTTATATATGGCGTCAACATTTTACTTCTTTAATATTTCTAAGGCTTTTTTATACTTTGCAGTTCTATCATCTAGACCAATAGTACCACCGTTAATTCGCATTGTTAGTTTCGTGATATCATCGGCATCTGCAATTTTATTAAGACCTCTAGTGTGCCAGAACCAACACGCAGATTCCAATGCACCATGTGGATGATTCAAATGATCTACCGCTTGTTCTAATGTTTGCCCAGTGTCTCTGGCATAATTGTTATAATTTATTCTACCAGTTAACTGTATTAGTCCTCGCCCGTGGAAGTTCCATCCATCGCCAGACTTTTCATCACCATTGCCCATTCTATTGGCGTATACTTTGTTGGCAATTTTTTCTGGTTTTCTTGCATACTCTTTTGCAATCTCTGCGTTTGGAAAATATTTCTTAAATATTCTTTGTAACCCTTCTACAGAATAATTTAAATTTTCTTCTAAGGTGATAAAATTGTTTGATTCATGGCCACATTGTGCTAAGAAATGTGCAACACGTTTCATTGTGGTTATTTCGTAATGAGGAAACATTTCCATACAGGCATCATACCATGCATGTACTTCTTTGTTGCCTCTTAGAATCTGTCCAAGTTTTTCTTCGGTAAAATTAAAATCCATTTACAAACTCACTTTTTAATTTGTTCTAATTTCTTTCTCTTCATCATATCCATCATAATCAAATTCTTTTTCTTACCAACACCTGGTTCACCAGAACGACTACCAGGCGGTTGACCCACACCTGCTATGTTGCCTGGTCCAACTGCATTTGTTGGTCCTGCAACCGTCACATCTTCCCTAAACTTTTTAAATGATTTCATATCTTCCTCAAAATATCTGCAACATTTAATTCTACCGGAATATCATCAGTTTTTATATTTTTACCTTTGATATTCCACACAACTTTTGGCACTAAATTTAAATACAATAAAAATGTTTTCAGTATGTCATAATCTTTTTCATCAACTTTATAAAACAAGATTCTAACTGTTGGTTCTGGTCCAAAAACATTACTCAAAGAGATAATGTGATTCAAAATCAATCTCTCTTTGAGTTTTCTAGTTGATTTATATCTACGAAATAATCTTTTCAGGTATTTTGTTTTCTTTAAATCTCCATCGAATTCTGACATAATACAATTTGGTGATTCATAACACTTCATCGCATATATCAAAAATGTTTCTTCATTCAAATCATTATGCATATTTCATTTAGAC
>Ga0214921_10012451_pt1 | contig 10161 bp, 10 predicted proteins | sample LL1505_MetaG_FD_177992 | JGI IMG/M metagenome (GOLD analysis project Ga0214921, IMG submission 177992) | Freshwater microbial communities from Lake Lanier, Atlanta, Georgia, United States - LL-1505 | ecosystem: Environmental > Aquatic > Freshwater > Lake | place: USA: Georgia | collected...
CTGCGCCTGGCTGAACTTGTGGGGCGGCTGAAGGAGCGGCAGCGCACCTTCCAAGTCGACAAAAGAACGAGCTACAACGGCATGATCAAAAACATCCTCAATCTGGAATTCCAACTCGAAGCCTGCCCGTGCTTGGAATCCGCCCTGCGCCGACGCTATGGAAATCAAGTCGAGGGGCTCACGACAAAAGACTATTGGGTCTTCTTTCGCAGTCCGGCGGAAACTTGGCGCAAAATGTGCGGCTGCGAAGGGTGGTTTGTTTTTGACTATGAAAAGCTCAAGACCAAGGCATTCATTGTGACGATAAGAAACTGATCCCAACTCCATGAAGAAACTCCTTTTTATAGCCGCGATTTTGTTCTCCATACCGAGAGGCGAGGGGAGCGAAGTCAAAGATCCAATCGACATCGCCATGGATGCCGCTATGGACAGGAACAGCTCCACCGCTGGCATGTGCGAGGCCATCGCTGCTGCCCATGAGAAGTGGGAGGAGAGGCTCAACGCGGCTTGGGCAAAACTTAAAAAGAAGATGCCGGCTGACGAGTTTGCCGAGTTGCAAAAAGCCCAGCGTGCATGGATCGCGTATCGCGACCTCCAAATCAAATCCTACGAAGCCACCTACGCAAAAATGCAAGGCACGATGTGGATTCCATGCAGTGCCAGTGCGGTGATGGAACTCACCAAGCAGCGTGTTCAGGACTTGGAGAGCCTCTTGGGACTCCTCGATGAACGCTGATAATCGAAGCTGTGAACCGAACCAAAGCCTGCCAGAGATGAATCCAATCCTACTCAAGCAGCCATGAAAAAACTCATTCTTGAGCTCTGTGATCTGTGATCAAATCCAAGCTGATTAAAATAAAAATTGGCCTACTATATTTTCACTTTTAATGTTAAAGTAACCTGCTAAAATAGCATAAATGAAACGAAGGGCACTTGATGAACTATTGAAATGGAAGATTCGTGTTGGACGCAAGCCATTGGTATTGAGAGGAGCACGGCAGGTGGGAAAATCGCATTTGGCACGGGCGTTGGCAGGTGCGGCTTTTGAGGGAATCCTGGAGCTGAATTTCGAGCGGGATGCCTCTTTAGCGGGGCTTTTTTCCGGGGCATCGGTGAAGGAGACTGTGCGGCTGCTGGAGGCCAGAAACGGAATGGCGGTGGTGGAGGGGAAGACGCTACTTTTTCTCGATGAGATTCAATCGGCGCCGGAGGTGTTCGCGAAGTTGCGTTATTTTCACGAGGAATTGCCGGGGCTGCATGTCCTGGCGGCTGGCTCTCTGCTGGATTTGCTCTTGGAGGATCACGCGTTCTCGATGCCGGTGGGGAGGATCGAGTATTTGCACCTGGGACCGCTGGTGTTTGAGGAATTCTTGGAGGCCACTGGGCGCGCGGGGTTGATCTCGTGGATGGCTGGTTGGCAGTGGGGCGAGTCCTATCCCGAGGCTCTCCACGAGGACTTGCTTGCAGCTTTCAGGCAATATCTCGTGGTCGGTGGAATGCCTGAGGCGGTGGCGGTTTTTGCCGAAACCGGCTCTTACCGCGACTGCGCGCGGGTGCAGGAGTCGATCTTGGCGACCTATCAAGATGATTTCCAAAAATACGCCCGGCGGGTGCAGAAGCCCCGGATGGATCGTTTATTTGCCCGTGTGCCGGCGATGCTGGGGCGCAAGTTCAAATTCAGCGAGGTGGACCCCGCCGAGCGCTCGAAGAATCTCGGCGAGGCCTTGCATTTGCTGTGTTTGGCGCGCGTATTTCATAAGGTGCGGCGTTGCCATGGAAATGGATTGCCTCTCGGCGCCGAGCCGGATGACCGAAACTTCAAGGTGTTCTTCCTCGATGTGGGCTTGGCCTGCAGGGCTTTGGGTCTGCAAATCGATAACCTCGAAAAACTGGATGAACCATTTTTGGTTAACCGAGGCGCGGTCTGCGAGCAGGCGATCGCTCAGAACCTGCTGCATAGTGGAGATCCATGGACAAAACCCGAGGCGTTCTACTGGACGCGCGAGAGTCCGCATTCCACAGCGGAGGTGGATTTTTTGGTGCAACACGGAAGTGGGATTCTCCCTGTGGAGGTGAAGTCAGGCAAAACTGGACGCCTCAAATCGCTTCAACTCTTCCTCAGCGAAAAAAGCTCTTCCGCCGCGCTGAGATTCAATGCCGACAAACCCTCGGTGGCCTTCATTGAGGGCAAGGTAACGACATCCAAACTCGTTTCGCTGCCGCTTCCTTTCATCGCCCAATTTCCTCGACTCGTGCAATCCGCCCACAACCAGACATCGTCCCAAGACAAACCCAGCCGATGAAAAAAATCATTCTCCACCTCTGCGTTCTCTGTGTCCTCGGTGGTCAAATCCAAGCCGTGCAAGTCGAGGCCGAGGGACGCGCGGCGGGTGATCAGAAGACAGCGCGCGAGCAGGCTCTCGCCGATGCGCTCCGGGAGGCCGTTCGCAAGGGGACTGGTGTCGATGTGCTCGCATCAAGCGGCGTCTCGAATTTCGCGTTGGATTTTGACCGCATCCTGAGTTCCGCATTTGGGTATGTGAAAAGTTACGAGGTCATCAGCTCGCGTCTGGGACAGGATCAAATCTATACGGTCAAGATTCGGGCGGATGTGGAAAAAGGCACGCCTGACGCCAAGAACACGCTGGCTTTGCGGGAACTCATGCAGCGCAAGGGAGCGCCGCGCGTGGCCGTTCGGATTCGCGAGCGCTTGCCGGAATCCAATGGCAACTCCTCGCTGCAGCATGTGTTGGAGGATGCGGCCAAGGGAATGCAATTTTTTGTCGTCGATCCCGCAAGTCGCGCAGACTTTGTGATCGAGGGTGAGGTGGCGATGAAATACCTCGGCCGCGAAACCCTGCATGGACGCCCTCCGCAGCATAGTTTCGCTGCCACAGGCACAATCCGTGCGGTGCGCGGCGACACCGGCGAAGTCATAGCGGTGGATAACCTCTCGGGCAAAAATTCCGTCGGCGGCACTGCATTCGCCAAGGAAGACGCCGCACGCGAAGCGCTCGATCTGGTGGCTCGTCCCGATGGAAACGCCGAAGCTCCGCCAACCATTCTCAACAAAATCCTCGCCCGCTGGGTTACCGAAACCGACCTCGGAGCCATCAAGCGCTTGGAGTTCTCCAGCATCAACTCCGAAGACTTCCAAAAAATCCAAACCCACCTCGCCGACACGGAAAAAATCAGCGCCGTCTGGCCCCGCGAGTTCGACTCGCAAGGCATCAGCGTCCTGGATGTCGAAACCCGCCTCGACAATTCCAGCCTGGCTCAGGAGGTCGCAAGGGCTACGAATTCTCGAACCAGGCTCAATCGCTCCAGCGAAAATTCCCTTTCATTCTAAGTTCTGAACTCAGAGTAGAGGGCGCTAATTCCAAATCGGACTCGTTCCCTTGCCTTCGACGATGTAGCCTATCCCGGCAAGGACAAAGCGGGCCAAGCGCGATTCGCAATTGGATGAAGGACGAGGCGGGGTTAATCAGGTTGATAGACTCGAAGGCTCTACAACTGCTTCTGGAAACGAAACACTTCCTACGCGACGAGGTGGAGACGCTGAAAGCGTTGTTCCCGATGTGGGAGACGCCGGAAATGACGGACGAGGAACTGGACGCGGAAACCCCGTTGACGAAGCAGGAAACTCAGGCAGCAATGAAACTCCTTTACAGGGTGACAGAGTAGTTAAAAAGCTGCCTCTGATCGGCTAATGTTCTGACTCAAGAGACTGAATTTTCTGAGCCAGTTGGTCGAGCGGGATAAATTGATGAGAAACCGCGTAATCGAATCTAGCCCCGTATCGTTTCGAGTTCCATTTTCCGATCAACCGCAATCGGAAGTCGATTCTAATTCGCTTGTCAGCAGGGTCTAAAATGGGGTCATCTGCGATGGAAAGACATTCTTCAGCAAGGACATTGGTTCCATCTTCTCGCGCGCGTGTGGAAAGTTTTAGAAACTCTTGGTGGTTTCGTTCCCAAGTCCATATTGTAGCGAGACAAGGCATATCGCTCATCGCACAAATTGACCTCATAGTTTTCCCTTCGCCTAAAAGAAGGCAAATTTTGTTAACTGTTTCTTCGCAGTATTTTGTTGGTCTTCCGATTTTGGTCTTCATGGTGGCGATGTTTGTCTGGGCGTTGGTGAGGAGGTTGTTTGTATGTCGCGGATGGTGGTCATGGTGGTGGCGGGACGGCTGGGACGGCAGTTTAGAAGTCCTTTTTGGTTTATGGCTTTCTATTCTCTTTTTTAGATTCCCTGTAATTCTGGCGTTCTCGCGTATGCATTCGGGTTGAAAAGTGCCGTCCCATCCGTCCCGTTTTCTGTTTTTCCTACCAGTTTAACGCTTCGAAACCCCTTAACTGACTTCCCCTGCCGCTCGATGCTGGAGGATTTCGCGGATCGGTGGAGTTCCATCATGGCGTTCGGTAAATCCCTCTCAACCTGAGCAACGCTGGAGGTTGCCCATCCCCGGTCATCACAGAACGCAAAGAATGCCTGCACGATTTCAGCGGTGGTTAGATTGTCTCCGCTGGACTTCTCGATCTGCTCCCTGACGAAGGTTCGAAGAGCATCGGATTCATACAAGAGACTATCGACCCGGTTTTGCTGGGCTGGCGTGATCGGGAAAGCGTAGTCGCGTTCCAGCAACTTCTTCGCCCCATCTACTGCCCATTTTAAAATCCCCGAACCTTCTTCGACCAAGAGTCGGTTGGCGAAGTCGGGAATCGGGCTGGAGGGCTTTGGCCGCTCGTAGTCGATTTTAATGAGTCGCCTGCGCCAAGCATCGGTGTCCCCGTCGAGCAGGACACGCAAGCGGGTGTTGCAAGTGATGATGATGGAGTAATCCCCCACGATATGGTTGGTTGCCATTCCGTTTTTGATTTCTGTTTCCAATCGGTCACCCCCGGAAAGCGCCTTCAAAACATGAGCGCCCTCGGTCATTAAAAAATCACCTTTAACATCTTTTCCGGTGAGCAAGGTTTTTCCAACTAAGCGGGCCAATTCAAATCTTTCCCCCAAGTGCTTGGTTCGTGACTCGGTGCAGTTCATCACGCCAACCAGTCCCTCGATGACTGTGCAGAGGGTTGACTTCCCTCCTCCTGCTGTCCCTGTCAGCATGAGGATGCGTTGAGCGAGATTGCGGCCCATCAGGGTCATGCCCATGTAAAGTTGGATGATCTCGATGTCCTCTGGTGGGAGGGCGCTGGCGAGGAGTTCGGAAATAAAAACAGGGCAGGTTGCCCCCTCATTCCATGCAAAGGGTGTTGCGTTCCTGCTCTTGAAGTCGGGAGAGAATGGATGGAGTTCGCCTGTCTGGACATCCAGCATTCCGTTTGTGCAGTGGACAAATCCGCTCGGTCTGTCGGTAAATCCTCCATCCACCAAAGAAGCCAAGTTACCCGATGCCCCCTGCAACTTGGAGTTGCTGCGCTCCATTAAAACACTCATCTCCCTATCAAGAACCCTGCCCACTTCAAGAATGAGGCCGCTTATCCGGTGGCGGATTCTTTCTGGCGATGTGATGCTCCAAAGCCCTGTTACCGGGTTGTATTCGTAAAACCGCCGAGTGCCTCCATCGAAAAGAACCTTGTTCCTCCTAGCGTAAAGGGCAGGAACAAACATCGGATTCAGCGCCATGACGCCGTTCTTTACTGGGACAAAGGGGTCTCCTTGTGATTCGACAATGCTCAAAAACTCCTCAGGCATTGGCCTTTCTTCTTGTTTCTCCTCGTTCTTTCGCCCGCTTGAAGCCACTAAAACCCTGCCTGCTTTCTGCGTTGGCGGTCGGTAGCCGTGTTCTTTGGCAATGTGGATGAGGCTACCTATCCCCACCTGTTGAAGTCGGCTTTTGTGCTTGGATGCGTATTCGCCATCCTTTTCCTCTGGACTCCACTGGTGCAGGATGCGCGCACCGTCGAGCATCGGCAGGACGCTCCATACGGCAGAGGCAATCTTTAGCCATGTGTCGTAATCCGGGCGCGGTGGAATGTGGGAGAGCATTTTTTCGATCTCCTCGGCAGTCGGTGGTGGAAGGTCAGATTTATCCCCCTTCGCCCTGGTTGCTGTGGTCACAGGTGCAAGTGAAGGTTGCTCCTCTGGAACTGGGATCGGTTTGAAGTCCTCGCTTATGGCAAGGTCAGGATCGTGACTGGCGAAGCAAAGCCGCACAGGGTCTTTTGTGCTGTCACAGAGTTCTAGGCCGTGGACATCGCGGAGATATGCCTCTGCGGCGAACCACGCGGCCTTGTGCCGCTCGTAGTCGGCAGGGATGGCGACAACGGCCTTCACCCCTTCCCCGGACGGCCCCACGAAAACGGCGTGGATGTAAGGGTCGGCCAAAAGCTCCCGGCGCTTCGTGGCGGCAACTTCGGAATCCGCAAGGATAGGGTTGTCCGCCAAATCCATGTCGGCCTGCAACCATCCGGTGTGCGTGATGCCCTTTTGCTCGAATGGCAGGTCTTTTTCGCGGGAGAGACAATGGACGGAGAGTGTCGCGCTCGGTAAATATTTTTTTTGTATTTTGTAGGCCCCCCTATTCCCCGCCGCAATAAGTTGGCGAAGATCGGCAACTTGATCTGCCCATGCCCCCGATTTGATGCCGCCGAGGAAATCCGAAAGCGGCATTGCCTGCTCAGGTTCTTGTTGGAGTGCGTTCTCGAAAAGCGAGACGATTTTTTGACTTTGGTCGATCATTGTCTGGTATCAATTGCGCCCGGCGATTTCTTGCCAGGAGGTCGCCGTTTTTTTTGTTTGTTAAGCGAGCGCCGTGGATGGCCCGCCCTGTGTAGATGCCGCCAAGTTCCGCGGGCTTTTTTGTGTCTCGGGGTCGCCGCTCATTAGCGTAGTAATTCCATGTTTGCCCGTAGGAAGTCGCGAATGCTCTGGCAGCACCAAAGACGCCGTCCCCGGAAAGCCCCCGGTCTACGAATACAGGCAGATCGAATCTTGCCCTCGGCAGTGAGGTTATAAAGGTGCGCGCGGGAAAAGCCAAAAATCCGACGCGCGCCTTTTGCGTCAACAAATTCGGGACTGGCGGGGACGCTCTCCACCGGTCCGATTGTGGTTATGGATTGTATAGCCATGCCCCCAATATCCACAGGAGCCTGCTAAAAACAAGAGCAAGCAACTGAATAAAAGCAGTTTAAAAAACTATCCCGGAAACTTTTTGAAAAAACGCCTATGTCTCTTAAGTGCAACCTGGGAACATGTCCGCAAGGACTTGCAAGGTTGGCTGCCGCATTTTGGTTACAAACCAATTTATTTTCCAAAAAACAAAAACCTCCATTTCTTTAGAAAGCTTCTCATCATCAAGGGCAAGTATTTCCTCAATAGCGGGTCCGACTTGAGAGTGAAACCGACTGGATGCGTATCCCTTTATATCTGGTTTAGAAAGCGGATAGTCCTGCGCTATAAAACACTTAGAAATAAGGTTTCGCAGGTATCGACGCCATGCCTCCTTGTTCTTCGCATCTCTGAAATCCCCAGGGAAATCGACATGTAGCCAATGGCGTTTCCAGTCATTCTGCTTTAAATATAATGCGAACAAAATCACATCTTTGCAGAATAACCTAAAGCTATGCGAATTTGCTTTATTGGCCGAACGCTTCTTCTCTGCGGCCGAACGCTTCCGCTCCCGCTCCAGAATCCTCCGAAAATAATCTAGGGATTCCTTTCGGATTTCGGGTGCATTGGTAAAACGAGATACCTTGTCGATAGTTTGAAAAGCGTGTATGAGGACCTCCTTCAGTGCCTCGAAAACTGGCCGCCCAGTAAGATCGGGATGGATGTCTGTGAGGTATATGAGAGCGGTATTCAAATGATCATGAATTTGAGTCTTGATCATTTCCGCGAATGCTTTTTCTAAGCGAATCCGTGTTGCCTTTCCGATTTGCGTCTTCAATTCCGCAATCCCAGCCTCTAATTCCACAATCAGAGCTTTTTTTTCCTCATTTTTGGCTTTAACCCTCTTTAATTCAGATTTTTTTGACTCTATCTTTTTAAGTATAGCAGATTTGTCTGATGATTTTTTAGGAGAATCAACTATGATTTTTTTTAACGCCGCCGGCTCTTTAACGGCTTTGGGGGTCTTAGTTTTTTTCATCTCAAAAAAGAATGGCAAGGTCTGTTTTTTAATTGGAATTCGAGCGAGAAAATGGAGGGAAAAAGGAATCCGCGAGACTCTCCATAAAACTTCGGCGTTTGTAGAGGTGAATCATTTCTTTCCTCCAGATACTTGTGGCAACGTCTCAGGCGCAGTTCCACGCGAGACGAGTAAGTGCGGTGGGGTGTAGTTTTTGCTTCGCTTCTCGTTAGACAAAATGGCTTTTTTCTCATGGGAAAAATCGGCTTTCAGGTTTTTTTTGATAAATTACGCTTGGTGATGCTTGGAATTTTCTGAACCGCATCGCGGAATGTTTCCCGTTCAAGATGCGTGTAAAAGTTGTGAACCTCCTCGTCAGAGTGCGCGGTGAGCTTTTGCCTGATTTCTTGGCTTACGCCTGCATTTGCCAAAGTGGAAATGAAGTAGTGTCGAAAGCTATGAAAGCCTTTTGAAAACCGTGTTCGGCCTGCCGCGCCTTTTGCGTTCAAAACTTTCTCGACCACTTTGGCGTGGGTCATCAATTTTCGGAATTGCCTCGAAAGTCCAGTCGTGCCGTTGACCCGCCTCTTTGATAGGTTGGGAAATATAGGAGCATTCCCGATTCCCCTTGTTTGTTTGGAAAGAAACTCTGCGAAGTCGGCATGGATCGGCACTTCCACTGTGTCGTGAGTTTTCTGGGTGGTTAATTTGATGAAGTCATCGTTAATATTGCCCCATTTGATGGTCACGCAGTCGCCGAGGCGAAGCCCGGTTGTTGCAGCTAAAAACACAAGACCTCGCCACTCGCCCTCTGCCTTTGCAACGATTCTCCCGACCTCCGCTGAACTGAAGGGTTCCTTGATGCTGATTCGAGTTCGCCCTCCCTCTTTGAGATTGTCCACACCAGCCACGGGATTGGTCGGAATGTAACCGAGCTTTCGGGCATGCTCAAAGGGTGCGCTCAGAATTTTTTTAACTGTGGTGTTCACCGTTGAGATAGCCCTTCCCTCATTTTTTAAACTATCCCGAAACTGGATTAGATCGCCTGTGGTAATCGACGCTAATGGCGCGCCAGCCTTGCCGCCCATGCTTATCAAAAAGTCGCGGGTCACTTGTTTGTAACGCTCGATTGTTTTTGCCGATGCCGACCCTGCTTTGTTTTTGAGCCACTCCGCAATCCATCCCTTTAGAGTGTAGGAGGTGAGAGATTCTCCGGTCGAATAGGACACCATCTCGGCAAGAACTTTTCGAGCCTGTGTCGCTGTCAACGTATGGCCTCTTGCTTTCCCAGAGGATTGTTCCCAAGCAACGCAAATGGCGAGTGCCTCGCTGCGGTTCCTCGTCTTCGTTGACTTTTTGAGCCAGCGACCATCAGCAGCTCGGTAGGAGCAAAAATAAAATGGAGACCGGGGTCTTTTAAGGATTGAAGGCACAGTGGGAAAAATAGTGGGAAAGTCTTATATTGTCAATGATGTCCACAGAAGCCCATTTCAAGAGGAAAGGATGGCTTCCAGAGGGGGTGGTTTCGTTGTCATGGTTCGAATCCATGCGAGGCAGCCAATCTCATCGCCTTTTCAATGTCAGGTGGATGAGCTTCGGTCTCTATGCTTTTCTCGTAGAGAGATAAATGCAAATTCAACGCGTGAGCTCAGCACAGTGGGCGGTGAAGCCGGCGCCGAAGGCGGTGAGCCAGAGGCTTTCGCTTTCGGGTGAGTTTTTCAGGGAATGCTCCAGCGCTGTGAGGACGCTTGGGCTGCTGATATTGCCGTATTTGCGCAGGACTTCGCGGGTTGCATCCAACTTGTGACTGGGAATTGCCTGTTCAATGGACTCGATCACATCGCGTCCACCGGTGTGCGCGATGAGGCGCTCGGGGTTGGCCGACCGCATTTCAAAAAGCTCGGCAACCGCTTCAGCTGCAAGTGCGGGAACATCGCGATGCAGTTGGTTTTTGAGCCGACCCCCGGCATTGACGAAACGGATTTTTTCACGGTGTTCGGGTTTGTGGATGGTCTGGAAGTTCTGGAAGCGGAATTGCTCGCCTTGGTTCTCACCTTTCCAGATGGCAGCGGCGGCTCCGT
>Ga0214921_10012452_pt1 | contig 10161 bp, 8 predicted proteins | sample LL1505_MetaG_FD_177992 | JGI IMG/M metagenome (GOLD analysis project Ga0214921, IMG submission 177992) | Freshwater microbial communities from Lake Lanier, Atlanta, Georgia, United States - LL-1505 | ecosystem: Environmental > Aquatic > Freshwater > Lake | place: USA: Georgia | collected 2015-05-28
TTATGAGAAATTTGTTCAACAGTGGGACATGTCTAAATCCATGGAGAAGTTCAATGAGTTTCTAAATTTCATGTCTTTCAAGTACACTTTGGACGTACAAAAGGTCATGGCCGATTACCAGGAATTCGTCAAGGAAGAAGAGACCAAGTTGAAGGCCGACGCGGAGGTGGTGGAGAATGACTACAAGACCTTTCTGGATAAGAACGAGGAACGGCTCAACCAAGAGTTTAACAAGAAGCACCAGTTCCAGACCAGTGTGCGCGGGGTCAAGATCCGGGGTGTATTTTCTACGCAGGAGGAGTCGGAGTCGCACTGCAAGAAGCTGCGCGAACGCGACCCGGCGCACGACATTTATGTGGGTCAGGTGGGGGTATGGATGCCGTTTGAACCGGACGCCTACCGCACGGGCCGGGTGGAGTTTTTGGAGCCGGAACTCAACCGGTTGCATCAGGAAAAGACGGCCAACCAGATCAAAGCTAAGGAAGCGTTTGACGAACGCGTGAAAGCAGCCAAACGCAAGGCCATCGAGGACAACATCGCCAAAGCCCGTGCTTCTGGTAATAAGTTGACACAGACCTTGGACGAGCAAGGCAACCTGGTGGGAGTCAACACGATGAATTTCGACGACAGGGAAGCTGCTGATGAGGAGGGCCGTGTGGCTCACGAGAAGGCGGTTCTGGAGAATGCGCTACAGAAGGAGAAGGACGACTAATGTATTTTTGTGTCCCCTAATAATATAAAACACGGGACACAAAAACAATATAAAGATAGTAGGCAACAATCAATATAGAATGCCCAAATTGTGTGAGTATAAGAACTGTCAGAACCGCGCTTGTTACGGTAAATTTTATGGTAAACCTCTGCGTTGCGGAGTACATAAAGAAGGTATGACGCATCAATCCCTGATATGTATGTGTGGCAAGGCACGACCTTATTTCAACGAACCCGGTGAATCAAATGCTATTTGTTGTTCTCAATGCAAAACGGATACCATGGTGAATATTAAAGATAAAAGGTGTCAATGTGGTAAAGCACAACCTTATTTCAACGAACCCGGTGAATCAAATGCTATTTGTTGCAAAGAATGTAAAACGGAGACCATGGTGAATATTAAAGATAAAAGGTGTCAATGCGGCAAGGCACAACCTTATTTCAACGAACCCGGTGAATCAAATGCTATTTGTTGTAAGGGATGTAAAACGGATACCATGGTGGATGTGAAAAATAAAAGGTGTCAATGTGGTAAAGCACTACCTTGTTTCAACGAACCCTGTGAATCAACTCCTATTTGTTGTTCACGCTGCAAAACGGATACCATGGTGAATATTAAAGATAAAAGGTGTCAATGTGGTAAAGCACTACCTTATTTCAACGAACCGGGTGAAACACATCCAATTTGTTGTTCTATATGCAAAATAGACACCATGGTAGATGTGAAAAATAAAAAATGTCTAGGTATGGGTTGTACTATCAAAGGTAACTCAAAATACAAGAACTATTGCACAGAATGTTTCCGACGCGAATTCCCCCTGGACCCCCTCACCTTTCAGATTCGTTCCAAGACCAAGGAAATTGCCGTGCGCGATTTCATCAATTCCAACTTTGAAGGGTTCCAGCATGACCAACCGTTATATACCAGCCATTGCGATTGCACTGTGCGCAGGCGCATTGATCATCGGCGTCTTATTGGAAATACGCTTTTGGCTATTGAAACCGATGAAAACCAGCACAAGGGGTACGATGCGATGGATGAACAAACCCGGTACGATGACTTGTATATGGCTTTTTCGGGGAAATGGGTGTATATTCGTTTCAATCCCGACAAATATGTCAATGACCGAGGAATCAGTAAAAATCCGGCGATAGCGACGCGTTTGACTGTATTGAAGCAAGAGATTGAAAAGCAAATACAACGCATTCAAAACGAAGAAAATACTAAATTGGTAGAGCAAGTGTATCTGTTTTATGACGGATATGCGCTTTGAGGAAAAATAATATAAACGCATGACGCTATGATTTACATATTGCCATGCTCGCCAGTCGTAGGTTGTTCACTACTATTGCTCCCAAGAAATCAGTGTCCGCGTTGACGGTGTTTAAGGATTCCTGTTATCACAAGATTGATTTCAAAATCCACGAAGAGGCGACGGTGAATGATGCCGTGAGGCGGTTTGCGGCCTTTAATATTGGCTGTCTGGCGGTGACGGACGCCCAGGACAGTGTGGTGGGCGTCATCTCGGAGCGCGATTACATCAACAAGGTGTCTGCCCTGGGGAAGGACGACAAGGCCGTGATGGTCAAGGACGTTTGCACCTATACACCCAATTTGATTCTGGCCAAGAAGAGCGATTCGTTGGACCAGTGCATGAACAAGATGTTGGTCAAGGACATCCGTCATCTTCTGGTGTTTGACGATAACCAACACGAGTGTCTGGGACTGATTTCCATCAAGGACCTGGTGAAGGAGGTCATGAAGAACAAGGACGACATCATCACCCGTCTCACGGATTTCAAGATGGGCAAGGGGGCGTATTTCGGCAGCGAGTAGGTCTTAGCACCCACTGCTGCACAGGTTCAACGTCAAGAGATTCAAGGTCACGTCACCCGCCACTGCGGTCACGCTGATGTAGCGGAAAGGCACGGCACCATACAGATAAATGTCCCCGGTCTTGGTCAAATTGGTCGTGTTATACGAAGGGATGACCACGGTGCGTGATACGTTGGCGGCGGTGTTGTCTACCGTGTTGGTGTACGTGTAGAGGAGGGTTCCCATTGGACCCAGCGTATTGGAGCCGTAAATCTGGAACCCTTCGCCGAGTTGGATGCTTCCGATGGTGAGCGTCGGGTCCGCACATTTGGTGGATTTTATCCGTTGGAAATCCCCCAAGTCTATTTGAGCATGATGCGTGGCATTGATTTCGTGGTCGTTGTTGGGCAGATCCGAAATGAACCCAATACCGTTTTCGTGGGCGGGAGTGTTGCCCGCTTTGACATACAAATTCGCCGGCAGATTGGCGAGGTCAAAGCCGTACACGACGAACGCGCATTGGTTGGGGATCCTATACACGATTTTGGTATCTTGGGGACCTCCGGCGAGTCCGCCGCTAATGTCGTGGGTAATGAACGTATTCACGTATTGGACGCAACTGCAGTCTATCGATGTACCAGGTGGGCCTTGAGGTCCGGGTGGCCCGACGGGACCCGACGGGCCTGTGGAACCGGTCACCCCCGGAATGCCTTGGGAACCATTGGAACCCGGTACACCTTGAGGACCTGTCTGGCCTGGAGTCCCTTGACCGGTGGGTCCTTGTATGCCAGCAGGGCCGGTGGGACCTGTTGGCCCTATATTCCCCACTTCGCCTGTATCTCCTTTGTACCCTCGCGGTCCACAAGGGCCCGTTGGTCCAGAAGATCCAGGCGGTCCAGGAAATCCAGCATCACCCTTCTCACCGTGTTCCCCATCTCTTCCATCACAGCCGTCTCTGCCATCGCACCCGTCTCTGCCATCGCACCCGTCTTCGCCGTCTTTGCCGTCTCTGCCATCGCAGCCGTTTTTGCCGTCTTCGCCATCTTTCCCGTCTTTGCCATCGCGCCCGTCACAGCCATCTTCGCCATCGCGCCCGTCCTTGCCATCGCGCCCGTCACAGCCGTCCTTCCCGTCTCTGCCGTCTTTGCCGTCTTCACCATCGTATCCATCTTTGCCGTCCTCGCCGTCCTTGCCGTCTTTGCCGTGGCGACCATCGCGACCGTCTTGACCATCTTCGCCGTCTTTACCATCTTTGCCATCGCGACCGTCGCGGCCATCCTGACCGTTTTCACCATCCTTGCCATCACGCCCGTCTTTGCCGTCGCGTCCGGGGCGTCCGTCTTTGCCTTTTTCGCCATCTTTCCCGTCTTTGCCGGGTTCGCCGTCTCGGCAACTGCGGCTGCGGGAACGTCGGCGACGGGAAGACTCGTGCCGTTCTGGACAGGTTTTACTTCGGTCATCGCACTGTCCGGGGGGCTTGCACCGTTGACCCTGGGGGTTGCTCCGTTGACCCTGGGGGTTGCTTCTCTCACCCGAGGGGTTGCTTCGTTGACCCTGGGGGTTGCTCCGCTGACCGGCACAATGCGTGCGGCACTCACGTGAGTGAGAATTCTCATGGTCGGAACCGTCACAATAGCCCATGACAGGTATAGGATAAACGCACAGAATGGTTTTTACCTGATTTTGCACTACTTTACACGACTTTTCACTACATATATGCAGTGACAATCCAATAAAAGTACCCATGTAATTACATGGGTACTTGTGTGATTCAATGAAACGTGATCACGACGATGTGGTCGTTCTTGATGTCAATACGGCGGCAAGTGTCTTCTGCGGCGGTCAAACAGGGTGGCAACACGATGTCCTTGGTCACGCGTTCACAGTCGCGAACCGTGTCACATAACGGGCGATGGGAACGGAGCCGTTTTTCGCATTTACGGCACCGACAGGGTTCCCGGACGCACTCGTCTTTATGACGACGGCGACACACGTCACAATCACAGTGTGTCATGTCGGCTATATAATTTACGTCTGAATAAAGTTCAACTACCCATGTTTAAGGCCTTTGTAACCTTACACTGTGAAGTACTGGAAAACACATAGAAGATTAGTAAGGTGGCTGCATTATAATGGAGAATATACTGCAGTACTATACCAATTATCGTAAATTACATTATGACGATAATGTAGGTATCGCTGCAGAAGAAGAGCGACGCAAACATGAACAACAAGAATTCAACCGTCAAATGGAGATGGTGAGAGATGTCCAAAAAACCGTCAAATACCAACAACTGGAGAGGGAGAAGCAGGACCTGGAGGAAGAAATGGAACTATTGGATTACATGCTATCAGACGATGACGATACATGGTCTGGCATAATCCGGCCGTTTTATTCCGCACTGAAAGCAATCCGAAACGCACAACTTGATTTATTACGCGCAGAAGGAGTGGACTTTGAACTTTTGGAAAAGAAACTGGTCAACGTTTCCATGCTGGTGTTGTGATCTTGTCGGTTCATAATACGTCTATTCTGTTGTACATGGGGCCATATCGTCGCAATGCACCACCTGTTTTGTATGGCATCTTCTCAGAAAATGCGGTATAAATGGATGGTAGACCGACGGTTTGACAATAGTAATGTTACCTGATGGGTCTGTGGTGTACCCGGGTCCATCCGTGTTCATCGTACCGTCTGGGTGCACTAAACGGAATTGTTTGTTGTATTTCATGACCGCGGTTTCTTTTCATAATAGTATAAAAAATCGCCGGTGCCAAAGGTGACGCGGTTCTTGACGCTTCTGCTCATTTTGGCGGGGCACATGGATTCCTCCGCGGCAGCTTTCGCGATGGTATCGTATTCGCACAATACCATGCCATCCGTATTTTTCTTAACAATGGCGCATCCCGTGGACGAGGTGCGGTGATGCTTCACATCGCGTTTCAGTTTGATCCCATAGAATCCTTGTCCGGATCCTCCGCTTGACCACACCGTGTCAAAGAGCGTATAGGGACTACTCTTCAGGTATTGTTTGAGTTTCTTAGGGTCTTGGGCCTCGTCCACGGGTTTTTTCATGACGCGTTTCCAGTCCACATAGGCTTCCCAAATATCGGCAAATAGCATGGTGCCTGCAGGAGTAAAAACGCATTTTTCAAACACGGCCGTTTCTTCGTCGGACGGGACCGGTCCTTTTTGGTACACGATGGGTTTCAACACGACTCCGAAAAATCCCAACACTACTTGGTCTTTGGTTTGCTCTGTCAAGCGACCGTAAACGAATCTGCGTTTGAGATAGTCCGTAAATCCTTGTGTGATTTCTTTCTTAGCTTCCTGGCAGTGTAACCGGTACTGTCCAACGATGTCCTTGGCTGATACTTGCACATCGGGTCGGACAATACAATGGTCTTGAATGAAGGCGTCAAAACGTTGGAGCATATCTTGGTTGTCCAAGAGGAGGGGGGTCGTGGCAGGTATCATTTCGTTGAATTCGGTCTGGGTACCTTCGTCGTGAGTGGGAACTTTGGTGACGAGTTCGTGACCATTCTCCATAAAATAGTGGAGTTGTTTGATTTGTTCACTGCGTTCAGATATATTGGTATTTTTCATTATTTTGTACATGTTGTATTCGGCGAGAATGCATGCAATTGCTTCTTCGGCGTTCATACAAAATACCTCACTGTTCACACGAAAGGGGGCGAGTTTGTCATGGATGGAACGTTCAAACGTTTTGAGGTTGATGCCATCGTCTATCTCTTTTTGAAAGACCACTTGCCCGCGTGGACTGATGGTCTTATACGGTATAATACGTTCGGCAATGCATTGAGTGATGCCAATTTTCAACAACGTATGTTCTTTGACCAGCATGTCGGTGTTGTAGACGTAGATTATGGGAACTTTGCGGGACATTTCCATCAAAGCCATTTTTTCATTGGCTTGTTCTAATTGTAAACGCAATTCGTTGGTTTCTTCCAACACGATGGTTTGCAACAGTTCTTCCAATTTGATGAAATATTTATGGATTTCATGAGCTTTGTTGGTATTGGCTTTGATGCATAGCATCTTGAATGTTTCAATATTCAATAATATGGGCTGTCTATTATGGCCTCCATGTCCTTCTTTCGTTTTATCTTGAATATTCGTGAGCAAAAAATCCACTCCTTCCTTGTAGTACTTTTCTAATAGATACTTTGCATTCGCTTTTTGTTGAAAACCTAACCATTGCCATATGTTGTCCAGGTCAATCACAAAGTCATTGGTCGGATGATAATTCAAAAAACAGTATAATGATGCTACAAACAGCTGTTGTTGTTCTTCGGTGAACGTTTCTTTTATCCGGTTAATAAATCGGTTGTTATAGTCTCCTTTGAGACGAGTGATAGGATTGGTTTCTAGGAGAGCGACAAAATTCAGGGAGGTATCCATCGCTGATATGTTATCTATAGGGTGGACCTCTTTATATCGGTTTTTATTTTTAAAGCGAGTTTTTAAAGCAACACGCTCGTCGTTCGACAGAGCGAAAGTTAAATGTTCCGTTTATTTTGGCCTCCATATTGGTCTATAACTTGCTCCTGAATATTCAAAAGCAAGTTTTTCATATTACGACTCATTTTATTTTGGCCTCCATATTGGTCTATAACTTGCTCCTGAATATTCAAAAGCAAGTTTTCATTTTACTACTCATTTTATTTTGGCCTCCATATTGGTCTATAATTCGCTCTGCTCCCGGCTACCACTTGCTCTTTTTCACAGTTATTTCCGTGCCCTTTTTCTTGCCCATGGCGGGATTGAACTCCTCGTCGTCCTTGTCGCCCAGCTCGCGTGACAAATCCCAGAATTCTTTGGCGCCCAGACGGAAATCCGGACGGTTCTGGGCCTTGTACCAAAATATTTGTTCACTGATCTTGTTGCTTTTGACGTTGTTATTGAGCACCAGGCACTCGTAGTTCTCCGTGGTCTGGTCCATCACTTGGCAAAAGGACTCAAACGTCGGGAACATGGACGCATAGTTCTCATAAATGATTTTGCGGTTTTTCAAATAGTTCTCACGTAAAATGAATACATAATCTATATTTGTCCGCAAATTGGGTGGTATACCGAGCGGGTATTGCATGGTAATGATCAAAAGTACCTTCCAGTGACGTCCATTCATGAAGAGAAGTCGCATGAGTTTGTCGCGTGACCATGAAGCGTCGTAGAGGCAATCGTCCAAGATGACAAAGGTACGGGGGTCAATGGAGGACTTTTTGTATAGCTCAATTTCTTTGTTGACCTGTTTTAGGACGGCCCGTTGGCGACGCAGGATATTCTCTATGAGCACCGTATTGTACTCGTCGTGGATGAACAGTTTAGGCACGTGAGCGGCATAGAAACCGTTGCCGGCTTCGGTTCCGGACATCACGGTCCCGATGGGAATGTCTTGGTGATGCCACAATAGATCACGTACCAAGAATGTTTTACCCGTGTCACGACGTCCAATGAGTACAATGACCGGCCCTTTGTTCTCGTCGGGCCGAAATGTGATCCAACGCATGTCAAATTTCTTCAACTGCAGTTCATTCGCCATGGCGAAGATTTGCAAAATGGGGTACCGTGGGCGTATACAATACTCCGATATTCAGCCTCGTATAATCAAGCGCAAAGCCTAGCTCGCTGATTCGTCACCATATTTGCGTACACCAAACCATCTAATTTTCATAAACGCAAGGTATAACAGGTCGGTCGGTTCATATATGTCTAAATCCATGTCCAAGGCTGGGAAGGAGCATCGTGCTGCTGGCGCCGCCGGCAGTCCGAATGACCATGCTTCCACCTCCCCTTACGCCTTGTATTATGCCAAACCGACCCCCATTCAATTGAGCGATTTTGCGTCCCCCGAACCCGCTGACGTTCCTCATCATTTAGGCGATTCCATTTCCCAATTGCAACTTTATGTGCCCCTGTATACTACCTTTTTTGAGCTCAATGCCGACAATTATAAACGTATTGGACTAAACCATCGCTACCACGCGAAAACTCAACATTCGGTGACCGATTCCCTTCAATCGTACCAAGAATTCCCCCAGGAAGTCTTTATCAAATTCTCCCCCCTCTTGGACCCGATCAAATACATGGTGGGCAAATACGCTACGAACGACCCCCGACTGAAAACCTTGCCTCAGTGGGGGTCCACGCGCGACGATTGCCACGAAAAGATTCTGAATCCGGCCAACGCCTCGTATGTGGACGCCTTTTTCTGTTACCTGTCCAGTGTGGTGAAAAACCACCATCATTTTGTCCATGCCATGGACTACTATGGGAGCTATCTGGGCATCCAACGCCGGTACAAAATGAATGTGGAAGAGGACTTGACCTATCTCACCAATTCCCCCTATTTCTTGGCCAATTTAGGCAAACTGATGGTTTTAGAAAACGCCCCCGACAATGCCGTGCCCTTTACCAACGCCTCGTCCCGGGCTGCGCGTACCAAGCTGGACATTTGTGACCAAGAATCCCCCTCACTCACCTTGGAAAGCTTGGTGGAAAGCTTGGACGTGGTAGAGGTAGATATCGCGCCTCAGGAACCCCCCTGCACGAACCGGAGCGAACCGTCGGATTCCGCCGACCTGGATCTGGTCTATCACAAAGTGTCTTCGGAGGCCCTGGCGACGTCGGATACCGAGAGCGAGCACAGTGAGCACGAAGAAGACAGTGACACCGACACGGAAGAATATTACCAAGAAGGACAAGACAGCACGGATGACGACCAAGACCAAGACGAGGAGACCGAGGACGACGAGACCGAGGAGGAGGACGAGGACCAAGAAGCCATGGTCTACATTTACGACTTTCCGGTGCAACTGATTTTCCTAGAAAAGTGCGAGCACACCCTGGACCACCTGTTTATTCAAGGCCTCTCCGACGACGAAGCCGCTTCTGCCCTTTTCCAGGTCGTGATGACTCTCTTGGTCTACCAAAAGATGTTCCGATTCACCCACAATGACTTGCATACCAACAACATCATGTATGTGAGCACTCCCGAAACTCACCTTACTTACCGGTACCAGGGGACATATTGGCGGGTCCCTACCTATGGGCGTATTTTTAAAATCATAGATTATGGCCGCAGCATTTACAAGTACCAAAAACGTATCTTTTGCAGTGACAGCTTTGATTCCGACGGCGACGCGGCCACTCAGTACAATTGTGAACCGTTTTTCAAAGCCTCTAAACCCCGGTTGGAACCCAGCCCCAGTTTTGATCTTTGTCGTCTGGGCTGCAGTATTTACGATTTCGTATTTGACGACAATGACGTGGTCGCCAACGAGGCCATGACCAAGACCGAACTGCAACGCACCATTCAACGGTGGTGCACCGACGACCAAGGTCGCAATGTGCTGTACAAGAAACACGGTCAAGAGCGCTATCCGGGGTTCCGTCTCTACAAGATGATTGCCCGCACCGTCAAACAGCATACCCCCGAGGCGCAGTTGTCCGACCCTTGGTTCCAACGTTACCGGATAGACGAACCGCCGTCACCCAATGAGGCGGCGGTCATGGATGTGGACACGTATCCGACGTACATGTGAGTCTGTAGTACTTCATTCTTGGTCAAATGCGCCAAGCATGAAATGAAATATATAGGATCTTTTCCCTA
>Ga0214921_10012454_pt1 | contig 10159 bp, 7 predicted proteins | sample LL1505_MetaG_FD_177992 | JGI IMG/M metagenome (GOLD analysis project Ga0214921, IMG submission 177992) | Freshwater microbial communities from Lake Lanier, Atlanta, Georgia, United States - LL-1505 | ecosystem: Environmental > Aquatic > Freshwater > Lake | place: USA: Georgia | collected 2015-05-28
GCCCTAGTGAATGGAAAACTGATTCTGCGGAATAGGGACGTGTTCATAACTCCAAAGGGGGTGTACTCGAATGATCGGGGAACCTATTCGAGTCGGAATGGGATCGTGATACAGGACGGGGATGTTTTTAGCGGGAAAGAGGGAACGGTCGTGGGCTCCGGTTCACTGTATTTCGGAGGCGGCGGTCAAACGATCGTTTCTACGGGCTTTACCAGCACCATGAGGAAGCCTTGATCTTTATCCTGTCCCCTTTCACCAAGCAGGGCATAGCCCTGCGGATGTCCTAGGGGGCATGAGATGATTTCGCCCAATGAATCAAAATAATAAATATAAAAAGAGTGCGGGCGAAAACAGGAGGAACGAGGCCGAGATGAGAAAGGCCCTACAGGAGATTATCCGGTTGGTGGAAGGCTGGGTGGATTCGGATGAAAGAAAGGCCGAGGCCACGATGCTTAAAATCCTAAACATAGCTCTCAAAATGACGTGATGTTGTTTACACATGTGAAAAAAGGAAAAGTACGTCGATGAAGCTATTAAAAGCTGTTGCCAACCGGGTAGAGATCTGCAAGTTATGCAATTAACAAGCGTCCTGTTAAAAAAGTCTTAAGGCATAAAGAAAATGAAAAAAGCAAGCGTCGAAAGTCTTGACCCTCAAAACTTTGAGTATTCCAAGAAAGAGCAGCTTAAGCCAACTCCTGACATCTTGGACGCCCTTGAAAAAGATTATCCACTCGAGGCAAGTTTAGCGGATCTTGTAGATAACTCAATTGACGCAAAGGCTAGTGATGTGCTGATACGGTTTATTCTTAATGGAGAGCAGATCAAGTCGATATGTATAATCGATAATGGCAAAGGGATGAACGAGGAAGAAATTAGAGATGCTATGCAATTTGCCAAAAAAAGAAAGTATAACAGCGATGATTTAGGCATGTTTGGAGTAGGGTTGAAAACTGCATCTTTAAGCCAAGCAAATATACTGACAGTTATCTCAAGAAAAAATAACGAGAACGTTGTCGGAAGGCAGTGGACAAAAAAAGCAATAAAAGAAAAAGACTGGGAACTCTATACACCAAAAGATGAAATACTTGATAAAATCTTCGGGAAAGAATGGGGTGAGCTTGGTGTCTTGAAAAAAGGTACGATAGTAATGTGGAACGATATTGATGACTTTAAAAGACTCAAGGTTGGATTTGATGCATATTTAACTAATGCAATTAATAAAACTTCACACCATCTAGGTCTCCGACTTCATCGTTTTATTGAGAAAAAAAAGATTAAAATATATATAGATGCTTTTGATGAATCGACTCAGGAAAACGGAATTTCTACTAAAATAAATCCATTAAGTCCTTTTCCTGACAAAACACAAACCGCTTCATCAAAGTATCCAAAAACATTTTATTTAAAGTCCCCGAAAGAGGGCGTTTTGGAGATAATAGGTCATGTCTGGCGGAAAAAATGTAATGATGATGGCTATAAACTTGAAGGGGGGAAAGTAGCTGAGCATCAGGGGTTTTATTTTTATAGAAGTGACAGACTTATAACTGATGGCGGTTGGTGTGATATAATTGGTACAAATGACCCTCACCTTAGCTTGGCAAGGGTTGAAATTAATATACCGAAAAGGTATGAAAAATATCTAAAGGTTAGAAGTGATAAAAATGGTGTAGATGTACCTGCCTCTTTTGCTGCATCAATATTTAAAGTTTGCGCAAGAAATGGCATGACATTTAAGGATTACATTGAAGAAGCCAGAGCAATATATAAGCGAAAAGGAACCGCAAAACTCAAGCCATTTATAAGGCCTGGATTTGGAATTCCTGTTAAAGTAAAAGAGGTTCTTGAGAAAAACAAAGTGTCTTTTGTAAGGGGTAGGGAATTGTCAATCGATTGGGAGAAAAGCCTTGCGAAATCATTTATAGAAATTAATTCCGCGAAGCGCCAAATACGTCTTAATAAAGAGTTTCGCAAGACGCTTCTTGGTGATAACAAAGGCAGTAAGACCGATTTTCCGATTTTACGGACACTGTTATATTTTATCTTTGAGCCAATATTTAACGGATCAAAACTAGGTCCTCTCGAAAAAATTAAAGTAAATGCCATTAAGGAGTCCTTGAATGAGGCCCTTAAAAACGAAATTAGACGTGTGCAATCTTAATTATGAGAATTCATATAAAATGGGAGGAGCTTCGCAATAAGATCATTAGAAGAACTCCTTTTATTGAGCCAATCCATGGTTCGCCTTTTTGCGAGATATATTTAAAGCCTAACTGTGATCAAATAGGTTTGAAAATTAAAGGTAAAAACTACAAACTTCGGAAAAGAAAATACGCGAACGTAAATATTCAAAGCTTACAAAACAAGAACGACATAGACATAAGCTGCACTGAGCCATCTGTCTACCGTGCCTTCTTTGATATAGCTAGGGAAATATCCGACCTTGTTCAAATAGAGAAAAAAGAAGTTGTAAGTTCTATATATGGCACCCTTGCTAAATATGAGAAAATACTTCAACGTGTAGAAAAGTTTAGTAAGGAGAAAGAAATAGGATTACTCGGTGAGCTTATCTTCTTTTTGAAACATCTAAATACGCAGTCCCTAAAAAAAATGACAAATGCTTGGAATGGACCCGATTCTGAGGAGCACGACTTTGTTTTTGGTGATACTGATTTCGAAATCAAAACCACATCAATGGAAAATAGAGAACATCGAATTAGCTCAATCAGTCAACTTATGCCGAAATATAGGCGAAGTCTCTTTCTTGTTTCATATATGGTTACTCCTGGAGTAGGGATCTCTTCTGTTAATCTTAAAGGACTTGTAGATGACATACGATCAAAACTAAAAAAAGATAAGGGTTCTACTGAAGAGCAATTCACTGAGAAGATAAGGTTACTTGGTGCCTGCGATATGACTCTAAGAGCATGTACTGACTCTTATCTGCACAGAAGAAGTCCATTACTGATAAAGGTTGACAGAAAACTACCCAAAATTACCCCTGCGAATCTTCTTACTGATACATCAAAAATCATAAAGTGCGGGTATAGTATTAATATAGACAACTATGATATCAGAAAATATCAAGAGGCTTACAATACTAAGATCTTCAGCATATGAAGCACGACCTTGAAAAAGCCGTAATTGGCGCATTGCATGGAATGTTATTTTCACCAAGAGCTTTAGTAAGGAGTATAAAGCACTACATGGATGATGATTCTGCTAATGAAGACCAAATTGACAAGGCACTTATAAATCACTTTCATCAAGGGGCTAATGACAAAATCAGACTTCTACTCGCAGAATATATAAACAAGTGGGACTATATCGAAAGAGACGTGTGGACAAGCGGCACCCTAAGAAACACACCTCAGAGACGACACGTAATAAACTCCGAATTGAAGTTATCTCCTTCTTTAAGCAAGTTAATTAACAAAGAAATACCACCCTATTGTGATATTGATGGTGCTGCCATTATAGAAAAAGAGGCGACACCTGATTGGTATACAGAAAGAAAAGCTAAAGGTAAAAACTTTTACTGGGAGAATATTAGAAAAAACATGCTGGAAAAAAAAGCTCTTGATTCCAGCGCAGTTGCTTCAATTGATGCTGTTACAACTTCGATACTAAATAGACTTAGTAACCCTGCAGACAAAAAGGCTTCAAAAAAGAAGGGGCTAGTAGTCGGTCATGTTCAAAGCGGAAAAACAACAAACTTTACTGCCTTAATAGCCAAGTCAATTGATTCGGGTTATAAGCTAATTATTATCCTTGCGGGTGTAACTGATCTTCTTCGCAGGCAGACACAAAAAAGAATAGATATGGATCTTGTGGGCGTCGAGCAAATCGTGGGAAATATGTCAAAGATAAACGAAAGCAATAACCACGAATACTCAAATGACAGTGATTGGCCAATGCAATTTGTAAGTTATAATGCTAGGCCATCATCAAATGGGCATATTGGGATCGAGCGTATAACTACATATGATTATGACTTTGCTTATGCTCAAACTGGTCAAAACAGAATCAGGTGCCATAAAAAAAACAAGGCTTCACCACTTTTTTCGGATGAGAATATTCTCCATTCGGACTCAAAACTGATTGTTGCCAAGAAAGAGCCAAATAGGCTCAGATATCTAATTGCAGAGCTTGAAGACTTAACAGCAGATGAGCGCTCTGAGATTCCGACCTTAATAATAGATGATGAATCAGACCAAGCTTCCATTAATACAAAAGAATATGAACGCACTGCTATCAATAAAGCGATTACTGATATATTAAAGCTGCTCCCACGGGCTCAATATATTGGTTATACAGCAACTCCACAGGCTAATGTTTTTATCAAACCAGATGATAATGAAGATTTATACCCTTCTGACTTTATATTCTCTTTAGAGCGTCCTAAAGACTATATGGGACCTGATGAGTTTACTGACATAAAACTTGCTGGAGCGGACAATGGAAAGAATAAGGAGTGTCATGTTAGGGGCTTTAAGGTTATTGAAGAAGATAATAAGCTTCAGGAAGCACTTGATAGCTTTCTTGTTTCGGGTGCAATAAAGTGTTTCAGAGAGAGAGGATCTAAAAGTAATACTGCATTCAAGCACCATACTATGATGTTTCATGAGTCAACTTCTAGGAATGACCACACATTAGCAGCTGAAGAAATTACGAAAATGTGGAACTGTGCCTGTTACAACACCCCTAGTAGTATTATCAGACTGCAAAAACGTTATATTGATTTTAAAGCATCATGGGAAATAAAGGGGAGGCCGCATGGCCTTGATTTTCCATCAACATTCTTGCTGCTTAAAAAGCTGTATCTCGGCCAGGCCCTAACGAAAATTCAGTGTGGTCCGATTGTTCTGAAAGTAAATAGCGATGCTGATGCACCTGACTTTTCTGCCAGAAGTGGTATCTGGAAAATACTGGTTGGTGGAGCGAAGCTTTCTCGTGGTTATACAGTTGAAGGTCTTACTATATCTTTCTTTCAGCGAAATGCAAAGACCCAAGACACGTTAATGCAAATGGGTAGGTGGTTTGGATATAGACGTGGCTACAATGATCTTATAAGGCTGTATATTCCGACAAACCTTGCTGATAATAAAGGTAATGAGACGGACTTGTACGAAAAGTTCGAAAGTCTTTGTAGAGATGAAGAATACTTTAGGCGGAATCTTTCTGTATACTCTTCAAATCCGGATTTCACACCTGACAAAGTTCCTGTACTAGTTCCTAACTCGCATAAAAAGTATAAACCAACATCAAACGCAAAAATGCGTAATGCAGAAATCGTATCAGCCTTTTCCGAATATCGTGAGCCGACAACACAGGCGCTCCAAGACGATAATGCTAAGCTAAAAAATATAAAAAATATCCAAGACGCGATGAGGAATAAAAGCTTAAAGAAAGTATGTGTTAATGTAAAAATATCCTCAGGAGCAAAGGGTAAAAACACGAAATCCAACTTCTATATTGGTACCTGTACTGCGGATGAAATTCTTTCTATTCTGGAGAATACGGAATGGGAAGGCGGCCAATGTCTCATAGGGCCTGAAACCAACTTAATTAAAACCAGCAAAGATAAGCATTCGAAATGGCTCTTTATTGTGCCGGATATTGGGAAGCGTGAGTTATGTAAAGATAAGTATAATCCATTTAAGATTGCTAACATCTCAGTGCAGTGTCTCGAACGAACCCCTTCAATTATCCGAACACGAATTAACGCCTTTAATTCCCCTGAGCATGTAGTCTTTGCAAAATGGCTTGCAGGTCTTACTAGTGATGAATGGAGTGTTAAGTGCGATGATCTCATTCCGGATAAAAAGTGCGGAGTTTTTATCTTCTGGCCTACTTTAATAAAAGAAACGGATGGAAAGCCCAAGAAAGGAGCTTTGCCAGTGACTGGCTTCGCGATTGCAATGCCCCAAAATCTTGCTCCAAGTCGGCAGACCCTTTATCGAGTTAAAAAAAGTCCTTAGGTTCACTGGGGCTCAAATGGCTTTTAATATCTCCTTTTTCCTATGGCCTAAGTCATTGTCTACAAACATAATACGCTCTAATATCCGATAGCATTAACTTTTTTCTAATAGCAATTTAACGTTGAATTACTTCATTCCTATTAAATGAACAAGACCAATGCAAACATGTCATCTCTGGATCTGTGGGGCAACTACTTGGGTGTCCCAACTTGTTGCTAATAATCATCAACTTGCAGGTGACAACTCAGGTGGATTCACTAGTAAAGATCTCATGGGACGCACGATAAATGCCTGAAAGGTCCCATATTTAATATGATTCCGTTAAAACATGTTCTTAAACGAGGAACGCAGAACAAAAGAGTTTTCTCAAGGGTTGTGACGCATGATGATCTGATTCATGGTTTTATTAGTAACCGTGAGGCTCTAGAAGTTGTTTTGGCTGCTGAAGAAGATGAAAAACACCCTGCCATCATCCGGGAGGAGCTTCCTGCAATTGTTTCTCACTGGCTTCAATCACCCAAAGATCCGCCTATTCTTTTGCGTAAGCAAATAGGAAAGAAATGGCGGCAGATACTTCAGCACCATATTGGCCTTTCACAGGGTAGCCCTATCGACGCCTCGTTCACTCGTCAAGTTCAGCCAGAAATCGATTTCTCGGGAATTCCTTTTCCTCCGCCGCAAAAATCAAAATTCACATTTATGGATCTTTTTGCAGGAATCGGAGGCTTCAGAGTGGCCTTGCAAAAAATGGGAGGGAGGTGTGTTTTTTCCTCTGATTGGGATAAAAACTCCAGGGCCACCTACTACGAAAATTACGGGGAAGTTCCGTTCGGTGATATTCGGCGGCTAAGTTCCGAAAAGCTTTGCGCCGGAAAGGTGGACCTCGTTTGCGGAGGGTTTCCCTGTCAGCCCTTCAGTATTGCCGGGGTATCCAAAAAGCTAAGTCTGGGTCGAAAACATGGCTTTGAAGACGAGAGCCAGGGAGTGCTGTTTTTTGAGGTGGCCAAGATCATTAAGCGGCATCGTCCCAAGGCCTTCATCTTGGAAAACGTTAAAAATTTGCTGCGGCATGATAAGGGCAACACTTTCCGGTCTATTTTGCATGTCCTCGAAAAAGAGCTTGGATACAACGTCCACTATAATGTCATCGACGCCAGAAACTTTGTTCCTCAACACCGTGAGCGTGTGTTCATTGTTGGATTCCGCAAACCCAGCAGGTTTGTTTTTCCGGAAGTGTCCAAGGGCAATCACCTGCTCGGCCAAATTCTTGATGAAAAGGTGCCCACAAAATACACCCTATCGGATCATCTTTGGAAATACCTTCAGGAGTACGCAAAGAAACACCGAGAATCAGGCAATGGATTCGGATTTGGCCTGTTTGGAAGAGAGGATGTAGCCCGTACCCTAAGTGCCCGCTACCACAAGGACGGATCGGAGATTTTGATCCGGCAAAACGGCGGCTCGATAAATCCAAGACGCCTAACACCAGAGGAGTGCCGTAGGCTGATGGGTTTTCCGGAGGGCTTCAGAATCCGGGTGTCGGATACCCAAGCATACAGGCAGTTTGGTAATTCGGTCGTGGTCCCGGTGGTTGAGGCGGTCTCAAAAGCCGTGGTCAAGGCCCTCTAAACAACCGGGCATGACCTTGATTGACGCATTTGGCGAAAGCAGTGATTGGGATCGCCCATTTTTCAAGCGGCTGGCCCGCAATGACACGGGTCAAGCTACTGGGCACCAAGCGGGCATGGTCGTTCCCAAAGATCTTTGGGAGTTTTTACCGTTTCTGGATAAAGGCGATACCTCGGCCTTGAATCCAACCACGGAGGAATACGTGCGGGGCGATCTTTATTTGGGAGAAGAATACTTGGATTCACGGTGGTTGAGGTACCAGCTGCAAACTTGGGGAGGCACAAGGTCTCCCGAGGCAAGAATCACGGATGGATTTGGTTTGCTTTGGCAAAAGGCTGGAGAGGGCGACATTCTCGTTTTTCAGCGGTCTGCCAAAGAGCTCAGCCATTTCAAGCTGACCCTTTGGAAAAAAGGCACGGAAGGATTTCAGGCGATTGAGAAACTTGCCGAGGGCAGAAGGTGGGGGCCACTTTCAGCATCTTTGTTGCCGGCACAAAAATCGTTTTTTCAGGCGGCGAAAAAGGAAATCGATCAGCAAAGAAATACGCCGTTTCGCGCCCAAGGCAATGAGGTGGAAAGGCGTGCCTCTTCCGGAAATAGGATAGTAAGGGACGCGGTTTTCCGGGAGCTCGTAAAACGTGAATACGGTCACAGTTGTGCGGTAACCGGCATCCGGTTGCAAACTCCGGATCGTTTATATGAAGTGGAGGCTGCCCATATCGTTCCCCTTAAAAGTGGTGGCACGGACGACTTGCGAAACGGAATTGCTCTTTGTCAGAGTCTTCATTGGGCTTTTGATCAGGGCCTATTTGGCGTGAGCACAGAAAGAAAAGTATTCATACCAAGAAGAGTGAAAGAAACAGGCGCTCACAGGTTTTTGTTGGAACTAGACGGCGCCAAAATTGCCGAGGCAAAAAACGAGCCCTGTCGTGCTCATCCTGAAGCCTTTGCGTGGCATATGGGTCAACTTGTAAGCCGCTGGGAAGTTTGACCGACATCTAGTCCAAATCCAAGCGGTACGAGGAAATGTGCCGGATCCGGGTTCAGGGGATCTAAAGGATCAATCAGCAAAATCAAGGACAACAGGAGCATGGTCCGAGAACTTGTCCATGGCCTGCTCATCGATCTCAAATGAATCAAGTCGGTCCGAAAAAAACGAACTTCCAAAAGCATGGTCGAGATGGTGATAAAAGAACTGTTCCTTTCGCCTTATCCTGAATGTTTTCCAATGAAAATCTTTCGAAAGCTTCTCTGTCCTGATTCGAGAAAGATCCTTGAAGCCCATTTCCTCGAGGAGACCGCTCAATCGGGAAAAACTACGAGGCGAAAGAGTAGGCCCCATATTCAAGTCTCCAATAAGTAGAGATGGGTCAGGCAGGAAAGCCCGGTAGTGATTAAGAGCTGCTATCTCCACGCCAGCTTCACCTCTGGCGCCACGAAAGCGTCCACGCTTGCAAAGACTGTAGAAGTTCCAAACGGCCAAAAGGTTGAAAGAGAGGGATCCATTATGGATCTTTAGGGGGAGATAGATTTCCATTTCCTCGTCCCTTGGTAAACGTTCGAGCCGGTAATTACCAAAGCACAGGATGCCTAGGCCTTTTGGAGATCTACCGTCATGATTGTTGGTAACCCAGCAAGAAGCCTTCGGTTTGAGAGCCTGAACATGGGCTTCGCGAATTTCTGGGATAATTGCGATGTCAGGTTGGAAACCCAAGAGGTATTGAACTTTATCCTTCCTTTGGAGACCTCCTTTACAGTTCCAAAGAACAACGCGCATTTATGTAACGATAAAATATCTGATATTTCTTAAAAGAACGAAAACACCGACGTTTCGATTATTTGATATTCAAAGCCTCGATCTGAGCCATATGGCGAAGGCGATGCCGCTAAATAAGCCGACGATGTAGACGAAGACTTTGTAGACGGTGATGATGAGGAAAGCGCCGAGACTCATCGTGAGCGCCAGGTGGAGGTGTTGCGGCAGTTGGGGCCAACGACGTACCCAGAGCGGCCATCGGTAAAATAGGCTCCGCCTGCCTGGATTGTTGTCCCGTTGTTTCCGAAGAACAGGTTGCCTGTTTGGGTGGTGATGCCGTCCGGTCCGGCATAGATGTCCCTATCCTTGCTGTAGATTCCGCGTGGGGTGATGAAGTTGTCGCCACTACGGAATATATATCCCTCGCTGGTAATGGCTGAGTTACGACCTGTGGTGGCTCCGAACTTAGCTTTGAAGACGCCCCCCACAAATTCAGCCATCTCACACTCCTCTTGATCCATCTCGTCATAGATCTCCTGCTGTTTGGCCATCTGGGCGTGGTGCCTCTCCTGTTGAGCCTCCTGTTTCTCGAAGCGGCGTTGGGACTCGGCCATTAGCTCTTTGGATGCGCGGTCGCGTAGGGCGATGGATTCCTGAACTGAGGGGATACGAATTGAGCTGGCTCGGTCTGCTTCGTACTGCTGTTGAGGTGTAACAAGACGTTTGGGGGCAACGTAGTCGTCATCTTGAGCCAATCGTTTTGGTCCGCCATAATCGATGACGGAAGTTCGGTGGG